>VFSW01005672.1_pt1 | contig 18438 bp, 19 predicted proteins | sample 5358111 | NCBI WGS metagenome assembly VFSW01 (sample SAMN11554181, study PRJNA540505) | mine drainage metagenome | isolation source: sediment from site ElyBrook_90M | place: USA: Ely Copper Mine, Vershire, VT | collected 2017 | reverse complement strand
GTTGAAACCACCCCGAAAGGAACAAGCTCCCCTCCAAGAACCGGACGCTCTCGTGAACGGCCGGTATGCTGGAGGCGAACTGATTATTTTATACTGTGCATGACCCAATGCGTCAATGGTGGACCTAGCGAGAATCGGACTCGCGCCTCGGCAATGCGAATGCCGCGTAATACCACTTTACTATAGGCCCGTGCGTATGAGGATACTAGAGAAAGCGGGAAAACAAAAGTGTCGGGCCGCCGGGAATCGAACCCGGTCTACATGCACCCCATGCATGCGTACTGCCGGTATACTACATCCCGACACGAAATTTCACCCCAATGCATACATACTGCCGGTATACTACAGCCCGCTCACCTATCCGGTGCGCTGATGATACGACACTGAAGCCCATTTTGCTATTACAATCGGATATTCCCTCCCCTTAAACAGTCGGGCTGCTGGGAATCGAACCCAGTCTACACGAACCCGAATCGTGCGTACTACCGGTATACTACAGCCCGTTGCGGGATATCTTAGCAGGAAATGGTTTTTTGGTCACGCAGGTGCCCCCTCACGGTAGCGCACCATCGTGAGTGAGGCAACACAAGGGTTTTTGAGGAGTCCTCAGTCGTGCGTCACCGATGCCTCTAGGTCAGTGGGCAAATGGGACATTTGGGACACCAAACAGTATAGTGGCACAGTGTCCCACTTTCGGGATTCCAGCAAGCACCACAAGGATATTTCGATGATTTCAGGCGTGGGACACGTGTCCCATTCGATGTCCCACGGTCGCGAACCGTGAAATGCCAAAAATCCGGAGATCGAAAACCGAAAAATCCGAACACGAAAAAGGATGTTCTGTTGTCCGATTTCCTTTCGCTTCTGAGACTTATGAGACGTTTAGAGCATTTTTTTGAGTCTCAGAAGTGGACAAATCGGACACAGGAATCGGACGGTAGTGTGTCCGATTTCAATCGTCGGAATGTTACAAATGTTACACGATTTCTGCTTTTTCGGACTGTAACATTTGCGAGATAGGTGTCTGATTTGCAGTCAGAAAATGGCTTAACCACGTGCGAATGAGACAAATGAGACACTATTTGGGGTATTTTGAGTGTCTCAATTTACGAGTTTGAACGCTTAGGCTCCGATGATTATCTCTCCGCTATGATTCGCACCGTGGTATAGCAGCACATGACTGGTTGCGTCATAGATGTAGGGATAAAAATCCGAAGGGTTTGTAGAAAATGTTGCCGTCCAGTTTTGAATACCCGAGCTAGAACTTACTGGCACAGTGACGTTTTGGAATGCAGGACTATTGCTCGTGACAGTACCCCAGTCAGTCGCTCCGCTGTACGTTGCAGGCACTAGGACAACCGTAATCGAATTCGTGTTCGAGACAGATCCTGAAAGGGTCACTCCTGGATTATTGGGCGTCGTTTGCGTAACCGATGCGGTGGGAACTGTGGCTACTGTTCCATTCACCGAGAAATTAGTATTCCCGGTCTCAATCTCATTGGTATGGCCAAGTTCCGGAGAAGACCATATCTGAACCAGATAACTGCCTGCGGGCAAACCGCCATTTGTATATGGGTCACCTTGGAAAGTGGTCGGATTTACGGTGACAGACCACTGACCGTTAGTGACCGGTACGGCACCCGAATAGTACGATGGTCCCCCGCCCGTTTGCAGCATATCGATACCGAGATATATAGCACTCACTCCCGACGCTGTGCCACTAAGAGTTGGATTTGCACTGCCGGTCGTAAGCGAACTTTGATTGATTGCGGCGGATGATTGCGTCGAATTACTCGCATTTACCGTCAATGTGCCGGTCGTGAGCAAGGTTATTCCGCTTGGACCCTGATAACCTGCGCTTGTATAAATATTCTGATACGTGTAGACACCGACCGTGTAGGTGCCGGACGCCAAGGAAGGAGCATAGTTATCGACAAACGTACCGGATGTCGCGCTCGTCGAAGTCGTTTGAAGGCTGCCACCATGATCACTATGATCAACAAAAACACAGTTTGGAAGACTGTTAATGGGTAACGAAGCGTTGCCGGCACAAATAGCAAGCGCCATTGCACCTGTATTGGAATACGTACCACTGATTACCGGTGTTGCAGAACCCGTTGTGAGCGAACTCTGATTTATTGTGGCAGAAGGTTGAGTCGAATTATTTGAAGTAATTGTTTGTGCATTCGTCGACACAGAAGTAGTGTTGCAGGCCATTGCTGCACGGGTGAGTGCGCCAAAGTAACCGGTCGCAGAGACACCGTGCGCTGATTGCCATGCAGTAAGCGCGGCCTTCGTTTTTGTTCCAAAGTAACCTGTCGCCGGATTTATTCCGAGAAATGTTTGGAGTGATGACACTTGGCTGCCGGTGTTACCGACACTGCCCGTAAACGTGAGGTTTATGCAGCTTTGTGAATTCGATGCATTCGCCGATCCGGACACGCTTGCTGTACTCTGCGCCTGTAGTGCGGCAATTTTACCCAAGAGACTTTGTACCTCTGCTTGCAGAGAACTGACCGTTTGCGCCGAAGCGAAAATCGGCGAGATGAGTAACGCGATGCCGACACCTAAGGAGAGATATTTTTTCATAGCAATATGATGCCGATAATGCCTACATAGTAGCATTTTCAGTAGATTTCAGAAGCGACTTGCCAACAGCCCCTCCTGGACACCCACCACCATTGCGTCATCCCTGTACCTGTCGAATTAGCAGGTATTAACAGAGATACATATGGAAGCATCGATAACAGAGGGGTTGGCACGAATGGGTGTGGCGGTTCCGCATGAGAAATTAGCAGTCGAGATTAAATATTGCCTCTACGCTCGCAAAAGCACCGAGGACGACGAGCATCAGGCGCTCTCAATCGAAAGTCAGATTAAGGAGATGAGCAATTTGGCGGTGCGAGAAAAATTAGAAGTGGTCGAAATACGCTCGGAAAAGCATTCGGCCAAAGCAGCCGGGCAACGGCCGGTATTTCAGCAACTACTCGCGGACATCCGCGAGGGAAAATTCAACGCCATCCTCACGTGGGCACCGGATCGCCTCTCAAGAAACGGCGGCGACCTCGGCGTCTTGGTCGATCTCATGGATCAAAAGGCGCTCGTCGAGATCCGCACGTACACGCAGAAGTTCACGAACAACCCGAATGAGAAATTCTTGCTGATGATTCTCGGCTCACAAGCGAAGCTGGAGAACGATAACAAGAGCTTGAACGTGAAGCGCGGGCTGAAAGCTCGATGCGAGATGGGTCTATGGCCCGGTATCGCGCCAACCGGATACCTCAATGACAACCGAAGCGATCACAAATGCGAGGTGTTGGTTGACCCGATACGCTCGTCGGTAGTGAGGCAGATATTCGAGAAGGTCGGTCGTGACCGCATGAGTGGTCGACGCGTGTACGCATGGCTCAATGACATAAAATATACTCACCGCTCGGGCAAACGATTGAGCTTGAGCAATATCTACAACGTCCTGAAAAATCCGTTCTACTGCGGCATGTTCGAATATCCGCGCGGGAGCGGTCAGTGGTATACCGGCAAACACCAGCCGCTCATCACGAAAGAGCTGTTCCAGCTCGTGCAGGAAAAGATCGCCGAAGAGAATAGACCAAAGAAAAAGTTCCAGGACTTCACCTTCACGAAGCTCATGACCTGCGGGTACTGCGGCTCGGGTGTGACAGCGCAAGAGAAGTCGAAAGCGCTAAAAGATGGCGGTACCAATTGGTACATCTACTACAGCTGCGACAAATTCAAAGATCACCACTGCAAAAATCCGTTCCTTCGTGAGGACAATCTGATTACGCTCTTGCTCGAACTAATCGACCACATATCCATCGACGAGATCGGGGCACGGCATCTCATCGAGCGCGAGGTGCAACGATACAACCAGCTGCGCGCAGCGATGGGACACACTGACAAAGACAAAGCCAAGGATATGGACGTGCGAAAGTACGCTAAGTACCTACTTCAGCATGGCGTACCAGCGGAGAAGCGCGAGCTCCTACAACACTTGCGCAACAGGATCGTGATGAAGGACAAGAAGATATTTCTAGAAAAATAGCCTGCTATTTCTTCTTACTCTTGTCCCATTGTTGCAACATCTGTGGATACGCTTTCCCGATTGCCGTCGAAAATCTGCGATAGTCAGACTCGAAGGCACCATCGAATAATTTTGCATCGGCAAGTTCGAGCATGAGCTGGGCTATAAGGTACATGAATTGCATAACCCAGAAAATTTCTGTGCCGGTGTTTCCTTGCGTTTGATTGATGAAGCTCCTGTGCGTGTATGTCGAATGGACGCGATAATACTTGTTGTAAAAATTTGCGCTCGTGTCTTTCTGCCAACACTCGAAGGTCTTTTGGGAAAGCGGTTCAAAATACGTCGCACCAAAGATTTGTTCAAGTGGAGGGAGGTTAAATCCGAGCTTCCCTAAAGCACGATATGTGAGTTGATCAATTTCCTCTGGCAGGACAATTTGCTCGCCGTCCAAGACATTTTTGGCAAGCGCGAGAAAGCGTTTATATTCTGTTCTATAAACCGCAGCCGGCGAGAAAAAACGGTATTGGTCGCTGTAAAATAGGAGATAATTCCCCACAAAGACGCCGACCATCGTTCGAGTATCTTGGTTTAGAAAAAATAGCAGCTCCCCGTACGTTTCGGTCAGGCTGCGGAGAAATGGGATGAAGAAATGCAATTCGTCTGCTTTTTCGTTCTTGAGTTTCCGTACCAGAAAATCGTATTGGTCCCAGAAATTCCTGAGGTAGAGATACGCGCCCTCGTTTCTGAGAGATTGCTTCTGTTCTTCGAGCGGGAGCATCTCGAACTTGCTACCCTCGAGCGGTTTCCCTAACTGATCAACTTGCCGCCCTCCAATTTCGACGGCGATTCTTAGATTTTTTGTTTGTAAATCCAAAGCATCCTTTTCCATACGTGCGTCCATCATACACACGACCCTTCTCGGTTGCGAACCGACCTCGACCGATTTCGAGGCCTAGTGGACGCATCGATGGGCTGCTGACTGCTGTGCACCTTATAGGATTCGAACCTATGACCTTTCGAATGTGAATCGAACGCTCTAACCAACTGAGCTAAAGGTGCGTCAGCGAAGTATCGCTCAAAAGCGTTTTTTGCTCAAGGAATAGACACGACCGTCAATGTTTGGGAGAAACTGTTTCTCCCAATCGCTTCTCCCAATCAAGGCTCTCTCGAAACAGCCGCTTCGATGCGATGATATAGACGCATGTGCCTCAGTAGTATATTCTTCTGCCTGTAAGGGCCTGTAGTAAAGTGGTATTACACGGCATTCGCATTGCCGGGTCGGGGGTCCGATTCCCCCCAGGTCCACCCGTGAGTATCTATTTAATGTTGACGATCTTGTACTTCTGCGCGCCTTTGGGGGTCTCGAAGGCAAAGGTGTCGCCCTTCTTCTTTTCCATCAAAGCCGAGCCCAAGGGCGAGAGATGCGATATCTTGTGGTCCTGCATGTTGGCTTCCGCCGAGCCCACTATCTCGTAGACATGCTCTTCCTTGTCGCCCTGCTTCTGGATGGTGACGAACGAACCTAGGCTGACGGTGTTGCCCTTGGTGTGCTCGATGATGCGCGCATGCGAGAGCGTCTCTTCGATGATGCGGATGCGGTCTTCGGTGGCGGCCTGAAGGTTGCGCGCCTCCTCGTATTCGGCGTTCTCTGAGAGATCGCCGAGCGAGCGGGCATACTCCAATTGCTCCGCGATCTCGCGGCGGCGTATGGTCTTGAGGTGATCGAGCTCGGCGGTGAGCTCGTCGAATTTCTCCTTGCTGAGGTAGTTGCTGCCTTCGGCTATCATAATTCAGTATCTGCTTGCGCGCGTATTATACAGGCTGCACCGGCGGGAGCAAGCTCCGGTCGCTTGCCGGAAAATACCAAGGTCCGACCCTGGCATTTTTCGCCGTGAGCTAATTCACATATTGCGGTTCGTTTGCAACGAGCCATTGGAAGAAGGGCGCCATGCCGACCGCGACACCCGCGGTCTCGGTCGAGGGCCCCTGCTCGAGGACGACCGCGTACACGTATTTTGGATCCGTCGCCGGCCAGAAGCCGATGGACCAGGAATTCACGTACTGATTGTGAGTGCCGATCTGCGCGGTGCCGGTCTTGGCGGCGATGTCGATGCCGGGGATGTCGAGCTGCGGGACCGTCGCGTCGAAGCGCGGCGACGTGACCGCGAGCCGCATGCCGGCGCGCACGACGGCGAGATTCGCGTCGGGGATGTCGATCTTGGTATAGCTCGGCGTCGTCGACGCGATGAGGTGCGGAACGTACAATCTGCCGCCGTTGGCTATCGCCGCCGCGTAGCGCACCGCCTCTATCGGCGTGATGAGGAATCCGTAACCGCCGATGGCCGTGTGATAGGTGTCGCCCAGCTGCCAGGTCGGGTCGTTGGGGAAATTCACCGCCTTCCAAGCCGGACTCGGTATGACGCCGGCCTCTTCGCCGGGCAGGTCGATGCCGGTGGTCGAGGCGAGCCCGAACATGTCGGCATATTTGTCCAGGCCCGCGATGCCGAGCCCGGGCTGGCCTTGATAGCCGCCGCCGATGGTATAGAAATATTCGTCGGACGAGACGGCGATGGCGGTCTCCATGTCGATCCAGCCATGCACGGCCCAGTCCTTGAAGATGGTCGGATTCGATGGATCATAGGGATTGGGCACCGTGATGTGTCCGACGGAATCTATCTCCTTTAGGGGTGAGATTATGCCCTCGTCGAGGGCACCGGCGGCGAAGATGGTCTTCACGATAGAGCCGGGCGAATAGAGCCCGGCGATCGCGCGGTCGACCATCGGCGTCAAAGGATTGCCATTGGCCGCGTCGATGGCAGCCGCGTTGCCGTCGGTAAAGGCTTGATTGTCGTATTCGGGAAAGCTCGTGATGGCGAGCACTTGGCCGGTATTGGCCTCCATGATGACGCCCGCGCCAGCCCTGAATCCCTGCTCCTGCGCGTGGGCGACGAGCGCTTTGTACAATTCTTCCTGCAAGTTGGCATCTACTGAGAGCGTGATATCGGTGCCGTCGACCGGCGGCGAGACGATGTTGGATTCATCGACGGTGCCGCGCGAGTTGCTCTCGGTCATCGACGCAACATTAAAACAACAGAGAAGCGAATCGTATTGCTGCTCGATGCCGCCGACGCCGGTGTACGACGACTGCCACCACTCCCCGCTCGCATCGGCCCTCGGATAGCGCACGAAGCCCAAGAGATGCGCGAAGCCGGGCTCGCCGATGTATTCGCGGAGCGCGTATAAGGATAGCTGTCCCGGATTTGAAGACGTCGCGACAACCGCCGATGTGCTTGCCTGCCCCGAAGAATCCGGGAAGGCAGAGATCATCGTCGAGGTGGCGACCTGCGGCGTGTTCCACGCGAGCTCTACGCCGTTCTTATCGTAGATGATGCCGCGCGTGGCGAATATTACCGATTTGTCGAGCGTGTTGTTCTGTGATATCTGCGCGTACGAAGCGCCGTCGGCGACCTCAAGGAAAAAGGCGCGGCTGCTGAATCCCACGATGACGAGAAGGAACACGACGCCGACGCTGAGGATCGCGCGGCCCGAGACGGGACGCCCGAGCCTGCCTTCGAATTGCGAAGAATCGTGCGCGGGGAGATTCGTGGAATCGAGGAATATCTCGTCGGGATCTATCTCGTATACCTTCCGCTTCCACAGTGACATCGTCTCACTATATCACAAACGATTTACTGGGTATCTTTAAGTCGGACTTATCGGATTCCTTCATAATTCATTGTGATACCAGGAACTGCGCGCGAAGCGGCTCGAAGCCCCAGACAATCAGTATCGCGGCGATGGTGAAAAGCGGCAGCTGAATGGACGAAAACATGATGGTGCCTGACGGGAGCCACGTGAGGTCGACGAGTGCGCCGATGAGTATGGCTTCCCATGAGCGATAGCGCACCGCGAGAAGGATGATGCAGAGTATCGGCACCCACGGCGGCAGGAATACCACGCCGATGAATCCTATGAATGCGACGGTGGCGCGTACTTGGTTCATGATTGCGGCGCGGGGACGACGTAGACGTATTGCAGCTCGCCGAGGTCGACCGGCGAACCGATCGAGACCTGTATCGCGGCGTTCGACGGATTCGCATCGACATGCCCGACGATGCCGATGACGCGCCCTTCGAACTCCGGCGCGGTGACCGCGTTCCCCGGAGAGACCGTGACCCCGTTGGGCACTTCGGCCTTCCCGTTGCCGCCGCCTTCTCCGGTGACAGTGACCGGCGCGCCGTCGAGCAAAGCATCGACGGAGTGCTCCGCGGCGAAGATCTCCAACACCGTCGCGGCATGCGCGCTCACGTCCGAGATGCGGCCGACGACGACGCCCTCTCCCGAGAGCGCAAGAGCGCCGGAGACGACGCCTTCATCGCTTCCCGCGGCGATGAGAAAGGTGCCGTAGGGCGAGGCGATGAACGAAGACGCCACGGGTGCGGTGATGCCAGGGGCGGATTGCGCGAGGTGTACGACGCTCTCGAGCGCTCCGACCTGAGCTTGCAGGGCACCGGAGAGCGCGGCTTGCTCCTGCAGGCTCGCGACCTGCGCCTTCAAGGCCTCGTTCTCGCTCTCGAGCGATGCGCGTGAATTGAAGAACCCGGACGCCGAGATGTCCGCTCCCAGACGCTCGAAGGCGAGCGATAGCGAGGAGACGCCTTCGCGCACGAAGCCGCGCACCGCTCCTCCCGAGAGCAGGTCGACGGCGAAGAGCACGACGACCAGCGCGGTCGCGGCCCATAAGCGCTGCCGGCCGACGTTGGTGCTGCGCGCGCGATATGAGAATCCGTTGTCCATGAGACTTCAGGATCACTCCGTCGGCACGAGTTCGTCGTCGCTGCGCATCAAGGTATCGCGGTACGTGTCGAGATCGTCGAGGACCGCCGCGGTGCCGCGCACGACCGCAGTCAAGGGGTCTGTGGCGACGACGACCGGCACGGAGAGGGCCTCCGTCAGGAATTCCGGCAAGCCGCGGATAAGGGCGCCGCCGCCCGCGAGATAGATGCCCCGCTGCATGACATCGGCGATTATCTCCGGCTGGGTAGTCTCGAGTACTTCCTTGATGGCTTCGACCAGCTCCTCTATGGAATGGCCGATGGCGTTCCTGATATCCTGATCGGTGATGATGATCTCGCGGGGGAGGCCCGTGACGAGGTCGCGGCCGCGCACGATCGCTTCGAGCGGATCGGGTCCGGGCGCGACCGATGAAATCGCTATCTTGATCTCCTCGGCGCTTTTCTCGCCGATAAGCATCTTGAATTCGTTCCTGACATGCGAGACGATGTCGGCGTTGAACTTGTCTCCCGCGATGCGGACGTTGCGCGCGTTGACCAGCCCGCCGAAGGCGACAATGCCGATGTCGGTCGTGCCGCCGCCGATGTCGATGACCATGCTCCCCGCGGCGTCGTGGATGGGCAGCTCGATGCCGATGGCCGCAGCCATCGGCTCTTCCATCACGTGCACTTCGCGCGCTCCCGCTGAGCGCGCCGCATCGCGCACCGCGCGCGTCTCGACCGAGGTGATGCCCGAGGGCACGCCGATGACCACCCGCGGACCGAGGAATTTCGTATGCCCGGCCTGCGCCTTGCCGATGAGGTAGTTGAGCATCTCGGCGGTCACTTCGAAGTCCGATATCACGCCGTCGACGACCGGCTGGACCGCGACGATGTGCGCCGGCGTGCGGCCCATCATCTCCTTGGCGGCGGCGCCCACCGCGACAAAGGCGCCCGTCTTCTGGTTCATGGCGACTATGCTCGGCTCATTGATGACGATGCCGCGGCCTTTCACATACACGAGCGTGTTGGCCGTGCCCAAGTCGATGCCGATGTCATTCGAAAATAATCCTAGTATGCGGTCCTTGTACGCACGCATCCTGCTCCCGTATCTTTTTTCCGCCATAGCATCATTCCTTCCGCGCCAGGTATTCGATGATCCCGCTCTCGGGGACCAAGGTCGCCGCTCCGTCAGCACGATTGACCGCTTCGACCGAACCCTGCGCCATCGTCTTTTCGGAGACCACGAAGCGCGTCGGGATGCCTATCAATTCTGAATTGGCGAATTTCTCTCCCGCGCGCGCGTCACGGTCGTCGTAGAGGGCTTCGATGCCGTTCTCGAGGAGGAGGTCGTAGATGCGATCGGCTTCCTTGACCACGTCCGCGTTGCCGCCGGATATCGAGATGAGATGCACCGGAAACGGCGCGACTTCTTTCGGCCAGACAAGGCCCTTCTCATCGCCCAAGACCTCCGCAATCGTACCCATCAATCGTCCCGGACCGATGCCGTAGCTTCCCATCACGACGGGCTTCTCACGCCCTTCCTCATCCTTATAGGTGAGGCCGAGGAGCTCCGAGAAGCGCGTACCCAAAGGAAAGATATTGCCGACTTCCACGGTCTTGGCCTCTTCGAGCTCTTCGCGCTTGATTCCGAGCTCCGCGAGGACCTCATCGGTATAGACTTCTTTATTGACGGCGATCCCCTTGCCTCGATGGATATATATCGTGTCTTCGCCGGCCTCGGCGATGGTCTGGAACTCGTCGCTGAATTTCGAAAATGAACCGCCGGAAGCGAACGTGCGGAACGTCTGCGCGCCGATCCCCACGCGGATGAATATCTTCTTGTACGCCTCCGCGCACTTCTCATAGAAGGTCCTGAATTCCGCTTCGTCCCGGCTGAATGAATAGAGATCCTTCATCACGAACTCGCGGGTGCGCATGATGCCGCTCTTGGCCCGCATCTCATTGCGGAATTTGGTCTGGAACTGATACGCATACACGGGCAGATCCTTGTACGACGAGACGTACTCGGTCATGAGCGCTGTGAGCGGCTCCTCGTGCGTGACGCCGAGGCCGACTTCCGCTCCGTCTTTGAGCTTGGTCTTGAACCAGACATCCACGGCATCGTCGTCCCAGCGCCCGGACTTCTGCCAAAGCGCCGGAGACTGCAGCGCCGTGAGCGTGAGCTCTTGTCCGCCGATCGCACTCATCTCTTCCCGGATTATCTGGACGATGTTGTTGAAGGTGCGCAATCCGAGCGGCAAGTATGCATACACGCCGGCCATCTCCTTGTGGATGTATCCGGCGCGGATGAGAAGCTGCGCGTTCTTGGCGACTTCGTCTTTGGGAGCCGACTTCCTAGTCTTGGTGAAGAGCTGTGATTGGCGCATAGCGATAAGAGTAGTGAGCACATTGTAGCGCATCTATTGGGGCACAGTACTTGACACCCTATGCCAGCAATCGCGCGATGTCGTGATAGGTCACCGTGAGCATCAGGAGGATGATGAGCGCGATGCCGATCGTATTCAAAACTTGGATGGACAAGGGCGGCGCCTTGCGGCGGATGACCGCTTCGATGGCGACGATGATGAGCCGACCGCCGTCGAGGGCCGGAATCGGGATGAGGTTGATGATGGCGAGATTGACCGCGATGAATCCGGCGAGCGCGAGCACGTCTCCCGCGCCGTTCTGCGCGGCTTGTCCTACGACGCCGACGAGCCCTACCGGTCCGACGACATCCGCCAGGTCGGCTGTTCCGCGGAAGGCGCCCGTCAGGAGGTGCCACAGGCTAGTTGCTACTGTCTCGAATGCGGCGCCCGTGTTGCCGAACCCCTGCACGAGCGACTGCCCCCAGGGCAGCGCGAAATCGCTCACCTCGACGAGGCCCACGCCGAGTGCCGGCGTCGCGGCCGCCCCGGGTATGACGGCGTTGGCCGGCGTGACGGCCACGCTCGAGGTCGCCCCGTCGTGCAGATACACGACGCTTATCGACGTCCCTCCGCGCACCTTCACGAAACCAGAGACCGCGTCCGGCGTGAGCGGAGAGAGCGTGACGCCGTTCTTGTCGGTCATGCCGACGATCGTGTCGCCGGCCTCGATGCCCGCGGCGGCGGCGGGAGATCCCGCGACCACGTCAGAGATCATGAGGTGCGCGGATGCGGCGGGGGCCGAGGCGCCCGGCTCGACGACCTGCGGGATGCCCGTGTGCAAGGCCGCGGCAAAGAGCAGCCACGCGACGAGCGCGTTCATGGTGACCCCGGCGACGAGTATGAGCGCCTGCTTCCATCGCGCCGCCTCGATGAAGCTGCCTTTGCCATGGGCATCGGCGTCTTCCCCGTAGAGCCGCACGAACCCGCCGAAGGGTATCCAATTGAGCGTGTATTCGGTTCCCCCCCACGTGCCGAAGGTGAACGCGCGCGGCGGATAGCCGACGCCGAACTCATCGACCCGCACGCCGAATATCTTCGCGGCGATGAAATGCCCCAGCTCGTGGGTCACGATGAGGAACACGAGTATGACGACGACGATGAGAATGGTCATGCGGATGTGCGATATTCCGTACTTACAGGCTCATCTCCTTCTCCTTGCTTTCAAATGCCTTCTCGAGCGCCGCATTCGCCGCGTCGGTCTTCGCCTGCAATTCTTCCATATAGCGGAACTTCTCGTCCTCGCCCATGCCGCCTTCCTTCTCCGCGTCGAGGATGTCCTTCTTGATCTCGTCGCGCGCGACGCGCACCGCCGCCCGCGCTTCTTCGAGCTTGTGCTTGGCGACCTTCACGAGCTCCTGCCGGCGCTCCGAAGTGAGCTCGGGGAAGGTCACGCGCACGCCACTGCCGTCGCTCGAAGTGCCGACGCCGAGATTGGCCGCGGAGACCGAGCGCTCGATATCCTTGAGAATGGAAGGGTCGAAGGGCGTGATGCGCAGCGTCCGCGCGTCTTCCACCGAGACGCTCGCGATCTGCTTCAAGGGCACCATCGAGCCGTACGCCGGGACGGCGAGGCTGTCGAGTATCGCCGGGGTGGCCCTGCCGGTGCGCACTCCTTTGAATTCCCGCGCGAGCCAGTCGGCGGCGGCTGCTAATTTCTGATCAAGGACAGTGAAGTCGTATATCATGCCATGTATTGTACTATATCTTACTGTACATGCGGTGAAAGCAACGCCACCGATTCGAGAAGCGCCTTTACCAAAGCCCCCCGGTCGCCGATATACCTCCGCGCCCTGTATATGGCGTCGAGCGCCTCCTTCTTGGATGCGGGACTTCGCAAGTCCCGCATATGAGCGATGTATCTTTCAAGAGATGCGAGGAACGCGAGTATCGCGCCGGTATCATATTTATCGCCGTCGTCCTTCTCAAGGATGCCCTTGAGAAGATCGAGACGCTTGGCAGGCGTTGCTGCGAAGAACTCCTTCACACCGACTGATTCCTCGCTCGGCTTGCCGTCGCCTTCGAGCCTGAGTATCTGCGAGCGCGAGCGGACCGTCGCGAGCAGAGTCTCGGGCGCCGGGACGATGAATACGAAAAGCGCGCGCGCCGGCGGCTCTTCGAGGGTCTTGAGGAGCGCGTTCTGAGCTTCGCTCGTGATGCCGCTTGCGCTTATGACGAAGACGCGTCTATCCCCGTCGCCTATCGCGCGCGAGGATGCGCGCGCGCGCAGCTCGTGCGCGTCGTCGATTCCGAATTGCCGGTAATCGCGCACGTGGAGATCGGGGTTGGCTTCTATGGATATCCCATCTTCCTCGAGGAGCGACAGGACCTGCGGCACGTCATTCGCATTTCCTGCGATTAAAATCGCATTTCCTGGAATCCCCGAGTGCCGACCTTGGGAGTACCGAGGTTCAGACCTCGGGGATTTCTCAGAACCGTCTCTCTGGCTGTTCATAACTCCCAGTATACCAATTCATGATGCTATACTCGCGGCATGCGCAAACCCTCCGGACTCCAGAAGGCCGCGCTCGCGACGACGCGCTGGATCGGTTCGCCCGCATCCATCGTCCTGCACAGCATCATATTCATCATCGCCTTCGGGAGCGTGGCTCTCAACCTGCTTCCCTTCACGACGCTGCTCCTCATCCTCAACACCATCATCTCGCTCGAGGCGATCTATCTCGCGCTCTTCAACCAGCTCGCGATCAACTACGCCAATGAGGGAATCGATGCCGTCGGCAAGGAGATCGATGAGATCCAGGACGACATCGGCGAGATCCAGGAGGACGTGGGAGAGATCGGCGAGGATGTCGGCGAGCTGCAGGAGAACGTCGAGGAAATCAGCGAGGATGTCGAGGAGATCAACGAGGACGACGCCGAGCACGAGGCGCATACCTCGCACCAGCAGGCTACGCTCGCGACGATACAGGCGGATCTCAAGAAGTTGATGGACGATATCGAGCAGCTGAAAGAAGACCGCGTCTAGCGTCCCGTCCGAGAGGCTACCTTTTGGAGATGATCGCCTTCTTGTAGGTCTCGAGGTGCTTCAAGGCTTCGCCCGTGCCTTTGGCCACGCAATACGGCGCGTCTTTGGCGAGGCGCGCCTTGACGCCCGTGCGGCGGAAGATGAGCTCGGGAAGATTGCGCAGCTGCGATGAGCCGCCCGTCATGATGATGCCGTTGTCGATGATGTCGGCCGCGAGCTCCGGCGGCGTCTCCTGCAGCACATCCTTGATGGCGCTGACCATCGTGCGGAGCTCCTTGCTTATCGCGCGGACGACCTCGTTGGTCCCGAGCTCGACCGAGCGCGGCAAGCCCGTGAGATGGTCGCGGCCCTTGACCATCATCGTGAGCTCCTCGTCGACGGGAACCGCCGAGCCGATCCGTATCTTGACCTCCTCGGCCATCTTGTCGCCGATGGAAAGATTGAGGGTCTTCTTGACGTGGTCGGCGATGGAGCGGTCGATGCCGTTGCCCGCGCACTTGACCGAGGTCGACGCGACGATGCCGCCGAGGGAGATCACCGCGACGTCGGTCGTGCCCCCGCCGATGTCGACGATCATATGCCCGCGCGCCTCGTGTATGGGGATCCCGGCCCCGATGGCCGCGAGTATCGGCTCCTTGACGACGTACGCTTCGCGCGCCCCTGCCTTCGTCGCCGCCTCGACGACCGCGCGGCGCTCGGTCGAGGTCACCCCCGCGGGGACCGCGATCATCACTTCGGGGCGGAAGATGTTCCACCTGCCGAGCGACTTCTTCATATAGTAGCGCAGCATCGCCTCGGTCACGCGGTAATCCGCGATGACGCCGTCCTTCATCGGCCTGTACGCGATGATCTCATCGGGCGTGCGGCCTATCATATCCTTGGCGTCGTTGCCGATCGCCAGTATCTTGTTGTCGCGCACGGATACGGCGACGACGGAGGGCTCGTTGAGCACGATGCCGCGGCCCGGGACGAAGACGAGGACCGTCGTGGTGCCGAGGTCGATGCCGAGCTTGGGGGAGAATGAAAACGCCATAGAGACGCATTGTATCCGGTCACAGGAGTTTTACAAACAAACGTTAAAAGGTCAGGAGAATTCGAGGAGAGTCTCAAGAAAAACCTCGCCTGCAGATGAGATCTAAGCACGTGATCTATTCGTCGCTCGTACAGATAGCAACGCACGCGCGTCAAGTTTTTTGGAAATTCTCCTCGAATTCTCCGCAAGCACAAAGGTCGGGTCTTGGGAGTACCCAAGGTCCGACCTTTGTCGCTTCTCCCGCGACCTAGCCGCGCATGCGTTTCTCGCGATCCCGCTTCTCAAATTCCCTCTTCGACTTCGCCAGCGCTTCCTCCGTATGCTTCTTGGGGTTGAGCTCCCACCAGAATTTCTTGGAAAAGTTCGCCGAGTCGTTGCAGACGCGCTTGAGATAATAGAGGTCCTTCGTCGGGATCTTCTCGATGAGTTTACCGAGGTGGCCCATGGTCATCTTCGGCAGGCCGTCATTGACGCGGCCAGGGTTGATGCGCTCGAGGAAGTATTTCATCAGCTCGCCGCGCTCGGTCTCGCGCGCCTTCTGTATCGTGCGATGCAAGTTGCTTCCGATGTGCTGCATATATAGAGTATATCAAAGCGATTTTTCTTTTTGTCGCTCAATCAGTATAGTTGCAGTATAGTTTCGATATGCGGACCATCATCCCCCAAGAGGACAATCCCCTCCTTCGCGATATAGCGGAGCCCGTCGCCGTCGCCGATATCACCGGCAAGCACATCAAGAGCCTGATAAGCGACATGAAGAAGCTCCTCGGGAAGGAGGAGCATGGCGTCGCCATCGCCGCGGTGCAGGTCGGCGAGCCGCTGCAGCTTTTCATCGTCTCGGGCCGCGCCTTGCAGAAGCGCGATGAGAAGTACGATGATGAGGACGGAAGCGACGATATGCCGAATGAGGATGAGGTCTATATCAATCCGGTCCTCATCAAGATGTCACGAGCCAAGAAGGAGAAGCATGAGGGCTGCCTCTCTATACGCGGCAAGTGGGGCATGGTCCCGCGCGCCGAGAAAGCGACGGTGCAGGCCTACGACGAGCATGGCAAGAAGTTCACCCGCGGCGCATCCGGCTTCCTCGCGCACGTCTTCCAGCACGAGATGGATCATCTCAATGGCATCCTCTATACGGACAAGGCTACGAAGCTCTATGATGACACTGATGAGAAAGAATGACGACCCTGTCGGATTTACGACATCAGTTCGGTTCGTGTTTTTCGGGACGCCGGATCTCGCGGTGATCGTGCTCGACGAACTCGAGGCGGCCGGATACCTTCCTTGGCTCGTCGTGACCGCACCGGACTCGCGCCAAGGCCGCGGCATGGTGATGACGCCGCCTTCCGCCAAGGTCTGGGCGCAGGAGCGCGATATAGAGGTGCTCCAACCGCAAAAGCTCGGCGGCGAATTCGTAGCACGATTGCAAGCTGAGTCGGCGGATGTATTCATCGTCGTGGCGTACGGCAAGATATTGCCGAAGGCAGTCCTCGATATCCCCCGCAGAGGCGTCTTGAACGTGCATCCGTCGCTCTTGCCGAGCTTGCGCGGCCCGTCGCCGGTGGTCAGCGCCATCCTCGCCTATCAGCAGTCGACCGGCGTCACCGTCATGCTCCTCGACGAAGCGATGGACCACGGCCCGATCATCGCGCAGAAGAAGGCCGCCGCCGCGGACTGGCCGCCTTGCGCCGAGGACTTCGAGAAAGACCTGATGCGCGAAGGCGGAGCTATGCTCGCGGGCATCCTGCCGCATTGGATACAGGGAGACGTCGAGGCCCATGCGCAGAACGACGACTTGGCGACGTATTGCGAAAAGATCAAGAAGGAGGACGGGCTCTTGGACCTCAATGCTGACGCGTATCAGAATCTCTTGAAGATACGCGCCTACGAAGGCTGGCCCGGCACATTCACTTATTTCCAGAAGGGCGATGACAAGATTCGCGTCAAGATACTCGAGGCGCATCTCGAAGATGGCATCCTCAAAATCGACACTGTCGTCCCGGAAGGAAAGCGCGAGATGAGTTATGAGGAGTTCTTGCGCTCAGGGGCGAAACTTATATAGAATTATTCCCCGCTCCCGAACTTCAAAAGATTCTTCAGTGCGGCGCCAGTCTTGCGCAAGACGCGCCGATGGGCCTGCTTGCTGCGTCGCAATTGGACGACGACCTCCTCCTTCGCCTGGTCGATCGCGGCATTGATGCTGTCCTCGTGGTTCTTGGCATGTATTGAGGGCATGCCGGGCGCGCTGACGTTGAATTCCGCGAACCAGAGATACTCGCCGTGGCGCGCCTTCCCTGCCGCGCGCCCGATCTCGACCTCGACGCGCGCGCTATCGGCGTCAGGCCCGAGATGCCGCTCGATGGCCGCGATGCGCTCGTCGAGATAGGAAGACGTTTCCGGTACCAGCTGATAATCAGTCGTCTTTATGCGTATGTCCATACCTGTATTGTACCGTATCGAAAGCGGAGTTTTGCATGAACACATTCGTATAAAAATCCGACCCTCCGGAGCAGCGCTCCGGAGGGTCTCGGCTTGGGCAAAGATCACGATGGTCGAATCACAAAAGGGCTTGACTGGTGCTGACCTTGGCGACCGGTTGCTCCTTGGACTCGCCGATTCGCCAGAAACGCGGCGAACACTCCTGGCCCCTGCAATTGCACGGCCCGAGGAACTCGACCGCCGATACATACTCGGGAATCACCGGCTCACCGGCATCGACGGGCTCGCAGACGACTTTGACGGCACACGCCATGGGCAGATCGAGAGCATATATCAACCCGGTCACCACATAGGGTTTGCCGTTGCAGGTCTTCACATAGATACCGCGAGGTATGGCCTTCTCGATATCCTGCCTAATAGCCTGAGCTTCAGAACATCCTGGCGGGATATTCTGTAGTTTCAATATATTAGTTTTGCATTTGCCGCAGACCCTGAGCATTTCCCGGACATACCGGGGCGGATTAGGAATTTCCGTTTCTGGAACTTCGATTGAGGCCTGCTTCCTTGCCGCTAAAACCATTACACCAATTCCCTTGTTTCTGACGCCATTCATGGCGCCTGATATATACAACCACATCTTTCCGCATATTACAAATTTGACCTGTGTAAAAGGGCTTGGGCACAAGAAACCGCTATAGATCATAAGTAAGTGTTACCCAAGCGCGGAAATCATTTTGGCGGTT
>VFSW01005671.1_pt1 | contig 18439 bp, 19 predicted proteins | sample 5358111 | NCBI WGS metagenome assembly VFSW01 (sample SAMN11554181, study PRJNA540505) | mine drainage metagenome | isolation source: sediment from site ElyBrook_90M | place: USA: Ely Copper Mine, Vershire, VT | collected 2017 | reverse complement strand
ACTACTGACATTTTCACTTTGTAGTTAGTACTGACATTTTCACTTGGCTACCACAGATCGAAAAAAACAGTATTGAATTGTCCCGTTTTGTGTGTTAATTTGATTTTATGTCAGTGTACAGCGAACTTCTAAAAAGAGTGGATAAAAAAAATTTGCCGACCCACGTTGCCATAATCATGGACGGTAACGGTCGATGGGCGCAAAAGAGGCATCTGGTGCGCGTGAAAGGGCATGAACAGGGCTCAAAGGTAGTAAAACGGATTGTAGAGACGGCTTCGAATTTAGGGGTAAAAGTGCTTTCCCTGTATGCCTTTTCGAAAGAGAACTGGAACAGGCCGAGGGAGGAAGTCGATGCACTGATGCAATTACTGCACAGATACCTTCTCGTGGAAAGCAATAACCTCATAAAAAACGGGGTCAGGCTTTCAATCATAGGGGATCGGAAGAGTCTCTCCCCGACATTAAATGAATTAATATCCGATGTGTGCGCCCGCTCTGAACATAACACGGGTACGAGGGTCGTTATTGCCCTGAGCTACAGCGGAAGGTATGAGATCGTTGAGGCCGTAAAAGCTGTTATAAAAGATGTTCAGGACAAAAAGATTGCTCCGGATGATATCGACGAGGAACTCTTCGGCAACTATTTGTTTACGAAAGATATACCCGATCCGGACCTGCTCATAAGAACAAGCGCGGAGAAAAGGATAAGCAACTTCATGTTATGGCAGATAGCATACACGGAACTTTACATCACCAAAACCCTCTGGCCTGATTTTACCAAAGAAGAATTTCTGAGATCCATCATAAGTTTTCAGAAGAGAGAGAGACGTTTCGGTATGACGGGCGATCAGCTTATAACGCAGAAGAACAGCTCCCGCGGGTATTCTCTGAATGAATAATATCGCCCTCTTCGGATCGACGGGAAGTATTGGTAAAACAACATTGTCCATCGTAAAAAAATATCCGGATCTGTTTCATGTTACAGCACTGGCGGCGGGCCGCAATATAAATCTGTTCAGACGACAGATAAAGCTTTTCTCTCCCGGGTATGCCTCGGTAATTAACGAGAAAGACGCCGGAATACTCCAGAAAGAATTTCCGAAGACAAAATTTTTCTGGGGACAGGAAGGACTTCGTGTCCTTGCCATGCTCGGCAGCGTTGATCTCATCGTGATGGCCATCCTCGGTCTCGATGCACTTATACCGACATACCTCGGCCTCAAAGAGAAGAAAAAGGTGGCGCTTGCAAGCAAAGAGGTTATGGTTGCCGGCGGAAGGAAGATAAAAGCCATAAAAGGCAGTAATGAACTTCTTATACCCGTTGACAGCGAGCACAGCGCAATATACCAGTTATTGCACGGGGTGGCCCGTGATGAGCTTCGGAAGATTATACTGACGGCTTCCGGCGGCCCTTTTTTAAATGCCGATATCAAAGATTTACGTTCCATAACCCCGCAGCAGGCCTTGAAGCATCCGAAATGGAAGATGGGAGAAAAAATAACAATAGATTCAGCAACAATGATGAACAAAGGTCTCGAGATGATAGAGGCGAGATGGCTGTTTAATCTAAAACCGGGCCAGATCGATGTCATCATCCATCCGGAGAGTATCATACACTCCATGATCGAACTGGCGGACGGGGCCGTACTTGCACAGATGGGTATCCCGGATATGAAGCTGCCCATTGCTTATGCCATGAATAAGAGGAAAAGGATTGCCCTCGGCATGTCAAAGCTTGATTTCAAAAAGATAAGGACATTGAATTTTATTCAACCGGATTTAAGAAAATTTAAATGCCTTAAAATCGCCATGGATGTTATAAAGCACGGAGATGATTCGGCGGTTGTTATGAATGCGGCAAATGATATTGCAGTGGGAGCTTTTCTCATGCATAAGATAAAATTTACGGACATTGCGGATATTGTTGAATATGCCGTTAATCGATATTATTATAAGTCCGTTGACTCTGTTCATGATATTATTGTTATGGACAGAGAGGTAAAAAAATACGTTCAGGAAAGGATAGATAAACTGTGTTAGCTATAATTTCTGCGGTAGTTGTAATAGCAATTCTCATATTCGTTCATGAGCTGGGACATTTTACCTTTGCCAAATTATTCAAGGTAAAGGTCCTTGCCTTTTCTCTCGGGTTCGGTCCTGCACTCTTGAAGAAGAAGATAGGCGAAACAGAGTACAGGCTGTCCGTCCTGCCGCTGGGCGGGTACGTGAAGATGCTCGGCGAAAATGATGATGAAAAAGAAGAGCCCGTTCCGGAACAAGACATAGCACGCAGCTATGCAAACCAGGCGAACTGGAAAAAGTTGTTTATCCTTATAGCCGGGCCCCTCTCAAATTGGATATTCGCGATGTTCCTCCTGTGGATAGTATTCATGCACGGTGTGCCCTTTTTGACGACAACCATCGGAGATGTCAAGCAGGGCAGTCCTGCATATTCCGCCGGTATCAAAACGGGAGACACAATAGAACAGATCAACGGTACGAAGGTACATGAGTGGGATGCAATGAAAAAAATCATCGTGTCTAATGCCGGCAAAGACCTGGTCATTACTATCTTGCGCAGCGGCAAGCCGTTCACTGTCCAGGTGAAACCGAAAATAGAAACAGAAAAGAATATCTTCGGAGAGCCTGTAAAAACACCCATTATCGGTATAATGCCTGCCGGTGATTATACCGTTAAAAAAAGCAATCCTTTTGAGGCAGTAGTTCTTTCGGGAAAAGAGTCCGTTAATATATCGTACCTTGTCTGGATGTCGCTTGTTAAACTGGTGGAGGGAAAGATACCGAAAAAAGACCTCGGAGGTCCTATATTGATAGCACAGCAGGCGGCCCATCAGGCAAAAAGGGGGATCGAAGCCCTTATGTATTTTACCGCACTGATAGGCATAAATTTTGCCGTACTCAACATACTCCCCATTCCCGTTCTTGACGGCGGAAATGTGGTGTTTACACTCATCGAGGCTGTTATAAGAAAACCTATCAACAAGAAAGTAAAGCTCGCCATATTGCAGTTTGGGGTTTTATTTATAATCTTACTTACCGTATTTGTGTTTTATAACGACATAAGCAGGATTATAAGTTCACATCATTGACCATGCTCGGACTTGTTATAGACACCGCACTTGGATATATGGGTATGGGTGTCGCAAAGGATGCAGACCTGCTCTCATCCGTTGTGATGGAAAAGCCGTCCACTGTAACAAGCCTTGCCGTTAAGACGATCGATACCCTGTTGAAAGCTGCAGGACAGAGAAAAGAGGACCTTGATTTAATCATCGTCTCCGCAGGTCCCGGGACATTTACTAGTTTAAGAACAGGGGTAAGCCTTGCAAAAGGCATGGGAATGGCACTCGATATTCCCATTGTACCCGTGTCAACACTCGATGCGATGGTACAAACCGTGAAGCATGCAGACGGTATAATAGTTACAGCGGTGGATGGTAAAAACGACAATATTTATCTGGCGGAATATACTGTTAACGACGGCAGGTTTGAGAAGACAATACCGGAGAAGGTCTTGAAATTAGGTGTGAACGCTTTTCAAAGACACTATCATGTTCATCTTGTCGGTTGGGGCGTTGAACGTTATGAAGGTGTATTGGGTAAAATATATACAAAAGGTATAAGCTGGTATAAACTCGACACGAACCTCATGAATGCCTCTCTTGCTCTTATTGCCCATAAAAGACTTTACGGCGTAAAGCCCGTACCCGCATCAACCTTTGTACCCCTGTATCTCAGGGAGCCGGATGCAAAGGTAAAAAACAGGAAAGAGGTGGTATTATGAAAAAGATAAAACAATTTAAGTCACCGGAAGAGATTTCAGAGCTGCTGCGGAGTGCCGGTTATATCCCCGGCGAAGACATATCGACATCGGTTTATATAGCGGGCCTGCTTTCAAAGCCGCTGCTGGTGGAAGGACAGCCGGGTGTCGGGAAAACAGAGCTTGCAAAAGCGATTTCGAAGTCGCTCGATCTGGAATTGATAAGGCTCCAGTGCTACGAGGGCATCGATGATACAAAAGCAATATACGAGTGGGAATATTCGAAACAGCTGCTGTATGCCCAGCTTCTCAAAGACAAGATAGACGATATCCTGAAAGGCACCAAAGGGCTTTCCCCTGCAATGGAAAAGCTGAAAAAATTCAACAGCACTTTTTTTTCCGAGGAGTTCCTGATAAAGCGGCCCCTGCTCAGGGCCATAGCATCACCGGAGCCTGTTGTCCTGCTCATCGACGAGGTTGACAAGTCGGAACCTTCGTTCGAGGCACTCCTGCTCGAGGTGTTGAGCGATTACCAGATTTCGATACCGGAGATAGGGACCATAAAGGCAAAATCAATACCATTCGTGATCCTGACGAGTAACAACGCACGGGAGCTTTCCGACGAGTTGAGGCGCAGGTGTATCTATCTTTATATGAATATGCCGGACAGCTCACGGCAGATGGAGATAATAAAAACTAAGCTCCACGGTATCGTGTCTGAGGATTTTCTCGGCATGATAAACGGTATGCTTTCTCTTATCAACGCACAGGATTTAAAAAGGCCCCCCAGCCTTTCCGAGATCATCGATTGGTCTGTTTCAATGGCATCGGCGGGTATGGACAAGAACGAGGTGTCCGTATCCTCGCTCGGCAGTCTGCTGAAGGACAGCTCGGATCAAAAGAAGGCGTTCAACGCACTATGGAAGTCAAAGAATCAGTAAAGTTTACCACAAAGGTGTACAATTTCCTCTCGGGCCTTGGTATGCCTGTGTCGCCTGTTGATTTTTCGCAGACAGCTTACGTCATCGAACAGACGAAACCCCGGGACTACGAAGCACTGAAAAGAGTCGTTGTGCCTATTATGGCTCGGAATAAGGAACAGCAGGTGCTGCTTCAGCAGATCTTTGATTTTCTCCTGAATACATCCGAAGACTGGGAAAAGCTTGGTGACGCACTGGGTGTACGGCATATCGATCCCTTTATTCTGAAGGAATCGGCCCCGACCATTGCAAAATTACTGGATTGGGTCAATCACCCGGAGCTTTTTTATAAACACCTGCAGGAGCTCTATCTGGAGCTTCATAAACGCTATGAAGACAGGATGCTGAACTCCGGTTATATGCTGCTTGCAGAGGCACTCGAACTTGACAGGCCCGAGAAGGAACTCGTGGTACTCGGCAGGGCGCTTGAGCTTGCCGGCTGGTGTCCGGAAGACATTGCGAAAATAACAGCAGCCATAGAAAACATGCTTACCTTCATACGGCGTAATATATCGGAATTTATCCTGAATGCTTCGAAGGTTGCCGGTCTTGTGACATCCCTCCACTCGCATGAGCCCAAGTCGGGAGAAAAAGAACTGTGGAACATTCCGTTATCCTTTCTATCGAAAAAGGACATAGAAACAATAAATCAAATCATCAGAAGTATGGCACTCCGTTTCAGGGAAGATGTAAAAAGAAGGCAGTATGGCATTGCTACAAGGGATATTTCGATACGGCAGACCTTCAGGCTCAATGCCGGCCGGGACATGCTGATACAGCTCGGCTACAGCAAGATCAAAAAATTGGAGTCACCGCTGATAGTACTGTGCGATATCTCGGGTTCAATGCGCAACTATGCAAGATTTTTTATGCAATTCATATCGATTGTTAAAGACACGTTCAAAAAGCTTAAGGTGTTTGTCTTTGTGTCCGGTATCGAAGATGTCACGATGCTTGTTAAATCAAAACCCGCGGATGAACTTATCGACAGAATATTTGCGGATTACCGGGAAGCAAGGTCCTATACCGATTACGGCAATGTATTCAGGCAGTTTAGCGGCAAATACCTTGGCCTCATAACTTCGAAAACACGGCTGCTCATCATCGGCGACGGCAGGACAAATTACCAGTATCCGGGTGATGACGAGCTTGCGATACTGAAGAAGCGGGTAAAAGATATACTCTGGTTTACTCCGGATGATCAGTTTTCATGGTTTACCGGTGACAGCGAGATGAACCTGTACAGCCGGTACACGGATGAACTGTTTGTCGTAAGAACATTGAGCGAATTAAAGACGGCACTCCAGTCTCTCTTGACCGTGTAAATACCCTCCTGCGATCACACCCCCCGTCCCATTCGCCGGATAAATCTACCTTGAGAGGGGAAGTCTTTTCCCTGCTATTCTTGCAAATGCATTTTTCGGGTTAATCGGTGCCGGTAGAAAATGTTTGTGATTATATTGACCTCTTATTCCAAGAGATGATATATTTAATAATTATGAATAAAAATAAAAAAGCTACGATGCTGTTCTTATTAACGATTGGAATACTTATCGCTATCAGACTCGTATTCATCTTTACGCTGAACCTGAGCGATGATGAAGCTTACTACTGGCAGTATGCACGGCACCTTTCCCTGAGCTATTATGAGCATCCTCCGCTTGTTGCATGGTCGAATTATCTTATGATGAAGCTCCTGGGAAGCACTGCCTATGCAGTAAGGATGTCAGCATTGCTGTTTTCTGTCGGTGATTCGGTGCTTGTGTGGCTGATTGCAGACAGGGTACTGAAAGATAAAATGAAGGCCTTCCTGTCGGTGCTTGCACTGAACATAATCCCTGCCTATGCAATAGGCGGGCTGATGATGCTGCCGGATGCGCCTCTTGGCTTTTTCTGGCTTTTAACCCTGTACTTCCTTATGAAGGTGTTTCTCGACGGCAAGGGCTCCTACTGGTATGCCGCGGGCATCGCACTCGGTCTTGATATGCTCGGTAAGTACCACTCGGTCTTCCTGCCTGTTTCGGCTTTGCTCTTTATGATTGTTTCAAAGGAAGACAGAAAATGGTTCAAGGACGTACGGCCTTATATCGCAACGGTCACTGCGCTTTTATTCTTTTCACCGGTCATTCTATGGAATATACGGCACCACTTTGAATCACTGGGGTTTGAGCTTGTGTCACGTAATCCCAACTTCCATATCAGCATAAACAAATTTTTTACCTTCCTCGGTTCCCAGGTTGGATTGATTTCACCCCTTGTATTTATCCTCCTGATCTATGCAATTTACTACGGGTTTCACCGGTACTCTGCGAGCCCGACAGGGGACGCAATTCAAGGATCAGATAAAAACAACCTGCAGTCCGGCCATGCGGTTATGGAAAATCTGGATTCCCGTTTGCACGGGAATGACGGAAACAAAGGATACTTATTCCTGTCGGTCTTTGCCGCCCCCATTATCCTGTTCTTTTTTGCGGTAAGCTTTGTTGTTGATTCAAAACCAAATTGGGCATTGATGGGATACATACCGGCAGTCATATTGTCGGTGCAGTTGTCGTACGAGATCTATAGCAAGAGATGGTTCAAAAAATATCTGTGGACAGGATGGGCACTGGCACTTTTATTCACCATGATCATCCATATCCAGCTGTATTATCCTTTGATACCTCTCAGACCCGTGGATACGGACCTTACCAATGATCTGTACGGCTGGAATGCTGCGGGTAAAGAGGTCGAAAATGCCTATCAAGAACTTTCAAAATCTGCGCCCACATTCCTCTTTACGCACAAGTATCAGCTGTCAAGCCAGCTTGCATTCAATGCTCCGGGCCAGCCGCAAGTATACACATCAAACAACACGGGAGACTCTTATCATGATTGGGGGTACAATGTAACTCCTTCACTGTATGGATGGAATGCCGTTTATATCAACGACAACAGCTTCAGGATAGACCCGTACAAGCATTTTAAATGCAAGGAATGGCAGGAATTGCCGCCCCTCAATATCTATCGTTACGGGCATTATGCAAGAACATTTTATATCTACAAATGTTATGATTTTGAAGGGATCATTCAGCCGTGAAAATGAGATCTATGATAGTTGCAAATACTCTTCTGCGTCATCCCTCTTACATAAGAGGGACTAAGGGAGTTACAGCCTTTTCTTATTTCATAACTCCCCTGACCCCTCTAATCTTGAGAGGGGAATCAACAAAAGACAAGAACTAAAGGATCATCGAGCCGTGAGGACACTGGTCATTATACCGACATACAATGAATCCGAGAATATAGAGAGGCTCGTGCATGAGGTTTTCACAAACCTGCCTCATACCGAGATCCTCATCATTGACGATAATTCTCCGGACGGCACAGGCAGAATCGCCGATACCCTGGCAGGTCTCAAGAGTGCCGTACATGTTATTCATAGGCCAAAGAAAATGGGCATGGGCAATGCTTACAATCATGGCTTCAGGTATGCCATAGAACATGGATACGATGTCGTATTTGAAATGGACGCTGATTTTTCACACAAGCCGTCAGACCTGCCAAGGTTATTGGACGGGCTACAACACAACGGCCTTGTGATCGGATCAAGGTATGTTGATGGCGGAGGGACGGTAAACTGGGGCATTTCAAGGAAGGTCATCAGCAGGTTTGGCAACTTTTATGCACGGGTAATACTCGGCATGCATGTAAGGGATATTACCGCGGGATTCAGGTGTTACAACGTGGAGGCGCTAAAAAAAGTCGATCTTGATCAGGTCAAAGCGGACGGGTACGGCTTTCAGGTCGAAATGGCTTACCGGATTAAGCAGGCGGGGTATAGTATTAAAGAAGTACCCATTATATTTGAAGACAGACGGGCAGGGCAGTCAAAGATGTCGAAGGACATTGTTATAGAGGCATTTATAAGGGTATTGATGATGAGGTTTAAATTATGACACTGCTGAACGGCATACGGGTGCTTGATCTCACAAGGTTGCTGCCGGGCCCGCTGCTTACCCTGTATCTTGTTGATCTCGGTGCAGAGGTTATAAAGATAGAAGATACGGAGCAGGGGGATTACCTGAGATGGATGTCTTTGGCCGGTAACGGCTCCGGCAATCTTTTTGAGGCGTTGAACAGGGATAAGAAGGGTATAAAGCTTAACCTGAAAACACCGGAAGGTGTAGAAGCTTTTCAGCGGTTGTCCCGGGAAGCGGATATTATTGTTGAGGGTTTCAGACCGGGGGTGATGGATAAGCTCGGGGTTGGCTATGACGCGATTAAATCGATTAATCCGGCAATCGTGTACTGCTCGGTCTCAGGATACGGCAAGGACGGACCTTACGCCGGGAAGGCAGGTCATGATCTTAATTATATAGGTGTTGCCGGTTCACTCGGTGTAACGGGCAGTAAGGATAAACCGGTGATACCGGGCGTGCAGATAGGCGATATCGCAGGCGGCAGTATCACGGCATTTGGGGCAATTATGCTTGGGCTTTATCATAAACAGAAAACAGGGAAAGGTTTATATCTCGATATTTCAATGGTGGACGGCCTGATAAGCTTTATGGCACCTTATCTCCCTTACCTGAAAACAGACTTAAAAAGAGGGGAGATGGAACTGACCGGAAGCATTCCCTGTTATAATGTGTACAGGACAAGGGATGATAAATTTGTAACTCTCGGTGCTCTTGAACCAAAGTTCTGGAGCAGGTTTTTGCAGATGATCAACAGGATGGATTTGATAGAAGAGCAGCTTGCCAAGGGTGAGGATTTTAAACGTGTATACAATGAGGTGCAGAAGGTCTTTCTCTCTAAGACAAGGCAGGAATGGCTGGAGTTTTTCAGGGATGAAGATGTATGCGTCGAGCCCGTGAACGAGCTTGATGAATTGCTCGATGATCCGCATATTAAACACAGGGGTATGTTCGATTATATAAAAACGGAGGAAGATAAGTTTATAACAATACGGAATCCGTTTTATAAAGGTGAACCTCAGGGGGACCATAGAAGGGCTCCTTTGATCGGTGAACACACGGTTGAGATTTTAAAACAAGCGGGATACACTGATCAACAGATAGAGGAGTTGAAGAAGAAAAAGGCCGTTTAAAGAAAGTAGCGAGGGAAGAGAGTGAGAAGTGAGAAGAAAGTAGTGAGGTAAGAGTAGCGAGGAGTGAGGAAGGAGACAGATCCTCAATACTAGCTTCGCATCCCTCGCTGCTAATAAAAAGGAGTTATTATATGAGAAAAGCGAAATTCGAAAGAAAGACAAAGGAAACCGAGATCCTAGTTGAGCTCGATCTGGATGGTACCGGTAAGGCCGGGATCGATACCCCGATTGGCTTCCTGAATCATATGCTGGAATTGTTTACCTTTTTTTCAAGGGTGGATCTTAAACTCAAGGCAACAGGCGATGTGAATGTTGATTTTCATCATACCGTAGAGGACATCGGTATAAGTATAGGCGAAGTCTTTTTTAAAGCCCTTTCCGATAAAAGCGGTATTCATAGGTTCGGACATGCAGCAACCCCTATGGACGAATCGTTATCGCAGGTTGTTGTTGATATAAGCGGGAGGCCGTTCCTTGTCTATAGACCCATACAGCTTCCTGAAAAGATCGGTGAAATGGACTCGGAATTATTCGAGGTGTTCTTCCAGGCGTTTGCATTCCGCTCAAGAATTACCCTGCACGTAAATATGTTTTATGGAGACAACGGACATCACATTATAGAGTCATGTTTCAAAGGGCTTGGCAGAGCGATGCGGCAGGCTGTTAAAATAACAGAAAAGGACATTCCGAGTACGAAGGGCGTACTATAAAACATGAAAAGTTCAAGCCGTTCAAATCGGAACAAGAGTTCAAGGTTAAAAAGAAGATAAAGATGATAGTTATAGTTGATTACGGCATGGGAAACCTGCGCAGTGTTGAGAAAGCAATAGCATCTCTGGGCGCAGCTTCCGTGATATCAAACGATCCCGATGTAATTTCAAAGGCGGATAAACTGGTAATACCCGGCGTCGGCGCATTCGGCGATTGTATGAAGAATATAAGGGCATACGGCATTGAAGACGCAGTGAAGCTGTTTATTGCAAAAGGCAGGCATGTGATCGGCATATGTGTGGGCATGCAGATGCTCTTTGACGACGGGGATGAGAACCCGGGTGTAAAAGGACTCGAGTTGATGAAAGGCAGTGTAAAGGGGTTTGATCATGAGCAGTTCGCCGGAAAGGGACTGAAGATACCGCATATGGGCTGGAACACCGTGAAACAGGAAAAAAAGAGCTTTCTGTTTGAAGGTATTAAGGATAAGAGCTATTTTTATTTTGTACATTCATATTATCCGGTTCCGCTTGAGGACGTTACCATCGGCACCACGGATTACAGCATCGATTTCACCAGTGTTATCCAGAAGGACAATGTTGTAGCAACACAATTTCATCCCGAGAAAAGCCAGAAAAACGGGTTAAAATTGCTGTCAAATTTCATAAATTATAGAGGTTGAGATGAATATAATACCGGCGGTTGATATAAAATCGGGCAAATGTGTGAGACTATGGCAGGGTTCGTTTAACCGTGTCGATATATACGGGGATGACCCGGTAGCAATGGCTTTAAAATGGGAAAAAGAGGGTGCGGGCATGCTTCACATCGTTGACCTCGATGCCGCTGTTACCGGCAAACCGGTGAACAGGGACCATATTACGAATATATTGAAGGCTGTACGTGTGCCCGTTCAGATCGGCGGCGGAGTGCGGAGTAGAGAAATGGCCGAATATTATATAGAGCAAGGAGCAAGATCCATTGTGATAACTACCTTTGCGTATGAGCATCCGGAGGAAGTGATTGAGATTTCAAAACAATACCCCGGCAAAATATCCATAGGTGTTGACGTACTCTCAGGTGCCGTTGCAATCAAAGGCTGGACCCAGGCGGGTAATATGTCTCCCTATGAATTTATCAAAAAATTCAGCGATGCACCGATCTATGCATTTATTTTTACCGATATTTATAAGGATGGGACGCTTAGCGGTATAGAACTTGAAAGAATAGAAAAGGTGCTTGACGGTATAGGAGAGCCGGTGATCATATCCGGCGGCATATCTACTCTTGATGATATTAAAAAAGTAAAACAGATAAAAAATAGAAATATTACCGGCATTATCATAGGAAGGGCGCTTTACACAGGTACGATAAAGTTAAAAGATGCGATAAAGGAAATCGAGTAATGTTAACGAAGAGGATAATACCCTGTCTCGACATCAAGGACGGGAGAGTTGTAAAGGGTATCAATTTCGTCGCACTCAGGGATGCAGGAGACCCTGCAGATAATGCAATCGTGTACGACAGGGAAGGCGCAGATGAGATTGTGTTTCTCGATATAGCGGCATCAAGTGAGCACAGGTCGACGCTGATCGATGCTGTGGAAAGAACAGCCGATGCAGTGTTTATGCCTCTTACGGTGGGCGGCGGGATAAATGAGCTTGACGATATAAAAACGCTGCTGCGTGCCGGTGCCGATAAAGTATCGATAAATACGCAGGCAGTCCTGAAGCCCGAATTTGTCAAACAAGCTTCATACCGTTTTGGTGCACAGTGTATTGTTGTGGCAATCGATGCAAAAAGTACGACAGGAGGTAATATCTCCCATCCCACTCCTCATAAGGGGGAAAAGGGCGGGAGATGGGAGGTCTTCATATACGGCGGAAGGAAGGCTACAGGCATAGATGCTGTGGAATGGGCTCAACAGATGGAAAAGGCAGGCGCAGGCGAGATCCTGCTGACGAGCATCGACAGGGACGGGACTAAATCCGGCTATGATATAGAGCTTACCTCAGAGATAACAAAAAGGGTCGGGATCCCTGTAATAGCGTCCGGAGGTGCAGGGAGCATGGAGCATTTCTATGAAGGTTTTGCCAGGGGCGGTGCGGATGCCTGCCTGGCTGCAAGCCTGTTCCATTTCAGGGAGCTTTCGATAAAAGATCTCAAGGCGTATTTGCAGAATAAAGGCGTGTCCATAAGGCTGGAATAAATGGATATCGATGAATTCATAAAAACAATAAAGTTCGATGATAAGGGGCTCGTACCCGCCATTGCACAGGACTATGTGACGAATGATGTGCTGATGCTCGCGTACATGAACGAGCAGGCCTTGAAGAAGACCCTTGCGACAGGCAAGGTGCATTATTATTCGAGATCCAGGAAATCGCTCTGGCTGAAAGGCGAAACATCAGGACATTTTCAAAAGGTAAAATCCCTGTTTTATGACTGCGATGCCGATGCCATCCTTGTTAAGGTTGAACAAACAGGCGCTGCATGTCACACGGGTCACAGGAGCTGTTTCTTTTCAGAGTTCGTGGATGGCGGGATAGTAGACGTAGAAAAGCAACCACAAAAGGTACCACAGGATTCAAAGATCATAGACGCTGTTTACCGTATCATCCTTCAGAGGAAGCAAAACCCTCCTGAGAAATCATATGTCCATTCGCTCCTGCAAAAAGGCGTAGATAAAATCAACGCGAAGATCATTGAGGAGGCAGGGGAGGTTGCAGAGGCGGGTAAAATAAAGAAAGAGGCTGATGTTGTTTATGAATCTGCAGATCTGATCTTTCATCTTCTTGTTCTGCTCGGGTATCGGGACATTGCCATCACGGATGTTTATAAAGAACTTGCACGGCGTTTCGGTGTTTCCGGTATTGAAGAGAAGGAATCAAGAAAGAAGTAAGGACAAGGGAATTTCAGTATACCATGATGCCGGCATAGCCAACGACCTCATCGTAATCATTGGTCACCTCTCCCGAGGTTTTGTAATCGATAAGCTTTGCTTTTTTTGCCCCGAGTTGTTTTGCACTGATGAGCATGATTGCAACGGGAATTACCCCGCACATGGAGATGTCATGTTCAACCGTAATTTTCATAAGGCCCAAGGGATCGAGCCCGATAACCCTCTCAATGGCAAGATTATCTTTTTTCCGGGCAATATCGTTTGATTCATAGTGGGTCATATCCGAGCTGGCGACTATCAGTACATCCTTCCCCGTGTCCTTAATCGCCTTTGCCAGGGCGTTTCCGATTGAGCTTACAAAATCATATCCTCTGCCCATAACACATATCGGTACAAACCTTGCTGAAGGATTATGGAAGTGGATAAAGGGAAGTTGGACTTCAAGAGAATGCTCATGTGCATGTGAATCATAATCATCCTTTATTAGATCCGAATTCTGCAGAATGGATTCGGCAAGTTCATGATCTATCTCCATATCGAATCCGGGCATGCCGAAGCTCCCTTCCGATAGTATACCGGCCTTGCTGCCGTAACCGGTGTGATTGGGACCTATTACAATAACTGTCTTCGGTATCTTAACGCTCGAGTATACTTTACCCGCTACACTGCCTGAATAAACGTAGCCGGCGTGCGGCGAAACGACGCCGATTGCTTTTATAGGTTTTTCCTCAGGTGTAGAAAATTCCCTGAGCAGTCTTTCAAGGTTCGCAGCATTGGCAGGATAAAATGTTCCTGCGACTGCGGGTGTTCTTTTCATAAATCCTCCTGATCGTTCCTGTCAGCGTATCCTGATAAGGGCCTCTCCGGGATTGACCGTGTCACCATCGTTGACATAGATTTCATAAACGACGCCGTCTATCGGTGTATGAACTTCACTTTCCATTTTCATGGCTTCTATGACCATTACCGCATCGCCTGCAATGACTCTGTCTCCCTTTTTTACCTTTATGGAAGATATCTTTCCGGGAATTGTTGTCGTTACGTCGCCAACCTCGGTTGCCTTCGGCCTCTCTGTTTTGATTGCCGCCTTTGGTATTAATTCACCTTCCTGAGATGTGACGACTTCTACCAGCGGTTCTACGATCACCTCTTCGAGTTTCCCGTCTACATATACAAAAAACATCCTCGGGTTTTCAGTCCTTTGTCCGGCACCTGCTATCCTGATATGGTACATCTCTCCGTGCAGTTTTACATTGAATTCGCTCGGTGCGAGCCGTGCTATATGTTTTTTCTCTTTTTGCGGAGCTTCAAATTTCGGCATCAAAACCTTTAATTCGCCTTTTTCCCTGAGTTCGAAGAACTCGCTTGCGACCTGAGGAAACAGGGCATACGAAAGTACGTCTTCCTCGGATTTTGCTTTCGTGCCGATCTCTGCCTTGAGTTTCGAGAACTCGGATTCAAGGTAATCAGCCGGCCTGCGATCGATGACCTTCTCGCTCCCTATTGCGAGTTTCCTGAGGTTCTCGTTTATCTCGCCGGGAGGTTTGCCGTAAAGACCTTTCAGATAGTTTTTTATCTCATTTGTTATTACCTTATATCTCTCTCCGCTGATAACATTGAGCGTTGCCTGTGAGCCCACTATCTGGCTTGTCGGTGTTACGAGCGGGGGGTATCCGAGGTCCTGTCTTACGGCAGGGACCTCATTCAGAACATCATCTATCTTATCGAGTGCGTTCTGTTCTTTGAGCTGGGATGCGAGGTTTGAAAGCATACCTCCCGGTATCTGCCATAAGAGTATTTTCGTGTTTATACCCGTATACTCGCTTTCGAAAGCAACATATTTCCTTTTCACCTCACGGAAATAATCCGCAATATCCGCGAGCGCTTCAAGCGATAATCCGGTATCGTAGTCTGTATCCTTCAGAGCCGCTACGATGGATTCCGTTGGTGCCTGGGACGTACCCGAAGCAAAAGGGGATATCGCAGTATCGACAATGTCGATGCCTGCCTCTATTGCTTTTAAAACAGACATGGTAGCAAACCCCGCTGTGTCATGGGTGTGGAAATGGAGCGGAACCCTTGTTGCTTGTTTCAATCTTCCGACAAGTTCAAATGCCTCATACGGTTTAATCAGGCCCGCCATATCCTTTATACATATACTGTCCACACCGAGATCTTCGAGCGCTTTTGCATAATCTATAAAATATTCCGTTGTATGTACAGGGCTTGTGGTATAACTCAATGCGCCTTCAACAAACTTACCGAACTGTTTTACAGCCTTTATCGATGAACGCACGTTCCGGATATCGTTGAGTGCGTCGAAGATCCTGAATATATCGATTCCGTTCTCGGCGGATTTTTCTACAAACTTCCATACAATATCATCAGGGTAATGCTTATAGCCGACAAGGTTTTGACCGCGCAGAAGCATTTGAAGCTTTGTATTCGGCAATGCTTTCCTCAATTCTTTGAGCCTTTCCCACGGGTCCTCCCTGAGGAAACGCATGGCAGTGTCGAATGTCGCTCCGCCCCATACCTCCATTGACCAGAAACCAACTTTATCCATTTTGTCGCAGATCGGAAGCATGTCTTCGGTTTTCAGCCTTGTAGCAATATGGGACTGATGTGCGTCCCGTAACGTTGTGTCCGTTATATTTATTCTTTTTATCATCTTTGTTCTCTGCTTTCTATTTTAAATTCTAACTCATTGCTTATCCTAATTAAGTTCTTTTTCATTTTAAGTGGGTAACTTTCCCCTCCCTTGACGGGAGGGGATTAAGGGGAGGGTGAACAATAAGTTTATCACTCCCGCCCTAACCCTCCCCCATCAAGGGGGAGAGAACAATTCTGATATCGCTTCGTAAGGAGCGATATCTGCCCAATCATTATGAGAAAGAACCTTTTACCTATAATCCCTCATGCATGGCAATTGCGGATGCAATTGCAATAACCAGATCTGCCGGATCTACCCTGTTTGCATAATCCATGAGTTCAGGATGTTCATTGATGAATTCCGTATCAAAGTATCCTTTCTTAAAATCCTCGCTGTTGACAATAGCCTGTAAATACGGAATATTCGTTTTGATCCCCCGTATGACAAATTCGTCCAGTGCTCTTCTCATCCGGTTCACGGCCTCCTCCCATGTGCCTCCCATCACGGTCAGCTTCAAAAGGAGCGGGTCGTAATAGTCGGGTACAACATAGTCCTTATATACCGCCCCGTCTATTCTTACCCCGATTCCGCCCGGAGAATAATAAGCCGTAATTCTGCCGCCATTGGGAAGAAACGCATTTTGAGGGTCTTCGGCTATTAATCTGCATTCTATTGCGTTGCCCTTTATCTTAACATCTTTTTGTTTTATGCCGAGTTCCAAACCAGCAGCTATTTCGATCTGTTTTTTTACAATATCTATTCCGGTTACAGATTCCGTAACCGGATGTTCTACCTGGAGCCGTGTATTCATTTCCATAAAATAATACCGCATGTTGCTGTCAACAATAAACTCCATAGTGCCGGCATTTGTATAATGTACAAGCTTTGCTATTTTTACGGCAAGAGCGCCGAGCTCTTTCCTCTTTTTGTCGCTTAATACCAGAGAAGGCGCTATCTCTATAACCTTCTGATGACGACGCTGTATAGAGCAATCGCGTTCACCGAGATGAATTACATTGCCGTGATGATCCCCGAGGACCTGAACCTCTATGTGGTGCGGCTTGGTTATATATTTTTCGATGAAGATCTCGGGATTGTCAAAGAATTTTGCAGCTTCTGATTTTGCAAGGCTATAGTACCTCTTGAGTTCGTTCTCGTTTTTTGCAATTCTTAAACCTCTTCCTCCTCCGCCACCCGAGGCCTTTAATATAACCGGAAAGCCTATCATCTTTCCCCATTTTACGGCGTCTTTTTCATTTTCTACCGGTCCATCGCTGCCGTACACCACGGGTATATTATGCTCTTTCATGAATTCTCTGGCTTTCAGTTTGTTCCCCATGAGTTCTATTGCGGACGAAGGAGGTCCGATAAAAACTATACCTCTTTTCTCGCACAGTTCCGCCATTTTGGGGTTTTCCGAAACAAATCCGTATCCGGGATGTATTGCGTCTGCCCTTATTTTTTGGGCTATATCTACGATTCTATGAATATTGAGATATGCCTCTATTGGCCCGGGTGTGACCAGATATGCCTCATCAGCTTTTTTGATATAAAGAGCTGTTGAATCCTCTTCAGTATAGATAACAGCACTCTTGATGCCCATTTCCTTACAGGCCCTTATTATTCTCGTTGCTATTTCGCCTCTATTGGCTATGAGAATCTTTTTAAACATACTATTTCTCCGCTTTGTTCTTTTTAAATGCCTGTTCTTCACCCCGGTAAAGGCGCTTTATGTTGTCCCTGTGGGTGAAGAAGATAAATAAGGTCATAAAGGCCGCAAACGCCATCATGGGGTCGAATGCGGGTTTATTATGGAATAAGAAAAACACAATAAGCGGCATCGATAGAACCGCTGATAATGCTCCTACAGCGGATACGCGCGTGATTAAAAATGCAAGCACCCAAACCATGATTACCAGGAGGGCTAAGACGGGGTCTAAGGCGAAAAGTATTCCGAGGGTCGTCGCAATACCTTTCCCTCCTTTGAATTTAAGAAACGGTGTAAAAACGTGCCCTGCCACGGCAAGGACGCCTGTTATGGTCATGAGGGTGTACATGTCCTGCGGTGCGAGTGATTTGAAATACAGCTTTACCAGGAGCACGGGTATAAACCCTTTGAGTGCGTCTATGATCAGCACCAGTGCGCCCCATCCTTTTCCCATTGCCCGGGTGACATTCGTCGCACCTATATTACCGCTGCCGACCGATTTTATATTTATACCTTTAGCCCGGGCGACAAGGTAACCTGTCGGCAGTGAGCCCATGCAGAACGCAACGATAAAAATTATTATATACTGTAAAATCATACAATGAAATACCG
>VFSW01005670.1_pt1 | contig 18440 bp, 17 predicted proteins | sample 5358111 | NCBI WGS metagenome assembly VFSW01 (sample SAMN11554181, study PRJNA540505) | mine drainage metagenome | isolation source: sediment from site ElyBrook_90M | place: USA: Ely Copper Mine, Vershire, VT | collected 2017 | reverse complement strand
AGTTTTTCATAATCGATGAATGCACTCGCATCTCCATAATTCTTCATCACCCCGGTATCAAATTCCATACCGGCGAGTCGTGTATTGAAACTGCCGAATGACGCATAGGGTGTAAAAGCGGCTTCAGACGAAGGATTTTTGGATCGGACAGCCATGGTGCCACCGAATGTCGTCATGCCGATGTTACTTGCATCGCCCGGGCCGCGGTCGATAACTATCCCACCGAGGTCGTGAGCCATAAGGTAAGAAGTGGAGTGGTGCGTGAAATCGTTAGAGTCTTGCCATGGAATGCCGTCGAAGGTGACATTGAATTGCCCATCTTCAAAGCCGCGCAATGTCAGGGATTGTGACTCCATCAAGCCCGGTCCATTGGGATCTATGCTGCTTACAGCAGGAGCAATGTTTGCAATATCTGTAAAGTTTGAAGTAGCAGAGGCATTATGCTGGATGTATTGCTCACTGATGATCGATTGCGGCTGGGTAGAAATCAGCGAACCCTGGGTTGGTGCCTGGTAGCTGGCAGAATTCTGGTTTTTTGTTACTACGCTGTCCGAGCCGCTGCCGGTCTGCACCGTACCCAGATCCACGGTATCCTGGGCAAATGATGCCTGGGCCACACTGATCAACGCACCGCTCAACATCAGTTGGGCGAGCTTCTTCATTTTAAAGTTAAAACCAGCTTGCATTTCTTTCTCCTATTGAATTAAACCGAAGTCAGATCGAGCAAGATGCTCAATGGCTGAACTTAATACCCGGGAATAGTATTAAGCCAGACTTAAATCAAAGTGAAATTAATATGAAGTTTTTATTACAAGCAAAAATTGATAACTGCAAATCTGACAGTCAGCCAGTCTGTCGACATTCAGAAAGACTGAACGAGACCGTTGCAATCAGTCCGTTTACGCCTTGCCTGTTGGCAAGCTTGACTTCGGCATTTTCACGCTTGGCTATCGCGTTTACGATGGCAAGCCCTATGCCGCTGCCCTCGGCTTTATGGCTGCCCACACGGAAAAACCGGTCAAAGACACGTGGCAAGTGGTCATCCGGAATCCCGGGGCCGTTGTCCACAATAGAAACGCAAACCTTGTTTCCGGACACCTCGACGGCAACATCAATTCTGCCGCCCTCTTGCGTATAGCGGATCGCATTGTCCAGCAGATTACCCACCAAGATGCGCAGATCATCCGCATTGGCCAGTATGTTCGCCTTATCGTCGCGCACCATGCCGAGGTCGATTCCTGATTTTTCCGCCACAGGAATAAAAGCACTGATGCAACATTTCACCAGCTCGCTCAAATCCGTTTGGCACCTGACCGATTCGCTTTGCACTTCATAGCGGGCCATTTTTAGCAGTTGTCCGACGATATGCGCAGCCCGCTGCATGCCGGATCGCAATTCGGCGATACGCGCATCCAGATCTTCCGGTGACCGGCTTTGCGACAGGTTGTCTATTTGCAACTGAAGTGCGGCAAGAGGCGTGCGCAACTCATGTGCCGCATCCAGCACAAAATGGCGCTGCGACTCGATCGATTCATGAATACGCAAAAGCAGGCCGTTGATCTCAGTGATCAATGGTGCGGCTTCTGCCGGAATGTTTTTTGCAGAAATGGGGGTCAGGCTCGATGCGTCGCGCAACGTCACCGCGAGCGTCACGTCGGCAAGCGGCTTCAAAATGCGGCCCACACCGATAGCGATCAGTATCCAACACAATGGAAGCAATCCGGCAATAGGGAGCGAGGCAAACAATGCGGCATCTGATGCGATCTCACGGCGAACGGCATCGGCCTGGGATACCTGTACCGTGCGGTCCGGATAAACGATGGTATAGGTTCGCCACTTTTCCCTTTGAAACATCTGATCTGAATAGCCGCTGGCCTTTCCTATGGGAAGATCAAAGTCTGGACGAGACGAGCGCACGGCTTCCTTGGCAATCGACACCTGTATCACAAAGCCATACTGCTGTTCCTGCTGGTTTTCCCGGAGAAATTTGGCCTGCATGGCCGGCAGTTGCGAACCTTCATCAACGCTTCCCGCGACCAGAAGCAACTGGTGATCGAGAAACATGCCGACACCGGTTTGTGCAAGCATATAGGAAATTCCGCCAGCAATCAGCCCGACCAAAGTCAAGAGTCCGATAGCCCAGACGGTAAGTTGTTTCTTTAAAGAGAATATCACGTGTGATTGACGACCATCCAACCGATGCCGCGCACGTTGCGGATAATATCGCTGTCGAATTTTTTGCGCAGTCCGTGTATCAATACTTCGACGACATTGCTTTCGACTTCATCAATCCATCCGTACAGGTGTTTTTCTATTTGAGCGCGGGAAAGCGTCATGCCGGGATGCTTGAGAAAAGCATTCATCAGCGCCAATTCTTTAACGGAAAGCAACTGGGTCGCTCCCCGGTAGGTAGCCTTGTATGCAGCCAGATCCAGCGTGATTTCGCCGTTGCTGATCGTTTCGTCATTGCTAACCCATCTGGAAATCCTGCGGACCCTTGCCAACAGCTCATTGAAACTGAAAGGCTTGATAAGGTAATCATCCCCTCCCATGTCAAGACCTGCCTCGAGATCATCGATTTTTTCCCGAGCAGTGATGATGAAAGTCGGCGTGCGGTTTCCGCTTTCGCGCATCGCTTTTAAAATTTCCAGCCCGGACTTTCCCGGAAGGCCCAGATCGAGCAATACCAGGGAGTAGTTGCCGGACTCGATTGCTGCCTGGCCTTCAATACCATCCCGGCTCCAGTTAACCGGCATCCCCGCATCATTGAGCGCTCGAACCAGGCTTTGACCAATCATTGGATCATCTTCAATCAGCAGAACAGATAAGGCGGAGCTCATACGTAGGCAAATAATGCACTGACAATTTCAGTAATCGCCAAAACTATACATTGAGTTTATTACAGTCAAATGACAGTGCCTCAAACATGATGGTGGTTGGTACAACCGGGGCTAATTAATATCACCTCTTGCAAGACAAATAGGGTGATCAGTTCAATGCTTGAATCAACCGTTTGGACTTCTTCTGGAAATTGATCGGGTGCGACAAGCCGAGTAATTTTACATGTTGCCGTATGGACGAAACGGGCGGCGGGAATTCACGATTTTTCACGGCGATAATGACTTTATTGACGCTTTCCTCCACATCAATAACGACCACTCGGTCGGCAAAACTGATCTTAAGACGTGCCAGGCACTCTTCGTAATGCGGATAGCCTCCCCACAAATTGACCACCATGATGCCGTTGTCAGCCAACAAAGCAAAGCAGTCATCGTAAAACCGCTGGCTGCCCAGCTGAACTGGGAGCCCGTCCGAGTCAAATCCATCCACGATCAATACATCGGGTTCGCTGGCTGTATCTTTCACCCATTCTGCCCCGTCGCCAAGAGACACCCGAAAGCGCCTATCGTCGGCGGGAATGGCAAACTCATTGCGCAGCGCGATGACATCAGCGCTGATTTCAATAACGGTAATTTCTGTCAGCGGCAAATGGCGATAACAATATTTGGCCAGTGAACCGCCGCCTAACCCTATCATTGCGATGTGCCGGGGCGCAGGCTCGAACAACAAGAAACTCATCATGGCCCGGGTATAACCGATCACCAGCTCATCCGGCATATCAATGCTCATTTCGCTTTGTATGGACAAGGCATCAAAATGCAATGCCAGGATGCCTTCATGCTCTGTCAAATAGGGCTTCCCGGTTTCAATGCGGTTGTTGGGTTCAGCTGCCCATGCAAACATCCGGTCAAGCTGCATGGCGCTTGCAATTTTCTTTACATGTTTCATTATGGATGACATGAGTTTTCGGAGAAAATAAGCTTTTCAGGCAGGTGTGACTCCAACATCACCGATACAAAGGAGGGTGTATCACGACTGTATTATAATCGCAGTGCAATATCTGGAATCGCTGCCGGAACCGCCCTGCACAGAATAATTTTTTAACCTGATGGACTATCAATCATGAGCATTGATCACGAAAAACTCGACCGCATCGTTATCGAGGCACGCCAGCAACGCGAATTGCGCGAAGCGGGTTATCGCGAACGTGCGCTCAAATTATATCCCTGGATATGCGGTCGATGCGCAAGGGAGTTTTCCGGGGTGCGACTGCGCGAGCTGACAGTGCATCATAAAGACCACAATCACGACAATAATCCGCCGGATGGCAGCAACTGGGAATTGCTTTGTTTGTACTGTCACGACAACGAACATTCGCGCGTGCTTGAGGAGCAGCAGAAAAAACGCGCAGCAGGAAGCGATATGAGCGATATGGCTGCGGCAACCCACAATCCCTTTGCCAATCTTCAGGCTCTGCTGAAGAAAGACTGAACCGCCAGGCGCTTCAGGGGTGTAGTGTCACACGAGCGCCCGAGAATTCTTGAATTTATAGAAGCGCCTTATAGATTCGGTACGGTAAAATTTTAAATCCGCTCGGGCTGAGGTATCGAAGCCTACTCACTTTGCTATCACACTACGATTTTTTCATGAAACCTAAAATGACTCAAGACACTCCGCAAGTTATTCTGCTGGCCGACTACACACCGCCGGATTTTCTGATCGATACGGTTGATCTGGATGTTAACTTTCAGCAGGGTGACGTGTTGGTGACTGCTAAGCTAGCGGTGCGCCGCAACCCGGCGACGAAAAATCCAGATGCACCTCTGGTGCTCGATGGGGAGGACTTGGAGCTGTTAAGCCTGTCCCTTAACGGCGCAAAACTTCCCGCCAGCCGTTACGATCTGAGCGCTGCTCAATTGAGGCTGAGCGACTTGCCCGATGCCTTCAGCCTTGAGATGGTAAGCCGCATCCACCCCGACAGCAACACCTGTCTGTCCGGTCTTTATCGCTCTGCCAACGGCTATTTTACCCAGTGTGAAGCGCAGGGCTTTCGCCGCATCACGTGGTTTTCAGACAGGCCGGATGTGCTGTCGCGCTATACCGTGACCCTGCACGCCGACAAGCAGACGTTGCCGCAGCTGCTGTCCAACGGGAATCCGCTTGCCATGGGTGACGAGGAGGGCGGCCGTCACTGGGCCAGGTGGCAGGACCCGCACCCCAAGCCTTGTTACCTGTTTGCCATGGTTGCGGCCCGCCTTGATGTGCTGCGTGACAGTTACCGCACTGCATCCGGGCGCCTGGTTCAGCTTTCGATCTACGTTGAGCATGGCCGTCTTGATCAGTGTGATTACGCCATGACTTCGCTTAAAAAGGCGATGCGATGGGATGAAAAGACTTTCGGTCTGGAATGCGATCTTGACCATTACATGATAGTTGCGGTGAGCGACTTCAACATGGGCGCGATGGAAAACAAGGGGCTGAATATTTTCAACACCAAATTTGTGCTGGCGCGTCCCGATATTGCCACCGATGTGGATTTCGAGAACATCGACAGGGTCGTGGCGCACGAGTATTTCCACAACTGGACCGGCAACCGGGTGACCTGCCGCGACTGGTTTCAGCTATCGCTAAAAGAGGGTTTGACGGTGTTTCGCGACCAGGAATTTGGTGCTGACGTGCACAACCGTTCGGTGGCGAGAATACGCGAGGTGCGCGGCCTGCGCGCATCCCAGTTCCCCGAAGATGCGGGCCCCATGGCGCATCCGGTGCGGCCTGCATCGTATATCGAAATCAACAATTTTTACACCGCGACCATCTATCAAAAAGGCGCAGAGGTGGTGCGCATGATACATACCCTGATCGGCAAGCCAGCCTTTCGTCGCGGGATGGATCTGTATTTTGCAAGACATGACGGGAAAGCCGTGACCTGCGATGATTTCGTGGCAGCGATGATTGATGCGTCGGGTGTTGATTTGACCCAGTTCATGCACTGGTACGATCAGGCCGGCACGCCCCATGTCACGGCTACTGGCACTTTTGATGCCGCCAATAAACGCTATATACTGAATCTTTCCCAGTCCTGTCCTGTCGCATCTGGCAAGTTTGCCAGCTTGCCGTTCCACATTCCCGTAAGCGTTGCGCTGATCGGTCCTGACGGGGAGGATTTGCCATTGCGCCTGGCGGGCGAGAACAGTGCAAGCCATCAGCGAGTGCTGTCACTGCGCAGTGCTACAGAGGAATTCATTTTCGACGCGGTTGAACAAGTGCCCGTGCCTTCGCTGCTGCGCGACTTTTCGGCGCCTGTCGTACTCGATTTTTCATACACTGATGCTGATCTCGCACACTTGCTGGCGCACGACAGCGATCCTTTCAACCGATGGGAAGCAGGTCAGCGCTTAGCCTGCCGCCTGATCCTTGCTGCCACCCGCGCCATCAGTGCAGGCGGTATGCCCGTCTGGCCGGACAGTTTCGCCACTGCTGCGGCGAAGGTGCTGGCCGATGTCGATCCGGCTTTTGCCGCTGAAGCGTTGTCATTGCCAAGCGAGGCTACACTGGCCGAGCAGCTGGATGTCGTCGATCCCGACGCGCTGCACGCCGCACGCAATAGCCTGCGCCGATTCCTTGCTGAAAAATTAGGGGCGGAATTTCAGGGTTGCTATGAGCGGCTTGCCACCCATGATGGTTATCGATTTGATGCGTTTAATGCCGGCCGCCGTGCCTTGCGCAACCTCTGTCTTGGTTACCTGGCTGAGACAAATAGTGTTGCAGCCCGTGAACTGGCGCGGCAACAATTCTATGACGCCGACAACATGACTGACCAGTTTGCAAGCCTTGCGGCATTGGCTCAGTGCGAAGGCGTCGAACGTCAACAGGTCATGGATGACTTCTATCAACGCTGGCAGGGCGAACCGCTGGTTGTCGACAAATGGCTGCAAGTTCAGGCCACCAGTCGCAGTCCCGACACGCTGTCGGTCGTCGAGCGTCTGGTCAGACATCCGGCGTTTGATACGCGCAATCCGAACAAGGTCTATGCGTTGTTGCGCGCTTTCGGCGGAAATCATGTGCGATTCCACGCAGCCAATGGCAGCGGTTACCGTTTTCTCGCAGAGCAGATATGCCTGCTTGATGCCATCAACGGCCAAGTCGCAGCCAGGCTTGCCCGCTGTTTCGACCGCTGGCGCATATTCGATGCGGGCCGTCAGAAACATGCCCGCGCAGCGCTTGAAATGCTGCGCAATCATGTTGGCCTGTCGCGAGATGTGTTTGAAATCGTCGAACGATTGTCAGGTGATCAGTCGCCTGTGGCAGGGTAATAATCTGATGCGCATCAGGAGACGGTAGGGCTACAGTATGGTGTTCCGCGATGCTTAAGCTTCAGAGTATCTTTTTCATCGGCATTGATCAGCAGAGGTCAACATTGCTTATTGCGAAATATTATTATTTTGGTCAGCAATTACTCCCAAAAAATAGTCGGCGTAGCGTGAAAGCTTGGCCTGTCCAACCCCGCTGATCTGGCTGAACTCTGCCGTGGTGCGCGGACGCTGATTGAGAATTTCAAGCAGAGTGCTGTCGTGAAAAATGACATAAGGCGGTACGCCTTGTTCACGGGCGAGTTCGAGGCGTTTTGCTTTCAGGGCTTGCCATAGCGTATCTTCATGGGCTCCCGGGAAGGTTTCACGCAGACGCTCGCGTTTGTTGGTTTTGTGCTTGGACAGTGCAGCATCGCGCCGCAACCACGCCTCCTGCTGCCCTTTTAAAACAGGGCGTGCGGCTTCTGTGAGCTTCAATCCGCCATAGGATTCCATGTCTACAGTCAGCAAGCCGGCGGCAACAATCTGGCGATAGACGCTGCTCCATTGTTGTTGTGCCAATTCCTTGCCGATGCCGAAAGTGCTGAGTTGCTGGTGGTTGAATTGTTCAACTTTTGCCGTGTTTTTGCCGAGCAGTACGTCGATGAGGTGGGCGACGCCGAAGCGCTGGCCGGTGCGATAAACACAAGACAGCGCCATTTGCACGGCTTGGGTAGCATCCCAGGTATCTACAGGCGCTAGGCAGTTGTCGCATTGACCGCAGTTACCGGAATGCTCCTCACCAAAATAGCGCAAGACGGTTTGGTGGCGACATTCGGTAGATTCGCAGTAACCCAGCAGCGCATCGAGTTTGTGCAACTCCACGCGCTTGCGCTCATCTGGCGAGTCACCGGACATCAGCATCTGGCGCATCGACACTACATCGCGCAGACCGTAAGTCATCCAGGCATTGGCAGGCAAACCGTCTCGCCCAGCACGACCGATTTGGCGACACCTGTGTGTTGGTCTGGTATGGACATCGGCTGTATGTTGCATAGATACTGGGTTTATGAGATTGCTTTACATGTCCATGGAGATGGCATGTTTTTAAGGGTTATTTGCTGGATTTTGTCCATACCTAGTCTTGTTCTTCTGACTGCATTGAAGCATTGGGGTGGAGCTATATCTGCACGTCATGCCGAATCTTTACGGCTCCAGATGCAGTGGTAGTAATACGTTTGTGACCAACATTGTCGTTCGTTATGCTAATACCGCGCCCAATGCAATAAACCAATGAGTGTTTTTCTAGTATTGTCACCACAAGGCCAGCCTCCCGCACGTGTCGCATATGAATTTTCCTGTACACCTAAATACTGAAGATGGTTATTTTTCAAATATATTCTCAACCTCTTTTTTTACCTGAGAAAGAATCCTTGTTATATCGCTTTCGCCAGCTTCATATAAATATGTAAGCGTCATCAGGCTAAGAGGATGAATATTCATCCTTTCTGACAATGCATGAATTTTTTCAATGGTTGGGCTTTTCAACCCCCGCTCTAGACTACTTAAATAGGTTCTGCTGGAAACTTCCGAAAAATCCTCCTGACTGAGATTTTTTGCTTTCCTCGCTGCACGAAGAGCTTGGCCAAATGACTTTTCAATACTCATGAATACTCCTTTTGTATAGGAGTGCCATCTAGCCAGAATGACTACTATAGAGCTACAATCTATAGTGTTCATTTATTGGCTTATACATCATGTTTAAAACTGACCAATCAAGCAAAATCCCCCTAATTTCTAACGATGTTGAGTACGGATGGGAATATGTCAGCCTATTCTTTCAACACTACTGGATTTACGTAGCTTATGAAATTCTGGATGAAAATGATGAGGATTGTGCAAATCAATCTACCGAAACAGAAACAGTTATATTTTGGCGGATCATACATTTAATTGAACTATCGAAAAAAAGCAATGTGAGAATTAAATTCGTGGATCTTGGTAGCCCATCGTATATGAATGGCTCAACTCGCTGGAAAATGGAACCCCTTCGCGAAATTTGGCTTTGCGTCAATAAGGCTCAACCGAACAAGCCGAACAGGTTTTTTGTACTTGAAAATGGCGTTCGTTATAAGGATTTGATGTCAGATGTAGGTGAGAAAATCGAAGAGGATAAGCTCATCTTCAGTATGTCCGCAACATAGTTGTAAGTGGTCATTATTCAATTGGCCAGGGCGTTTTGAATAAAAAATTGCGGGGGGTGGGAATATGTTCAAAAAAATAAAAGCTATGTTCGCTGTTAATCATGAGCTGGCAGTTAATGTGCCGGTCGACCCAAGCAAATGCCTAGTGGAAATTCAGTTAGACGGAAAAATGCATACGTTTTATCAGATGAGCAATTTTCTTGATCGTCTCGCTGAATCAATGAAAACTTCAAAGCCCGGCGACTTCTTCATCTATTCCGGGTTAACCGGAAGTTATGCAATCAACTTGGATCACGTTGGATTTATAACTATTGCCAACGTGGCGGGTGAGGTTTTCAACGATGATCCACCTGGGCATACAGTTTTTTTAGCAGGCAAAAATAAGCCAATTGTTTTAGGTGACTTATCACCTGATCAAGTTTCTGAAGATTTTTCGGATCGCTCTCAGCAGTTCATTATGCTAGGAAGTCACTATTTCAATCGTGATGAAGTCGCCTTGATTGTTTGTAAGAGGCTGCCATGTCAACGGTAGGTTCCCAACAGATTTATAGATACGTGATCCGTCATAACGTACAGATCTGGATACATGATGTTGACCATCTATGCAGACACACAGCATCCTATTCGATATGAATGATCACTCGATCTCTCAGATACACACGGATGGCAGCAGGATATTCAAAATGATCATTTTTTTAAACTACGACGGCGTGCCGCATCCTGATGAGGTCTGTCACACCAAGAAGGGAGTGTTCTGGTGCTAATGGAATTAAATTTAAGATTTAAGGTAGGACTAAATAATGGACGTTGAACAAAAGGCCCGGTTGTTGAAAGGCTATGTCGAGAGACAGGCCGAAATTCTTCACGATATTTCAAAGCTCATGCCTAACGCAGATCTCAGCCATATTTCCGTACTTTGCGCGAATACTGCTGCGGCAATGATCGATATCGGTCGCCCGGTTTCGATTAATTTCAGCATCCACCCTGGCAATCATTTCAGCTTTTTGCATATGACCAAGGGAAATATCCTGCCGGAAATTACTCAGCGTTGGCAGAACTGGGAAACGGATTATGCAAAGCTGAAGGCCCAATATCCGAAGCTGGAGCTTCACGATCTGATTGCAGCGATGGCGCCGGCGTATTTTTGTCTGCATTGGCCTGATGGATACGACATCTGTGTTCTGGAGTGGGTGCGGCAAAAAAATTACGACGCGATGGACTATTTTATTCGCCCGCCGAAATTCGGGTTTGATCGCAGATCAATTACAAAAAATTTTTATGAGCGCATGTTGGTTCTGCATCGGATGTTGGACGGGTGGGTTGTGAAAAGGAAATTAGGGGAAATTGGGACTTATTTTATTCGGACCAATGAGGTAAACGAATGGCTTAGCGCCAGCAACAAGGTTGGTGATGAATGGATGAAGACAAAGTGGTGTAAAGCAAATTGAATCACATAAAAATAAGCGACACAAATACATGTGGATTGAGAAATGGATATGGCCGAAATAAAGACGACGGTCTGAAAGTTATGCCGCGTCCGGTAAAGTCAATTATTAATTACGTCTGCGAGCAGTGCCTCGATTCCTGCCGTTGGTGAACGATGGCATTATGGCAGCGAAAAATTGTATGCCGGATGCATCAGAATCGCCTACAATATTTTAAAAATTCTCTTCAATTACTTTTAGAAAATCATCACCATACCTAGCCAGTTTGCCTTGACCGACGCCGCTGATTCGCGCCATTTCGGTGAGGCTACTGGGTTTCAGTTCGCGCATCTCCAGCAGGGTGCTATCGTGGAAAATCACATAGGGCGGCACACCTTGTTCGCGCGCTAGCTCCATGCGTTTCGCCTTGAGTGCTAGCCATAGTCTGTCGCTGGTGGCGCCTGAAAACGGTTCTCGTGTCTTGCCGTCACGTTCGGTGCGCGTGCGTTTGACTGGTGCTGCATCGCGCCGCATCCAAACTTCCTGCTGCCCTTTAAGCACGGGTCGTGAATCTTCGGTGAGTTTCAATCCGCCATAGGCTTCCATATCCACAGTTAGGAAGCCGACGGCAACGAGCTGGCGATAAACACTGCTCCATTGCTGTTGTGCCAATTCCTTACCAATACCAAAGGTGCTGAGTTGCTGGTGGTTGAATTGTTCGATTTTCGCTGTAGCTTTGCCGAGCAGCACATCTATCAGATGGCCGACACCGAAGCGCTGGCCGGTGCGATATACACAAGATAGCGCCATCTGCGCGGCTTGGGTCGCATCCCATGTATCCACGGGAGTCAGGCAGTTGTCGCATTGACCGCAATTGCCGGGATGCTCCTCACCGAAGTAGCGCAGGAGAGTCTGGTGGCGACACTCTGTCGACTCGCAGTAACCCAGCAGCGCATCAAGCTTTTGCAATTCCACCCGCTTGCGATCTTCGGGGGAGTCGCCGGACATCAGCATTTGGCGCATCGATACCACATCGCCTAGACCGAAGATCATCCAGGCATTGGCTGGCAAGCCGTCCCTGCCAGATCTCCCAATTTCTTGATACATCGCCTCAAGACTTTTGGGCAAATCCATGTGCGCCACGAAGCGCACGTTGGGCTTGTCTATGCCCATGCCGAACGCAACAGTGGCGACCATGATGACCCCCTCCTCACGCAGGAAGCGTCGCTGGTGTTTACTGCGAATGGATGCATCAAGTCCAGCGTGATAAGGCAATGCGTCCCATCCCTGTTCTTTCAACCAGGCTGCCGTCTCATCGACCTTCTTGCGTGACAGGCAATATACAATTCCAGCATCGTTGGGATGCTCTGCTTCGAGGAAGGAGATCAACTGCTGGCGCGCATTGGCTTTCTGCGCAACACGATAACGGATGTTGGGACGATCAAAACTGGAGACAAATTGTTGCGCCTGTCCCAGCGCCAGCCGTTCGACGATCTCACTCCGTGTCGGTCCATCCGCCGTGGCGGTGAGCGCGATGCGCGGTACGTTGGGGAAGCGTTCGTGCAACACCGTCAACGCGCGATACTCCGGGCGGAAATCATGACCCCATTGGGATACGCAATGGGCTTCGTCTATGGCGAACAGGGCGATGCCGTTGTCTTGCTGCAAGCGCTCCAGCAGATTAAGAAAACTTTCCGTCATCAGTCGCTCGGGCGCGACATACAGCAGTTTTAACTCGCCGCGCTGCAATTGTCTCGACACCTCGCGGGCTGCTTCAGCATCCAGACTGGAATTCATAAATGCAGCTGAAACGCCTAGCTGTTTTAGTGCATCCACCTGATCCTGCATAAGCGCTATCAATGGTGAAATGACAATGGCAATTCCGCTGCGGCAAAGTGCTGGAATCTGGTAGCAAAGTGATTTTCCACCCCCAGTCGGCATCAACACCAAAGCATCGCCGCCTTGTGTTACATGCTCAATAACGTTTTCTTGATTGCCTCGGAATTTTGGATAGCCGAATATATCGCGCAATATTTTACTGGGGGTGATGTTAGACATCCTTTGGGGGCTTTCTACCACGTATTGGGGAACTATGGTGCGGCAGTAAATTTATGTGGATAGTATTATCCTTTATTTGAGATTAGTCTGGCAGTGATTCACAAGAAGCGGAAGTAATTTGTTACATCCGATAGGCAAATCATGCATTTATCCGCTGCGTTAGGGAAAGCGAATGGTTGATGCGGAGGGCATGAGCTCATCTAACCTTCTGCGTACATCGGAAATTTCTTCTGTGAGTTCAACGATCAGTAGAGTCGCATCCGCAAGTAGCCCTGCGGATACATCACGCTGCCGCTTTAGGTCGGCAATTATCTCCCGAGTATTGCGGTTTCGCTTACTCCGTTTCAGCATTTTCTGACGGTTTGAATCCGGTGCCTCTTCTTTATTCGATTCAACATACTGTTGTATTTCCGCGATCAGCGATGGGAAACGTTTCTTTCGCAAGGCTGAAGGATCGCAATTGGCCTCCTTGGCGACGTTGTTTTGGCTGACAGGAGTTCCCTTGGGTAACACAGTAGGTTTTCCCAACTTCAGGCGCTCAAAAGATTCCCTGAACCGCTCTTCGGCTGTGTTCTTGCTACTACCAGCCACGCTTGATGTAATCAAAATAGTTCTCCAATCCACGTTTTTCTTGTTCCAAAGCCCGATAGCGCGGACTGCTTGGTTGAGCTGACTGCAATTGAACCTTGATACCGTCAAGCCTAAGTTGGTTTTGATCCGACTTCTGCCGGTCGAAAAGGACATCTCTACACGGGGACTTGCCGTTCCCGCCCGAGCAATTGGCAATGGACTCTATGCAGTCGCCAGAGCACGATTTTTTCATGCAACCCCCTAGCACCGTCGTACGGAAGGGAATGACCCCTTTCCGCGCAGCTGCCTCAAAGCGTTTCGCATCCTCTTCGCTGAGTAGATTGACATCTGGCTCTCCCATCAGATCAGCAACAATTTTCTTTTTGTGCTCATCTCCGTAGGGGCTCACAAAGCGATTGGAAAGAACTGCAGCGAGTTCTCGTCCCATTACCTCGTATTGCGCCGTCACGAGCAAAGCTCGCGCTTCCTCATTTAGGGCCAAGCTTGAACTACCTCGGCCATAGTAGAGTGGCATGGCACGGGTTCTGTGCTTGAGCAGGAACTGCATCGAAGAATCGCTAATGAGGCCTGAGGCGAACATATTGACAGCCACGGTGCGCCGGAGTTGATGCCAGCGAAACGACCACGATTTTCCGACCTGAAATATTTCTTTGTTTAGCGTCGGGCAAACTGAGCGCGCGATGCAGAGATCTTGCTCCGTAATCTCCAAAACTCTGTCGTCAAAAAGCAATGGGTATCGTTCAATAAATTCCGAATAAGAATTAAAACTTGGCCTTATTGAATAAGACACGGATTTACCGCCAGCCCATGGCTCAAAAGCTCGGTCAATAAGGTACGTGTTGGCAATATCCTCGACAGAAGGTGCAACGATCGGGTTCGCCGCTGCGCAAAGCATACGCAAGCTAGATACAGATTTCATCGCGTCAATGGCAACCGCGACACTTGGGCTGGTCGGCCAGCGTGCATCGGAATCAGGATCGGTTTTCGTCGTCTCCCCGCATAGAATGGGAATCTTTCCAAGTTTCTCGTCCCCCTCAAAATAAAGGCAGTCAGCCCGCAGGCTTCCCCCTTCTCCACGCCGCATGGGGCTGAAATTAAGTATGTAGGCCAGACCAGCTTGCTGGATAAGTGTGAGATAGTTGGTAAAACTCTTTGGATTAATATCATCACCAATCCAGCGCTTCAGTAACTCAAGAATTTTGAATTCTATTGCCGTATCCCGAAATGGGCCATAGAAGGCAACTCCCGTCTTTACGCCAGAATTCGGGTACTGAGGATTTGTAAAAGGATTTCGTGACACTATATGTTTTGACGTGAGGGCGGCAGATAGGGAGCTATAATTGTGTGCATAAGCGTCGATACAGAATTTAAAACAATCTTCAACTTGCTGTCTGTTCGCCATATAGTCATCAAGACATTCCTTTAGCCGCTTGACCTGATAGGCCCATATACGAGGTGGGATGTACTCTGTTTGCTCTGGGTTGTGGTCAGGTTTTGCCGCCGCAAGTTGTTTCAAATCGTTCTGATCCAAAAGGACGAAACCGAGATTTGAACGGGCATCCAACAGTCTGCTAAGTTCGAAAACCGCCACATTAAAGTGACTAGGAGAGATCACTTGCGGCAATTTATCTTTGATGGCAGTAAAACGCATCAATTCGCTGGCCAGGATTCCTTCTCGGCTGCAGAGCGCAATGATCGAACGGATTGGTTGAAAAAAATTAAGAAGCGACTTGCACACCCTTATTCCGCGAGGCCCCCATATGCGCCAAGTCACAAGCAGACGTAAAAGGTCAGCATTAGCCCGGTCGATAGCTGTAGTATTGCTTAATTTTGACCCATCTCCAAAATTGAGGGTCATTTGGCACCCTGCCCACGGAGTTAAATTCCATATTGGATCCCCCCAGCGAGAAACTGCGTTGCCCTTGGCATCTTCTATGCAGACCCAATCGCGTGGCGGCGGCCAACTTGGGGGCCGGTAATTCCGCGAGCTAGGAGTTGCAAATGGTAGTTTGATTCTAAGACCTAATTCGTCCAATGCCACCATGCTTAATCTCCTTCCATGCTTACAATAAGGTAGTGCCAGTGCGGGTGATAGTTTGCCTCGTCGATTCGAGCGAAAGACTCGCCCACCCAGCCGCTTCGAAGCTCATTTGATTTCTCAAAATAACGAAGCTTGTCAGACAGCCGTTCAATCGTTAGCTCCACATGGTGCACAGGCTCGTTTGTATCGCCTTTCTTAGGGGGTCTAATAAATCCCTGGAGCGCGATAGTATGCAGATGGCGCATGCTTGCCATTGACCACACATAGTCTTCGCTATCGATGTCTCGGTGGTGATCGCACCACAAGCAGCCCGCAGGGCGGACGCAGTCGGGCTTTGGCGCTTGGGCGGGGGTGTCGACAACAGGAACCGGCACCCCATCACAAACACCCGGCGCAGGGCATTCAAAACTTGGATCGGCGGTCTGCCAAAAACGCGTTATTTCGGTCATGGTTACTTGCATGCTCGGCTCTTCATAGATTCGGAGGAGCGTCTGCTTGTGGTGCTGATCCATCTCAGCAGTCAGATCGGGGTCGCGGGAACGCCTTAGCAGCCAGTTGACTCGCGTGTTGCGCAAACGACGGGGCGAAATAAAATTCAATCCGATCTTCTTGCATATACCAAGCATTCGATCGAACGTTGGTGCCGTGTCTTCGCGTCTGCCCATTCGTCTATAAAGAGGAAACAACAACCCTTCAGGGTCATCGGGAAATACTTTTTCCCGCCACTTCAGATAGCGCTCAAACATCTCCCTATATTCGCTGAAAATTTCAAACAAAACCTCGCCCCCGCGCCGATTCTTGTAAGCTCTAACCTCATAGCCATCAATGCAGGGTTTGTAGCTAAATTTTGTGCCTTTAATTTTATGTGCTTGGCCGATATTTATCCCAGTCTGTCCGATGAAAATCAGCATTTCAGCTTCAATTCGCAGATTAACCATTGGATAGCGGGTACGCAATGTGCGGTCGTTCTCCCAATTTTGCCGCTGGCGCTTACTTTTCTTGGCATTCAATCTCTGGGATGCGTTCTTTGGATTAAAACATTTCAACTTTTCCGGGGGTATTTGTCCTGACCATTCTTCCCACTCCTTCCCTGATCTGAGTCGAATCCGCAGCGGTAGCGGCCCCCACAGTGCCTTAAGATGCAAGGCATCAACGATGTCCAATAGCGCGAAGCCAAATGCAAAGGTCTCGTCGAGCCTCTGCTTGTCGGCCTCCACGCCGAGAACGCGCTTTCTTTTCGGCGGATTGGTCAGGCTTGTGTTCAAACGGATTGGGCTCGTTCGTTCCAAAACCTTGTCCAGGATTTGTCCTGTAACATTCCCTAAGCCGTATGCTGTCGCTTCACAGAGATCTTTAACAACGCGAACTCGGTGTAACAAGTGCTCGGTCCATTGGATGTAAGAAGAGGACACGGTTTTCATATTCATAGAGAGGTTTTTATTATCCGCGTATTCAAAAAATTTACGTAAAAAATAGATTTGAGATTTCGCCGTAGACTGACTTCCGCCACCTACTAAAGATGCCTTAATTTCTTCATGGATCTTCATCACTAGGTCAATCCGCTCTTTGATTGGAGTACCCAGTGCAGCACCATCAATGAGACTTGCCACTTTGGTGGTATGTGCCTTGGCTCCACCCTTGTAAAGGAGTGGCCTGAGATCCCAGGGAGTTACATACTTCCCGAATTCGACCATCGGGAATGTCAGATCAGGGATGTTTGCGTCAGGCATGAAAGGCGCCACTCACGCGGCTTGCATAACCCAAGAATGCTTCAGAAAAGGCATTGGCGACCGCAATCTTGGTTTTTGTGTGCTCCAAGAAAGTGATGTAACGCATTGTTGTCGACTCATGCTTGTGGTGCATGGCGCGGCGCACAAATTCAATGGCGGATTTGACAAAGGTCACGCTCAGCGCAATGGTCATCAGCCACGTGCCAAACGTGGCGCGAGTCTGATGAAAATGAAAGTCCTTCATGAATTTCAGGCCGGCGTGGGTAGCGCAACGGCGAAGATCTACCATTTCCCGAGTGGCAGCACTGGGCTTGTATGGCTCGCCAAATCGGTTGAGGAACAGGAGTTGCCTATGCTCCTCTGACGCCTTCTCCAGACGATTTAAACGGCGTGGTGAATAAGCATATTTTTTCAGAAGTTTCATCAACTGATCTGGAATGTAAAGATTCCCAGTTACATCGAATTTGGTGGGTATTCCGGTTCCTGGACCTACCGGGAAAATCCACAGACCGGGATCTTCAGGGGCAGGGGTAGCATTCTCAATACTATCTACTCGTATGGCAGTGAGCGTTCCAATGCGTCCGCCCGTAAAAAAACCTGCCATCAGTAGTAAGCGGAGTTCTTCACTACAGTTCTTCAGCTCCGATTTTTAACCGGTATCGTTCGTCTCAGATACGAAGCGTAGAAGCTGGCTTTGATGCTCGGTTGAGATAGGTAGCAACCCATCTTCCAGCATGATGCCAGGGCGCGCTCTATTCGGAATCGCCAAGTCGGTGGAAAGCCGATTTATCGCGCGTTCAAAGCCAGCAATATCGAAATATTTCACAACTACAAGCTTGTCCTTCCACTTTGGCGCATTGCGGCTGACAAAGTTGTGAATTGAACAATGGCGATAGAACTGTATTACTGCTCGCATTCGTGCGGTTGTGGTAGATGGGCTAATGTGTCCTTGATCCCGTTCCCTAATCAATGCGCCGCGATACCTGACTAGAATGCGATCTGATTTGCGTGTTGGAAAATGCCGCCAGTCAGTTTGTTGCACCTTGTTTTCATTTTTATTTTTCTCTTCTTCCTCTTCCAGCCAAGATGCGTACTTGTGCAGATGTGCCATGAGACTCTGCACAGTATTGATCTTTACACTCATACTTTGCATCTTGTCCAGCGCCCAATGATTCGCCTCGACCCATGGCGTGCCATTTTTCCAAAAAATTTGGTAACGTAGAATTTAGGAGACCTGAGTAGAAAAAGATAATTGCACTCCA
>VFSW01005669.1_pt1 | contig 18440 bp, 18 predicted proteins | sample 5358111 | NCBI WGS metagenome assembly VFSW01 (sample SAMN11554181, study PRJNA540505) | mine drainage metagenome | isolation source: sediment from site ElyBrook_90M | place: USA: Ely Copper Mine, Vershire, VT | collected 2017 | reverse complement strand
TCGCCCGGGTGGACGGCGTGCTCTTCGACTTGGGAGTCTCTTCCATGCAGCTTGACGATGCGCGCCGCGGTTTTTCCATGGTGAAGGACGCTCCGCTCGACATGCGGATGAATCAGTACGCTGGCCGAAGCGCGTACGACGTGCTCGCACACGCGAGCGAGCGCGAGCTGGCCGACATCTTCTTCGACTTCGGCGAGGAACGAGCCGCGCGCCGCGTCGCGCGCGCGATCGTTGCCCGCCGTCGTGAGGGTACGCTGCCGAAGACGACGACGGACTTCGCCAGCCTCGTCGCCGGCATCGTGCACAAAGCCGGCCGGCGCGAACGCATTCACCCGGCGACGCGCATCTTCCAAGCGCTACGCATCGCCGTCAACGAAGAGCTCGATGCGTTGCACGAAGGCTTGAGCGCCGCGATCGATTCGCTCCGCGTGGGAGGACGCGTCGTCGCGATCAGCTTTCAATCGCTCGAAGACCGCGTCGTCAAGCACGTCTTGCGCGGCGACGAGCGCATCGACGTGCTCACGAAGAAACCGGTGACGCCGTCGCGCGAAGAGGTCGCGGAGAATCCGCGCGCTCGCAGCGCGAAGCTGCGCGCCGGGGAGCGCAGAGCGTTATGACGGCACTGCGACTCGAGGCTCCCGCGCGCATTCGCAACGTGCGCACCGCGCGCTCGGCGACGCAACGTCGAATGGTGCGAAATCAGCGCAGCCGGTACGCGGCGATCACGTGGATCACGCTCGGCGTGACCCTGGCCTTGGCCATCCTTCTCCTGTACGTGCGGTTGACGTCGAGCATCACGGCGCTGTCGTACGCCGTGGACCGGGCGCACCTACAGCGCACCGACTTGCAGATGCAGGACGCGCGCTTCGACGACGAGATCGCGTCGCTCACCTCGGACGACCGCCTCGCCTCCGTCGCCGCACGCCTGGGCATGGTGCAGCCGACGCAGTTTCTGCGCATCAGTCTCCTTCCCAGCCCGTCCGCGCAAAACCATCCGCTGGCATTTCTGTCGCGGTAAGCGATAGAAGCGTCGCGCGATGCATAAGAGAGCGTTCTCCCGCGTCGCACCGCTGCGCGCAAAGCTGTTCTTCTATTTTTGTTTCGTCGTCGGGCTCTATCTCGTCTGGCGGCTTTACGACGTGCAAGTCTTGCGCGGTCCCGTCTACGCGAGGGATGCGCTCAATCAGCGGACGCGGCTGATCACGATTGCCGGCCATCGCGGTTCGATTTTAGACCGCGACGGAAGCGAGCTCGTGCGTTCGTTGCCATCGGAATCGATTTACGTCGATCCGCACGACGTGGGCGGCGTCGCCCAGACGATCGCGCGTCTGAGTGCCGTCGTCGGGCCGCTCGATACGCAGACGCTCGCGTTGCTGCACGACCCACGCGCGCAGTTCGTCTACATCGCGCGCAAAGTGCCGCACGAGACGGCTGTGCGCGTGGCGGGGCTCAATCTTCCGGGCGTCGGCATCGAGCAGGAAGTGACGGGCAGACGCATCGACACGGTCGGGCGGCTTGCCTCGACCGTCCTCGGGTACGTCGGCATCGACGAGAATGGACTCGCGGGCGTCGAGTACGCGTACGACGACGTTCTGCGCGGCGTCTTCGGCAAAGTGCTGGTGCAGGAAGACGACTTGGGGCGGCCGATTCCGGTGGCGCGAGAGGACGTCGTAAAGGCGCCGAAGGACGGGCTCTCGGTCGAGCTGACGCTCGACTCGTACCTGCAGTTCGTCGCGCAGGAGGCGCTGACGCAGCAAGTGCAGCGCTTTCACGCCGCCGACGCAACGGCAATCGTCATGAATCCGTGGACCGGCGAGGTGCTCGCGATGGTGAACGTGCCGGACTACGATCCGAACCACTGGGAGCGCTTTCCCGTGCGCGACCAGCGCGACCGTGCGGTGATGGACGCGTACGAGCCCGGCTCGACCTACAAGCTCGTGACCGCGGCAGCGGCGCTCTCGTCGGGAAAGGTCACGCTGCGGTCTCGCTTTCCCGCACACGACGAGATCGCGGTAGGCGGCTGGACGATCCACAACGCCGAGGACGGCTTCATGCCCAACCAAGGCGGGAGCGAGACGCTCGAACAGATCGTGGAGTACTCGCACAACGTCGGCGCAGCCGAAGTGGGGATGAGGATCGGGGCAGATACGTTTTACGCTATGGAGCAGCGAGCGGGTTTCGGGCAGCCTACCGGCGTCGGCTTGGCGGGCGAGAACCCGGGAATCGTTCCGCCGCCCGCGCAGTGGAGTGCGCCGTCGCTGGCGACGATGTCGTTCGGCCAGGGGGTGGCGGTGACGCCGCTGGCGCTAACGCGGTACTACTGCGCGATTGCCAACGGCGGGGAGTTGATGCGGCCGCTCTTAGTGCGGGCGTACGTGAACGGCGGGGGAGGCGTGGTGCGGCGGTTCGAGCCGCAGGTGGTGCGCCGGGTCTTCTCACCGGAGGTTGCGGCGGAGCTGCGGGCCTTCTTGCGGCAAGTGGTGCTGCACGGGACGGGCGACCCATCGGCGCAGATTCCCGGCTACGCGACGGCCGGCAAGACCGGAACCGCGCAGATCGTCGAGAACGGCACGTACGAACCGGGAGCGTACTCGGCCTCGTTCATCGGCATGATTCCTTACGACCATCCGCGTTACGTCATCTTCGTCAAAGTCGACAGACCGCAAGGTTCGTACTACGGCAGCGTGGTGGCGGCGCCGGTCTTCGTGCGCATCGCCCGCGCAGCCATGCTGCGTGACGGGATCGCGCCGGCGCCTTCAACGCTCGCGCGACCGTGAGCATGCCGGGCAGGAGCGTCGCGCTCGCGACACTGCTGCAGCGCCTTCCGCGCGCAACGCTCACCGGGGACCCGCAGACGCGCGTCGACGCGGTCGTCGTCGATTCCCGACTCGTTCGTCCGGGCGCGCTCTTCGTCGCGCTGCGCGGCGAGCATGTTGACGGACACGACTTCATTCCCCAAGCAATTAACGCGGGCGCCGCCGCCGTCGTGGTGGAAGGCGAACTGCGGATGCCGCCGCACGCCGTCGTTCGCGTCGAGAGCACGCGTCGCGCGCTCTCGGCGATCGCGGCCGCGTTCTACGGCGATCCGTCGCAGAGGCTCGCGGTCGTTGGCGTTACGGGAACCAACGGAAAGACGACGACGACCCGCATGCTCGCGGCGATCGCGAACGCAGCGGGCATGCCGTGCGGGGTCGTCGGAACGATCGGCGCCGACTTGCGCGAGCGCTCTTGGCCGCTCGCGCACACGACGCCGTTTCCCCAGGAGCTGCACGCGGTGCTCGCCGAGATGGGAGATGCCGGCGCGCGCGCGATCGCCATGGAGGTCAGCAGCCACGCGCTCGCGCTCGAGCGCGTCGAAGACGTGCGATTCGCGTGCGGCGTTCTCACCAACGTGACGCGCGATCACCTCGACTTTCACGGCACGCAGGAAGCGTACGCGGAGGCGAAGCGTCGCCTCTTCGCCTTGGCGAGCGCCGCAGCGCTCAACGCCGACGACGCGTACGGCGCGCGTTGGGCCTACGAGCTGCGCGGATCGCTTCCACTGCTCACCTACTCGCTGCGCGGCGAGGCGGATCTCGTCGCGCGCGACGTCGAGGTGCGCGCGGAGGGCAGCAGCTTCACCCTCGACGGCGCGCGCGTCGTCCTGGCGCTGCCGGCGCGCTTCAACGTCGCGAACGCGCTCGCAGCGATCGCTGCCGCGCGGCTCCTGCGCATCGACGATGCGACGAGCGCGGCGGCGCTGCGAACGCTCGTGCGCGTTCCCGGGCGCATGGAGCGCGTCGGTGCGGGCGACGTCGAGGTCGTCGTCGATTACGCGCATACCCCGGACGCTCTCGAGCAAGCGCTCTGCGCGCTGCGGGAGATCGCGCGCGGGCGTCTAGCGCTCGTCTTCGGCTGCGGCGGCGACCGCGATCGAGGAAAGCGACCGCAAATGGGCGAGGTCGCGGCACGCTATGCCGACCGCATCTACGTGACGAGCGACAACCCGCGCAGCGAGGATCCGGCGGCGATCGCACGTGAGGTCCTCGCGGGCATCGGCGCGCATCCGTACGTGCTGGAGCTCGATCGGCGAGCCGCGATCGAGCGCGCCGTGCTCGAGGCGCAACGCGGCGACACGGTGCTCGTCGCGGGAAAAGGACACGAAGCGTATCAGATCCTGGGCGACCGTGTCGTGCCGCTCGACGATGCCGCAATCGCGCGCGAAGCGCTGGAGAAGCGAGCGCCGTGAAATTGCCATTCGACGTTGCCGTGCGCGCGACCGGAGCTCGCGTATTCGATGCGGAGCGCGCGCCGCACGCGGTGCGGATCTCGACCGACACGCGAGCGTTGAATCCGGGAGACGTCTTTCTCGCATTGCGTGGCGAGCGCTACGACGGTCACGCGTACACGGCTCACGCCGTCGCATCCGGAGCGGCGGCGCTCGTCGTCGATCGCGAGAGCGCGCGCGTTGCGGGCGTGACGACGCTGCTCGTCGCAGATACGCTCGCCGCGTACATGGCGCTCGGAGCGGCAGCGCGCGAGCGCTTCTTGGGGCGCGTGACCGCGATCACGGGCAGTACGGGAAAGACGACGACCAAGGTGCTGCTCGCGCAGCTTCTCGAACGTCGCTATGCGGCTCGCGTGCTTGCCGCGCCGGCGAACGAAAACAACGAAATCGGCGTTGCGAAGCTGCTCCTCGCGGCGTCGAACGAGGCGCACGACGTTCTGGTCGTCGAGATGGGGGCGCGCAAGTATGGCGACGTAGCGGCACTCGTGGCGATCGCCCGACCGCACCTCGGCATATTGACGAACGTCGGCGACGCGCACCTCGAGATCATGGGGTCGCGAGAACGGCTCGAGGAGACGAAGTGGGGGCTCTTTTCCGGTGGTGCGAGCGCGGTTCTCAACCTTTCGGATGAAGCGTCACGGCGGCGCGCTCCGTCGCTCGCAGCTCCGGCGCGCTGGTTCTTCGCCGGCGAGAGCGTGCCCGAGCTTGCGAGCGGAGATCTCTGCGCCGTTATCGGCCGGGAGCGCCTGCTGGTCGCGCAAGCAGCCGCGGCGCCGGTGACGCGCGCGCTCGACGTGCGGCTTCCGGGAGCGCATAACCGCGCGAATTTGGCGGCGGCGATCGCTGCCGGTCTCGAGCTCGGCATCGCGCTCGACGCGATCGTCGCCGCGGTGCCGGGCCTTACCCTTCCACAGGGGCGCTTCGAGCGTATCGCGCTGGCGCGCGGTCCGCAGCTCGTGTACGACGCGTACAACGCCAGTGCGGCGGGAACGATCGCCGCCCTCGACGCCTTTGCCGACGAGCCCGCGTCGCGTCGGATCGCCGTGCTCGGAGGCATGGCCGAACTCGGCGACGAGGCCGCCACGCTGCACGAGCGCGTCGGAGCGCACGCCGCGGGTATCGTCGATTGGCTCTTAGCAGGCGGAGAGCTCGCAAGCGCGCTTGCGAGCGGTGCCGAGCGGGCCGGCTTGCCTCGGCAGCGCATCGTACGGTACGCGACGAATCACGATGCGGCGGCGTGGCTGCGAGAGCACGCGCGGCACGACGACCTCGTGCTGCTCAAGGGCTCTCGCAGATATCAATTGGAAGAGATCGTTGAGGAGCTTCGTAATTCGTGATACGACCGCTCGCCGTTGCGCGGCCCGAGCTGCCCGCCGGAATCGTCGCGATTCCGATCCGAACCGCACTCGTCCGGCCCGGCGACGATCTGGCGGCCATCGTGGCACAGGCCGTGCGTAACATCGCGCGCCCCGGCGACGTCGTGGCCGTCTCGGAGACGGCGGTCGCCATCGCGCAAGGGGAGTTCGTTGCGGCCGAGCACGTGCGCCCGTCGCGCATCGCCTACGCGTTGTCGCGCCGCGCGGGCGCGCTTGCCACGGTGAATCAGCCGGAGTCACTGCAACTCGTCATCGACCGCGCCGGTGCGCGTAAGGTTCTCTACGCTGCGGCGATGCACGTCATCGGGCGTCTGCGCGGCCGGCGGGGGGTCTTCTACGAGATCATGGGCGAGGCGATCACCGCAATCGACGGCTACACGGGCACGCTACCGCCGTACGAGCGGGCCATCGTACTCGCGCCGCGCGAACCCGATCGCGTCTCCGAAGAGATGGCGCAGCGCTGCGGCGTCGCTTGCGCCGTCGTCGATGCGAACGACTTGGAAAAGGCAAAGGTACTCGGCGCGAGTGCGCGGGTCGAGCGCGGTATCGTGGAACGCGCGCTGCTCGGTAACCCGCACGGGAACGGTGACGAGCAGACGCCGATCGTCGTGCTCAAGTGGCGCGGTGTCGCGGCCAATCCGTTGCTCGTGGCGGCTTCATGAGCGCGGCGGCGTTCTCGGAGCTTGCGTGGGAGTGCGCGGCCGGCTTCTTGGCCACGCTCGTCGTCGGCTGGTTGCTCTTGCGTCTGCTGCCGAGGTTCTCGCTGCGACAGACCGCCTACGAAGACGCACCGCAAAGCCATCGCGATAAGACCGGAACGCCGACGATGGGAGGCTTGGCCATCCTCGCCGCCGTTGCGGTTTCGGCATTCTGGGGTTCCGACGCGTTCGTCCGGGCGCTCTTCGTGCTCGTCTTCGGCTGCGCGCTCGTCGGCTTCATCGACGACCTCGTCGGGGTTCGCAGCGGATCGAACGCTGGGCTGCGCGCGCGAACGAAGCTCCTCGCGACCGCACTCGTCGCGGCGGTCTTCATGCGTATGGTGCCCGCGAACGATGCCCTCTTCCACGCAGGGCCCGTGCTGCTCGTCGTACCGTACTGGCTCTGGTTCGTTCTGGGCATCCTCGCAATCACCGGCGCCGTGCACGCGGTGAATCTCACCGACGGTCTGGACGGCCTGGCCGCGGGCGCCATCGTGCCGCCGCTCTACGTTTTTTGGGCGCTTGCGATCGTCGCGGGAGCGGGCCCGCGCGAGTGGCCGGCCGTTCTCGGCTTCGCGATCGGCGGCGCGCTCGGTTTTCTCGTCTACAATCGCCATCCGGCGCGCATGTTCATGGGGGACACCGGATCGCTCGCGCTCGGTGCGCTGCTCGCCGGAGCGGCAATTCTGGACGGCGAGATGCTCTTGCTCGTCATCGTCGGCGGACTCTTCGTTGCGGAAGCGCTCTCCGTGATGCTGCAGGTCGCGTACTTCAAGATCAGCGGCGGCCGCCGTATCTTTCTCATGAGCCCGCTGCACCATCACTTCGAGCTTGCGGGATGGCCCGAGCGTACGGTCACGCTCTCCTTCTGGCTCGCATCTACCGTCTGTTCCGTGGTAGGATGGGTCATCGCAAGCTTGTGAAGGAGTCGATGCTGGAATGTTTCGAGCGCGAAACCGCGCTCGTCATCGGACTTGGCAGGAGCGGTCTCGCAAGTACGGCGGCGTTGCGCGAACGCGGCGCAGCCGTCGTCGCCGTCGACGAAAAGTCTCCCGACGCATTGCGTGACGCGATTGCCGCGATCGAAGGTCGCGGCGCGCGGTTCGTCACGCCGGACGAGCTGCCGCCCCTGCTGGCCGGCATCACGCTGGCCATTCTCTCTCCGGGCGTTCCACCGACGTCGCGCGTGGCGCGGCTCGTTCGCGACGCCGGCATTCCGGCAATCGGCGAAATCGAGCTTGCGGCACGACTCTGTACTGCGCCCATCGTCGCGATCACCGGGACCAAAGGCAAATCGACGACGACCGCGCTCGTCACCCACCTGCTTCGAGCGTGCGGCTTCACTGCCGTAGCCGGAGGGAACATCGGCGAGCCGCTGGTCGATGCTGTTGCGCGCGCGACGCAGCGGTCGTGGGTCGTGGCCGAGCTCTCCTCCTTTCAGCTCGAGAGCATCGCGACGTTGCGGCCGCGCATCTCCGTGCTACTCAACGTTACGGCCGATCACCTCGACCGGTACGCGTCGATCGAGGAATACGCCGAAGCGAAGTTTCGAATATTCCTGAACCAACGCGACGGCGACACGATCGTTCTCGACCGCGACGATCCGCGCTTGCGCGCGTTGGAGGACCGCTTCGAGCGCGATGGATGCGCGGCGCGCCGGATGTGGTATACGCTCGAGCGCGACGCCGCTGCGGAGATGTCGCTGCACGGCGAGCAGATCGTCTACGCTCCCGCCGGTGGTGCGGCGGTCGCCGTCGCCGACTGCAGCGACGTCCCGCTGCCGGGCGAGCACAACGTGCGCAATGCGATGGCGGCGCTTCTTGCGGCGATTGCCGCAGGGTGCGCGCCGGCATCGCTGCGAGCCGGGCTGCGCACGTTCGCGGCGCTCGCGCATCGTCTGCAGCCGGTTGCCGAGATCGACGGCGTGCTGTACGTGGACGACTCCAAGGCAACGAATCCCGCTGCGGCGATCGCGGCGCTGCGCGCGTACGATCGCCCGGTCGTGCTCCTGGCCGGCGGACGCGAGAAGGGAACCGACTTCGCGGAGCTCGGAGCCGTCATGCGCGCGCGCGCGAAGGCGCTCGTCGCCATCGGCGAAGCGGCGAAGACGATTGCGCGAGCCGCAGGCGATCTTCCGGTCACGTTCGCGGCGTCGATGGAGGAGGCGGTCGAACAGGCGCGCCGCGTGGCGGCTGCGGGCGACGTCGTGCTGCTTTCGCCGGCGTGCGCGTCCTTCGATATGTTCGCGTCCGCGGAGAACCGCGGCGAACGCTTCGCGCGCGCCGTACTGCTCGCCGCGCGGGGCGCGCATGCGTAACTCCGCATCGTTACGGCGATCGCCGCGCGAGATCGCCGTGCGGCGCTCGTATGTCGCCGCGCCGCCGGATCCGTGGCTCTTCGGTGCGGTCGCGCTCCTCGTAGCGGTCGGCTTGGTGATGGTGTACTCCGCATCGAGCGTTACCGCGTATGCCCAACACCTGGACACCGCGTACTACGTGAAACGGCAGTTTCTCTGGCTGCTCGTCGGCGGCGCGCTCGCCTACGGCGCGTACCGGATGGATTACCTGCAGCTCCGCCGCTTCGCGCCGTACGTGCTGCTCGCGGGGACGATCGGGCTGCTGCTCGTCTTCGTTCCGCACGTCGGCGTGCGCGTCAACGGCGTGCACCGGTGGATCGGCGTCGGGTCGATGACGCTCCAGCCGTCTGAGTTCGCCAAGCTCAGCATCGTGATCTTTCTGGCCGCGTGGCTCTCGGGGCGCGAGCCGCGCATCGACATCACGAAGTTCACGTCGGGGCTCTTTCTTGCGTGCACGCCGGTGTTGCTGATAACCGGGCTCGTGCTCAAAGAGCCGGATCTCGGAACCGCGACCATCATCGTGATGACCGCATTCGTGTTGCTCTTCGCCGGGGGCGCGCGCATCGCGCACTTGCTTGCGGTCTGCATCGCGCTCGTTCCGGCGGTCGTGGTCGAGTTCGTTCACAACGTCATGTGGCGGTCTCGCATCTTCGCATTTCTCGATCCGTGGCGGGACCCGCAGAACACGGGTTTCCACATCATTCAATCGCTCTACGCCTTGGGCACGGGAGGCTTGAGAGGCGTCGGTCTCGGCGCTTCGCGCGAAAAGTTCTTCTATCTCCCGGAGCAGTACACCGATTTCATCTTCTCGGTGCTCGGCGAGGAGGCGGGATTGATCGGCGCGCTCGCCGTCGTCGTCCTCTTCGTGGTCGTGGCTTTTCGCGCCGTGCGCATCGCGCTCGCGGCGCGCGAGCCGTTCGGCTTTCTGCTGACGATCGGCTGTGCGGCGATGATCGTGCTGCAGGCGTTCGTCAACATCGGCGTCGTCACGTCGTCATGGCCCATCACCGGCGTGCCGCTGCCGTTCATCTCCTTCGGCGGCAGCGCGCTGGTCGTCGATTTAATCGCGGTCGCGCTGATCCTCAACGTCGGCCGCCATCGCCGAATCCGCGGCTGACGCGTGACCGTGCTCTTTGCCGCCGGCGGGACGGGCGGTCATCTCTACCCGGCCTTCGCGATCGCCGACGCGCTGCGAGCGCGCGGCGACGACGTGCTCTTCGTCGGAACGCGCGATCGCCTCGAAGCGCGCCTGGTTCCCGCTGCGGGGTATCGGCTCGAGACGATTGCAGCGCACCCGCTGCGACGGCGTCTCTCGATCGATCTCGTACGAACCGTCGCGGCGAACGCCGCCGGCTTCTTCCAAGCGTTGCGCGTGCTCGAGCGCCTGCGCCCGAGCTTCGTCGTCGCAACGGGCGGCTACGTCTGCGTGCCGCTGGTGCTGGCGGCGCGCGCCAACCGCACGCTGCGGCGCCGGCGGATGCCCATTGCGCTGCTCGAGCCCAACGCGGTTGCCGGCGTCGCGAACCGAATCCTCGCGCCGTTGGTCGACGAAACCTGGAATACGGCAACGACCGGCGTCCCCGTGCGCGCCTCGCTGCTCCATCTGCCACAGCGTAGCGAGGCCATCGCAGCGCTCGGGCTCGATCCCGAGCGCAAGACGATTCTCGCGTTCGGCGGCAGCCTGGGTGCGCGTTCGATCAACGATGCCGTCGCAGCGCTCGCGCTCGGCGACGGCGTTCCCTCGGGGTGGCAACTCCTCCTCATCACGGGAGAGGGCGATTACGAGCGCGTACGCGCCGCGATCGGGAAGGCCGCGGTCGTTCGCCCGTACCTGGACGATCCTGCCCAGGCATACGCCGCCGCCGATCTCGTCGTCGCGCGTGCCGGTGCGTCGACGCTCGCAGAGCTGCGCGCGCTGCGCCTCCCCGCGGTTCTCGTACCGTACCCGCATGCGGCGGAGGCGCATCAGCGCGCGAACGCGGTAGCTGCGGCCGCGACCGGCGCGGCGGTCGTCATCGACGACGCGGCGCTAGCCGGCGGCCTGCGCGGCCTGCTGGAGGGGATTACGAGTCCGGAGCGCCTCGCCGGGATGCGTGCCGCCGCGGGCCGGCCGGGGGACCCGACGGCGACGATTCTCGCACGGATTGATGCCCTGACGCAACGAACGTAGGCGAGGCTTCCCCATGGCAAAGCAGCTCTATCACTTCATCGGTATCGGCGGTATCGGTATGAGCGCGCTCGCGCGCTTGCTGCTTGCGCGCGGGCAGAGCGTGCGCGGGTCCGACATACAGCAAACACCGTTGCTCGAACGCTTGCGCGAAGAAGGCGCGGACGTACGCATCGGGCACGCCGCGGAGCACGTCGAAGGCGCGCAGCGCGTCGTCTTCAGCTCCGCGATCGCGTCGCACAACCCCGAGTTGAGCGAAGCGCGCCGGCTCGGGCTGCCGTTGCTGCATCGCGGCGAGCTGCTTGCCGAGATCGAGCGCGAAGCTCGCGGCATCGCTATCTGCGGTACGCACGGAAAGACGACGACCACGGCGATGATTCACGCGGTGTTGCGAGGGGCGGGAATCGACGCGAGCTTGGCACTCGGCGGGATCGACGCCGCGCTCGACACGAACGCGCACCTCGGAAGCGATCCGTGGTTCGTCACCGAGGCAGACGAATCCGACGGCTCGTTCGCGCTACTCGATCCGGTAATCGCGGTCGTGACGAACGTCGAGAACGACCATCTGGCAAGCGACGACGATCTGCCCCACCTCGTCGACGCCTTTGCCGAGTTTCTCGGCAACCTGCCGGCGAACGGGCTCGCCGTCGTCGGCGCGGACGACGCGCGCGCGGCATCGTTGCTGTCGCGGGATCTGCGCGCCGCGGCAATCGGCACCGGGCTGTGCGAGACGGCGGAGCTTCGCGCGGTGAACCCGCAACCGCGCGGCCTCACGACCGCGTTCGACGTCGTCGCGGGCGACGCGTTCCTCGGCACGGTCGAGTTGGGCGTGCCGGGCGCGATGAACGTGCGCAATGCGGTCGCGGCGATTGCCGTAGGCAGGCACCTGGGGATTCCGTTCCCGCAAATCGCAGACGCACTGCGCGCGTTTCGCGGCGTGCGCCGCCGATTCGACGTGCTCTGCGCGAACCGCCGCATGATCGTCGTCGACGATTACGGCCATCATCCCACCGCCATTCGCGAGACGATCGCGACGGCGCGCGCCTATCACCGCGGCCCCGTCATCGCCGCATTTCAGCCGCACCGGTATTCGCGCACGGCGCTGCTCGCGCGCGAGTTCGCACAGGCGCTCTGCGCCGCGGACCGCGTCTATCTCGCTCCGGTCTACGCCGCCTCCGAGCCTCCCATACCTGGCGTCAGCTCCGCCTCGATCGGCGAGCCGCTCGCAAAAATGGGCGCCGACGTGACCTGCGTCGCCTCGGTCGGCGATTTGGAGACGCGCATCTCCTCCGACGCGCCGAGCGGCACGCTCGTGCTCATGCTGGGAGCGGGCGACATTACCGAGGTTGCCGCACGCCTCGCTCGCCGTGTCGAGATGCAGACGCCGGCATGAGCCTTACGACCGCACGAGGGTTACGCACGCTGCTCGACGAGCGCGATCGTGCGGCGCTGGAGCGCGTTGCCGGCGATCGCGCGCGATTCGACGAGCCTCTCGCGCCGCATACGTCGTGGCGCATCGGCGGTCCGGCGGATGCGCTCGTCGTGGTCGAGAGCGAAGACGAGCTGGCGCAGCTCATGCGCTGGTGCTTCAAGCGCCATTTGCCCTGGCTCGTTCTCGGCAGCGGAAGCAACGTGCTCGTCGGCGACGGCGGCGTTCGCGGCATCGTGTTGCGGCTCGCCGGCGCTTTCACCGAGATCGCCGTGCGCGGCGAGGATGCGTGCGTCGTCGTGGATGCCGGCGCGTCGGCTGCGATGGCGGCGTTAACGGCCAAGGCGGCCTCCGCGGGAGCGCGCTCGATCGGATCGCTGGCGGGAATTCCCGGGACGGTCGGCGGCTCGTTGCGTATGAATGCCGGCACCGACCGCGAGATCGGCGATTTCGTGCGCGACGTGTGGGTGCAGTCGCCGGGCAAGCCCGACCCACACGCGGTGACGCTCCACTACTACTATCGCCACACGACGCTCGCGCGCGACGCCGTCGTGTCGCGCGTCACGCTCGTCTTCGAGCAGGGCGATCCGGTTGCCGTCCGCGCGGAGATGCAGGAGCGCTTGGTGCGGCGTAAGCGAACTCAGCCGATCGCGTTGCCCAATGCGGGCTCGTGCTTTCGCAATCCGCAAGGCGACAAGGCTGCGCGGCTCATCGAATCGATCGGAGCGAAGGGTTGGCGCGAAGGTGACGCGGAAGTATCCTCCTTGCACGCAAATTTCGTAACCAATCTCGGCGAGGCGACCGCAAAGGACGTAGCGACGCTGCTCGCTCGCGTTCGGCGTGCGGTCGCCGAACGCTGCAGCGTCGACCTGCAGCTCGAAGTACATCTCGTCGGCGTCTTCGTCGATGCCTAAGCCGGTGTCGAAGCGGCGCATTGCCGTGGTCATGGGCGGCCCGGGTTCCGAGCGTGAGATCTCGATTCAATCCGGGACGCTTGCGAAGAAGGCGCTCGACGCACTCGGATACGAGACGCACTCGCTCGACTACGACCGGCGCTTCGTCGACGCGCTGCGCGACATCACGCCGGACGCGGTCTTCAACGCGCTCCACGGTACCGGCGGCGAGGATGGCGAGATTCAAGGCGTGCTCGAGCACTTGCGCGTTCCCTACACGGGCAGCGGGGTCGAGGCGTGCGCGCTCTCCATGGACAAGCATCTCACGAAGAAACTCCTCGCCGCAGAAGGCCTTCCGACGGCAGTCTGGGACGTCTTCGATCTCGCGGGCGGCGCGCTCCCGCTGCTGCCCGGGTCGCTCGATCTTCCGCTGGTCGTCAAGCCGCGCTATGAAGGCTCGTCCGTCGGCGTGAGCATCGTGCGCACGCACGAGCAGTGGAGCAACGCGATGCTCGCTATCGCGAAGAGCTACCCGGAAGCGCTCGCGGAAGAGTATATCGAAGGACGCGAATTCCATTGCGGGATTCTCGGCGACGAGGCGCTTCCAGTGGTCGAAGTCATCGCGAACGTCGACGAGTTCTATTCATACGCCGCAAAGTACGAGCCCGGCGGCAGCACGCACGTAACGCCGGCCCCGATCGACGACGGCCTCGCCGCGCGCCTGCAGACGCTCGCGCTCTCCGTCCACCGCTTGCTCGGCTTGCGCGACTACTCACGCGCCGATTTTATCGTGAGCACGGAGGGCCGGCCGTACATTCTCGAGGTGAACCCGTTGCCGGGCCTCTCGCCGACGAGCCTCCTGCCCGACGCATGCGCGGCAGCCGGCATTACGTACGATGCGCTGATTGGGCGGCTCGTCGGCTTCGCGCTCGCGCGCGGGAACGGGAACCGCTAGGCGAACGTCGCGCGATCGTCGTCGTCGAGCATGTCGAGCAGCGGCATCTCGCGCGGCAGCGTCGCAACGATTGGATAGCGTTCCGCGAACGCAGGATCGTCGATTCGATCCGCGATCCGCCGCGATCGCAACAGCGCGTTGATTTCGTCGTAGCGGGAAGAATCGCTGTGCTCCCGCACCCACCGGACGACGTCGTCGTCGCTCTGCGCTCGCGCGACGACGTCGCGCAGCGCGGCTTCGTCGATGCCGAGCTCGGAGAGCATCGTCGCGCTGAAGCCGCGTATGTAGTAGACGCCGAGGTTTCCGCCGGGGAGGCTCGCGCGGAGTTTGTCGATCGTGCGTGCGAGCATCAACAAGCCTCCCAGACGGAGGTTCGGGCTGCGGGGCGGATGCGTGGTGAGATCGAGCGCGTCCATAGAGTTCCAGCGTTCTGCAAGGGAGAGCGGGGTCATTCTTGGAAGCGGCGCGTATGCCACGTCGCGCGACGTTTTCACGGACGACAAAGGAGACGTCGATCGAGCTCGCGCTCGATCTCGACGGCGGAGCGATCGAGATTGCAACCGGCGTCGATTTCTTCGATCACATGCTGCACGCGCTCGCCGTGCACGCCGGCCTCGGTTTGCGGCTCGGCGCCAAGGGTGACGGCATGGATCACCACCATCTCATCGAGGACGTCGGCATCGCGTTGGGAGCCGCGATGCACGAGGCGCTCGGCGAGAAGCGGGGCATCGCGCGCTTCGGATCGTGTCTCTTACCGCTCGACGAGGCGCTGATTGCGGCGAGCCTGGACATCTGCGGTCGGCCCTACCTGAACTTTCGCGTCTCGTTCTTGCGGGAGAATCTCGGCGAGATGCCCACCGAGATGGTGGGGGAGTTCTTTCGCGCGCTCGTCGACAACGCGAAGGTCACGCTCCACCTCGTGCAGATGAACGGCCACGTCGCGCATCACGTTTGCGAAGCCGCGTTCAAGGCGTTTGCGCGCGCCCTCGCTCAGGCCAAAGCCGTCGTTGGAGACGAGATCCCGTCGACGAAGGGCGTGCTCGAATAGCACGCGTCGCGATCGCGGTCGTCGATTACGGCGGCGGCAACCTCGGATCGCTGCTTGCCGCTTTGGAGCGGCACGGCGTTGACGCCGCAACGGTCAGCGACGCCCGCGCGCTGCACGAAGCTTCGGCGGCGATTCTTCCGGGCGACGGTGCATTCGGTGCGACGATGGCCGCGCTCGGCGCGCGCGGTCTGGACGTCGCCGTCGACGCGTTCATCGAGCGAGGGTCGCCCTTTCTTGGCATCTGCGTCGGCATGCAACTGCTCTTCGAGTGCTCGACCGAGTTCGGCGGCGGCACCGGTTTCGGCGTCTTGCACGGTGCGGTCGAGCGCTTCGAGCGCGCGCCGCGGGTCCCGCACATCGGATGGAACCACCTCGAGCCGCTGCGCGCGCATCCCTTGCTAGAGCGCGTCGGCGAGGACGCCTACGTATATTTTCTTCATTCGTATCGCGCTCCGCTCGTCGAGAGCGCGATTGCGGCAGCGACGCACGGCGAGCGTTTCTCGGCGATCGTCGCGAACGACAACGTGATGGGGACGCAGTTTCACCCGGAGAAGAGCCGGCTCGCCGGTGCGAGGCTGCTGGACAACTTCGTTCGCTTCGCGAAGAAGGCGGCATGATCGTTATTCCGGCCATCGACCTCAAGGGCGGCGCGTGCGTTCGCATGGAGGCGGGAGAGCTCGCGACGGCGACCGTTTACGACCGCGATCCCGTCGCGCGCGCGAAAGCGTTCGTCGATGCCGGAGCGCGGCGTCTGCACGTGATCGACCTCGACGGCGCCTTCGGATCCGGAGAGAACGCGCGCGCAATCGAGCGCATCTGCGCGGCGGTACGCGTCCCCGTGCAGACGGGCGGTGGAATTCGCACGTTCGAGATGGCGCAGACGAGGCTGGACAGTGGCGCGAGCGAGGTGATCCTCGGTACGCTCCTCGTGGAAGAGGAGCGCATCGCGCGCAACATCATCGGGAGGCTGGGAGCTCGCGTTATCGCAGGCATCGACGCCCGCGGCGACGAGGTCGCGACGCGTGGCTGGACGGAGCGAACGCCCGTCGCACGCGACGCGCTCGTGAAGCGGGTCGCGCTCTGGGGCGTCGAGCGCGTGATCTTCACGGAGATTCGCCACGACGGAATGGGGCTCGGCTACGACCTCGGCGCACTGGCGGCCGTCGCGAACGCGGCGCCCGTGAAGGTGACCGCAAGCGGCGGAGCGCGTAGCTTGGACGACCTGCGCGAGCTTCGCAGCGCGGCCATCGCTTCGGTCGATTCGTGCATCATTGGGAGCGCGCTCTACAAAGGCACGATCGATCTTGCCGAGGCAATCGCGGCGCTTTCTTAGCAGGCTCCTAGTCGTCGTAATACCGGCGTGGTACGTGTGCCGGCAAGCGCGCCACGATCTCGTAGTTGATCGTCTCCGCCCACGCGGCCCAGTCGTCGGCCGTCACCGCATCGTTGCCGTCGCTACCGATGAGCGTTACCGTCGAGCCCGGTCGCGCGTGCGGCGCGGCGGTCACGTCGATCGTGGTGAGGTTCATCGCAACGCGTCCGACGATCGGGCAGCGTGCGCCTTCGACGAGAAAGGCGCCGCGGTTCGAGAGCCCGCGCGGGACGCCGTCGGCGTACCCGAGCGGTACGACGCCGACGCGCATCTCGCGCGTCGCGACGAAGGTATTGCCGTACCCCACGGGTTCCCCGGTCGCGATCGTTCGCGTCACGACGAGCGAGGAAAGCAATGCGAGCGCGGGCTCGAGCGGCAGCGCTTCCCGGCCCATCGCATCCCGCGTTGCCGCCGACGGCCACAGACCGTAGAGCGCGATACCGAAGCGCGAGAAGTCGAGACGCGTCTGTGGCCAGAGCATCGCTGCGGCGGAGGCTGCGATGTGGCGGAACGGCCGGATGCCGTGACGCTCCAGCAGCGGTCTGCTCTCCGCGACCGCCCGCTCGAAGCGCGCTACCTGTTGCATCGTGTACGGGGAGTCGATCTCTTCGGCAGCCGAGAGGTGCGAGAAAATTCCCGTGATGCGCAGCTCCTTCAAGCGGACGTAATCTTCGGTCGCGTCCGCGACCTCGCCGGGCTCGAGACCGAGACGATTGAGACCGGTATTCACCTTGACGTGAACGGGGAACGGCTCGGAGCGACGACGAGCGGCCGCCGCGAGATCGTGCAGGAAGGTGCGCGTGTCCCAGAGCGCGATCTCGGACTTCGCCGCGAGCACGGCGTCGAGCATCTCTGGCGGGACCGGCCCGAGGATGAGGATCGGCGCGTTAACGCCGCCCTCGCGCAGCGCAAGCGCCTCTTCTACCGCGTAGACGCAGACGCGCGTTGCGAAACCTTCGATCGCAATCGCAGTCGGGACGAGGCCGTGTCCGTACGCGTTGCTCTTCACGACGAAGGCGGCGCGCTGGAGCCCGACGAGATTCTGCAGGGCGCGAGCGTTGCGCCGCAGTGCGCCGAGCGAAACGCGCAGCTCGCCGATCATTTGGGCGCCTTTCGACTCGAGCCCGAAAGAGACCTAACGGCCGTTTAAGCTGATTCTCTGCTTTGCCGGTTAGGATGCCGGTATGGTGCGAGGGCGCGGTGCGTTCGATCCGGCCGATGCGGTCGTTTGGGGCACAGCGAGCCTGCTCGCGCTTCTGTGCGGGCTCGGAATGGGTTTTCTCCTCTGGTCGGTGGTGGCCGAGACGAGCGCTCCTGCTGCCTGGCGCGCAGCCGTCTATCTGGCGGCCCCGATTCTGGGTTTCCTGGTCCCGCTCCGGCGCTCGCTTCGGCTTCGGCTCTTCGTTGGAATCGCCGTAGCAGCGCTGCTGCTGAGCCTCTGCTTCGGATCGGTGCTCTTCTCGCCGCTTCTCGGCGGTTAGCCATGCTTAGGCTCCTAGGCTTGGCAAGTCAGGGGCATAGCGGGCCGGTGCAGCGTCGCCCGTTCGGCGGCGGATTATTTCGCGGCGGATTAGCTCGCGTTGGCGGATTACCTCGCGTTGGCGGATTACCTGGCTGCGGCGGTACGTAGGTCTGCGGCCGGCGGTACTGCTGCTGCGGCGGTACGTAGGTCTGCGGTTGGCGGTACTGCTGCTGCGGCGGTGCGTTGGTCTGCGGCTGGCGGTACTGCTGCTGCGGCGGTACGTTGGTCTGCGGCTGGCGGTACTGCTGCTGCGGCGGAACGTAGGTCTGCGGCTGGCGGTACTGCTGCTGCGGCGGAACGTAGGTCTGCGGCTGGCGGTACTGCTGCTGCGGCGGAACGTAGGTCTGCGGCTGGCGG
>VFSW01005668.1_pt1 | contig 18441 bp, 15 predicted proteins | sample 5358111 | NCBI WGS metagenome assembly VFSW01 (sample SAMN11554181, study PRJNA540505) | mine drainage metagenome | isolation source: sediment from site ElyBrook_90M | place: USA: Ely Copper Mine, Vershire, VT | collected 2017 | reverse complement strand
GGTTATCCAATATACTCTGCTCATGTATTACCCAGCAGAAAATAACATTCTCAAGGTCCGAGCAAGCGAGGAAGCCGTTAAGCAGATGGGCGATGTTGCTTTCTACCATCACCTTTGTTTCCTCTGTCACGACAAATGGGCGCATATCCCAGCACCAATCGCCGTCAAGAAATACGTTCCTTGGGAGGATTTTCTGCGGACGTGGCGGGCGAGACCCAGCGGTGAGTATCTCAGGTATCTTGACACAACTCGCTAGGTTCGATGACCTCGGCGCGCCGCTTAGCCACCGGTGATGTCGGCGATCTTCTCTGCCATGTGGGTTCTAATGGCTTGCGAGCAGACCTCGGGGTTGCGGCTTTGCAGGGCTACGAGTACTTCGCGATGCCTCCCGACGAGGTTGGACGGCAATCCAGGATACAGTTGTCGTTCTGGAAGCCAGACCAGGAACGGAATGCCAACTGTGTGCCAGCCGCGCATGAGATGCCGGTTCTTGGATGCTCTCATTACGGCTGCGTGGAATTCAATGTCTCGTTCGACTGCGCGGATCGTGTCTTTTTCTTGTACTGCCTCGGCCATTTCACTGAGTATCTTCTCGAGTTCCGCGAATAGGTTGTTCCAGTCGGTTTCAGTCGAGCGTTCGATGGCCTGCTCGACGGCGAGGATCTCTAGAGCCGCCCGTACGCTGAGGCCGTCCTCCGCATCCGCAGTGTCCGGCATTGTTATATAGGTGCCCCGCTTCGGGGTTACCTCGACGAGACCTTGGCTCTCAAGAACACGAATAGCCTCACGGATTGGCGTCCTGCTCACCGTTAGCTGGCGGGCGAGATCGCCCTCCGGTACTTTTTCGCCGGGGCGAAGACGGCCTTCTATTATGGCGTCCCTGATGGCCTTGACCACCCGGTCGCGCAGTGCCTCGCGCTTGAGCGGGAGCAAGGGAGCGACGCTGCCCACAAGGTTGACGTCAGATCCTGCTACGGCGCCATTCTCGCCCTTGGCGTTGATTCTGCCGGGTCGGCCCGTTGCCTCTGCGCCACTGGGCACCTGTTCGCTGGCGACGAATGCAGACTCGCTCACCTCGGCCTCGTGCTGCGGGCTCGTTGCATTAGGACCTAGACAGGCCGCCGTCCCTGGCTCGTCCAGATCGGGGTCGGCCGGACTGGGCCGAACAGCTCGCGATGACATGTGGCTACCTTCTGGCTGCGGTTCCGTGACACTCAGCCACAGAGTACTCCCGCGGGGCGATTCCGATGTCGTCCCGCAGAACGTCGTATATCATACTATTCCAGGCATTTCATACCAAAGTGCCTGCTCGTAAGCAGGTAAATTCGTTGTTTCGCCGTGAGTAGCCGTATTGATCCGCTAGCTAGCGTGATGTATACAACACTCATGTCCTCTTCGCGGATGTTGATCGAAGCTTCGAGACCTGGTCCTGGCGCGTTCACGTGCAGTCCCGCACGGGTGGCTGCAGGGAGGATGTCCGTTGAGAGCCAGTGAAGCTCGGGAACGCTTCGGCGGCTGCTACGTGACGGTGCCTACGCCGTTCCGGGACAGCGATCTCTCAGTCGACCTGCCCGCGCTGAGGCGCCACGTGGAGTTCCTCATCGACAGCGGTGTCGTACGCGGCAACGGCATGCTCCTGGCCGGCGGAGCAGCTGGCGACTTCTCCACGATGACGTTCGAGGAGCGCGTCAAGGTGGCGGAGACAGTCGTCGAAACGGCCGCGGGCCGAGTAAGCGTGGCCATGGGAGCCCAGACCACCAGCACACTCGAACTTGTCCGTCTTGCCCAGGCGGCCGAGGCCGCGGGAGTCGACCTGATCCAGGTCTCTCCGCCCTTTTACTTCAGCCATACCAGTGACGACTTTTATGAGCATGTACTTGCCGCGGCAAACAACTCGAGTGTCGGAATTATCCTTTACAACACATTCTGGACGAGCGTCGATATCTCGAACCAGCTGCTTGAGCGTTGTGCTGAAATTGACAATGTCATCTGCCTGAAGTGGTCATGTCCTGACATGGGTAATATGGAATTCGAGCAAGCGATAACCAAGTTTGCCGACAGGTTCCTCATTATCGATAACCAGATGCGATTCATCGTCAGCCACATGCTCGGCGCTGGCGGTATCGAAATGCATCCATGCAACTTCATGCCGGACTGGGGAGTCCGGCTATGGCATCTTCTCGAGGACCAGCAGTACCTCGAGGCGCAGAGGGAGCTCGTGCGGGTTGGAATGCCTTTCATGGAGCTCTGGCAGGAAATAGAGCACTGGACAAGCGGCGACGGCTATCTCGACAAGCTATGCATGGAACTGATGGGTCTCGGGTCGAGCCGGTGTCGCCCCCCGACGCGTGACATCAGAACCATGTACCGCGACAAAGCCGCCGCGATGCTTCGCAGCATCGGCGCTCTGCCGGAGGTGCCCGCCACGCGGCGGGACGATACCTGGTCCGGTGCCGATGTTCCCTAGGCCGCACCGGAGCGGCCAGCCCCGATGCCCTGATCATCAGCGCGAGCATTCAGCGCGAGCATAAGGAAGTGAGAAAACTATGCGCAATCTCACGGGCAGAATAAATCATATGCGCCGTCGCCGAGGCTGGTACGCCGCGGCGCTCGTCGCGGTATCAACGCTGGCTCTCAGCGCATGCTCAACTGGCCCTGCGGCCTTGCAGAAATCCGGCGGCAACACGATCATCACGATGTGGAGCCCCCTGTCAGCGTCGGACGCGCAGGTCTGGGGCACGGTGATCGCAGCCTTTAACAAGGCGAATGACAACAAGGGTCTGCACGAGCAGATCGATCTGACCACTGTCGTGAGCGACTACCAGACGAAGCTTACGGCAGCAGAAACTGCGGGCGACGCGCCGGACTTCGGATGGGCTTCAGCGGCCCTGGAAGAATATAACTGGGCCAAGGAAGGCGTCATCATTCCGCTGAATAAGCTTGCCCAGCAGGTCGGGCTTAACCTGAATGACTTCACGGCCCAGTCGCTCGATGACGCCAGGTACCCGTCTGTCGGCGGGAACAACATCTACATGGTGCCCATCGACGAGAACGACTTCGCGCTGCAGATCAACGTGAAGGAAGCCGAGGCGGCAGGCCTCAACCCAAATGATCCGCCGAAGACCGCCGCGGAGTTCCTGCAGTGGGCGCAGGCGATGACGATCACGAAGAACGGCAAGATCGTGCAGTCCGGCTTCGGTTCCAACCTGGCCGGGGTGGCTACCACTTACTGGGGCATTGTCGCGGCGCAGTACGGCTTCCAGCGCGTTAGCGCTAATGGCACGACCGCTTGCGTGAATGAGCAGGCCGGCACCCAGGCCATGAGCTGGCTGCTCGACCTTTTTGACAAGTACAAGGTCATCAGCCCGGCGACGTCGATCTACAACACCTTCGACACCGGTCAGAGCGCGATGATATGGGAGGGCCCGTGGGCGACCCACGGCAACATTACGTCCGGCATCGACTGGGAGGCCGCGCCGATACCGCAGATCGGCCCCCAGCCGGCGAACTACTTCGAGGACGACGGCCTTGAGGTTTACGCACAGAAGAACACAGCGAGTTACAAGCCCACCATGGAAGCCATCAAGTGGCTGTCTGACAACAGCTTCACCTGGGTGACCGGCGGCCGGGGCGTCACCGCCCGCAAGTCGATCCTGGACAAGCCGGGCTACACGACTACGGACACCAACGGCTTCCTCCCGAAGTACCGCCAGGCCTTCATCACCGGAATGAGCACCGCGAACGTAGCGTCCATCCCAGGGCCGGACAGTTCTGACTTCGAGTACTACGAAGTTAGCCCCTCCTATATCCAGACGGAAGTGGGACGGGTACTGGCTAACCAGCTCAGCCTTTCGGACTTCATGCCGACGATCTGCGCGAAGTGGCAGAGCGACATCAACAGCGGCGGAGTAAAGCTCGCCGGCTACTAAGCCGATCCGCCACCACTGCGGCGGCGCGGGTACTACATGTGCCCGCGCCGCTACAGGCAGCAGCCTGTGAGCCCGCGCGGACCAGCACGTGTGGACCTTCCTGACGAACTGGAGGCAAAGTGGCAGCTATGTCCCTGCAGACTCCTCGGAAAGCAGCAAGCGCTCAAGCCCCGGTGACGCGCCGCGCGAGCATCGGAGGCTACGCCTTCACTCTGCCGTTCATGATCCCGTTCATCCTGTTCAACCTCGTGCCGCTGGTCTTCGGTGTCGTCGTCGCGTTCACCGACTGGAGCATCATCGGCACGCCGCAGTTTGTCGGTCTGAAGAACTTCGAGACCGCGCTGACCGATCCGCTTGTCATTGAGTCGTTCGTCAATACTTTCAAGTACGTTGCCGTCGTCGTCCCCGCCGTGGCCGTCGTGGCGTTCTTGTTCGCGCTGTACGTCAACCAAGGGTGGCCAGGTCACACTTTTGCCCGGATGGCGTTCTATGCATCCAATGTCGTCTCGGCACCAGTGATCGGCTTGGTCTGGACCTGGATGCTGAACGGTCAGAACGGCATCATCGATAACTACCTGCATCTGCAGGTGTCATGGCTCACCAGTACTACGTGGGCTTGGATTGGCGTCTGCATGGCGACGGTGTGGTGGGACTCAGGGCTGATCTTCATTCTGTTCCTCGCCGGCCTGCAGGAGATCGGGACCGAGATCGTCGAAGCGGCGCGCATCGACGGCGCGAACTGGTGGACCTTGGTAACGCGGATCTTCATTCCGTTGCTCCGCCGGACGTTCGTCCTGACGATCACCCTTGAGATTATCGCGACATTCCAGATCTTCAGTCAGGTCAACGTGATGACCGCCGGCGGCCCGGCTAACACGACAGCATCTGTCATGCAGTACCTCTACACCGACGGTATCTCGCAGCAGCAGCTTGGCTATGCGTCCGCACTCGGGATCATGCTCTTCCTGCTGATCCTGATAGTGACGCTCATATTCAGGCGACTCGTACCGCAGAGGGAATGGTGAGCGCCGTGAAACGCTGGCGTGGCCTGCGCCCGGCACTCGTACCCGTCTGGCTGCTCGGCCTGCTGGCATCGATTGCGTGGATCGCGCCGTTCATCTGGATGCTGAGCACATCCCTGAAGACGACCAAGCAGATACTCGCGACCAACATCCAATGGTGGCCAAGGCCGTTCGTCCTGGGCAACTACCGCACGGTGTTCGCGGGCCCGGTTGCGCAATGGATGCTGAACAGCTTGATTGTGACGGTCGTCGGCACGCTGATCGGCGTCGCTCTCGGCGCACTCGCCGGCTATGCGCTCGCCCGTCTGCAGTTCCCCGGGAAGAATACGATGTTCTCGATCATCCTTGCCTCCATAATGATCCCGGCCAACATCGCCGTCGTGCCGCTCTACATCGCCTTCCTGAAGATCGGGGTTATCAACAACTACCCTGCATTGATACTGCCGACTATCGCCAGCGTCATTACCGTCTACATATACCGGCAATTCTTTCTTGGCTTCCCCGATGAAATCGAGGATGCGGCGCGGGTAGACGGCGCAAGCCGGTGGACTACATTTCTACGGATCGCCCTGCCTATGTCGCGCAGCGCGACGATCGCATCAACCATCATCCTTTTCACAACTAACTGGAACGCCTACTTGTGGCCGCTGCTCATCACCTTCACGCAGCAGGAGTACACGCTGCCAGTCGGCGTCGGGCAGTACTCGTCCGTATCGGGGAACTTCACACAGGTGGCGAGCTTCGGGCCCGCTATGGCGGCGTCCACGCTGCTTGCGGTCCCAAGCCTGCTGATCTTCCTGCTCCTGCAGCGGTACTTCATTCGCGGTGTCGCGCGTACCGGGCTGAAGGGATGACCGCCGCCCACCCGGGAATCCTACGGAGGTTCCGGCTGGCCAAATGCTGACAAGTGCCATTCGACTTGTATGATGTATACATCAGATGATCCTGCTGACCTTACATCCGGAGAGCTGACATGAAGTACGCGAAGAACGCCCAGCAAGTCACCATCTACCACAACCCCGATCGGTTTGAAGCGCACACGTGCGTGGCCCAGCTCGCGAACGGCGACGTCGTCGTGACCTTCTGCGAGACGCGAGCCAAGAAACACGAGGACTTTGATTCCGTCTTCCTCGTGCGCTCAACCGACAACGGGCAGACCTTCGACCCGGCGACCAAGACCTCGGTATGGCCGCAAACCAAGTACTTCGGCTCGGACATCCCCCTGATCTGCCAGCTCAGTGACGGCACCTTGCTGATGAACCACCTGGTTACCAGCTTCCATGGCCGCAAAGGCATCACCGAGGACATGGGATGGCAATCGGAGGAGGGCCTGATGCGCGCCAAGAGCGCCGAGGGCACCTGGATCAGCCGCTCGACTGACAACGGACATACCTGGGAGCCCGGATATAAGGTCAATTCCGAGCCGCTCCGGTGGACGATGCCCGCTGACAGCATCCTTGAGCTGCCGAACGGCACCCTGCTGATGGCCGTGCTCGGGCAGCTCAACACCCGCAGGGAGCGCAAGGACCAGGAGCCGATCCGATCCGTCCTGCTGCGCTCAGACAACAAGGGCGAGGACTGGGAGCACTGGTCGACCATCGCCTTTGACCCGGCCGGGATTATCTCCTTCGATGAGCCTGCCCTCGGCCGCACGGCCGACGGAACGCTCGTGTGCATGATGCGGACTGAGCACCTGCCCAGAGGCCGCCACCAGCACATGTGGGTCGCCTACAGCCACGATGACGGCGAGTCCTGGAGCCGGCCCGAGGCGACGAACCTGTGGGGATACCCAGCTGACCTGACGCTACTCAACGACGGCAGGATGCTGGCCACCTATAGCTACCGGCGCGGCACCTACGGCGTCCGCGGCGTCATCTCCAAGGACGGCCGGAGCTGGGACGTCGCCGACGAATTCATCATCCGCGAGGGACGGATCCCGACTCGGGAAGAGACGGTGGACTTCTACCACATCGGCTACCCGCACTCAGCGCAGCTCAACGACGGCACCATCATGACAGTCGACCATGCCTTCACCGACGAGCCCTACATGCAGTATGTCGTGGGAGTCCGCTGGGAGCTGTAGCCGACACGAGCCTGACGAGGTTGCGACATGAGGATTACCGAGGTCGAGGTCACCCAGCTCGAGATCGACGCCAGCCCGTGGTACTTCGGGCTTCCCATTCCCGCGGATGAGCCGGCGACGTGGGAATACCCGCTCGTGCGCGTGCGGACCGACGAGGGCATCGACGGGTTCTCGACCGGGTACGGCGCGAACGGCGAAGGCAGGCCGAACGCGCACGCCATCTCCGACACCTATGCGCTTGCCCTGCTCGGCCGCGATCCGCTCGCCAGGGAGCAGATCTGGCAGGACATCAGGCGCCGCAACCGGCATCTGTACGCGCACACCGATACCGTGCTGGGGATCTTGGACGTCGCTCTCTGGGACATCGCAGGCAAGGCCTGCGGCCTGCCGATCGCGGCGATGCTCGGCATCTGCCGGACGGCGATGCCCGCCTACCGGGTTGGCGGGTACTACCTGAGCACGCCGGAGGCGGTCTACGCGGAGGCCAAGAAGTACAAGGAGGCTGGCTTCCACGGGTGCAAGTTCAACATGTTCGCCGGCCCGCGCGAGGACCTGCCGCGGCTACGGGCCGCCCGCGAGGCGGTCGGCGACGACTTCTACCTCATGCACGACGCCTCAAGCTTCTACTCGCTCACCGACGCGATGATCGTAGGAAGGGAACTGAGCACCCTCGGGTATCACTGGTTCGAGGAGCCGGTCTACGACCGTCAGCTCAACATACTGCAGCGGCTGTCGGCCGAGCTGGCGGTGCCGATCCTCGCGAGCGAGACCACCACGCTCGCCGAGAAGGGCGAGTGGCTGCGGATCGGCGCCGTTGACCTGATGCGCGGGGACGTGATGAACACGGGCGGCATCACCGGCCTGCGCAAGGCCCTCGCCGCCTGCGAGCTGTTCGGGTACAACCTGGAGATCCACACCGCGTCCTCGCCGCTGCTCGATGTCGCCAACTTGCATGTCGCGTGCTCGGTGATGAACTGCGAGCTGCTCGAGACCCATCACGAGATGTTCCGCTTCGGCATGAAGGGTGCCCCGCTCGACCCTGACGCGGACGGGTACGTGCACCTGCCGACGGGACCCGGCCTCGGGGTGGAACTCGACTGGGACTGGATCGACGACCACACCGTAGGCAAGATCAGCCGCTGAACTTCAGACGGCTGAACTACAGAAGAAAGCCAGACGCCAGCGCATGCTGATATTCACTAACGTCGAATTCACGGAAGGGCAGCGGGAACACCTGGCGCTCGCCGTTGCGCCCGACCAGCTCAGCTTCGGCGATCCAGAGCGGTTCGCCGCGGCGGAGCGCGCAGCGCTGCTAGGCGCGGAGGTAGCATTTGGCTCCTCCCCGCCTGAGGTGCTCGGGGAAGCCGGGAAGCTGCGCTGGCTGCAGCTCGACTCTGTCGGCGTCGACCAGTACCGGGAACTGGACTGGGCCCGTCTCGGCGAGCGACTGACCGTCACCAACCTCAAGGGCTTCTTCGCCGCGCCGGTGGCCGAGACCGGAATCGCCGCCGCGCTTGCGCTGATGCGGGGTATCGCAGAGCTGCACGACCTCAGGCGCGAGCGGACCTGGCGCCAACTGGAGGTCCGCCCGCGGCTGCGGACGCTGGCCGGCGCACACGCCGTGGTGGCAGGGTACGGCGCGATCGGCCGCGCCCTGACAAACAGGCTTACGGCATTCGACTGCACGGTGTCGACCTTCGGCAGCCGCTCATCCGGAGCTCGCCTGCACAGCACCGCCGAGCTTGATCAAGCCCTGCGCCGCGCCGACATCGTGTTCCTGGCGCTGCCGGAGACCGGGCAGACGACGGGAATGTTCGGAGCACGGCGGCTCAGGCTGCTGAAGCCCGGGGCGATACTCGTCAACCTGGGCCGTGGCGGGCTGGTCGACGAACAAGCGCTGATCAGCCTGCTGGAAGCCGGCGCGGTGGCGGGCGCGGCGCTGGATGTGACCAATGACGAGCCGCTTCCTCCGGACAGCCCGCTGTGGACGGCGCCGAACGTCATCCTGACCCAGCACACAGCCGGCGGCTCAGCCAGCGAACTGGACGGCAAGGCAGAGCTGTTCCTGGCCAACCTGGAACGGTACCGCTCCGGTGCGCCGCTGCACGGCGTCGTCGACTGGGCCAAGGGCTACTGAGGGAAACCATGACTGAGCCAGATCCTGTCCGGGTGCTGCGAGCAAGCGGCTGCCTCAGTCATCCCGTGCGCTTGTACCGGGACGAGTGGGGCACACCGCACCTGCGCGCTCGCACCATGCAGGACGCCTTCGCCGCGCAGGGATACGTTCACGCCATGGACCGGCTCTGGCAGATGGACGCCAGCCGGATGCAGATGCAAGGCCGGTGGGCGGAGTGGGTCGGGCCGGCCGGCGTCGAAGCCGACAAGCTCGCCAGGAGAACCGGCGCAGCCGCGGCATCGCGACGCGACTACGGAGCCTTGAGCCCTGACGCCAGGGCCATGGTTGACGCCTACACCGCAGGGGTCAACGCCTTCCTGGCCGCCGGCCACGCTCTGCCCGCTGAGTACCAGATGCTGCAGGCCGTTCCGGAGCCATGGGAAGGGTGGCACTGCATCGCCGCCATGCGGCAGCGGGGCTACCTGATGGGCTCGCTGTGGTTCAAGCTGTGGCGCGCGGCCGCGGTCGGGGTCATCGATACCGAGCACATCACCAGCCTGCGGTACGACGACGGGGGAGGGGACCGGCTGTGCATTCCCCCCGGAGCTGACGGCGCCCGGTGGACCGCGAGCCTCGCTGACCTGCGCGAATCGGTTCTCGCCCTCAGCCTCATGCCGGCCGGCGCCGAAACCCAGGGTGGCAGCAACAACTGGGCCGTGGCACCTTCCCGCACCACCACCGGCAGGCCGCTGCTGGCGGGCGACCCGCACCGCGCGTTCGAGTTGCCCGGCATGTACGCGCAGATGCACCTGGGCTCCGACGATTTCGATGTCATCGGGCTGACCGTGCCCGGCGTTCCCGGGTTCCCGCATTTCGGGCACAATGCGCGGGTCGCCTGGTGCGTCACGCATGCGTTCGCCGACATTCACGACCTGTATGTCGAGCAGTTCGATCCCGCAGACCCCTCCCGGTACCGCTACGGGGAACAGTGGATGCAGGCTGTCACGACGACAGAGCGCATCGGGGTCCGCGGACACGCGGACGTGACCGTTCCGGTCTGCAGGACCCTGCACGGACCGGTGGTCGCGGGCGATCCCGCTCTCGGGGCTGCCATCACACTGAAGTCGGTTCAGTTCTTCGACACGGACCGGTCCTTTGACTGCCTGCTCCCGATGCTCACCGCCGGTTCCGTCAGCGAACTCTTCCAGGCTGTTCGCGGCTGGGGCGTGATTGATCACAATCTTGTGGCGGCTGACACTGGCGGTCACATCGGTCACCTGGTGCGCGGCCTGGTCCCGCGGCGACTGTCGGTCAACGGATGGCTGCCGGTCCCTGGGTGGACCGGGACCTACGAGTGGGACGGCATGGTGCCATCCGACCACATGCCGCGCCTGCAGGATCCCGGCCGGGGCTTTATCGTGACCGCGAACAACCGGGTCGTAGCCGACAACGCCGGCAACCCCGGCTCCAGAGACTACTTCTGCACTGACGCTCACCCTCCCTACAGGGCACGCCGAGTCGAGCAGCTAATCGAGCAGCTTTCACCGTTGTCGCCGAGCGACATGGCGACGATCCACCGGGATGACCTGAGCGAGCCGGCTGGCCTGTTCCAGTCCGCCCTCGCCGGCCTGGCCCAGCTCAGTGCTGGTGCGTCCGCGGTCCGCGACGTGATCACCGGGTGGGACGCGCGGATGTCGCCGGACTCGCGGGGAGCCGCCTGCTACGCACGGCTGCGGTGGGCGGTTGCCCGTATCGTGGCCGAGAGATCTGGTCTGTCTGGCGCCTCGGGGAAGCCCGCGGCGCAGCTTCCGGGAATGCCGTCGGCGGCTAGTCAGCTCTGGTGGGCGCTGCCCGCCCTGCTGCGATCGGGCGATACAGGGCTCACCGGAGGGGCCACCTGGCCGGAGCTTCTGAGCGAGGCGCTGGAGGCCATCGCAGCGGACGGGACCGAACTGCGGTGGCAAGACATCCATCCGACGTTGCTAGCCCACCCGCTGGCCTCCGGGGTGCACCGTGTCGCCGCGCAGTCGCTTTCCCTGAGCCGGACCGGGGCGGGCGTCGGGGGGGATAACGCGACGATCTGGGCGAACGGATGCCGGGCGGAGTCAGGCACGGCCGCCGTATACGGCGCGGTAGCCAGGTACGTGTTCGACGTCGGCGACTGGGATAACAGCTCCTGGGTGGTCTTTGCCGGCGCGTCCGGAGACCCGGCCAGTCCTCACTATGCTGACCAGCACGAAGCCTGGTCAGCGGGCAAGCTCGTGCCGATGCGGTACACCTGGGATGCCATCGCCACGTCCGAAACCTTGTTCATCCTCCACCCCGACGACACATCCCTAGGGATACAGCCATGACAGTCGTGATACCGGCAGGAGTCCGGACCCAGGCGTTCATCAACGGAGAATTCACCGATGCGGGCGACGGGGCGACGTTCGACAGCTTCGCTCCTGCCTCTGGCACGGTCATCGCTCACGTGGCGGCCTGCTCGGCGGCGGATGTAGACCGCGCGGTCGGCGCCGCGCGTGCTGCCTTCGAGCGCGGCTCCTGGAGCCGCCGGGCGCCGGCCGAGCGCAAGGCAGTTCTGCTGCGCCTAGCCGACCTAATCGAATCCCACGCCGAGGAGCTCGCGGCCCTTGAGTCGGTCGATGCTGGCAAGCCGATCACCGACTGCCGGACGTTCGACATACCGGACGTGCTGAACACGATCCGCTGGTATGCCGAGGCGATCGACAAGGTCTTCGGCAAGGTGTCGCCCACCGGGCCCGGACATCTCGGCCTGATCGTGCGCGAGCCCGCAGGCGTTGTGGGCGCCGTGCTGCCGTGGAACTTCCCGGCCGCGATGCTGGCCTGGAAGATAGGGCCGGCGCTCGCGGCCGGCAACTCGCTCGTCGTCAAGCCGCCCGAGCTGGCCTCACTGAGTACGCTGCGGATCGCGGAACTGGCAGCCGAGGCTGGCGTCCCGGACGGCGTCTTCAACGTGGTGCCCGGCTTCGGGGAGGTCGCCGGGCAGGCTGTCGGGCTCCACTCGGATATCGACGTGGTGACGTTCACCGGGTCCACTGAGGTGGGACGCGCGTTCCTGCGCTACGCGGCCGACAGCAACCTGAAGAACGTCGTGCTGGAATGCGGCGGCAAGAGCCCGCAGGTCGTCATGAAAGACTGCCAGGACCAGTTGGACCTGATCGCCGCGGACCTGGTCCAGGCCGCCTTCTGGAACGCCGGGCAGAACTGCAGTGCCGGATCGCGGATCCTGGCCGACGCGTCGATCAAGGGTGAGCTGGTCGCGAGGCTCGTCCAGCACGCGCGTCAGCTGGTCGTCGGCGACCCTGGTGACGAGGCAACCGTCATGGGGCCGCTGATCGAGCAGGACGCGATGGACCGGGTGCTCCGGCACATCGACAAGGCGGCCAGCGACGGAGCTTCGATCGCATCCGGCGGCAGCCGGCTTTTCGAGGAGTCCGGCGGCTGGTATGTCGGAGCGACAGTGATCGACAATGTCAGCCCGGCGATGGCGGTCGCGCGCCAGGAGATCTTCGGGCCGGTCGTGTCGGTCCTCAGTTTCACCGGCGAGGACGAGGCGATCGAGATCGCCAACCAGACCGACTACGGTCTGGCCGCGACAGTGTGGTCGCGTGATATCAACGCGGCTATCCGGATGGCTCGTGGAGTGCGAGCCGGCACGGTGGCGGTCAACGGTTACAGCGAGGGTGACATCGGCACGCCCTTCGGCGGCTACAAGATGTCCGGCTTCGGCGGTCGTGACAACGGGCTCGAGGCGATTGAGCAGTACACGCAGCTCAAGACAATCTGGGTCACTGTCCGCTAGCGCGGACCGGCCAGCAGGAGGATAAAAGGCCATGACTGACCTCATCAGCGCCTCTCGCGCGCGCACAGCCGATGCCGCCTTGCGTCAGCGGGCTCGCGCCGTCATCCCCGGCGGTGTGTACGGGCACCTCAGCGCTAGCGGTCTTCCACCCGAGTATCCGCAGTTCTTTGCCCGCTCCGAGGGAGCGCACGTCTGGGACGTCGACGGCATCGAATACGTCGACCTGATGTGCAGCTTTGGGCCCGTACTACTCGGGCACGGCCACCCCCAGGTGGAACGGGCTGCGTCGGCCCAGCGCGCCCTAGGCGACACACAAGCCGGGCCGTCAGCGCGGATGGTCGAGGCTGCCGAGATCCTCGTCGATCGGGTTGCGCACGCGGACTGGGCCATGTTCGCCAAGAACGGAACCGACGCCACCACCATCTGCCTGATGGTAGCCCGGGCTGCGACCGGCCGGGCCAAGGTACTGACAGCTGCTGGGGCCTATCATGGCTCGGCGCCCTGGTGCACACCAGGGCTGGTCGGCGTGACGGCAGCGGATCGCGCCAACACGGTGCACTATACCTACAATGACATCGCCAGCGTGGAACAAGCTATCCAGCAGGCTGACGGCGAGGTCGCCGCGATCATCGCCTCGGCATTCAAGCACGACGCCGGCTACGACCAGGAGATGGTCACCCCCGGATTCGCTCGTGCGCTCCGCGCGCTGTGCGATCGAATCGGCGCTGTCCTGATCGTGGACGAAGTCCGGGCCGGTTTCCGGGTCAACGACGGCGGCAGCTGGGAACCTATCGGCGTGGCTCCAGACCTCAGCGCCTGGAGCAAGGCCATCGGCAACGGTTATCCACTCGCCGCCATACTGGGAATCGACAGCCTCCGCGAAGCGGCTGCCAGCATCTACGTCACGGGGTCCTTCTGGTATCAGGCGGTCCCCATGGCCGCGGCGATCGCTACGCTCACAGCCATCCGCGAGGAGCAGGCTATTGCTGCGATGGAGCGGATCGGACGACGCATCCGCTCCGGAATAGCAGCGCAGGCGCAGGAAGCCGGACTGACCATCTTTCAGACCGGGCCCGCTCAGATGCCCAACCTCCGATTCGCTGACGATGAGCAGCTGGCGAAGGCTCATGCATTCTGCGCAGCAGTCGTCAGCCACGGAGTGATCGTCCACCCGCGCCACAACTGGTTCGTGTCAGCGGCCCACACCGGCAACGACGTCGATCGCGTGCTGGAAGCCACTTCCTACGGCTTCCAGGCGGTCAGGAGGCAGTTCCCCCCGCCTAGCACGCATTAGTTGACGGTCAACGGTTCCCGGAGAGGTCAAGCACGTGCGCGAAGACACCGTCGGCAGTTATCCGCGACGGCTCGCGGGCGGTCCTCCCGTCGCCGGACAACTTCGGCGTACCGCGAACGCGGTACCCCCGCTTCCCAATAGCTTTACATAATGTGCATTATCGGCACATGGGGGAGCGGGCCGGAAGGGGGCTTGCTGTATCGGCTGTCCCGTCTCACGGAAGTTGGCGAATCTCACTCATCTTGGCGAACGACCTGGCGGAAGGTTGCCCAGTCGTCAAGATCGTGAGACGGCGCAAATAGGCAAGCGCAGAAGCCGCCCGGCTAAGCGGCATACCTGAAGCTCTCTTCGCAACCTGAGCGCACGCGGCTGACCTCATGCCTTGCAGCGCGTGACGTAAAGCATGCTTGACATTTCCGGCATGTTAAGGTACCTTGACATTATGAGGAGCCGGGTCCGGGAGCAGCGCACCCAGCGGGGCCTCTCGCAGGCCGAGCTGGCCGCGGCTCTGGGCGTGTCCCGGCAGACGGTGATCTCGATCGAGAACGGCCGGTACCTGCCGTCGCTGCCGCTGGCCTTCCGGATCGCGCGGTTCTTCGACCTGACGGTCGACAAGATGTTCGACCCCGATGATGAGGAGGCGGCGACATGATGAGGTCCATCCCGCCCAGGCTGCGCGCGCCATTGATGATGCTCGCCTTCGGCGCCGTTTTCGCCGCTGTCGCTGTGGCTGCCTATGGATGGGTGAGCCTGCTTCATCTCGGGCCGGTCATCGCCGCCGGGCCGGCCGTGTATTACGTGTGGGGCGGAAGAGACAGTGACTCTGCCGCGATGGTCCGCCAGCAGGTCGACGAGCGGCAGGCGTACCGCGGGCTCAAGATTCAGGCCGTGGTGGCGAGGGTCATGAGCATTGGCGCCTGCGTCGCCTTCCTGGCCGCCTGGGCAGCCAGGGCCACGCTGTGGCCGTTCGAGATCTTCCTCGCCCTTTTCGCCGTCGGGCTTGTCGCCGGGTGGGTGATCACCCGTGAGCGCGGCGATGGCCGCGATGGCGGTCCCCGCAGCCCGGGCAGCTGGCTGACTTCCAGGCAATAGGCATAGCGGACCATCCAGAGAACCATCCGTCCGCCCGACTGGCGACATGCCCAAAAGCCCAGGCAGCCGCCACCAGGCACCACCCTCAAGCCAAAACCCCGTGAATGGACACATGTGGAATTATTGTCCGGTGCCAGTCATCATGTCGTTTGACAGCCATCTTGTCGTCTCACATGTCGTCGCGCCGATCGCGCTCAGTCCGCGAAGACCTCGGCGGCGGTCGCGGCCGTGACGGCGCGGTCGCACCAGAGGTCGAGCTGGGCCGCGTCGGTGCCGGAAGGCACCCGGGTTTGCTGTGCCTGCGCTGGGGTGCGCCCGCGCGCTGACATGAGCCGCAGCAAGGCCTCGGCGATTCCCTGGCTTTTCCCTTCGTCGTGGATCTTCTCGATGAAGGTCTTCTCGTACTCGCTCGTGGTCATCATCGCCTCCAGGAGGTGCCTCGCGGCATCGGACGCTAGCCTCAGAATAATCGTCGTCATGCGGAACCGGTCAGCTTCGGCGACCTGTGGGCTGGCCATGGCGTCGAGGACGCGCCGGGCGCCAGCCTCCGTTTCCAAGTCGATGCCGCCCATGCTCGCGGCGAACACGGTCAGGTAGGGCCCGCCCTCCTTGCCCGCGCCGGGCGGGCCGCTGGAGTCGATCACGATCGGTGCGAGGTCGAAGCCAGGATGGCCTGTGCGGATCAGGCGGCGGCACTTGCCGGCCTCGTCCGGGTCGGGGCACAGCACCACCAGGACCGCTGCCGGGCACTGGGCGACCCGGCGGGCCGTGGTGACATAAACTGGCCAGCTGTAGCGCTTGGTCTCGCTGTCACCCAGCTCACCCCGGCCGCGACCCCCTGACCAGCAGGAACACCCCGGCCTAGATACACGCCCGCCACCCAGGAAAAGGCGCATCCCTGCACGTCAGACCCCAGATTCGCCGATCAGCGCGCTACTCAGCTGCGGAACCCAGGCCGAATACTGATCCACCTCGCCGCGAGCACCAGCGGCACTACCCCGGCGTTAAGCAGGGACAATACACCCTTGGTGCCTGGCGACCTGCGCACTTCAGACGAGCACCCAACTGGACAGGCGGCGGTCATCCTGCCCGGCCGCTTGTCAGCAGACCCGCTCTAGTATCCGCACGAGAGCCTCAGCCGTTCGGATTCTTTCGCCGACCGGCGCCAGGCCAGGGCTTCCTTCCGAAACGATGATCTCTGCGTCCTTCGCCCGGTCCGCGATCACTTGTCGCAAGCCGTGAGCGCGAGGCCCCAGCACCGCCATCAGCGGGACGTCCAGGTCCGCGAGACGATCGATCCAGGGGTGTTCCATCCATGGCGGGTCCGGCAGCGGCCGCCCGCCGGCAGCCGCTGCCGCTGCGGCCTGCAGATCGGCGAAAAACTCGTCAGCATGATCACTGGCCATCGCCACAGCCAGTTCCAGCTCCTCAGGATCCAGACCGGGCCCAACGGTATCCCGGACGACCTGAAGATAGATATCTCGGCGTCGGGCTGGGTCTGGCTCGCTCAGCGCGTTCGCGATGGGCACAAAGGGCGCGACCTCTTCGGATAGATCTGCGCGTTCGAGGTCGGCCAAGGTCTCTGGCAGGACGCGGTCAAGTGACGGGTAGAAAAGAATCAAGCCTCTTGCCAGGCCGGCTTCCGCCGCGGCGAACCCATAGCGCGCGGCCTGTCCAGCCGCAGCCGCAACCGTGAAACTGCGACCGGCTGCCAGGCGGCGGGCCGCATCAAGAAAGCCGCCATTAACGGAATTCCACGGTACCGGCTCATGCTGGTCATAGTGGATGGCCTGTGCGCGATCCCGGATCCGGCCTGGAACGTCAGACCACATCCGATAGTCCATGTACTGATCGGGAATGAACAGCACGCTGGCCGTCTCTACCATCTATCTGTCAGAGTATGTTGGAGTCACAAAGGCAGGCTACGCCACGGGGCCAGTTGCCGGGTCCCGGCGCCCGCACCAGCTGCAGGCACTCCCCTGGCGCTCATGATCCCGTCCGCCATGCGTCCGTGGACCCCGCAACGCAACGGTCTATAGCGTGACAAGGTGACACATGCCGGGACAGAGAAGAAACGCCCCGCTAGCGCGGGATTCGCAGCCAGCGGGCATTTTCGCAGGTGGTGGCTGGTGTTGGGTTCGAACCAACGTAGGCTGAGCCGGCGGTTTTACAGCCCTATCCTCCTGCCCGAGTCACCCCCCGCTGACCAGCACATACGCCGTGCGAGGCGCGTTTGCGGGCCGCCGCCGTCCGCTATGCGTCCGTGGGCATCGGGCTCCGGGGCCGCCGAATCCACGGACGGGCACGGACGGCGAGGGCAGGAGCGGTGCGCAGACCGTGCGCAGACCGTCCGCAGGAGCGGTGCGCAGACTCCGCAGGAGCGGTGCGCCGACCGTTCTACGTCACCGCCTATCTGCTGACCTGCCACTTCAGGCTGCCGGCTCGCTGTCCGCGTCGCCTTCGTCGCCGGGGTCGTGGTCTACCTCGGTGGCGCCGAGGGCGTCGGTGATGCGCTGGTTGGCGGCATCAGCCTGCCCGTCGATGCAGTGGGCGTAGATCTTCAGCAGGACCGCGACGCCATGCCCCGCCCGGCGGGCAACCTCGGTCGCTGGCACCCCGGAGTTCAGCCACAGCGACACCGCCGCGTGCCGCAGGTCATACGGCCGACGGCCGAGCGGCGACCTGTACTGGGCGGCAGTGAGGGCCTGCTTGCGGGCCTCGGTCCAGACCTCGTTGTAACCGGAGTCCTGGAGGATGCCGCCCCGGGCGGTCTGGAAGACCCGCCCGTCCGGGGTCGTCCCGTACCGCTTGATGTGGGCGCGCAGCAGGCGGACGAGTTCGGGCGGGATGGGGATGGTCCTTGTCTCGTTCTCGGCGCGGTGCTTCAGGCCGCGCTCCTGGCGGGCGGTGCCGTCATCGGTCCAGGCCGTGCCTGCCCGGGAGGCAGAGGCGGCCAGGACGATCCTCCCCCATCCCTGCTTCGGCAGGTACAGGTCCCCCTCGCGGAGCATGACCGCCTCAGACGGGCGCAGCGCGGCGTAGTACAGGCAGCCGAAGAACGCCTCCAGGTGCTGCCCCC
>VFSW01005667.1_pt1 | contig 18442 bp, 17 predicted proteins | sample 5358111 | NCBI WGS metagenome assembly VFSW01 (sample SAMN11554181, study PRJNA540505) | mine drainage metagenome | isolation source: sediment from site ElyBrook_90M | place: USA: Ely Copper Mine, Vershire, VT | collected 2017 | reverse complement strand
CCACTTGCTACCTGGAGGTGCGAGTCCCGGCAGCCCGGTCGATTCTATAATTCCGAGCCGCCGTGGAGGACGCTAGCTGGCCACTGCCGTCTCGGCGTCGGCGGGGGCCGTCGGCCGCGTGGCCACCGGACCTGAACGCATGACCTGGAGGATGATGGTCGGCGTGGCTGCTACCGGGGCGGGAGTCCACATTGGCCAATCGGGAGGGCACAAGCGTCGGCGCCTGGTGGTGAGCTGACGACAAGATTCTGCTGAGTCGCCCATTGCACTCACATAGATGGAAAATTACACTCAGGAGCATGGAGGATTCACTTCCAGGACCGGGCTATCCCTGCCAGACAGACGAGGAGATGGCCGAGCTCGAGAAGATCGGGCACTCGATCCGTCGCCCGGCCGGTAGTGCCTTCATGATGGAGGGCGACTACGGCAACTTCGCCCTGCTGATCAAGAAGGGCCACGTCAAGGTCACATCCGGCCAGCCACCGCGAATCGTCGCCATCCGCGGCCCCGGCGACATCGTCGGCGAGCTCGCCGTCATACACAACAAGCCGCGCTCCGCGAGCGTCTTCGCCCTCGATGACGTTGAAGCGCTCCACCTGCCCGCAGCCGACTGGCTGCGGTTCCTCTACGCTCACCCGCGGGCCATGCACGCGCAGTGGGCCATCACGGCCCAGCGGGCCGAGCAGGCAGTCAGGAAGATCGCCTGGTCAGACCTCCCGGTCGAGCAGCAGCTCGCCAAGGCACTCCTGGAGCTGGCCGACAGCGGAATCGGCGAGCAAACCAGCAAAGGAACAGTCGAGCTCCGGCTGAGCCAGCAAGACCTGGCAGCGATGATCGGAGCCAAGAAGCTCGACTCAGTCAAGAAAGTCATCCGGCAGCTGAAGGCCGCGGGCACCATCGCCACCGGCCGCCAGCAGATAACGATCCTCGACCCAGCCGCCCTCCAAGGCGTCGCAGCCGGCGGCCGCGCTGTGCCCTGACAAGCCCGGGAGCCCAGGTGATTCATCCGCTTTCCGGTCGCAACGGCCGCTATGACCAGGGCTGCTGGTGCACACATCAATGTCACCCATGTGGCCCACTGCGGCCGCCCAGTACGCCGGGCTCCGATTGACCTGATATGTGCTATCGCGTCCGCACGGCCCCTTGGCGGGGGATCGGCCGCAGGTGTGCCGGCCCCCGGGGGCTACTGTCGGTTCGTGCCTGTCACGCGGTTCGTCGTGCAGCTGCATGACGCGACGACGCTCCACTTCGACCTGCGTATCCAGGTCGGCGAGGTGCTGCGCTCCTGGGCCGTCCCCAAGGGGCCGTCGCTCGATCCCGCTGTGCGGCGCCTGGCCGTCCCCGTCGAGGATCATGAGCTGCGGGCCGGGGAGTTCGAGGGAGTGCACGACGGGCAGCTGCGGGGCAGCGGCGCGGTGATCATCTGGGACGAGGGACTCGCCGAGATCACCCGCGATGAACCCGGCCGTCTGGCCTTCACCCTCCGCGGCAGCAAGCTAGACGGAGGCTTCGCGCTGACTCGCACAGGAGAGCGCCGGTGGATCCTGGTCAAGACCAGAGACGCCAGCGCGCGGCCCGGCTCGGACATCGTTGCCGAACGACCGGCGAGCGTACGCACGGGACGGACCTGGGAGGAAATCGCCAGGCAGGCCGCTCCTGGCGGGCGGGGGGAGGGAAGTTCCGGCAGCGGCACGGTCCAGGGCCGGTGACGTCGGGGCTCGCTCCAGGCCAGGCCTGCAGGGCGTCCACCGCCGCAAGGGCAGGAGAACCTGGTCAACGCTGCTACCGAAGCGGCAGGGTCATCGCCGGGGAATTACTGCCTGGCGACGTGGCCAGGTAAGCCCGAGGATACCCGCCCCGATAAGGAGTGACCCAGCCAGCAGCAACAGCTGCCACGGCGCTAGATTCGCCGGCGACTGGCCCGCGGTACCGCCGAAACCAGTGGCTGCCCCACCCGCGGGCATGACCTGGGTGCCCACGGCGTCGGTCAGGTTATCGACTGTCAGTCCCGACGAGCCGTCGAGCACCACGAAGGTGTGCACCGTATCGACGCTCAGACCGAGCGGCATCGTCGCGTCCGCACTGGGCGCGGCGACCATCACCGTAGCCGTGCCCGGCGAGACTGCCGTGTACGGGGTGACCGAACCGAAAGTTAGCTGGTTCGCGAGAACCAGGGAGCCGTGGCTAACGGTGACGCGATCTTCCTTGAGCGACGCCTGAACGACCCGGACGAGCACCTTTGACCGCGGGGCGGTCGTCTGGTCCTGCAGCACTTCAACCCGCAGGCCCGGGTCGGGGCCGAGGGCAGCCACCGTGTACGGCGTGCGGGCGTCCACCATGAAACTCGAGACCAGCGCTGGGTGGCTTGTCGGGGACGCGCCGAAGCCGCGCATCGCCACCGAATACTCGCCCGGGGCAAGCGCCATGTAGGCAGAGACATTGCTGTAAGCGACGTCCTTGAGCACGGTCGGATTGGCAGGATCGCCGAAGGGATACAGGTAGATGTCCATGGCAGGCGCTTGCGGGGACAAATGCGCAATCCGAACCCAGCCGTCCTGCGTGGCCAGCGGCGCCGCGTTAGCGGCGGGTGCCGCGGCCGCGATCATAGCGGCAGAACTTCCGATCAGCATGGAAAGCGCGGCGAGCCGGGCGAGATGCTGCAATAGCTTCATATCAGGTAACTCCCTCACGGACATCAGCGGTCAGGACGGTGGTGAGCAAGCCCAGCGGGTTCGGTGCGGCGAACCCGATGAGCAGAACGGTCTGACCGCTGTCAAGGCGAACAATCGCGGCATGCGCAGGCAGATATGGCCCTTCCTGGGCGTTGACCATGGCCAGCGCCGCCGCGAGTGCGGCGGTGCCGCTCCCCTTGCCGTCATTGGCCACGGTGACCTGCCGGTAAAGCAGCGGAGCGCCTGGAGAGGAATCGCCGAACGCCGTAACCCGGAGCGTGAACTGGGTTGACAGCGCCGCGAGCGTCGCCAACAGACGAGAATCCACGTCACCCGCCCTGAAAAGCGCGGCGTCCGCCGCGCTGAACTTGATGCGCGGGTTTTTCAGCAGTTGAGCGGCCGCGCTCTTGCGGGCAGCCAGGTCAGCTCGCTCGGCGCTGACGATTCCCGCCATCGGCGTACAGACCAGCCTGATCCACCTTGGACTGACGGCCGCCGGTGCGCTTGCGGTGCCACCGTCAACAGCGGTCGCCGGCTGGTACACCGGCAGTTCGCGACCCGGCGCCATCGGACCGGCAGTGATCGCGGGGCATATCGACTCACATGTCGGTCCCGGCATATTTTTCCACCTGTCGCAGGTGCGGCCCGGCGATCACGTGTACGTACGGCGCGCGGATGGGTCGATGGCACTTTTCCGCGTTACGGCTGTGCAATCGTACGCCAAGGATCGTTTCCCGACGCTGGCGGTGTACGGTCCAACTCCCGACGCGGAGTTGCGCCTCGTCACCTGCGGGGGCACTTTCGATCCCAAAATCAAGTCCTACCTCGAAAACACCGTTGTCTACGCAGTGCAGATCAGCTGACGGCACCCCGGAGCGTAAACGCCGGATAACCTCGCGGGAGACACCGACGGACTCTGACGGACACGCGGTCAGTGCTCAGCCCGGGTGCGTACCGCCGACCGAGCTTTCGCTATGTGGTTGCTGTCATACCCGCCAGGTCGATGCTGGCCTGCCATAGCCGGGCGGCAGCTGTGGTGTCGTAAGAGGCCTTGCTTGAGGCCTTGGGCTGGCGGTCGACGAAGTACTGGCCGGTGATCCCCTCGACCTGGGGTGAGGAGGCGAGGTAGATCGGCGTGGCCGCGCCCTGCGCCGTGGTCTTCATGAACGGGCGCGCCACCCGGATCATGACGGCGAGGTAGGCCGCCTGGTCTTCGGCACCGAAGCTGGTGCGTACCACGCCGGGGTGCAGCACCGTGGCGGTCACGCCGGTGCCTTGCAGGCGCTGGGCTAGCTCGTAGGTGAACATCACGTTCGCCAGCTTCGACTGGCTGTAAGCGCGTTGCCCGGAGTAGTTCCGCTCGCCCTGCAGGTCGTCGAAGTCGATGCGGCCGCTGGTGTGGGCGGCGGAGGACACGTTGACGATCCGGGCGGGTGCGCTTGCGATGAGGCGGTCCAGCAGCAGGCTGGTCAGCAGGAACGGCGCGAGGTGATTCAGCGCGAAGGTGTGCTCTAGGCCATCGGCGGTGACGTGCCGGTGAGCCCAGAACCCGCCGGCGTTGTTGACCAGCACGTCCAGCCGCGGATAGGTGTCCAATACCTGAGCGGCCAACTGGCGTACCCCGGCCTGAACCGACATGTCCGCTGGAAAAGCATCAACGGCTGGGCTGCCTGCGGTGTCCCGGATGCCAGCCGCGGCTGCCTCGGTGCGGGCCGGATCCCGGCCGGTGATGCCGACGCGGGCGCCAAGCGCGGCGAGCCCGATGGCGGTGGCCTTGCCGATGCCGCCGGTACCCCCGGTGACCAGAACGAATTTGCCGGCCATGAGCGGGGCGTCAGCCATCGCTCGGTCTTCCTCCGGCGGCCGCCCGAAGGCAGTCACGGGCCCGCCCGGCCAGCCGCTCGTCATAGGCCATGCCCAGATCATAGGACCGTGAAGGCCCATAGCCCGCCACCGTCGCGACCGACGGTAACCCAGGCAAGCGCTTGAACCGGCGTTCGGATGGTTGCCTGGCCGGTGTCGGTGTCTGCTCTTGGGCCTATGCCTGCGGGCATAGGCCGCCATGAAGGCGCGGTCCCTGGATAGATGGCCCAGGGCAGCGCGGTGCGTAGCGTCCCTTTCATCAGCAACGAGTGACGAAAGGGACAGCATGATCGAGATTGATGGCCTGACCAAACGGTACGGCGACAAGACCGCGGTCGACGGGCTGAGCTTCGTGGTAGAGCCGGGCGTGGTGACCGGGTTCCTGGGTCCGAACGGAGCGGGGAAATCCACCACGATGAGGATGATTGCCGGGCTGGACCGGCCGACCAGCGGGACGGTGCGCGTCAACGGCAAGCACTACCCCGGTGCGGCCGCCCCGATGGCCGAGCTCGGCATCTTGCTGGACGCGAGGTCCGTGCACCCGGGGCTGTCGGCCCGCGCCAACCTGCTGGCGCTGGCCCGCACGGCCGGGATCGGCCGCCGCCGGGTGGATGAGGTGATCGAGTTGGCCGGTCTGGCCGAGGTCGCGGGCACCCGGGCCGGCGGTTTCTCCCTCGGGATGGGCCAGCGCCTCGGCGTGGCGGCGGCGCTGCTTGGCCAGCCGCAGACGGTGGTGCTTGACGAGCCGGTCAACGGCCTGGACCCGGACGGGGTGCGCTGGATCCGGCTGCTGCTCAAGTCGCTGGCCGCCGAAGGACGCACCGTGTTCGTTTCCTCGCACCTGATGAGCGAGATGGCGCAGACGGCGACCCGGCTGGTCGTGCTCGGCCGCGGCAAGCTCATCACCGAGACCAGCGTCGAAGATTTCACCGGCCACGCGGCCGCCGGCGTGCTGGTCCGCACCCCGGAAACCGTACGGCTCGGCCAGTTGCTGGCCGCTCCCGGCATCACCGTGATTAACGACGGAACGGACCTGCTGCGTGTCTCCGGCATCACCGCCGAGCAGATCGGCGCCGCGGCCTGGCGGGCTCACTTGCCCGTCTACGAGCTCACTCCCACCCACGCTTCGCTGGAAGAGGCTTTCATGCAAGTCACCAAGGACAGCATCGAGTACCACGCCGGAGCGACCCGATGAGCGCCGTCACGCGGCCGGGGCGAGCGCCGGCCCCCGTGGCCCCGGCCCCGGCGACGGTGGCGGGACCGGTTACCCAGGTACGCGTCGTCCGCGCGGAGTGGACCAAGCTGCGGGCGCTGCGCTCAACCTGGTGGTGTGCGCTGATCGCGGTGGTGCTGGTCGTCGGCCTGGGGGCCGCGATCGCAGGATCTGGGGCGACTTACCAGGTCTCGGCGGGCAATTCCGCCGCGGGCGGGGTGACGGTCAGCCTGGTCGGCATCTTGTTCGCCCAGCTAGTGCTCGGCGTGCTCGGGGTGCTGTTGTTCAGCGGCGAGTATGCCACCGGGATGATCCGCGCCACGCTGGCCGTCGTGCCGTCGCGGCTGCCGGTGCTGTGGGCGAAGCTGATCGTGCTAGCGGGCCTGGTGCTGCCGCTGAGCCTGCTGGCCGCGGTGGCCGAGTTCTTCGTGGCGACGGCCCTGGAGTCCTCCCGCGGTGGTTCGGTCATCTCGCTGACCGACCCGGGCGTGCTGCGGGAAGTAGTCGGCGCGTCGCTGTACCTGACCGTCATCGCCGTCACCGGGCTGGCCCTGGGCGCCCTGCTCCGCCGGACCGCGGCCGGCCTGGCGGTGTTCGCCGCGGTGTTCCTCGTGGTGCCGCTCGTGGCGGCCTACCTTCCGGCCAGCATCAAGGGGTTCGCGCCCTACCTGCCGTCTAACGCCGGCGGGACCATCTGGGGCGCCGGCAAGCTGTTCGGCGGGCAGCAGCTGGGCCCGTGGACCGGATTCGCGGTCCTGTGCGGATACGCGGTCGTGCTGATCGCCGCAGCCGCCTGGCGGCTGCGGCGCCGCGACGCCTGAGCACGTCAAAAGACTGCGAGGATAGAAGTATGTCCATCTGGACACCGGTCGAGGATCCGGGAACGCGCCCGCCGCGTTCCTGGGCCTTCGACGTCGGCTGCGCTCTGCTCGCCGCCGCGGGGTCGTTCGGCAGCTTTTCCTTCGCCCAGAATCCGCACCCGGCGCACCCGCCGCTGGCGGCCAGCCTGGTCGTCGCGGTCCTGACCGTCCTGGTGGTGTCGCTGCGCCGGGTCTGGCCCGGCCCGGTATTCGGCGTCGTGGTCGTGATGGCCGCGGTGCTGGCGCAGTGGCCGGTCCGGGGCGCCTTGTTCCCGGTCGCCCTGGCTATAGCCCTGTACACGGTCGCGGCCACCCTGAGCCGGACCGCGGCGCTCGTCGCGGCCGCGCTCGCGGTAGCGGCCGAGGTCCCGGCGGCCGGCCAGGGCGGCTGGCATGACAGCTGGCGGGCCATGACCTATGAGGTCATCGCCATCGTGACTGTCCTGATCGCGGGCCTGTACGTGGGCACCAGACGGGCCTACCTGGCCGAGTTGCGCGACCGGACGGCGCGGCTCGAACGCGAACACGACCAGACCAGCGCCCTGGCCGCGGCGGTCGAACGGGCCCGCATCGCCCGCGAGATGCACGACAGCGTGGCGCATCACCTCACCGTCATCGTGGCGCTGTCCGATGGCGCCCTGGCCGCGGTCACCCGCTCGCCGGCCCAGGCCAGCGAGGCGCTCCGGGGCGTGTCTGGCACCGCCCGGCAGGCGCTCGCCGAGACGCGCCGCCTGCTCGGCATCTTGCGGGCCGACGGCGGCCCGGAACTCCGGCAGCCGCTCCCTGGCCTGTCCGACCTTGACGGCCTGTTCACCCGGGTCCGGTCCGCCGGGCTGCCGGTCAGGTACGAACGCACCGGTCCGCCCGGGGACACGCCGCCCGGCGTTCAGCTGGTCGTCTTCCGGCTCATCCAGCAAGCACTGACGAACACGATGAAGCACGCAGGACCGGGCGCGAGTGCGGCCGTCCGGTTGCGGCTAGAACCCGACGAGGTCCGCGTCGAGGTCGAGGACGACGGCGCCGGCAGCGTCGGCGTCGCCCGCGCTCCCGGCGGCGGCCTGACCGGGATGGCCGAACGCGTCGGCGCGTACGGCGGCGAACTGACCTGCGGCCCACGCCAGCCCCGCGGCTGGCGGGTCACGGCCCGGCTTGATCCGGGTACGGCGGCGCCACTGTGATCAGCGTGCTCCTGGTCGATGACCACGCCCTCATCCGGATGGGTTTCCGCCTGCTGCTCGACGCCGAGGCGGATATCGAGGTAGTCGGCGAGGCCGCCGACGGGACCGCCGCCGTCTCCATGTGCGCTGCGCTGCGGCCGGATGTGGTGCTCATGGACATCCGGATGCCCGGCTATGACGGCATCGAGGCGACCCGTGACATCGCGGCCGCCGGACTGCCGTGCAAGGTGCTGATCCTGACCACCTTCGACCTTGACGACTACGTCTATGCCGGGCTCCGCGCCGGGGCCAGCGGCTTCCTGCTCAAAGACACCCAGCCCGCCGACCTGGTCGCCGCCATCCACACCATCGCCGCAGGCGACGCCGTCCTCGCTCCGACCGCCACCACCCGCCTGGTCCGCCAGTTCGCCGCCAGGCCACAGCCCGGAGCAGCTAGCAGCCACCCCGCCGCCCAGCTGCGCCAAGCCCTCACCAGCCGGGAGCAAGACGTCTTCTCCCACATCGCGGCGGGCATGTCTAACAGCGAGATCGCGGCCAGCTTGTTCCTATCCGAGGGCACAGTGAAGATTCATGTCGGCCGGATCCTGGCCAAGCTCGGCCTGCGTGACCGCGTCCAGGCCGTCGTACTCGCCTACGAATCCAGGCTGATCACCCCCGGGACCCCGCCGGAGGAACCCAGCCAGCACTGACACCGCGCCGTCGGCGGATGCTGGCCCGCTCCCGCGGGAAACCGCGGTCCGCCGACGGCAACCTGCCCTGGTCACCGGGCAATTGCAAGCGACCAGGCAGGTCAGAGCCTTCAGCCGCCAGACGCGTTAAACGCCTACCGTTCCGCGATGGCCGCACACTGGCTGGTGGCGGTCCTGCTCACGATGTTGATGCTGCCGTTATCCGTCGGCGCCTATGCCAGCCGGCGAAACAGGCGGCGGCGGTGTCGAGAGCGGTGACAATTGCCGGCTTAGGCCGCCTCCCCGAGTTCTGCGTGCCACCACCGGCGCTCCCGACATCCAAGTCGCGGGCACCCATATTTCACGGCACCCCCGTGGTGGATACGTATGCATCGTAGTAACATGGACTTAATATTCGCCGATGGCCCGGCATCCTTTCATCGCCACAGTGACCAACCCTGCTACCACCCTTGGAGGGCGAGACTCATGGTCACCAGTCGCGACGTAGCTGTGACGGCCGGGGTCTCCCAGGCGACCGTCTCGCGCACCTTTTCCGGGGCCGGTGGCGTGTCCGAGCAGGCGCGTGCGCGGGTACTCGCAGCAGCGGAGGAACTGGGTTACGAGATCAATTTCGCTGCCCGGGCCATGCGCACGCAGCGCAGCGGGACCTTCGGAGTCGTTGTAGACCGGGTAACCAACCCGTTCTACCCTCAGCTCATTGAGTCGTTTTCGCGCACGCTTGACGACAAAGGCATGCGGATGATCCTGTGGGACTCGCAAGGGGCCGGCGAGCGGGCAGCCATCGAGGCTATTGGCCACAAGATGGTCGACGGATTGATCTTCACCACGGCAACGAGTACGTCAAGTGCGCTGGCGACCGCGTTGGCGGCGGGCGCCCCGGTGGTCCTAGTCAACAGGATCGTAGAAGGAGCCCTGTGCGACCAGGTAGATACGCACAATGTCGGCATGTCGGCCTGCGTCGCGCAGTATTTCGCCGCGTCCGGCCGCACTCGGGCAGGGTTGATCACCGGCTTGGATGACGCGAGCACGGCGCACGATCGACGCGAGGGATTCCTCAAGGGAGCGGCTAGTCACGATCTGGACGTTCCCCAGGACTTCGTCCTCGACGGGGGCTTCTCTCACCAGGGCGGGTTCGACGCACTGCAAAGGATGTTCGAGCACCCGAATCCGCCCAGTGCGGTGTTCTGCAGCAACGACTTGAGTGCATTCGGCGCGCTTGATGCCGCACGTTCGATGAACATCCGGGTTCCCGACGATCTCTGGATCGTCGGCTACGACGACGTGGACATGGCTTCCTGGACGTCCTACAGCCTGACGACGGTGCGCCAACCGGTCGACGACATGGTGAAGATCGCCGTTCAGTTGCTGCTCGAGCGCCTGGACAACCCCAACAAGCCATCAACGCATCATCGGTTCACCAGTGAACTGGTCATCCGCGGATCGACTGGTCACGTGCCCTTCGTGGATTCGACCCAACGCACGCCGCCTGCTCGACCTGGGCGCTCCAGGAGCTATAGATCGGGTCGCTGACGGACGACTGCCTCCTCAAGCTCGCTGATGCGCGCCTGCCCAAGCAGCGCGTTCATCTCGTCGAGGCTCATCATCTGCGAGGACCAGGCTGCGGTTGCACCTGAGGCCCTCAGGTCCGCGTACATCTGGCCAACGACCCGGCCGGCAAGTCGCAGCGCCGCCGTCGGATAGATCACCAGCGAGAAACCGAGCTCGGCTACCTCGCGCAACGGCAGGATCGGCGTGCGTCCGGACTCCGTCAGATTCAGCACCAGCCGTCCGGGAACTTCGGCCGCGATTCTCTCCAGGTGCTGGCGACTCTCCGGGGCGTCGACGAACATCGCGTCGGCTCCGACGTCGCTGTATCGCCGCCCACGTTCGATCGCCTCATCGATCCCGAGTGGCCCGAGGGCGTCCGTCCGGGCGATTATCAGCGTGCCCGCCGCCCGCGACTTCAGCGCGGCCGCAATCTTTCGCTCCATCTCGACGGCCGGGATCACTTCCTTGCCCAGCATGTGCCCGCATCGCTTAGGCGACACCTGGTCCTCGATCTGGATCGCTGCGGCTCCGGCTCGCTCCAGCCGGGCAACGGTCACGCACACGCTGGCGACGTCGCCGTACCCCGTGTCGGCGTCGACGATGACTGGCAGCGCGCACGATGTGGTGATTGCCGTTACCGCGTCGATGACGTCGGTCATGCCCGTGATGCCCAGGTCGGGCAGGCCGTGGCGCCACGCAGCCACCGCGTACCCGCTCACGTAAAAGGCGTCGAACCCGGCCGCCGCGGCACTGAGCGCCTCAAGCGGCGTTCCACCGCCGGGCGCGCTCAGCGGGGTTCGCCGGTCAAATAGCTCTCGGAGCCGGTCCCCTGAACTCGTAGCTGTCACTGCGTTCTCCGTGGTCATCGCTCAATCCTGTCGAGGCTGGGAGGCTGACACTACCGTATACGTATGCAAGCCGGGCCTAGGCGGGTTACAGCCCATCCGAGGCATCGCACGCGACGGGAACTTACATACGTGACTACCTGCCGCTATGAGACTCAGGTCTCAGCGACTTCGACCATCCCGTGATTGACTTGCCCCGTCGATGGCTGTTGAATACGTATTCATAGCCGATTTCGGGACTCGTCCCGCGATCGCAGCCTCGCCCGGAAGCTGATTGGAGGCATGACGAGCCGTGTCTGAGCGACCGCAGGCGTCGTCGCTGTCCGGAAAGCGGGTCGTGGTCACCGGCGGGGCGCGGGGGATCGGCCGCGAACTGGCCGTCACGATGGCCGCGGCCGGGGCTCGGGTCGCTGTCACGGCGCGGAGCCTGGGCGCCGCCCAGGAGACCGTCCGCGACATCGAGGCGCGCGGTGGGCAGGGTCACGCGGTGGAACTCGATCTCGCTGCCCGCCCGACGGTCCAGTCAGCCTTTCAGACGATCGTGAGCGCCATGGGAGGGGTGGACGTGCTGGTCTGCAACAGCGGCATCGGCGGTCCGTCGGTTCCGCTCTGGGATCTCGCCGAGGACGACTGGGATGCCGTCTTCGAGGTCAATGTGACCGGTGCGTTCCTGTGCGCCAAGGCCGCGACGCCGTACATGATCAGCTCCGGGTCGGGCGTTGTCCTCTTCATCGGGTCGATGACCGGCAAGCGCCCGCTCTTGCACCGGGCACCATATGCGGCAAGCAAGATGGCCGTGCTGGGCCTGTGCCGGACACTGGCCGTGGATCTCGGTTCCTACGGGGTGCGGGCCAACGTCATTTCGCCGGGCTGGATCGGTGGCGACCGGATCGAGTGGGTGATCGGCCGGCAAGCCGAGGCCCGCGGGCTCGAACCAGACGCGGTGCGAGCGGAGATGTTGCGGGACTCGCCCCTCAACCGGTTCACCTCGGCCGCTGACGTTGCCTCGACTGCTGTCTTCCTGGCCAGCGATGCCGCCGCCGGGATCACGGGTGCGGACATCAACGTCTCGTCTGGCGTGGTGATGTACTGACATGGCAGGATCGACGCTGTTCGATAAGGTGTGGAAGGAGCACCTCGTCCGCTCCGAACCGGGTGCGGCGGACCTGCTGTACGTCGACCTGCATCTCGTCCAGGAGGTGTCAAGCCCTCAGGCATTCAGCCAGCTCCGCGAGTCGGGCCGCGTGGTCCGGCGCCCCGAGCTCACGCTGGCCACGACCGATCACAGCGTGCCCACCCGCGGGCTCGGCCTGGCCTTCGCTGACGACGTCGCCCGGTTGCAGGTCGAGACGCTGATGCGCAACTGCCAGGATTTCGGCGTGCCGGTGTACGGCCCGGGCTCGCCGCGGCAAGGGATCGTTCATGTCATCGGGCCCGAGCTGGGACTCACCCAGCCGGGGATGACGGTCGTGTGCGGCGACAGCCACACCAGCACGCACGGTGCCTTTGGGGCGCTCGCCTTCGGCATCGGAACCTCGGAGATCGCCCACGTCCTCGCGACCCAGTGCCTGCCGCAGAAGCGCCCGAAGACCCTGCTGGTCGACGTGTCGGGTCAGCTCGGAGCGGGCGTGTCGGCCAAGGACCTGAGCCTGTCACTCATCCACGAGCACGGCACGGCGGGCGCTACCGGGTATGCGATCGAGTACCGCGGAAGCGCGGTACAGGGCATGAGCATGGAAGGACGCATGACCCTGTGCAACATGTCCATCGAGATCGGCGCCCGGGTCGGCATGATCGCCCCCGACGATGTGGTGTTCGGCTACCTGCGCGGTCGGCCTTTTGTCGATTCGCTTGGCCTTCCGTTCAGCGAGCTCGTCGACCGGTGGAGCACTCTGACCAGTGACGCCGACGCCGTCCACGAGAAGGTGTGGACCCTCGACGCCTCCGCGGTTGCGCCGATGGTGAGCTGGGGTACGACTCCCGCGATGTCCGCCCCGGTTACCGGCCGCGTCCCGTTTCCGAACGAGTGCGCGGATCCCGACGCCGCCCGGCAGGCCCTTGCCTACATGGGCCTGGGCGGCGGGGAAGAAGTGACCGATCTATCGGTCGACCGCGTGTTCATCGGGTCGTGCACCAACGGCCGGATCGAGGACCTTCGCGCGGCCGCCGCGGTCGCGGCCGGGCGGCGGGTAGCCCGCGGGGTCGAGGCCATCGTCGTGCCCGGGTCGGCCGCGGTTCGACGCCAGGCCGAGGCGGAGGGCCTCGGCGGCATCTTCGAGGCGGCCGGGTTCTCCTGGCGCCGGCCTGGATGCTCGATGTGTGTCGCAATGAACGGCGACGAGCTGCGGCCAGGCGAGCGGTGCGCATCGACTTCCAACCGCAATTTTGAAGGACGGCAGGGTCGCGGCGGGCGTACTCACCTGGTGTCACCGGCCATGGCCGCCGCGGCAGCCGTGTACGGCCACTTCGTCGACGTGCGGGAACTCGCCTTGACCGCTACTCAAGCGCATGGGGGCAGGCGCTGAGATCGACATGACATTGCGCATCGGCGTGGACGTCGGCGGGACGTTCACGGACGCCTTTCTCTACGACTCCGCTCACTCCCGCTTCTGGCTCGCGAAGACGCCCTCCACCCCGGCGAACCAGGCCGAGGGCGTCATCAAGGGAATTGTCGAGGTCTGTGGCAAGGCCGGGATTGAGCCGCAGCGCCTGGACGCCGTGCTGCACGGCACCACCGTGGCGACCAACGCGTTGCTTGAGGGCAAGGGCGCCCGAGTCGGGCTGCTCACGAGCTACGGCTGGCGGAACATCCTGTACCTGGCCGATAGCTGGACGCCGGGGCCGCTGTTCGGCTTCTTCTCCTACAGCCCCCCCGAGCCGGTTGTGCCGTTTGAGCTCGTCCGGGCGCTCAACGAGCGGATCACCGCTGATGGAGAGACGGTGCTCGCGCTTGACGACGCGGATGTCGAGCAGCGGATCAGAGAACTCGTCGAGCAGGGCGCTGAGGCACTGACCGTTTGCCTGATGCACTCGTACGCACACCCCGGCCACGAAGAGCGGGTGGCCGAGGTGGCCAAGAGCGTGCTCGCTGAACTGGGCGCGGACATCCCGGTGTCCCTGTCGAGCGACGTGAGTCCCGAGTTCCGCGAGTACGAACGGGCAGTCACGACAGTGCTCAACTCGTACCTGGGCCCGGTGATGCGACGGTACCTGTCCTCGCTCGAGGTGTCCCTGCGCGAGGTCCCGGTGACGGCGACCCTGCAGGTTGTTCGCTCTGACGGCGGGCTCATGTCGGTCGCCGGAGCACAGGCGCACCCTATCCAGACGGCATTGTCAGGTCCCTCGGGAGGCGTCAACGGCGCCGCCTTCGTCGCCAGGCGGGCCGGCTTCGACAAGATCATCACGTTCGACATGGGCGGTACCTCATCCGACGTCGCCGTCTGCATCGGCGGTGTCCCTGAAGTCACCCGTGAGACGCGCGTGGCCGCATTCCCGGTGCGCGCGCCAGCGATCAACGTGGAGACGATCGGTGCCGGAGGGGGCTCGATCGCCAACGTCTCCGAGGTCACCGGCGGCTTGCGAGTCGGTCCCGAGAGCGCGGGAGCCCAGCCGGGCCCGGCGTGCTACGGGCGCGGCGGGGAGCTTCCGACGGTCACGGACGCCAACCTCGTGCTTGGGCACCTGCCGGCGACGCTCCTGGGCGGGGATATGCCGCTCGAGCGCGACGCCGCGATCCGAGCCCATGAGCCACTGGCCGCGCAACTCGGCGTCGACGTTCACCGGGCCGCCCAGGCGGTCATCGACATCGTCAACGGCAACATGCTCGGCGCTCTGCGGGTCGCCACCGTGCAGAAGGGCCTCAACCCGAGGGAGTTCGCGCTGCTGTCCTTTGGCGGGGCGGGCGGCCTGCATGCCAACGCGCTAGCGTCCGAGCTCGGGTGCTTCCCGGTGATCGTGCCGCCGGAGGCGGGAGTGCTGTCGGCCCTCGGCTTCGTGGTCGCGGACGTGCAGAACGAGTTCACCCAGGCCTTCATGACGGCGGTCGACCGCACGGATGCCGCCACGCTTCGTGGCGCGCTGCGTGACCTCGGCGGCCGGGCCAAGGCCTGGCTGGAGGCCGAGGAGGTTGCGGCGGCCGACCGCAGTGTCCGGTACGTGCTTGACATGCGCTACCGACGGCAGGGCTATGAAATCCCGGTGGAGATCGATGCCAGGACCGCGGAGTCCCTCGAACTCGAGACGCTGACGACCCTCTTCCACGCCGAGCATGCCCGGCTGTACGGATTCCAGTTGCCGGCGCCCGTGGAACTCGTCATGGTGCGCTCCCGCGCGATCGGTCGCACCGAGAAGGTTGATCTCGAACCAGAGCCGGAGGGGCCGGCCGATCCTTCTGAATCGCAGGCCGGCACCCAGGCCTCGTGGATCGACGGCGCATTTCACGACATCCCGGTTCACGACCGCGCGCGGATGAAGCCCGGCATGCGCGTGGCGGGAAAAGCGGTGATCACGCAGTACGACTCGACGATTCTCGTCCTGCCCGGCCACGTCGCGCGGGTCGACCCCTGGTTCAACCTGCTCATCGAGGAGGCGCGATGACGACGAGGTTTGACATCGACCCGATCACGCTCGATCTGATCGAGAACGCGCTGAAGAACATCCGCGCCGAGATGGATGAGGTGCTGCGCCGCTCGGCGATGTCGTCGTCCATCCGCGAGCAGCACGACGAGTTCCCGATGATCGCCAACGAACGCGGCCAGATGATCGTCGGCCAGTTCGGCTCCTACATCCCCGATGTCGTTAGCCGCTTCGAGGGACGGATCGGCCCGGGAGACGCCGTCATCCTGAACGACCCTTACCTGTGTCGCGGGTCGATCTCGCACACCAACGACGTGCTCGTCATCGTCCCGATCTACCACGACGGCAACCTGGTCGGATACGCCAGCCAGTTCGGTCACGTTCTCGATATCGGCGGCCGGGCGGCCGGCACCCAGTCGGCGGACGCCCTCTCGGTGTGGGACGAGGGCCTGCGAATCCCGCCCGTCAAGCTGGTCGCGGCGGGCGTGCTCAACGCGGGCCTGCTGGCCCGCCTACGGCACAACCCCCGCGACCCGGCCATCATACGGTGGGCCGTCATGGGCCGGATCGGGGCGTGCCAGCGCGCGGCCTCGCGGGTCGTCGAGCTCTGCGACCGCTATGGACGAGCCACCTATTCGGCCGCGTGCGAAGCACTGCTGGACCGTACGCGCCAAGCGATGATCAAGCTGGTGCGCAAGTACATCAGCGAGGAGAAGGTGAAATTCTGGGACTGGGTGGACGACGACGGCCTGGGCAACGGCCCGTTCAAGCTTCAGCTCACGGTGTGGCGTGAGGGCGACAAGGCCTACTTCGACTGGACGGGAACGGATCCCCAAGCTCCTGGTTCGATCAACTTCCTGATCCACGAGAATCTCTGCAAGCTGTTCTTCGGCGTCTACATGATCATGGCGTTCGACTCCAGCATCCTGTTCAACGACGGGTACAACGAGGTGTTCGAGGTCGTCCTGCCGTCGGGCTCCCTCCTCAACCCGAAGTTCCCGGCGCCGCTGTCGAATCGGCTGAACGTTCACACCCGCTTGTTCGACTGCATCTCCGGTGCGCTGGGCCAGAAGGCACCCGATCTATCGATGGCAGCCGGATACGGCACCAGTCCTTACCTGGTCTACTCCGGCAGCGATGATCAGGGTGAATACTTCCAGATGACCGAACTGCTCTTCGGCGGCCTGCCCGGGCGGCCGGCCGGCGATGGCCTGGACGGCCACTCCTGGTGGCCCGAGTTCCGCAGCACGCCGGCGGAATACATGGAGACCAATTACCCGCTGGTGACCTTGCGCTACGAGCCGGTGGCCGATTCGGGCGGAGCCGGGCTGCATCGCGGCGGCACCGGCATCGAACGCGAGTACCTGTTCCGGAGGGCGGGCCTGGTCACCGTCAACGACGACCGGGCGACACTTCAGCCTTGGGGTATCGGCGGCGGACGGGCCGGCGGCAGCTCGGCCAAGACGCTGATCCACGCCGACGGCACCCGGGAATCGCTGGCGTCGAAGATCGACGACATCGCCGTGGTTCCTGGCGACCGGCTGGTGTTCCGGACGGCCGGCGCCGGGGGCTGGGGTAATCCGTGCGAGCGCCCGGCCGAACTCGTCGAACGCGACGTCTCGCGGTGCCTGGTCTCGACCGGGGCGGCGGAGGCGCGCTACGGAGTCATCTGCGGCGACCCGGTGGCGACAGCTGCCCTGCGCCGCGAGCGTGCCCTGGCCGGAAGCCGAAGCGGATTCGATTTCGGTACCCTGCCGCCCGGACTTACCCCGCCGCTCGCGGCAAGCGAGGGGTGACGGGATGACCTCAGACCTCGCCGGCAATTACGTCGCCGCTGGGTTCAACCAGCGACTTGGCTTCGGCAGCCGCCCGGCGCTGCTGGTTGTCGACTTCGTCAAGGCCTACCTGACCAGGGGAAATCCGCTCTACGCCGGAGTCGAAGCGGCACTGGCGGCGGCGACGGAACTGCTTCGCGCGTCACGTGCCGCCTCACTGCCGGTGATCTACACGCGGGTCCGCTACGAACCAGGCGCCCAGCCAGGACCGTTCTTCAGGAAGGTTCAGGCACTGCAGAACTTCGTCGGAGACTCCGTGGCCGGCGAAATCTGCGACGAGCTGACCCCCGTTCCCGGCGATGTCGTCATCCGCAAGCAGTTCGCCTCTGCCTTCTTCGAAACGCCGCTCAAGCCAGTCCTCGACGAGCGCGGTGTGGACAGCGTCCTCATCGCGGGCCTCAGCACCAGCGGGTGCGTGCGCGCCACCGCCGTCGACGCGGTGCAGTCGGGATTCATTCCCCTGATCGTCCGGGATGCGGTGGGAGACCGCGCCGCCGGACCTCACGAGGCAAGCCTGTTCGACCTCGACGCGAAGTACGCCGACGTGGTGACCCTGGCGGAGACGCTCGCCTACCTCCGGGCGCTCCCGCAGGGTCCTCGCCCGAATGCCCACCAGGCCCCTGTGGCCCGTTGAACGGAGACGTCATGGAGTACATCAAGGCGCCGAGCAGGGCGGCCGCGGCGGGAGCGGCCCGCGCGGGCGTATCAGAGACAGTTAAAAGGATCAGCGACGACGGCCGCGCCAGAGGCGACGCCGCCGTCCGTGAACTGTCAGAAAAATTCGACAACTGGTCGCCTCAGTCATTCCGGATCACCGGGGCCGAGATCGAGCGCATCGTGGCATCGGTGCCCGAGCAGGTCATCAAGGACATCGTTACGGTGCAGCAGAACGTGCGTGACTTCGCGGTTCACCAGCTCAACTCGATGCGCGAGTTCGAGGTGGAAACCATGCCGGGCGTCCTCCTCGGCCAGAAGCACGTGCCGGTCGCGGGTGCAGGTGCCTACGTTCCCGGTGGCCGGTACCCGCTGGTCGCCTCCGCGCACATGACGATCGTCACGGCTAAGGTGGCCGGCGTCGGACGGGTCGCGGCTTGCACGCCACCGATCCGCGGCGAGGTTCCCGCGGCGACCATCGCGGCCATGCACCTCGCCGCGGATCGGTGG
>VFSW01005666.1_pt1 | contig 18444 bp, 12 predicted proteins | sample 5358111 | NCBI WGS metagenome assembly VFSW01 (sample SAMN11554181, study PRJNA540505) | mine drainage metagenome | isolation source: sediment from site ElyBrook_90M | place: USA: Ely Copper Mine, Vershire, VT | collected 2017 | reverse complement strand
CACCTCACCCTCCCCGCCGCAAAAAACCTCATGCTGGCAGCCCAGGGGCTGCTCCAGCCGCCGTCGCAGCCTGCCAGTAAAGCGGATGTGCTATCCATTATCCGCCAGATCGGCATCCTGCAGATCGATACGATCAACGTGGTGGCGCGCAGCCCGTACCTGGTGTTGTGGAGCCGCCTGGGCGATTACCGGCCGGCCTGGCTGGATGAGCTGCTGGCGGAGGGCGCCCTGTTCGAATACTGGGCCCACGCCGCCTGCTTCATTCCCATCGAAGATTTTCCCCTTTTTCGCGGGCGCATGCTGAAGACCCGCGCCGCCGATTATTCTACCCATTACTGGTCGCCTTTGGAGCATGCTGATCTGGTGCGGGGCATCCTCGAACGCATCCGCCTGGAAGGCCCGCTGCGTTCTTCCGATTTTGAAAGTAATCACGAGCCGAAGAGCGGGCCGCCTATGGGTGGTTGGTGGAACTGGAAGGACGAGAAACGCGCCCTCGAGCACCTGTTCAACACCGGCGAATTGATGATCGCCCGCCGGGAGAAGTTCCAGCGCGTGTACGACCTGCAGGAACGTGTCCTGCCCGGCTGGGATGACCGGCAGGCCTGTTCGGAAGAAGATGTGCGGCGGACCCTGGTGCTCAAGACGGTGCGCGCCCAGGGTATTTCACGCGCCGCTTGGGTGGCGCATTATTATTACCTGGCGAAAACCGGCCTGGCCGAGCTGTTGAAAGAGCTGGCGCGCCAAGGCGCTCTGCTCGAAGTAGATGTAGAAGGCTGGCCTGAGCCGGCCTACGTACACCCTGACCGCCAGGCGCTGCTCGATCAGGCCGCGGCCGGTGTGCTGCAGCCCACCCTCACCAGCCTGCTCTCGCCCTTCGACCCGCTGGTCCAGGACCGGGCGCGCCTGCGCCAGGTTTTCGATTTCGACTTTACCATCGAATGCTACCTGCCGCAGGCCAAACGCCGCTACGGATATTATGCCCTGCCCATCCTGCACCGCGGCGCCTTTGCCGGCCGGCTGGCCGCCAAAGCTCACCGTGCCAGAGGCGCTTTCGAGGTCAAGGGGGTATGGCTTGAACCCGGCTTTGAGCTGAAAGGCGCCCTCGCAGAAGACCTTGGCGCCGCCCTGCAGCGCTGCGCCGCCTGGCATGGCACGCCCGAGGTAGTCGGGATGGAAATTCCGGGGCAAAAACTCCCCAACCCGTTATAATGTAAACATCCTGCGATTTAAGCGGCAGTCGTCGCCACGCCGGCGCGCCTGATTGTTACTCTGGCGGATGTGAGCGCTCCCATCCCTCTTCGCTTCGCCGGCCATCGCCTTCTAACCCGTTGATGCAATCGATGGGTGCACGCCTGTAAATAAAGAAAATTTCCATCCAGGAGGATACCATGCCCCAATTGATCACCACTCTCGGAGCCAAGGATCAGCACGAACTGGGCCTGATCTTGCCCCACGAGCACGTGTTTGTGGACCTGCGCACCTGGGACCAGCCCGGTTATGCCCGGGCCGAAACGTCCGACGTGATCCGCCTGATGGGGCCCGAGCTTACTCGCGCCGCCGCCGCCGGGATCAGCGCCCTGGTGGAATGCAGCCCGGTTGGCGTGGGGCGGCGGGCCGATATCCTCAAGGCCGTCTCTGAGGCGACCAATTTTCCGCTGGTGGCAGCTACCGGCATCTACCGTGAGCCGTGGATTCCACCCTGGGCCCATGCAGCCGGCGAAGATGAACTGGATGAATGGATGACCAACGAGCTGCTGGGTGAGATCGAGCAGACGGGTGTGCAGGCTGGCTTTATCAAGCTCAGCGCCGGGGATAACGGCCTGACGCCGGCCGAAACAAAGGTTCTGCGCGCCGCCGCCCGCGCCGCCCGGCACAGCGGCAGCGCCATCGCCAGCCATACCCTGCGCGGGCGGGTGGTGCGCGACCAACTGGATATTATTGAATCCTGCGGCTACACAGCCCACCGCTTCATCTGGGTACATGCCAACGTCGAACCGGATTTTTCACTCAACCTTGAAATGGCCCGGCGCGGCGCCTGGATCGAATACGACGGCATCGGCGGCCAGGGTCAGCCGGATGAATATTTTATTGGGCGCATCCTCAAGCTGCTCGACGCCGGCCTGGGCGAGCGTATCTTGCTGAGCCAGGACCGGGGTTGGTATGACCCGGCCCAACCCGGCGGTGGCAAACCGCAAGCCTTTACCTATATTACCGAGCATTTTCTACCCAATCTGCGCCTGGCCGGGGTAGACGAGCAAGTTATTCGACTGATCACCTGCCAGAATCCTTTCAGCGCATTTTCCAGGTGACAATCATCACTTGACATTTCGCTCCGTTTTTAGTATTATTTTAATAGAATTTAGTAAAGTCCTGCAAGTCAGGTTTCCTACAATTTTATCAGGTAAATAAGGTGGCCGATTGATCGTGCCCGAGACCCGGCATAACCGGGTAAAAATGGCGGATGTCGCCCGTGAGAGTGGAGTTTCTCTCTCGACGGTTTCGATGGTGTTGGCCGATAAACCCGGTCTGCCAACCGAAACTCGCCAGCGCGTGTTGAGCGTCGCCCATGCGCTTGGATATCGCAGCAAAGCCGCCGGAAACCCGGGCTTCACCAGGGCACTGAGAACTGTGCGCATGTTCCTGAAAAGCCAGCGCGGTGAAGTACCCCGCGCCAACGAGTTCTATTCTCACGTCATTTCCGGAATCGAGGCTGCCTGCGCTCAACGCAAGATCGACCTGATGTATACCACCATCGAAGTGGATGACGATAATATCCCGGTCGAAATTCCAGACCTGCTTGCCAGAGAAGACGCGGATGGACTGTTGTTCGTTGGCGCTTATGTCAACGATGCCTTGTCGCAGGCTTTAGACCTCGCCGGACTGCCGGTCGTGTTGATCGATGGTTATTCCATAGGCCACAAATATGATTCGGTTGTGACCGATAATATCTCCGGCGCTTTTTTGGCCACACAGCACCTGATCTCGAAAGGGCACACCCACATCGGCTTTCTTGGCGGGCATGGGCAGAGCCAGGTGTATCCCAGTTTTGATGAACGCCGGCGCGGGTATCTAAATGCCATCCAGGCTTACCAGCTTTCCGGCCCGTATTTCGTCGATTCTACTTCGGCGCGCGAAGAAGCCATGCTCGCCGCCTTACATTTGCTTAAAGAGAACCCCCAGATCACCGCCATCACCGGCTGTAACGATTTTGTGGTCATTACTGCCATGCACGCAGCTCTTTCGATGGGCCTGCGCATTCCACAGGACATCTCGGCAGTTGGTTTCGACGACATCCTCATGGCCGAGAATGTCATGCCGCCCCTGACCACCATGCGCATCGACAAGCTCAATATGGGACGCCTGGGGGTGCAACTGCTGGCCAACCGGGCAGATGTGCCTGAAGCCAGTGTGGTTACCGCGCAGATTCTTCCCTGCCTGATTGAACGAAATTCAGTCTCGGCAAAGAAAAAAGGTAATTTGGATGGATAAAATGGCAAGAACGACCGCTGGCTGGCGGAATCAAGAGGTTTCCCTCTTGAATTGTTTTGGAAATGATGTTAAACTAAACTTAGTTAAAGCCCTCTGGTTTGCTGGACGCTTCCCCGTTGATTTTTTTAGTCTAAATAGTAACTTCACATAAAGACATTCCGGTTAGATAGTGACAGGGAGCGCTCCCATTACCAGGCGGCTATGTGCGCTGGTTGGATTTGGTGAAATTTCAATGTGCAAAACGCGGTTTTAAAAATAAAAAAGGAGGTGGTTGGAAACAAAAATAAACAGTTGTCTCAGTTCGTGCCAGGTTTCATATTCAAGTTTCTAAACTTTCTAAAGATGGAGAATTCAAGATGAAAAAAAAGATTAGTCGCCGACAGTTCCTGGAAGCCGCCGCTTTTGCTGTAGCCGGAACTACCCTGGCAGCCTGCGCTCCTACCGCTACTCAGGCGCCCGCTGCAGCCCCCACTTCTGCACCTGTTGTACCCGCTACCGCTGCCCCTGCAGCTACCACTGCGCCAGCCGCTACCGCTGTACCTGCCGCTACCACTGCACCCGCCGCCACCGCTGCGCCCGCTGCTGACGCCGGCACCCTGCCCCGCAACGAAACCCTCTACTTCAACGGCCAACAATGGGGTTCCGTCACCGGTTGGAATCCCTACTCTTCCAGCATGAATAATGCCTTGGCTATTGCACCGGGAGATAACAGCCGCGTGGTCATGTTCGAAACCCCCTACCTGTATGACATGCTCGATGGCAAGCAGTATCCTCTTCTGGCCGATGGTCCCTGGGCATGGAATACCGATATGACCCAGATCACCTTCAAGATCAAGGCTGCTGCAAAATGGAGCGATGGCACCGCAGTGACCGCCGATGATGTGGCTTATACCTGGGCCAGCTATGTCAAGTATGGAGCCACCGCTGGCGCTAACTTCAAGGCTTACATCGATACCATCGTTGCTGCCGATCCACAGACAGTCCAGGTCAATGCTAAACTGGATGCCAAGGGTAAAGCTGTCAATCCTCTGCAGGTCTTCTCATACATCAGCAATGCTTACGTCCTCCAGAAAGCCTGGACCCAAACTCTAGAAGCCCGTGTTGGCAGTGATCCCACGAAATTCTTGGCCGACACCGCTGAAGATGCCGTTTACTCCGGCGCCTATCACAAATTCTTCGTTGACGATACCAAGGTTATCTTTATCCGTGACGACAAATACTGGGGTCAAGATGCCTCCATGTGGGGCAAGCTGCCTATCCCCAAGTATCTGGGCCATGTGATCTACAAGGATAACGCCGCCGGTACAACCGCTTTGCAGGCCGGTGAAGTGGACGTCAGCCAGCAGTTCAACTCCAACGTTCAGGATCTGTGGCTGAAAGATAACCTGCCCATCTCCACCTACCTTCCCGATGCCCCCTATGGCATTGGCGCCAGCCTCCCAACCGCCTACTATAACATGGCTTCCTACGGTTTGGACCAGGTTGCCGTCCGCAAGGCCATCGCCATCGCCGTTGACTATAACACCATCATCGCCAACGCCATGACCAACCAATCCCCGACCTTCACCCAGGTTCCTCGCTCCCTGATGAACCCGACCCCTGGCGAGCAGGCCCTGTACGACCAGGCTGCTGTCAAGGATCTGCAGTGGGTTGGCAACGACGTTGAAGGCGCCAAGAAAATGCTGGATGATGCTGGAATCAAAGCCGGCGCAGATGGCTGGCGCACCTACAATGGCAAGAAGCTTACCTACGTAGCTACCTGCCCCAATGGCTGGTCTGACTGGCAAGCTGCCATCGAAGTAGTGGCTGCCGCCGGTAAAGCGATCGGCATTGACATCACCACCAACTACCCCGAATGGGCCGTGTATCAGACCCTGGTCACCAACTGGCCTCTGCCCGAGAAATTTGACATCTTCATGATGTACAATGACGGCGCCGGCCCGGCTGAGCCATGGTCCCGCACCAACCATCTGCTGAACTCCGTGTTCGCCGAAACCAAGAACAACTGGAGCGGCGACTGGGGTGGCTATAAGAATCCCGACATCGATGCACTGCTCGTTTCGATCCCCTCGGAAACCGATGCCGCCAAACTGAAGGCTGATTACACTACCATCACCAAGTTCTACCTGACGGATGTTCCGTCCTTCACACTCATGTATCGTCCTCAGTCGTTCCACACTGTGAACGAGAGTGTTTGGACTGGCTTCCCTCACCAGGGTGATGGCACCAACCCGCCCGTCCCGCCGCTCGATCTGACCGACGGTTGGGGTGTCGCAGGCCTCTATAACCTCAAGCTCGTCAAAGCCTAGACCATAGTTCAGTAAAAACAGCCATGTTCCGCCAACCCCGGAACATGGCTGTTGGTTTATCGTTATCTGGAGGTGCTGCGTTGAAAGGATACCGGAAGTATTTCCTCAATAAACTGGCCTGGTTGTTGGTCACGTTTGTCTTCGCCTTTTTACTGAATTTCTTCCTACCCCGCTTGATGCCTGGGGATCCCGTAGCCGCCATCACAGCCAGGCTGGCCCAGGGTATGTCCAATACGACCGGCGTTCAAAAGATCTACCAGCAATACGCGGATCTGTTTGGAACCCAAAAACCGCTCCTGGTCCAATTGGGCCTGTATTTGAATAATGTAATTCATGGAAATTTTGGTTTATCTTTCAGCCAGTATCCCAGGCCGGTGGCAGATATTATCAGCTCTTCGATCTGGTGGACAATCTGTTTGCAGTTCCCGGCCATCATCGTTGGCTGGATCATCGGAAACACACTCGGCGCTTTGGCAGCCTATCTTCGCAAAGGCTTTGACAAAGTCCTCATGCCCGTCAGTATTTTCATCAGCAATTTCCCTGCATTTGGCATGGCCATCATCTTGCTGGTCATTTTCGGGGTCGGGTTAAAATGGTTCCCGACTTCGGGCGGATATGGCTTCGACATGATCCCCAACTTCAGCGCAGGCTTTATCTATTCGGTGATCGTGCATTATCAATTGCCATTCTGGTCGATCGTGTTGATCGCCATCGGCGGCCAGGCGATTGGCATGCGCTCTATGTCTATTTATGAGCTGAATGCAGATTATGTAAAATATGCCCGTTTCCTGGGGGTCCCGGACCGGAAGATCGTCGGTTATGTATTTCGAAATGCCATGCTTCCCCAGATCACCGGTTTGGCGTTATCGATTGGCACCATGGTCGGCGGCGCCCTGGTAGCAGAGATCATCTTCAGTTATCCGGGGCTTGGGTACACGCTCTTAAACAGTGTAACGGGACAGGACTATCCGCTGATTTCAGCCGCCACATTGATCATCACGGTCATGGTCCTGAGTGCGAACTTTATTATCGAACTCCTTTACGGCATCATTGACCCACGCATTAAAGCGTCCCAGGCTGATTAAGGAAAGATGCTGCGATGAAACATACCATTGAACAAGTTTTTCGCTCTGGCAAATTTGTGGTGGGTTTTTGCATTTTTATAGCGATGCTGTTGATCGTGCTCGTTTATCCGCTGATCATAAAAAATGCTCCATTGGAGATCATTGGTCAGGGCACCTTCTTCCCACCCGGTATCTATGTAAGTTCTTATGATACCGTTTTTACCCCTAATACTTATACACTCAATCTGCCCAATGCCGCTGCCCGGCGTATTGCCAGCAAGTTGGATAATCAAGAACGTCTTGACATGCAGACCTGGCTTATCGCCGATGGGGTTCAGCCGGAAGATATTGATATTACCGACACGGCAAAACTTCTGGACCTGTGGGCAAAAGATTATGACCCCAACAAAAGTTTTCCCGATATGACCTTTGCCAAGCAAAGATACTATCAAAGGCTGGACACCTCGCTCAAGGGACTTCTGTCAACCGAAGGGGTCATCATTGCCACCAAAGACCCGCAAACGGGCGCCCTGGTGCAGACCGGCGTCGTCAACCAATCCGATTACGTGAATATCAGCCAGGTTCCGAACGTGCGCGTGTTGCCGCTTGGAACCGATAACTTCGGCCGGGATGTGCTGACCGAACTGGTCAGGGCTACTGGCGTATCGCTTGAGATCGGTTTTGTCGCCGGGATTATTGCCACCTTGATTGGTTTGACCCTGGGATTGGTGGCGGGGTATATCGGCGGCCTGGTGGATGATGCGATTATGTTAGTTACCAACCTCTTTACCGTCATCCCCACTTTTGTGTTGTTGATCTTGATCTCGTTCAGTATCGGGCAGGATAAACGTGGCGCCGTTACGATCGCAGTGGTGATCGGTTTTACTTCCTGGGTATGGACGGCCAGGGCGGTGCGCTCGCAAGTGTTCTCCTTGCGCAATCGCGACCATGTCAACCTGTCGAAACTATCCGGGCATTCCATTGCCCACATCATCCTCTCCGATATTCTGCCTTACATCGCCTCCTACGTCGTTATGGCCTTCATTCTGCAGATCTCCTCGGGGATCCTGGCGGAAGCCGGGTTGTCGATCCTCGGCCTGGGACCCAGAACGACTGAAACGCCAACTTTGGGTTTGATGTTGAATTGGGCCATGATCTACCAGGCCCAAATCCTGGGAAAATGGTGGGCGTACTTACCCGTGCTGGTAACCATCGCTCTGGCTACTTTCTCGTTGAATTTAATGAATACCGGTCTCGACCAGGTATTCAATCCTGCGTTGCGAGAGTAGGGTATGCTATGGCAAAAGTAATGCTAGAAGTCAAGGAACTGACCACCAAATACATCACCCGCTTTAATGAAGATGTTTACGCAGTGGACCACGTTTCTTTGAAAGTTGAAGAAGGCAAATCGCTGGGCATAGCCGGAGAATCTGGCTGCGGCAAGTCGACCCTGGCGCTCAGCCTGATGGGCTATTACTTCGCTCCGCTGCACTATACCAGTGGAGAGATCATCGTCGACGGGAAAAATATTTCCGGAATGCGCCCGGATGATATTCGTAAAAAGATTTTGGGCACGGAAATTTCCTATATCCCCCAGGCCGCCATGAACGCCCTCAATCCCACCCAGAAGGTCATTTCTTTTATCGAGGATGTGATTCAAGCCCATACTCCCGAAGCTACCAAGAAAGATGTCTATGACCTGGCCCGTTTCAGTTTTGAGAACGTGGGTCTTCCGGAAGAAGTACTGCAAAAATACCCGGTTGAGCTTTCAGGTGGCATGAAACAGCGCACGGTCATCGCCGTATCTGCGATTCTTTCTCCAAAAGTGCTGATTGCCGATGAGCCTTCCTCCGCCCTGGATGTCACTTCCCAGAAGATGGTCATCAAGACTCTGCGGGACTTGATGGAAAAGGGCATCATCAAATCGATGATTTTCATCACGCATGAGCTTCCGCTGCTTTACAATGTGACCAATGATATTATGGTCATGTATGCCGGACAGATCGTGGAGAAGGGCACCGCCCAACAGGCCGTGTTTGATCCCCTCCATCCCTATTCCAAAGGTCTCATGGGCTCGATCATTGTGCCTGAAAAGGGCCTGCGCGGCCACAAACTATCCGCCATTCCCGGGGTGCCGCCTAATCTAAAGAACCCACCGGCTGGATGCCGGTTTGCCGACCGCTGCAAATACGTTATGCCAGAGTGCAGGGTGAATTCAGTGGCGCTTCACGAGATTGACAATGGACGCGCTTACCGCTGCATCATACCTGAAGCTGAACTGAGGAGGCTTTATCAAAATGCCTGATGAAAAATTATCGTGCCTGCGCGGGGAAGGGCTTACCAAGATATTTGGGTTGGGCGGCCAAAAAACTGTCGCCGTTGACCACGTGAATTTCGATTTCTACGAAAGCGAAATCGTCTCAATTGTGGGCGAATCTGGCAGCGGCAAGACCACTTTGGCGAAGATGCTCCTGGGATTAATCAGTTCGACTGAGGGGGAGGTTTACTTCCAGGGGAATAAGCGTGATATCAGTTCTCAAAAAAAGAAACAGGAATACTGGAAAGGCATTCAGGCCATCTTTCAGGATCCGTTTTCCTCCTACAACATATTTAATAAGATCGACTCCGTGCTTCTAGATTGCATTTCCATGCGCGGCGGGCGACACCTTCCGCGTGAGAAAAAAATAGAGTTGATGACCGAGGCGTGCAGTTTTGTCAACTTGAAGTTCGCCGAATTGACTAACAAGTATCCCTTTGAGCTTTCCGGTGGACAGATGCAGCGCTTGATGATTGCCCGTATCTTCCTGCTCAAGCCCAAGATCCTCCTGGCGGATGAGCCAACCTCGATGATCGATGCCTGTTCACGTGCCACCATCCTGGATATGCTGTTGAAACTGCGTAAAGAAACCGGGATGACGCTTATTTTCATCACCCATGATATTGGCCTGGCGTATTATGTTTCTGACAGCGTATACATTATGGAGCATGGAAAGTTTGTTGAACACGGGTCTGCCGATGAGGTGATTCTGAACCCGAAAGAGACATACACCAAACGCCTGATCAATGATGTTCCAAAGATCTACGAAGAATGGGATCTTTCGACTGTATAATGACTCGTTATTCGCACACCCCGATTATCCCTGGGGATCTGCAAAAATAATATAGCTCGACCAGCGTGTGCCTTTCCTGTTTTTCTGGCGCACGCTTTATTTTTAAGTGAATTTTTGGGTCATTGCAGGCGGTTACACCGCCTGCAATGACCCAAAAATTCAACCTTATTCAAAATTCGAAGTAGAATTAAGGCATTCTATTGCGAGTAAAAAATGAAGAAGACGATTCCATTCAGTTTGATCATTGTGGCCTTCTTGCTAACCTCCTGCGGCGCCAGACCTGCCCTCACTCAGACTTCCACTGCGCCGGCTAAACCGGTGGAAGTGATCTGGTATGTCCGCTTGAATCCGGTCGAACAAAAATGGGAACGCGAGACCGTTATCCCCGATTTCGAAGCCAGGAACCCCACCATCAAAATCAACCTGACCGTGGTAGCCCCGGCAGATTTCGACGCCAGGATGACCGGCATGCTGGCTGCCGGCGCCCCGCCAGACGTCTGGTCACCCTGGGGCGTTTCAAATTTCGCCGATTATGTGGCGCGTGGCCTGGTGGCAGACCTGACCCCCTATATCGAGAAAGACAATTACGATCTGTCTGACTTCAATCAGGATGTGCTCAAAACCTACCGGGTCAATGGTAAATACATGGGCCTGCCGATCTTTACCACCGGATCTTATCTCTTCTACAACAAAGATATGTTCGACAAAGCCGGCGTTTCTTATCCGCCCACCAACTGGGACGATACAAGCTGGACCTATGCGGCCTTCCTCGATAAATGCCAGGCGCTGACCCATATTACCGCTGCACCTGAGACCTCTGCTACGCTTGAACCTGGCGCCGAAGTTACTCCTCAACCCGAGGTTGGTTATACTGAAGAACCTGAGGTTGGTTATACTGAAGAACCCGAGGTTGGTTATACTGAAGAACCTGAGGTTGGTTATACTGAAGAACCTGAAGTCTCTGTGACTGCCGAACCCGAGGCTGGTTATACTGAAGAACCTGAGCCTGGTGTTACTGCTGAGCCTGAGGCCAATGTGTACGGCTGCAACATAGACTTTTCGCCCAATGATCAGATTGCCTGGCTGTATGGCAAGGACTTTTACCCGGACAGCGCTTACCTGACCGGTTTCGCCGATACCGCTTACCTGGATGATCCACTGGTCATCCAGGCTTTCCAGGATAGACAGGATATCGTGTGGAAATTGCACGTTATGCCCGATCCTGAGACCCTAACGGCCTTCGGCAGCGGCGACATTTTCATGACCCAGAAAGTGGCTATGCAGCTTACCGGAGGATGGGGTTTCTGGAATTTCTCCGCTGTCAAAGACTTCCGATGGGGTGCGGCTGCCCTGCCCTACGGCGCTCCTGGCCGTAAGGACGTAATTTTCACCGATCCCTGGATGATGTCTTCCCAGACCGCTCACCCGCAAGAAGCCTGGACCCTGCTGAAGTATCTGGTTTCCCCTGAAGTTCAGGCCTCCTGGACCAGGGCCACCCTGACCCCGCCCGTCCGCACCAGCCTGCTCGAAACCTGGTATAAGAGCTTCTCCGGCATGACCCCGGCTGAGGTTCAGGAAGTTTTCCTGGGCTCTCTTAAATATGGACAGGAAGGCCCCAACCATCTGCTCGTCCGCTACGACATGCTCGACAAGGTGATCGGTGCCGCTCTTGATCCAATCATCAACAACACCAAACTGGCTTCCGAGACTCTGCCGGCTGCCAACGCCACACTCATCGCAACCCTGAAACAAATCCACGCCGAAAACAAGAAGTAATTCAAGGAGGATGGTCACTTGCAGCCAGATTTTGACGCTCAGGTTCAGCGCAATTATCGCTGGAATTTCACTTTCAACTTGCTGGATGGTTCATCCTTCTGGCTGGGGTACAGTTTCCTGGCTCCTTCCGTCATCCTGCCGTTATACGTCAGCCATTATACCCACAGCACGCTGCTCATCGGCCTGATCGCCATGATCAGCTCGTCCTTCTATACCGCCCCGCAGCTTTTTACGGCGAACTGGGTCCAGCATACCCCGGTCAAACGCAATATCATGGCCTTACAGGGACTGCTGCTCGAACGCCTGCCGCTGTTTCTCCTGCCGGCTGCCACCTGGCTGTTATTTGGCAGGCCTTCCATGGCTCTGATGGTGTTCTTCTTCCTGTTTGCCTGGCATACGTTGGGCGCCGGCCTGACCGCTGTAGCCTGGCAGGAAATGCTGGCGAAGATCATCCCGCAAGGAAGACGCGGCATCTTTTTCGGCGCCACCAATTTCCTGGGCAATGCAACCGGGGTGGTGGGGGCGAGTGGGGCAGCCTGGCTGCTAGACCGTTTTCCTTTTCCCTACGGCTATATTATTTGTTTTTCCGTTACGGCGGTCTTCACTTTGATTTCGTATTGCTTCATCATCCAGACCCGTGAAGTCCCGGTAGTAACCCATGAAGAGCCGGTTTCCTTCCGCCAATATTGGAGCAAGCTGCCCGCCATAATAAAGGGCGATCGCAATTTCTCCAATTTCTTGCTTACCCAGGTGGTTCTCAACCTGAGCGGCATGTCCTGGGGTTTTATTGCCGTCTACGCCCAGCAGCACTGGAACCTTGCCGACGGCAAAGTGGGCGAGTTCAATGCGGCTTTACTCATCGGGCAATCCGTCTTCAATTTGATCTTTGGCCCGCTGGCGGACCGCAAGGGCTACAAGCTCGTAATGGAGCTCAGCGCCCTGCTGGCCGCCTTTTCGATCATGCTGGTCTTCCTGGCTCCCCAGCCGGGCTGGTTCTATGTGGCCTTTGCTTTACGTGGGGCCAGTATGGCCGGTTTATTCCTTTCGATGATGTTTGTGCTGGAGTTTTGTTTACCGGTAGTGCGGCCGACCTATATTGGCCTGAGCAGCACCGTGGCCGGCACAGCCTCCGGGCTGGCGCCGCTGATCGGTGGATTGCTGGCCAGCCTGTTTGGCTATTCGTTCCTGTTTGCCGTTACCCTGGTGGTGGCCCTGACAGCTTACGCCATGCTGCGTTGGCTGGTGCGTGACCCGCGCCACATTAAGGTTCTATCCGAAAATTCTGAGGGTTCACTTTTGTAGGTGTGAAAAATTACCTTTTTGACACACCTGCAAAAGTGATTTCTCGAATTTACGCCGAGGAGATAAAATGGATTTCAAACGTTTGATGAATACGAAGGGGCTCGGTATGTGGCTGTTGGCCAGCGCCATCGGCCTGAATTTGATCTTCCAGATCGTGCTTTTATTCGTGATCAACCTGGGCATCGCCGCCACCGGCGCGGCTGGCGGAGGCGACGTGCTGCAAGTCCTGGTGCTGCTGGCCTCCCTGATTGGTCCATTTGTGATCGGTTGGATCATTTCCGGCATGGCGGGCGACGGTCGCGGCCCAACCTACGGCGTGTATGGCAGTTTCGGAGCGGCTGTGCCGCTCGTTTTCGCCTTCTTTTACACCCGGGCGATCATCATTGCTTTGATGATCGTGGTAGTGCTGGCGGGTGGGTTGAACGGGGGCATTTTTGGCGAATACATGCGCCACAGGAATGGGTGAAGGTTTATAATTGCTAGGATTTTTCATCATCGAAAGGAATTAACATGCAGATCCAATCCTTAAACGGTCCCTGGCAGTTCCGCCAGGCGAACAGTAATGAATGGTTGTCGGGCCAGGTGCCTGGCGGCGTGCACACCGATTTGCTCGAACTGGGACGGATACCCGACCCGTTTGTGGCGGACAATGAAAAACGGGTCCAATGGGTGGCTGAAGCCGATTGGATCTACCGGCGCAATATCAATGTTTCGAAAGAGATGCTGGCCGAAGAGCAGGTCAACCTGGTCTGCGACGGGCTCGATACCCTGGCCCGCGTGTACGTTAATGGCAGCCTGGTTGGGCGCGGCGAGAACATGTTCCGCCAGTACCGCTGGAACGTCAAGCCGCTGCTCAAGGCCGGCGAAAACGAAGTGCTGGTGTATTTTGAATCGGCAGTGGCTTACGGCGTCCGGCGTAACAATGAACGGCCCCTGCTGGGAGTAAGCCAGGCTATTCCGGGCGGCGTGTATGTGCGCAAAGCTCCCTGCCAGTTCGGCTGGGATTGGGGTCCGATGCTTCCCCCGGTTGGTATCTGGAAAGATATCCGCCTGGAAGGCGTCAGCGTGGCGCGCTTTGAAGATGTGCACCTGCGCCAGTTCCATGCTGATAAAAAAGTCACCGTCGAAGCGGGACTGAAGCTCGAACGCTTGGGATCCGGGGCGCTGACCGCTCACATGGTCATCACCGCCCCGCGGGCTGGCAAGAAAATGACCGTCGAGGCCAGCCTGACTGGCACAGATGGTAAGCTGTCTATTGAGATCCCCGACCCGCAGCTCTGGTGGCCTTTCGATTACGGCGAGCAGCCGCTTTACACGGTTGATCTCACCCTGGCCCAGGCAGGCGAGCATATCCTCGACAAACGCCATTACCAGCTTGGTTTGCGCACCATCGAACTGCGCCGCCAGCCGGACCAATGGGGCGAATCTTTCACTTTTGTAGTCAACGGCGTGCCCGTATTTGCCAAGGGAGCCGACTGGATCCCGGCCGATTCATTCCCGACCCGCATCACCCCCGCCCTGCTGAACAAGTTGCTCGGCGACGCGGTCGCCACTCACCAGAACATGCTGCGCGTGTGGGGCGGTGGTTTCTACGAAAGTGAAGCTTTCTACGATATTTGCGACCGGTTGGGTATCCTGGTCTGGCAAGACTTTGTCTACGCCTGCTCGATTTACCCGCTGGACGAGCCCGAATTCCACGAAAATGTACACATCGAGAGCGTGCAAGCCATCCAACGCCTGCGCCATCGCGCCAGCCTGGCCCTGTGGTGCGGCAACAACGAGATGGAAGAAGGCTGGGAATTCTGGCATTGGGACCGCCCCGATTACCAGATTCTGAAAGATGCCTATGAGCAGTTCTACTTCCACACCCTGCCCGCCTGGGTGGCCGAGTTCGACCCCGACCATCCCTACTGGCCCAGCTCGCCTTCATCCAACACCCCCTTCACGAATACCAACAGCCAGGACGTTGGCGATATGCATTACTGGGACGTGTGGCATGGGCGCAAGCCGTTTATCGCTTACCGCGAAGTCTACCCGCGTTTCATGAGCGAGTTTGGCTTCCAGGCCCTGCCGCCTTTTGAGACGGTCAAAACCTATGCCAGCGAGCCCGACTGGAACATGACCTCCTACTTGATGGAATATCACCAGCGCAGCGGCAACGGCAACGGGCTGATGCTCTCGCAAATGACCGACACTTTCCGCATGCCCAAGGATTTCCAGTCGCTGGTTTATCTTTCCATGCTGCTGCAGGCTGAAGGCATCCGCTATGGTGTCGAGCACTGGCGGCGCTACCCCGACCGGGTCAGCGGCATCATCTACTGGCAGCTCAACGACTGCTGGCCGGTGGCTTCCTGGTCCAGCCTGGATTACTTTGGCCGCTGGAAGGCGCTGCACTATGCCGCCCGCCGTTTCTATGCTCCGGTGATGCTGTCGATCTTCGACCAGCTCCCGCGCGGCGGGGCCGGCTCGACCGAGTTGTCCAGTCTGGTGTCCACCGCCGTCAAGGGCATGATGGGATCGCACATGGGTGTGTTTGTCACCAACGACACGCTCAAGCCCTGGCAGGGTAAGGTGCGCTGGGCGCTGGTCACCCTGCACGGCGAAGTGCTGCAGAACGGTGAAGCCGCCGCTAACGTGGCTGCCCAATCCGCCGGCGAGGTCTGCTCGATGGACTTCAAGCTGGGCGATGAGCAGCGCCGCAAGGTAGTTTTCGTCGCCGAGCTGATGGAAGGCGATAAGCGCAAGGCGCTGAACGTGGCTGCTTTTGCACCTAACAAGCATCTCGAACTGGTCAATCCCGAGCTCGACGTCGAGTTGGAACAGGTCGACAAAAATTTGGTCATCGAGCTGACCTCGAGCTCCCTGGCCCGCTTCGTTGAGGTGAGCTTCGACGGCCTGGACATTGTCCTCAGCGACAATTACTTCGACGTTCCGGCCGGTTACAAAGTCACCGTCACCTGCCCGCTGCCCAACGGCAAGACCCCGTCTGAGATGGGCAAACTGCTGAAAGTGCGCTCGCTGCGGGATACCTATTAGTCCTAAACCAAATGGTTGGCAGTGCAGTTGCCAGCCATCTGGAAACCTGACCACTCCTGGGAAGCTCTCTCAAGAACCTTCCCAGGAGTGAATACCCCGGTGTGCTATAACAATATATCAAATGGATAACCCCTCAAGGTGATAGAGATGAAGACCTCTTCGGCCTCCCTTCGGACTATTCTCATCGGCCTGGTGTGTTTTGCTTATATCCTGCTGATCAGTTGTACTCCCCAGAATTCCGCACCCAGCCCTACTCCAGTATTGGATAGCCCAACCCTTTCCTCACTTCCCAGCGCGACACCCACCTCTCTTTTACCGACTGCCACTGCCATGGCAACTCCCGCGCCAACCCTGCGGCCTACCCTGGCGGTTTACCCGGGCCCGGCGCGCTTATACGTGCCACAGTTGGGAGATTTTCCAGATCGTTATGAAGCCGACAGCAATAATGCCAGCGACAATGTGTTGCAGTTTGCTTCCCTACCGGTTACACCAGAGAATATCGCCGTAGCCAGTTTCCGATCCAAAGGTGGCGGCCTCAATACCGAGGCGCAAAATGGTATCTACTTGCGCTTCGTCTACTGGGTGATTGTCGCTCCCGATGTGGCTACCGGCCGGATGTTTTTTGCCATGACTGACCAACCCGAATGGCAGAAAAAAGCTTTCCTGGTGGTTTTACCATCGGAAGTGGATGCGCCGGTGGCCAGCCTTGCTCCGTTGCCGGCCGGTCAACTACCCTGCGAGGAATCCAACATTCTTTCCATAAACCTGGATCCCTATACTGCTTACCGGACCGGCCCACTGCCAACGGTCGATCCGAACGCCTTTAAACCGATGGACCCGAAAGTACTCGCCAGTCTGTCCCCTGACCTGTACCTGTTCGCTCCATGCCGGGTGAAAAACGTGCTGGTGATGTTTTGGGGTTACACCGCCAATAATTATGATGGCAAAATGACTCCGATTCCCACTGATGTGCTGGTCGGCCAGATAAGCCAGTTTTTGAAAGTGGTGACTTCGAAGGTGAATGCTCAGGTAGATTCCTTGCAGTGAAAAGCCTTCAGGCGCCTGTCTTCCAACGTTCACCAGCCAGCTTCCATATTATGCTGAAGCCGCGTGGCTCTATCTGCAACCTGGACTGCCAGTACTGCTACTACCTGAAAAAAGCCCAGCTCTATCCCGGGGCGGATTTCCGCATGAGCGACGACCTGCTCGAAGAATACACGCGCCAGTACCTGGCCGCCCAACCTTCCCCGGAGGTCACCTTTGCCTGGCAGGGGGGCGAGCCCACCCTGATGGGCCTGGATTTCTATCGCCAGGCGGTCGAGTACCAGGCCAGGTATCGCAAAGCGGGCACCACCATCCAGAACACCTTCCAAACCAACGCAGTCTTGCTGGATGAAGCCTGGTGCGATTTCTTCCTCGACAATGATTTCCTGGTTGGCCTGAGCATTGATGGGCCGCGCCGCCTGCACGACGTTTATCGCCAGGCCAAAGCCGGTCGCCCGACCTTCGACCTCGTCATGAATGCCCTGCGGCTGCTGCAGGCAAAACAGGTCAGGTTTAATACTCTCACCTGCGTGAGCGCCGCCAACGTAGGCGACGCGCTGGAGGTCTACCGCTTCCTGCGCGATCAGGCCGGTTCCGCATTTATCCAGTTCATCCCCATCGTCGAGCGCCAGAACGAAAATGGGTTCCAGTCCGGAAGCCGCCTGACCAGCCGTTCGATCGACGGGCAGCAGTACGGGGCATTCTTGGTCGAAGCCTTCGACGAATGGGTGCGCAACGACGTCGGGCGCACTTTCGTGCAGATCTTCGACGCCACCCTGTCTGCCTGGGTGGGCCAGCCGCCCGGCCTGTGCGTGTTTGAGGAGACCTGCGGGCAGGCCCTGGCGCTGGAGTTCAACGGCGACCTGTACGCCTGCGACCATTTTGTCGAACCGCGCTATTACCTGGGAAATATCACCACCCGGCCCCTGGAGAAGCTGGTTCAGGCGCCGCTGCAGGCCCAGTTTGGGTTGGAGAAGCGCCAGGGGCTGCCGGCCTACTGCCAGGCTTGCGAGGTGCGCTTTATCTGTAACGGCGGCTGCCCGAAGGACCGTTTGCTCAAAGCCCCCGGCGGCCAGGGCCAGCCCGGCCTGAACTACCTGTGCGCCGGGTACCGCTCCTTTTTCAATTATGCAGCCCCGTTCATGCGCCGTATGGCAGCCTTACTGAAAAAAGGCCAGCCCCCGGCGGCCATTATGCTCTGGGCGGTAATGCAGCCCACCTTGCGCCAGACCCCGCCCGGCGCGCCCTGCCCGTGCGGCAGTGGCAAAGCGGTCGAAGAATGCCACCGCGCCCCAGCCGGCTACATCCCGCCCC
>VFSW01005665.1_pt1 | contig 18444 bp, 13 predicted proteins | sample 5358111 | NCBI WGS metagenome assembly VFSW01 (sample SAMN11554181, study PRJNA540505) | mine drainage metagenome | isolation source: sediment from site ElyBrook_90M | place: USA: Ely Copper Mine, Vershire, VT | collected 2017 | reverse complement strand
ACACTCCACCGCTATGGTGCAAAGTTAGTGCTCACGCATACACTTCCGCCCGCGTGGTGGGACCTGCTGTTCGCCCTACACCCTGCCACTTTACGCGAACAGCAGGTCCTTCGACCGCGCGCCCGCCCCGACTCGTCCGCCGCGGCGGACTAGTCGGAAAGAGATGGCGGGCGCCTCGCTCAGGATGACACAGTGCAAAAATTTGGCGCGAGATCAATAATCCGGCCTACCGCGTCGTTGTGCGGTCGCCTGGCTTCTTGTTGCTTGCGCGCCGGTACTCTCCGCTCTTGCCGCCTGACTTGCTCAGCAAAACGACTTCGCGAATTTCGATGCCTTTGTCGAGCGCTTTACACATGTCATAGACGGTCAGAGCGGCGACGGAAGCCGCGACCAAGGCTTCCATCTCGACTCCGGTTTGCGCCGTGGTGCGCGCCAGGGCGCGAATTGCAATTCCCTGCTTCTGCACTTCCGCTTCAACTTCAATCTTGCTCAACGGAACCGGGTGGCACATGGGAATGAGCTCGGAGGTGCGCTTGGCCGCCTGGATTCCCGCGATGCGCGCCACTTCCAGCGGATCGCCTTTGGGATTGCGGGGCAGCGCGCGAATCACATCCCTGCTCATGGCAACGAAGGCGCTGGCTGCGGCCTCGCGGATGGTCAGCTGTTTGGCGGAGACGTCGACCATCGAGGCGCGCCCGGCGTCGTCGTAGTGGGAGAGCCTGTTCGAACTAGGCTTTCGGAATTTCACGCGGCCGTATCCTCTTCCAAAATTATGCCGCCGGCTGAAGCCGGCTCAATAGCCGAAATCATCAGCTTAGACGCTGGCCTGAAGGCCAGCTCTACCGGAGACAACGTCAAGGTAACCCACCACCGCCGCGGCGGTTCTTGTTAAATCATCAATATCGTAACCGTCTCGCCGGCGGAGAATCGCTCGCGGTCCGGCGGCACCACAACATAACAATTCGCGCGCGCCACCGCCATCAGATCGCCCGAACCTTGCCAGCGTACCCGTTCGACCACGGGCTGCTCCTGCGCGCCTTCCAGCCTGGCCGGAAGAAAGCGCGTGAGTCCAGTACCGGTGACGAAGTCGGACTTCAGCGTGGCTTGCGCAAAAGGCAGCGGCAGCGGCTGCGCTCCCGAGAGCGCCTCCAGCACCGGCCGGGCGAAGAGTTGAAAGGTGACCATGGTGGAAACCGGATTTCCCGGCAGTCCAAAAAACGGCTTGCGCGCCTCCCCAAATTTAACTTCGCCAAAGACGACGGGCTTGCCGGGTTGAATTCGCGCGCCCGTGAAAAAAATGTTGGGCTCGAAGGACGCCAACACCTGCTCGACGAGATCGTACTTGCCCATGGAGACGCCGCCGGTGATGAGGAGCAGGTCCGACTCCAAACCTTTTCGCAGCAGTACGGCGAGCTCATCGGGCTGGTCGCGCGCGACTGGCAGGATTATGGGTTCGCCACCGCTAGCCTGCACTTGCGCCGCCAGCGAGTAGCTGTTGGAGTTGCGAATCTCGCTAGGCCCGGGTGGCAGATTGATGTCCACCAGTTCGTCGCCGGTGGCGAGGATGGCGACTCGCGGCGCTTGATGCGCGGCGACCTCGGCCCGGCCCACTGCCGCGGCGACGGCGACGATGGCATGGTTCACGCGGGTGCCGCGCGCAACCATGGTCGCGCCGCGCTGCGCTTCCGCGCCTTGGGCGACGATATTTTCGCCGGCGGCCACGGCGCGCCGGACCGCAATCGCATCCCCGCTTCGCTCCGTGTATTCGACCATCACGACTGCGTCAGCACCTCGAGGAACCGGCCCGCCGGTCATGATCTCGGCGCATTCCCCCGCGGCAACCAAGATGGCGCTGTCCTCGACGCTGACCCCGGCTTTGATCTCTCCTATACAGCGCAGGCGAGCGGGCACAGAAAAGACATCTGCCGCGCGCACCGCAAAGCCGTCGCGCGTGGAACGCGGAAAGGGCGGGAAATCGCGGTCGGCGCGCAAATCTTCTGCGAGCACGAGGCCGGCGGCGTCCAGCAGCGACAGCAGTTCGGGCGGGGTTGGGGAAAGAGTTGCAGCGTAGCCTTCGACGACGCGCCGGGCTTCGGCGAAGGAAGGAAGCCGCGAAGTAATCGAGTTGGGTACAGGCAAGGACATCATCGGAATTTTAGGGAAACTCAGATCCAACCAGGGCCGAACCTAATTCGAGTTTCCCGGGCGCTTTCGCACTCATTGAACCGGCACCGCAATCGCGGCGAGCCCCGCCTTCCTCAGGGCGTCATTTAGCTTCGGCAGGCGATTGCTGCGGAGCTCCTGCCAGCCGGCCATTGCCGTTTTGGCGGCCTGATCAGCTTGGCGGTAGAGCTCGAGGGCCTGCGAGGGCGCGGTGCGATCTCCGCTCTCCACGACCTGCAGCGCCGCTGCCAGCCCCATGTTGGCTTGCCGAAGTCCTGTGATCGCGCCGAACGTCGCCGCGGGTCCACCGTTTTCAATCTGCTGAATGGCCGCGTCCGTTTCCGCCACCTGGCTGAGCAGCCGTTCATGGTGCTTCAAGTTTTGGGTTTCGATCTGGTGCAATTGCTTTCTCAACGCGCCGACCTCGACCAGCGTCTTCCGGCTGTTTTCGACTTCGGTGAAGACCTCCAATCCTAGACGAAGCTGGTCGTTCAGATCAGCAGCGGTGGCCGGCGAGCGCGGATCCATCTCCACCTTCAAGGGCTGCGTGAGAAGCTTGCCGTCCGCAGTCAGCTTGAGCTGATAGGTTCCCGGAACGACCTGCGGCCCGCGGGGCGCGCGGAAGCCTTCTTCCGCTTCGCTGGCGGGATGGGCGCCGGGAGCGGCCCAGCGCAAATCCCACACGAAACGATGCGCACCGGCGGTATTCTCCAGCACGACCGGCGGTGGCAACCAGCGCTCGGCGATGGGCAGCGGAGGGTGAGAGCGTTCCTTTCTTGGACCGCCGACATATCGCTGCACCAGTTTGCCGCCGGGATCGAAAATTTCCAGCGTCAGCGACTTGGCAGTCGACGGCAGGTAGTAGTCGATGATGGCCCCGTCGGGCGGATTCATCGCGGCGGGCTCGTCCGGCGGCAGCGGCGTACCGAGAAAGGCATCGTTGTCGACGCGAATCGCGGTTGGCGGCTGGTAGAGCCGCACGTTCTGCGCCGGCGGCGGACTCATTTGGCGCAGAGGCACGATGTCGTCCAGCGTCCAGAATGAGCGCCCGAAGGTTGCGACGATGAGATCGTCACCGTGGATTGTGATGTCACGCACGGAGGCGACCGGCAGGTTCAACTGCAGCGGCTGCCAATGAGCCCCATCATCGAAAGAGACGTAAATTCCCAGCTCGGTGCCGGCAAACAGCAGTTCTCGCTTGTGAGGATCTTCGCGAATGGCGTTGACGAACGAATTCGCTGCAATGCCCGTGGTGATGAGCTGCCAGGTCTGACCGTAGTCACGCGTGCGGTAGATGTAGGGCGTCTGGTCGTCGAGCCGATGACGATCGACGGCAACGTAAGCTACGGCGGGATCGAAGTGTGAGGCCTCGATCATGGCAATCTTGCTCCAGTCGCTTAAGCCCTTGGGGGTGACGTCCTGCCAGCTTTTGCCGCCGTCGCGCGTGAGGTGCAGCAGGCCGGTGTCGCTGCCGGCCCAGATTTCGTCGGCGCTCAGCGGCGAAGGCGCGATGCTGAAGACCACGCCGAAGCCGCGCTGCTTGGCGTTTTGTACGGTGAGCCCGCCCGCTGCTTTTTCGTACTCGGCCAAGGCGCCGGTCAGGTCAGGGCTGATCTGCTGCCAGTGCAGGCCGCCGTCGGTGGTCTTCATAACATATTGCGTACCGAAGTAGAGCGCGTTCTTCTCCGCCGTCGAAAGGACGAGCATGGGCGTCCAGGGATCGCGATAGCGGCGCTGGTTGATTTCGCTGCCAAAGCCGGGAAATGGCCAGGGCGTGATCTGCTGGCTTAGAGAGGTGCGCAGATCAAAGCGAACCACGCTGCCATAGACGCCGCTGCCGTAAAGGATGTTGGGATTGGCGGAATCGGTCGCCAGCCAGCCGCTCTCGCCGCCGCCCACCATGAACCAGTCGCGGTTGGTGATGAGCCCGTGATCGGTGCGGTTGGGAATGCCCAGCGAGCCGGTGTCCTGCTGCGCGCCGTAGACGTGGTAGGGGAATTGGTTGTCTGTGATCACGTGGTAGAGCTGCGCCGTCGGCTGGTTGTACCACGAGGACCAGGTTTTCCCGCCGTTCAGGCTGATCGTCGTTCCCTGATCGGTGCCGACGACGAGGTGCGAAGGATCTTTGGGATCGACCCAGATTTGGTGATAGTCGTCGCCGCCGGGCGCGCCGCGCACAATCGAAATGGCCTTGCCGCCGTCTTGCGATTTGTAGAGCGCGATGTTGGGGATGTACACCACGTCGGGATTGCCGGGATCGATGGTAGGCTGCATGAAATACCAGCCGCGGCTGGTGAGGCGGGGATCGCTATTGGCGAGCATCCAGGTGTTGCCGCCATCGTCGGAGCGATACAGGCCAGAGTGTCTGCCGGCATCAATCAAGGCGTAGACGCGCTTGCCGTCGGGCGAAACGGTGACGCCGACGCGTCCCCAATCCCCTTCGGGAAGGCCGTTGCCGGTCAACTGCGTCCAAGTGGCGCCGCTGTCGGTGGAGCGATAAATGCCGCCGCCCGGGCCTTGCAGCGGAGCATAGGTGCTCCACGGCGGGCGATGCGAGTTCCAGGTGCCGGCGAAGAGGACGTTGGGATTCGCCGCCGCGAGAGCGAGATCGGAGACGCCGATGTTCGGGCCTTTGTCGAGAACGTGGGTCCAGGTTTTGCCGCCATCGGTTGACTTGAAGACGCCGCGCTCAGGGTTAGGGCCGTAGGCGTGGCCGAGCGCTCCCACATAAACGATGTTGGGATGGTGCGGGTCGATGACGATGCGGCTGATCTGCTGCGAGTCGCGCAGCCCGATATTTTTCCAGGTTCTGCCGCCATCGGTGGATTTGTAAACGCCGTCGCCTGAGCTGAGCGAGGAGCGAATGTCCGACTCACCCGTACCGGCGTAGAGCACGTTGGGATCTGACGGCGCAACTTCCAGCGCGCCGATGGAGGCCACGGGCTGGCCATCGAAAACGGGGTGCCAGGTGGCGCCGGCATCGGTGGTCTTCCACACGCCGCCATCGACCGAGCCGAAATAGAAAGTGGCCCCACCGCCGGCAGCACCGGTGACAGCGGCCACGCGACCGCCACGAAATGGTCCGATCAATCGCCAATGCAGTGCGCTCAAAAATTGAGGAGCGACCTGGGCGGCGGACGGGATGGCCAAAAAAAGCGCCGCAAACGCAACAAGGAGAAACAGGGAGTGATGCCTTATGCGATGAGTCAATCGAAGGTCCTCTGCCTGCAAAACTCGACGCGAATAGATTACACTTTCGCGTTGCACTCTGGCTCCTCGTCCGTGACACGCAGGTGATGATTGATGTCAAAACGAATTTGGTTGACGTTTCTCTCTTCTCTCTCGTTTGCGCTTTTTACCTTCGCACCGCTGCTCCAGGCGCAACAGGTCGATACGTCCATGCTCGGCGAGATGCGCTGGCGCAATGTGGGCCCGTTTCGCGGCGGCCGTACGCGAGCGATCGACGGCGTGCCCAGCCAACCCAACGTCTTCTACATGGGGGCGGTAGACGGCGGAGTATGGAAGACCACCGATTATGGCCGCACCTGGCAGCCGATCTTCGACCGCGAGCCGACCGGCTCGATCGGCGCGATTGCGGTTGCGGAGTCCGATCCTGACATTGTTTACGTGGGCAGCGGCGAAGGATTGCATCGGCCTGATCTTTCCGTTGGCGACGGAATCTACAAATCCACCGACGCGGGTGCGACGTGGACTCATCTGGGCCTCGGCGATGGCCAGCAGATTTCCATGATGGCGGTCGATGCGCACGACCCCAATCGGCTCTTTGTCGCGGTGGCCGGCCATCCTTATGGGCCCAACCCGGAGCGCGGCATCTTCCGCTCCACCGACGGCGGCCAGAGCTTCCAAAAAGTTCTCTACAAGGACGAGAACACCGGCGGCAGCGACGTCAAAATCGATCCATCGGACCCCAATGTGGTCTATGCCACATTGTGGGAGGCGCGCGAAGGCCCGTGGGAAAACGGCGAATTCTTTGGGACGGGCGGCGGGATTTACAAATCCACCGACGGCGGCCAGAGCTGGCAGCAGCTTGCCGGCGGCCTGCCCAGCGGCATCATTCAGGCCTACATCGCAATTGCGCGCAGCAATCCCAAACGGCTGTTCGCGGTGGTGGCCACCAAGGGCAAGGTGGAACTGTACCGCTCTGACGATGCCGGCCAGACGTGGTCGACCGTGACCGACGATCCCAGGCCGAAAAATCGAATCGGCGGAGGCGATTTGCCGGTGCCGGCCATTGATGCCAAGAATCCCGATGTTATCTACATAACCAGCACCGTGACCTGGAAGTCGATGGACGGCGGCAAGACCTGGATCGGTTTTCGCGGCGCGCCCGGCGGCGACGACTACCAGAACATCTGGATCAATCCCAACGATTCCAAAATTATCGGTCTGGCTTGCGATCAGGGCGCCATCATCACGGTGAACGGCGGGCAGAGCTGGAGTTCCTGGTACAACCAGCCGACGGCGCAGCTTTATCACGTCAATGCCGACAACGCCTTTCCCTATCGGCTCTGCAGCGGTCAACAGGAGAGCGGGTCGGTGTGCATCGCGAGCCGCGGCAACGATGGCGAAATCACCTTCCGCGACTGGCATCCCGTGGCCGCCGAAGAATACGGCTACGTCGTCCCCGATCCGCTCGACCCTGACATCGTCTTCGGCGGCAAGCTGACGCGCTACGACCGGCGCACCACGCAAGCGCAGAACGTGATGCCGGTCCCGTTGGGCGCACCCAATTTCCGCGCGGTGCGCACCCAGCCGATTGCCTTCTCGCCCTTCGATCCGCACCTGATGTACTTCGCCGCCAACACGCTGTGGGCAACGCGCGACGGCGGGCGAAGCTGGAAGCAGGTGAGTCCCGACCTGACGCGCAAGGCGTTCGGGGTGCCCGCGACGGTCGGCATTTACAGCTCCGAGCCGGCGGCCAAGCCAAGGCAGCGAGGCGTGATCTATGCGCTGGCGCTTTCGCCGGTGGACCGAAATCGCCTGTGGGCGGGAACGGATGATGGGCTGATCTGGCTGACGACGGACGGCGGCGCACACTGGAACAACGTCACTCCCCCGCAGCTTTCGGCATGGCAGAAAGTCTCTGTGCTGGAGGCGAGCCACACGGATGCGAATGAGGCGTATGCGGCGATCAACACGCTACGCCTGGACGATCTGCATCCGCACCTCTACCGCACGCGCGATTCCGGGAAGACCTGGACGGAGATCGTGGACGGCATCCCTGCCGACGAGAACGTGAATTCCGTGCGGGAAGATCCGCGGCGCAAGGGCCTGCTGTTTGCCGGGACCGAGCGCGCGGCCTACGTCTCCTTCGACGACGGCGACCACTGGCAATCGCTGCGACTGAACATGCCGGCGACCTCCATCCGCGACCTGCTCATCAAGGACAACGACCTCGCGGTGGGCACCCATGGGCGCGGATTTTGGATTCTCGACGACATCACGCCGCTGCGGCAGTTGGACAAGAAGGTGGTAGACAGCAAGGTATACCTTTTCGCGCCCGAGCTGGCCTGGCGCGTCCGCTGGAACACGAACAGCGATACGCCGCTGCCCCCGGATTATCCTGCCGGGCAGAATCCTCCGGACGGAGCGATTCTAAACTATTACTTGAAGTCTGATTCGTCGTCGCCTGTGACACTGGAGGTTCTAGATAGCAGCGGTAAGATCGTCCGGCACTTTTCCAGCGATGATCCCCTGCCCCCGCCGAATCCTCGGCTTGCCATTCCCAGCTATTGGCTGCGCCCACCGGAGCGATTGTCGAACGCTGCCGGATTCCATCGTTTTGTCTGGGACATGCACTACCAGCCGGTCGCCGGAATCAGGCCGAGGTATCCCATCGCCGCGGTGCCGCACAACACCGCGCCGCGGCCGACCTCGCCGTGGATCATGCCGGGAAAGTACACGGTGGTGCTCACTGTGGATGGACAAAAGTACACGCAGCCGTTGAGGGTGGAGATGGATCCGCGGGTGAAAACGTCGCTGGCCAATCTCGAGAAGCAGTTCGACGTGTCGAAGCAGGTTTATGAAGACCTGGTGGCACTGCAGCCGGTGGTGGAACAAGCGGAGGCGGCGCGCGCGCAATTGAAGGCGATGCGCGGGAAGGCGTCCGGCGCGGAGGCGACCAGACTGGACGAAGCCGGCAAGAAGCTGGATGCGCTGGCCGGCAATGAACGTGAATGGTGGCGCGAGCCTAACACGGAAAGCCTGACCGGCACGCGCGATTTGCTGATGGAATCGCTGACCCTGCTGCAGGAAGCGGACGAGACGCCGACCACGCAAATGTCGGACGCCGCGCCCAAGCTGCATCACGCGACCACATCGCTGATCGAGCAGTGGAAGCAGTTTGCGACAACGGAGCTGGGGCCGCTGAAGATGCAGTAGCCAGTCGCTAGTTGCCAGAGCCGGTAGTCAGTTGTAAGTAAACTCGGTGGTGGTTGGGCATTGCTCAGTCTGGCTACTGGCAACTGGCCACCGACTACTGCGAATTTGCGATAATAGATTGCAACGCAAGTCCTGTGCTGGCCACATGGGCCCGTAGCTCAATTGGACAGAGCATCAGCCTTCTAAGCTGAGGGTTGCTGGTTCGATTCCAGCCGGGCCTACCAGGTTTCGCTCCTAGTCATTTCGTAGCGACCGCGCTGGGTGGTTGCTTGGCAGTTGTCTCCAGCACCTAGACCACTTGATGGAACGTGAGCACCAACAGCGGCTTACCGTCGCCACTAAACCCATCAAATGCCACCGCGGAACTGAAATCGAAGGTGGGCCGCTTCCGCATTGTGAGCAGGTCGAAGAGCTCCAGCTCACCACGTTCGTTGGACCATTACGGTCACACTTGATGACCACAGCTTCGCCGCGTACTACTCCCGCGATGCTCCCGGCGTAGCGGAGCCATCTCGCGCGGCTGGCGCCTCCGCAGAATATGTTCTGGTGGCACTGCGGCAAGCCGTGCAACAATCCAAAGGTCTGGAGGCACCATGAAGGCCATCCTGGTTCGTGAATTTGGCAGCCCCGAAGTCCTAAAGCTCGAAGAAATTTCTACACCGCGGCCCGACCCCGGCCAGGTTCTGGTTCGAATCCACGCCGCAGGCGTGAACCCGTATGACACCTACATGCGCACCGGCACTTACGCCATCAAGCCGCCATTGCCGTATACGCCCGGCTCGGATGGTGCCGGCATCGTCGAAGCCGTCGGCGAAGGTGTCAACAATGTCAAGCCAGGCGATCGTGTTTACGTCGCAAAAACGGTGACCGGTGCGTACGCGGAATACGCGCTGGCCTTGGAGAGCCAGGTTCATCCGTTGCCAACAAAGATTACGTACGCTCAGGGAGCGGGCGTCTGGGTACCGTACGGCACCGCGTACCACGCGTTATATCAGTGCACACGAGCGCGTGCCGGCGAGAGCGTGCTGATTCACGGCGCCAGCGGCGGTGTGGGCATTGCGGCGGTGCAGATGGCGCGCGCCATGGGGCTCATTGTCCTGGGCACCGCGGGCACCGATAAAGGCCGCGAACTGGTCAAGCGCGAGGGCGCTCACTACGTCTTCGATCACACCAAGCCGGGTTACCGCGAAGAGATTCTGAAAGCGGGCGGCGGGCGAGGTGTCGATCTCATTCTTGAAATGCTGGCCAACGTGAATCTTAACCATGACCTGAAGCTACTCGCGCGTCACGGCCGCGTGGTCGTCATTGGCAGCCGCGGCGACGTTACCATCTCCCCGCGCGAGCTCATGACGCGCCGTGGTTCAATTCATGCCTTCACCCTGTGGGGCATCACCGAAGCCGAAGAGGACGAGATTCACGCCGGCCTTATCGCTGGTCTGGAGAATGGGACCCTGCGGCCTGTGATCGGGAAAGAGTTGCCGCTCGCCGAGGCTTTCCGTGCGCACAAAGAGGTCCTGGAGCCCGGCGCCTTCGGCAAAATCGTTCTGCTTCCGTAGGGGGTTTAGCGAAGCGCCATACGGATACGATGTGGGGGCGCCAAGCGCGTCTCTGGTTGCAGTCTGCGGGCACCCGTGGTCTCGTACGATGGCGAATTTTCCCTATTAACCACGCAGGTAGGCGTCGGTTCCGGTGATCCAATCGACGCGCGGTGGCGTAAAGACATCCAGGTCCACGGTGTCTTCCAATGCCACGGCTTCATGCGCCATGCCGGCGGGTATGGTCAGGACTTCTCCCGCGGCGACGACGATTTCCTTGTCCTGGATCAAGAACTTCAGTGCACCTTCAAGGATGTAAGTGACCTGTTCGTTAAGATGGCTGTGCATTGGAACGAACGCCCCTCTTTTCAGCAGAACGCGAGCCATCATAATGTTGTCGCCCACGACGAGTTGCCGGTCGATCAAAGGCTTCACGGGCTCGAGTGTAACGTCCTGCCAGCGGGTATGGCGCGGCTCCTTCGACGGCGGCGCCGGTGCTTCGGGCATGGTATTGGAAAGCAGAGCAGGGTTCATCGCCACATCCTTTCGTAGGGTCTTGCGCCATTATCGCGGAAACGCCGCTGCACAATCTACCTGGATATAGAATGGAAGCGATCAGCAGAAGAAGGCGCGCATCGTTCTTCTAGATGAGGGCTGCTGGATTGGGCCCAGCCGGGCCTACCATTCTGATCGGAAGACGCATTCATCGGAGTTAGAGGCAAGCTTATGTCATCCATGATAGGAAGTGTCTCGCGCGCTGCCGACGCGGCGTCGAACGACGTCGCGCGCCGCCCGCTGGAAGCCGGGCAGTGCGCGCTGGTCGTCGTCGATATCCAGGAAAAACTGCTACCGCCGATTTTCAACAAAGAAAGCCTGGTGAAGAATTCGCAGCTTCTGATACGGCTGGCCAAGATTTTGTCGCTGCCCATCCTGGCGACCACGCAATACAGCAAGGGGCTGGGCGCGACGGTGCCGGAGATCGCAAGCCTGCTGACCGACGTGGTCACCTACGACAAGCTGGAATTCGGCTGCTTCGGCAACGATACGTTTCGCTCCCAGGTGAAGTCCCTGCCGGGAAACCGCAACACACTGCTGCTGTGCGGCATGGAATCGCACATTTGCGTGATGCAGACGGCGCTGGGCGCGCTGAATGCGGGATACCTGGTGCATGTGGCTTCGGACGCGGTGGGTTCGCGAGCGGAGTGGAATTGGAAGATTGGTCTCCAGCGTATGAAAGCGGCGGGAGCGGTGATCTCCTCCACGGAGATGATGATGTACGAACTGCTCCGCTGCTCGGGCACGCCGCAGTTCAAGGAACTGCTGCGATATTTGAAATAGAAGTAATGTTAGAGTAGACCTTCAGGCCCGCGTTGGGCTTCTAAAGTATGAAGGCCGGGCTGAAGCCCGGCCTTTCGCAATTGACTATGTGCCGCCGGCTGGAACCACCCCTAATCATTGAGAACACGGCAGACGTGGGTCTGAAGGCCCCTCTACCCACCTACGCCTGAAGCGTGGCGATTTGGACGCAGGCTTCTGTGGCCTGTGGCCGGCGCCCACGCGTTGTCTTGGGCAGCGTGCCGCGGTACATGGCGATCTCATCGCAAGCGTTCCGGCGCGGGCAGCGCACGCAGTCCTTCAGCAGCTTGTCGGGCAAGGCTTCCTTTTCGACTTCCTGGAATTCCATGTGCGCGAAGAAGCCCGGGATGCGGGTGAAGAGGCAGACGCAGGTCACGCTCTGCTTTTGGGCTTCTTTTAACAGCGCATCGACCAGCACGCGTCCCGCACCACTGCCTTTGGCTTTGCCGGTGACGGTGATGGAACGGATCTCCGCCAGGTGCATGCCGTAGAGATGCAGCGCGCCGCAGCCAATGATTTCGCCCTCATGCTCGACCACGATGAAGTCGCGGATGTTCTCGCAGATTTCGGCCAGCGAGCGCGGCAGCAGGGTGCCGTCGGCAATGTGGACCTGGATCAGTTGTTCGATGGCGAATGCGTCAGGCAGTTTGGCGTTGCGGGCGCGCATGGGACGACTCCTAAAAGTTGGGATAGTGTTGCTTTCGCCGTCTGTAAGGCTTCACGCACAAGCGCCGGCGCGGTGCCTCCCGGGACGTTGTGAACGGCCAGCACTTCGTTGAGCGCCAGCGCGTGGTAGAAGGGCTTGTCGGCAGTGATGCCACAGAGCGCGTAATCTTCTTTCGAGAGTTGCTCAAGTTCGCAACCCTGCTCGACGCACAGGCGAACCGCCTTGCCGATGAGCTCGTGGGCGCGGCGGAAGGGAATACCTTGACGCACGAGGTAGCCGGCGGCCGCCTGCGCGTTCATGAAGCCGCAGCTTGCCGCCTGATTCATGCGGTCATGGTTGAATTCGACCGACGACATGAAACCGGTGGCCACGCGCACCATGGCGGCGACCTGCTGCGCTGCCGCGAACACCGGCTGCTGCGTCTCCTGCAGGTCTTTGTTGTAGGCCAGCGGCAAGCCCTTCAGGCTGGTGGAAAGCGCGGTCGCTTCCGCAAGCACTCGCCCGGCCTTGCCACGAATCAACTCCAGCGCGTCCGGATTCTTCTTCTGCGGCATGGCGCTTGAGCCGGTGGAATATTGTTCCGGCAGCTTGACGAAGGCGAATTCGGTCGTCGAAAAAAGGATGAATTCCTCGGCCCAGCGGCTGAGGTGGAGCGCGACGAATGACAGCGCCTGTACAAACTCGATGGCGAAATCTCGGTCGCTGGTGGCGTCGATGCTGTTGGCGGTCGGCGCATCAAAATCGAGAGCCTGGGACATGGCGAGCCGGTCGAGCGGCAAGATCGTCCCCGCGACAGCGCCGGAGCCGAGCGGGCAAAGGTTCAGTCGCTTGCGGCAATCGGCCAGGCGGTCGATGTTGCGCAGAAACATCTCGACATACGCCAGCAGCCAGTGCGCCACCAGCACCGGCTCGGCGCGCTGCAAGTGCGTATAGGCGGGCATGGCGTTTTCGCCCGCATTTTCTGCCTGCTTTACGAATGCCGAAGCAAGTTCCGCCAGCAGCCGCGTGATTTCGTCGATCTGCTCGCGGATATATAAACGCAGGTCGGTTGCGATTTGTTCATTGCGGCTGCGGCCGGTGTGGAGCTTCATGCCGATTTCGCCCGCCAGTTCGACGACGCGCCGCTCGACGTAGTGGTGGACGTCTTCGATGGCCCGGTCGTCGTCTTGTGGCGCTCCTTCGCGCCCGATGTGGTCGAGCGCAACCAGTATCGCCTGCAACTCGTCCGCATTCAGGACGCCGGCCTTCGCCAGAGCGGACGCATGCGCCTTGCTGGCCGCAACTTCATACGGCAACAAGATGCGGTCGAAGGGAAACGACCGCTGCCACTGGTCGAACTCGGGGTCAGGCGGCTGGCTGAAGCGCCCGGACCACATTTTCATTGCCACGGCTCCTCAGTCGCCGGTGAGCGCAATCTCGGCGCTTTTCAGTGACGCGGTTTTCTTCTGCGCGCTGAACGAACGCACGCCTTGCGGCTGTATCCCGCGGATTATGGCGCGTGAGCGCGCCGGCAGGCCCAGGATCCGGATGAAGCCTTCGGCGTCCTTCTGGTTGTAGCCGGCGCCCATGGTGAAGCTGGCGATGTCCGGCCGGTAAAGCGAGGTTTCCGACTTCCGGCCTGCGACGTCAACATTGCCTTTGTACAGCGCGAGCGTGACCGTGCCGTTCACCTCATGCTGCGAATTCGCCACGAAGGCCTGCAAAGCCTCGCGCAGCGGCGTGAACCACAGGCCGAAATAGACTACCTCTGCGAACTTCAGTCCGATGTGCTGCTTGAAGTGGGCCAGTTCGCGATCGAGGCAGAGCGCCTCCAGTTCGCGATGCGCCGTGAGCAGCAGCGTGCCGCCGGGCGTCTCGTAACAGCCGCGCGACTTGATCCCGACAAAGCGGTTCTCCACAAGATCGACGCGGCCAATGGCATTACGCGCGCCGATTTCATTCAGCACTTCCACCGTCGCCACCGGGTCGAGCTCAACTCCATTCACCGCGACGGGAACGCCATGCTGGAACTCAATGGTTACCTTCTCGAACGCGTCGGGCGCGTCCTGCGGCGACTTCGTCCATGTCCAGGTGGTGGGCAGCGGCGGGTTGTTGGGATCTTCCAGTTCCCCGCCTTCGTGCGAAACATGCAGCAGGTTGCGGTCGCGGCTGTGAATCTTCTCGCGGCTTTGCGCCACGGGAATGCCGTGCGCCTCAGCGTAGTCGAGGCAATCCTCGCGCGACTGCAGCGTCCACTCGCGCCACGGAACGATGACTTTGAGATGCGGCGCCAGCGCCTGGTAGGCGTGCTCGAAGCGCACCTGGTCGTTGCCCTTGCCGGTGCAGCCGTGAGCAACTGCGGTGGCGCCCTCGCGAAGCGCGAGTTCGACTTGATACTTGGCGATGACCGGCCGCGCCAGCGAAGTGCCGAGCAGATACTTGTGCTCGTAGACGGCGCCTGCCTGAATCGCCGGAAAAACGTAATCGCTGAGGAACTCCTGCCGCAGGTCCTCGACGACAACTTTCGAAGCGCCGGTGGCGTAGGCCTTCTTCACCACTGCGTCGAGGTCGTCGCCCTGGCCAACATCGGCGACAAATGCGATGACATCGCAGTCATAGTTTTCTTTCAGCCAGGGAATAATGATGGAGGTATCAAGTCCCCCGGAATAAGCAAGCACAACTTTTTCACGCATTGGAGCTCCTCGGCGGGAAGCGGTGAACACCGCCTTCCAGCAGCAAAACAAGAATGGACTTCTGAATGTGCAGGCGATTTTCCGCCTGGTCGAAGACGACGGAACGCGGCGAATCGATGACCTCCGCCGCAACTTCATCGCCGCGATGGGCCGGCAGGCAGTGCATGAACACCGCATGGTTGGCGGCCAAAGAGAAAAGTTTCTGGTTTACCTGGAAGGGCGCGAAGATCTTGCTACGCTGGGCAGCTTCGCTTTCCTGGCCCATGCTGGCCCAGACATCGGTGTAAACCGCGTCGGCGCCGGCAACCGCTTCGACGGCATCGTTGACGACGTTGACGGTTGCGCCGGAAGCGGCGGCAAGTTGGCGCGCTGCTTCAGTGATTTCGGTGTTGGGCTCGTAGCCTGGCGGCGTGCCGACAGAGATCGACATCCCCAGGCTAGCTGCGGCCAGCATCAGCGAGTTGGCAACGTTGTTGCCGTCGCCCACGTAAGCCAGGCGCAACGAGCGCAAATCGCCGAAATACTCTTGCAAGGTCAGCATGTCGGCCATGGCCTGGCAGGGATGCTCCAGTTCGCTCAGCGCGTTGATCACCGGAATCGAGGCGTGCTGCGCCATGGTTGTGACCGTCTCGTGTGCAAAGGTGCGCAGCACGATGCCGTCGATCCAACGCTCCAGGTTGTGGGCAACATCGCCCAGCGGTTCGCGCGCGCCCAGTCGCGACTGGGTTTGATCGACGAAGAACGACGTGCCGCCAAGCGCGTTAATACCGGCCTCGAAGGTGAGGCGCGTGCGCAGCGACGGCTTTTCGAAGAAAAGCACGATCTGCTTGCCCGCCAGCACGCCCCGGAAATCACCCGGGCGCGCCTTCATGGCCGAGGCAAGCTCCAGCGCGCAGGCGAGCTCGTCACCAGAAAAATCCTGGATGGAAATCAGGTCGCGGCCGGTGACTCGCCGATCGGCGAACGAACCCGGACGCTCTACCTGAGGAATCGTTGTCGCAATCAATGTGGCACCTCGTAAGAAGCAATTAGCGATTAGCAATTAGCTCTAACTGCTGTGCTGCAGGGCTTTCTCCTTTTGCTCCCTCACGAAAATGTTCGTGAGCGTTGTTGAACCTAAAAGCTAATTGCTAATTGCTAATCGCTCATTGCTGAAAATGACTTCTGTTCCGTAATCAATCTTTTGCGTGAAGAAGCCGGGCAGCACTTCGGCGCGGGACGCGGGCAGAATGCGCACCCGCGTCACGCCTTTTTTCAGCGCACTGATGCAGGCTTCCAGCTTGGGCAACATGCCGCCGCTCACGGTCGTCTCCTGCACCATGGCGGAGACCGCACCGATATCCAGCCAGCGAATCACCGCGCCCGCGGCGTCCTTCACGCCGGCGACGTCGGTGAGATAGACGAGCGCATCGGCGCCGCAAGCTACCGCGCAGGCCGAAGCCATCTGGTCGGCATTCACGTTGTAGTATTCGCCATCGAAGCCCAGCGCCAGACTGGAAATCACCGGCACAACCCCCGCATTCCACAGCCGCGCGATCCATTGCGCATCGACCGTGCAAACCTCGCCGACATAGCCGAGGTCAGGCTGCTTCTTTTTCGAGGCCAGCACCATGCGCAGGTCACCGCCGCAAATGCCGAGCGCGGGCTGGCCGGCAGCGCCGATCGACGCCACCAGCCGCTTATTGAGCTGGCCGGCCAACACCATGACGGCTACGTCGCGCGTTTGCGAATCGGTAACGCGCAATCCGTTGACGAAGGTCGATTCGCAGCCAAGCTGCTTCAGGGTGCGAGTGAGCGCCGCGCCGCCGCCGTGAACGATGACCAGCTTGTGCCCATCGCGGCAGAGGCTGGGAATCGTTTTGGCAAAAGTGTTGACCAATTCCTTGTCATCCAGCGCTGCGCCGCCGATTTTGACTACCAGCTTCATGCCAGACCTGCCTTCTCATCCAAGCCGAACATCAGGTTCATGTTTTGCACTGCCTGCCCGGCCGCGCCCTTCAGCAGATTGTCCAGGCAGGAAACCAGCACCGCCCGCCTGCCATCAGGCGAGAGAGCGAACCCGATATCGCAATAGTTCGTGTGCAGGGAAAACTTGATCTGCGGCAGCCGGGCTGCACCGAAGACGCGCACCCACGGCTTGCCGGTGTAAAACTCGCGCAGCGACTGCTCCAGTTCTTCCGCCATCGCCGGAGGGGCCAGCTTTAGGTAAATAGTCGAGAGAATGCCGCGCGGGACCGGCAGCAGATGCGGCGTAAACTGCAGCGCATCGCCACCGATCCCGAGCTGCTCCAGCACCTCCCCCAGGTGCCGGTGTCCGAAGACGCTGTAGGCGGAGAAGTCGCCGTCCACCTCGACGAAGTGCGTCTTCGGCGAAGGCGCCTTCCCTGCCCCGCTTACTCCGGACTTCGAATCGCAGATGATGCCGTGCTGCAAATCGACCAGGCCGGCGCGAATCCAAGGCGTCAGCGCGAGAATGATCGAGGTCGAGTAGCAACCGGGATTGGCCAGCAGCGCCGCGCCCTTGATCGCGCCGGCGTGTAATTCCGGCAAGCCGTAAACCGCGGATTGATCGAGCGCCGCGTCCTGCGGCTTCTCGGCGAACCGATATACCTTGCGGTTCTCCGCGTCTTTCAGCCGCCATGCTCCGCTGAGATCGATCACGCGAAATCCCTGGGCGATGGCTTCGGGCGCGAGCTCGCGCGAGAACTCATGTGGCGTGGCCAAGAACACGACATCGACGCCGGCAGCCTTCATTGCCTCCCAGGAAAAGCTCTGAAATGGAAAGCCGCCGTTGCCGGCAAGCTGGGGATAGGCTTCGGCCAGATCGGCGTAGCCGCCGCTCTCGCCGTTGTGCCGCACCAGCATCGGCTTTTTGGCGCCGGGATGCTTGGCCAGCAGACGCACCAGTTCGAAGCCAGAATATCCGGTGGCGCCGAAGACTGCGGGTTGGAGAGCAGCGCTCATTGCAATTCCGTCAAAAGCCGATCCCAAGCCGGCCCAAATCACCCAATCAGCGCAAAACCGGCGCTAATTGCAGGCCCCGGTCAGGCCTCCTCGTGATGACAATCTCGTGATTCGCGGCTTTGTTGCCTTCGAGCCACATCCCTACGCCATCAGCTTGCGCAAGCGCTGCGCCAGTTGGGCAGCCGCCTTGGCATTGGGCGTGATCGCCAAAATTGTGTCGTCCCCGCCGATGGTGCCGACCACTTCCTCCCAATCCTCGGCATCAATAGCTGCCGAAACCGGCTGGGCGCTGCCTGGGCTGGTCTTGATGATTACCTGATTCAGCGCCGTCTTCACCTCATAGACGAAGGTTTGAATCAGGCGCTCGATCGAGGGAAGCGACAACTCGCTGTCTTCCCCCTGCGGCAGCTTGTAGCCCGCGTCGGTCTTCACCAAGCCCAGCTCATGGATGTCGCGCGACAGCGTCGCTTGCGTTACCCGATGCCCGCGCCGAAAAAGCAAACCGCGCAACTCGTCCTGGCTGGCGATTTGCCGCTGATTAATCAGCTCGCGAATCACGGCTTGGCGCGATAGTTTCGACATCGAATAAATATACGCATCAACGTATATTAATGCATTGTAGCGAGACGTCAAGGGTTTGGCAAAGAATTTTTGGTGGCAGGAAAGTGGCGGCGGGCTATGGGGG
>VFSW01005664.1_pt1 | contig 18446 bp, 28 predicted proteins | sample 5358111 | NCBI WGS metagenome assembly VFSW01 (sample SAMN11554181, study PRJNA540505) | mine drainage metagenome | isolation source: sediment from site ElyBrook_90M | place: USA: Ely Copper Mine, Vershire, VT | collected 2017 | reverse complement strand
CACCCCCCCCCCCCCCGCCCGCCCCCCCCCCCGTCCTGCGGGGGCGGGGGGTGGCGCGCCCCCCCCCCCCCCCCCCCCCCCCTCTGCTTTGTGTGTCCAGAATAGAAAGGGAAGGGAAAGGAAAGGAAGGGAAAGGAGAAAGTCTTAGTACTTCCCGTAGATGAAGGCAGTCCAGGCGATGGCGGTGAAGGTGCCGACGATGGTCCACTGGAAGTTGCCCTGGGGCAAGAGTGGCAGGTAGACCGGGTAGAACAGCACGCCCGATGGCAGATTAGCCTGGGCGGTGAAGCCGGTGGCCGGTTCTGACGTAGACGCAGCCGTGGTCTGCACGAAGGGCTGATCCAGGCCCACGTGGACGAGGATCATGGTCTGGGTGGCAGTCAGCGCCGCCGGTTTCCAGATCGCCACGCTATTGGGCGTTCCGGCGTCATCCTGCATATCGAGTTCAAACTGGATGCTGGTGCCACCGGTAAAGGTGGAAAGCGTAATCACGGCGTCCAGCGAGCGGTAGGCGCTGAAGTCCAGCGCCGGGGGTGTGCCACCCAGGATGGTGCCGATATTGCCGGTGGTGGCGCTGATGGCACTGCCAGTCGTCTTCTTCTGTGTGGCGGTCAAGGCCGGGATAGTCACCCCGTTGAGGGCGATACCGGGCGATGCGGCGGTCAGGAGCGTGCCGCTTGTGCCAAAGCCAGTCGAGGGAACGGCGTTCAGGTTGTTCCCATTGGAGACATACCCTTCTGAGGACCAGATGATGTTCTTCGCGCCGCGTGGGGAGACCGCGAAGTCGCCGATGTTATAGGGCAGCGCATCGGCCCCCAGTATGGTACGCGCGTTCATAGAGGCGATAGGATCGAAGCGCGTGGCCGCCGGGTTGTTGGCCTGGTTCTGCACCGGGATATCGGCAGTCGCGTCAAACCACTGGAGATAGTTCGTTTTGAGCATGGATGGGGAGACTCCTTTGGAGGGAGAGTGGAGGAAGGAGAAAATGAAGGAAAGAGGAGAGAGGCGGTTAGAGAGAAAAGTCTTCTGATTTATGGAGCAGCCGGGACTCAACCCGGTCGGGATACACGAGCAGAAGGGACGAGTACTCCTGGTAGGTATAGCCGAAGAGCGTGTAGAGCCAGATGGTTCCGCCAGGAGCGTTCTCTGCGGGAGTAGCGAAACGGGCAGAGGCGAAGAAGGAGCAGGGTTCAGGCGGGAGCAGGCGGTAGCCATAGTCTGAGCGGAAGATATCCGGGTAGATCGTCAGCGCGCGCGCTTTTTCCCTGATCGTAAAGGCTCGCATCCCCTGCGTCCCCTCAAGCTGAGGGAAGCGGTTCCACGGCCCGTCCGCGCTCTGCTCCACCCGTCCATCGGCAAAGGTCAGCGCCCAGGAGACGGGGCTGGCTACCGGGCGGTCTTCTATGATATCAGGCGGTGGCGGTGTACTCAACCCATAATCCTTGCGAAATGGCCCCCTGCGTAGCGCTGGTAGGCACGACGATCTTCACCAGCAGGGTAACATAGTTGGTGGAGGACCCGCCAATCGTGCCGCTATTGACCGGGATGGGATGCTTGGTGTTGCCCCCGATGGCGTAGAAGACAGCGTTATCATTGCCGGTGGTCACCCCGTTGTAATCGACCACCGAGACTTGCAGGTAGGCTCCCGTCACCGCCGGGGTGCTGGAGGACCCCTGGGTGAGCGCGGTATCGTAGCTTGCCAGCACGCAGGAGACCGCATCGGCGATGCCGCCCCCACCCACGAAGTTGTTGTAGAGCCGCAGGGTCACGGTGTTGGAAGAGGTCCCCAGAGGGATGGCCCCCCCGACGCCCGCGCCCGTGAAGGCCACGCTACTCTGTACCGCGAAGGGAAAGGTCGAGGCGCGCCACTCCACCACCGGGGAGAGGCTCCCGGCTGTGGCAAGGCGAATACGGGTCTGGATATCACGGGCGACCGTCGTCGGCATAGGAACAAAGCCTCTCTATCGACTAGAGACAGAGGGAGGGAAGAAGGACGACTACGGCGCAGGAGCCAGTTTGCGGCCCTTCATACTCATGGAGTCGGGCTGGCCCACAAAGGGGATATGCTGTTCGTAGGATGTGCCATAGGGACCATCATCGAGACCGCCCTCGTAGTGGGCATCGTTGATCTTGGCGCAGTCCGACATATCAGGCGTAAAACGCCAGTCCTCGGGGCTTTGATCCACCGGCTCGTTAGGAGCCAGCTTGCGGGCTCCGCGCTGGGCGGGCGCATCCTTGGCCGCGATTTGCTCCGGCTGCGGCGCGCCGTTTTTCTTGCGGTTTTCGCGCATGAACATGAGATGGTACCTCTTTCGAGAAAAGGAAGGGGCCAGGGGCCTGCGCGTTCGTAGGGGAAAGGAGGAAAGCCTACGACGCGCAACCCCTAACTGGGACGGGAGAAGAGGATGGACAGAGAGATTAGAAACTGAATGGAGGTGGGGTGTTCACGCTGGCAAGCGTCTCAATGACCTCGTAGGCCCAATCTCTGACGATGCCATAGCCCAGCAATTGGTACCAGCCCACATAGGAGAGGCGGCGCAACTTGTCCACAGGAAGCGAGACGCGGATTTCGGGGGGGACCACCACGCCTTTGCCCATAGCCGCCAGACCGCCTAGCACCACCATGGGGTAGACATCCAGCGCATCGGTCATGAAGTCGCCCGTCGAGTGGGGAAGGAGCGTCTTCTGCGTGAAAGTGATCGTATTGGTCGAGACCGACTGGATAATCATTTCCTCAGCCGTGGGATCGGTGCCGTCGGGGGCGGTCCAGGTGTTGCCGCCGAAGGTCGTCGAGACGCCCGTGTTGTGCAGGGTGATTTCCATACCGGCGGTGAAGTTGGAGCCGCCGCTTGAAAGCACCACGCTATTGACCCCGGCGGCGACGTTGGCGCTCAAGGTTTGCTGCGAGCCGGAGGTGGTCAGGTTGCCGCCGTTGGCGACACGCGCGCGATCACTCTTGATAAAGCGCACGCCGTGGATCATGCCCTCTTCCCCGTTGAAGATGCGTGTGGCCCCGCTATAGAGTTGGGCGTCCTTCCAGTAGGGATCTGAGCGCAGGTCATAGGTGACCGAGGGGTGGGTAATACAGACGTAGGAGGGCTGCTGGCCGCCCATCGTTGGGACGCGGCGCACGGTCAGGTGGTAGGCGGCGGCGCGTGCCACTTCCGAGGTCATGGTCGAGGTGTTGGGTGAAAGGGCCGCGCGTGAGCCGACGTTGCCGGTGTAGACCTTGTAGGCCGGACCAGATGCGCCGGAGATGGTGAGCGAGCGGTTGTTGGCGTACCAGAACATATTGCGCGCGATCGTGTCGTTGGTCAGTGCCTGGTTGGGCGCGAGCAGCGTTCTCACGATGTTGGAGATGGGGCCATGGTACGATAAGAGGTCAAGGGCCTCGGTGGTGCCGATAGCGTTGCCGTACTCATGGATGGTGAAGCTCACCTGGTGGTCGCTGATAGAGCCACCTACCACATCAGTATTTTCTGTTAGAGTCGCAAGCGAAACGGGTAACTGGTGGTAGATCGTCCAGATAACTTGCTGGCCGCGTTTAGCGGCGAAGTCCTGGCGCTCTTCCACGAAGGCGGGCTGGTCATAGCACAAAGTCGGACGACTGGTAAACTCGAGCTCATTACTATAAATCACACGAAGGGCATCAGGAAGAGCAGAAGTTGTGACCAGATCCGTGTAGGTGGTTCCTGCCATTAGGAGAGTACCTCACAGGGGGAGTGAATAAAGGGGAACGAAACAGAGAGAGAGAAGAAGCAATGAGGGGAAGGAAGGAAGGAAGGAAGAAAGGAAGAAGCGATCTATCTGTTAGACCCGTCCCAACTGCTGGTTGGTGTAGGAGACAGCCAGGGTCTTGGCCTGCTCCAGTGCCGCGTTGAAGGCGTCGGGACCCTGCTCCATAGCGGAGCGCAGCATGGCATTAATCGAGTCGGGGGTGCTTTGCGCGCCCGCCGGACTCATCATGGCGGGCTGGCTGCCCGGTATCATGGGCGGTTGACCCTGGTACTGCGGAGCCATAGTGGGACGGTTCTGGTAGAGGTTCATGACGTTGGGCTGCCCCTGGCCCTGCTGCTGCTGCTGGGGTTGAGGAGCAGGTTGCCCGGCTACGGGAGTGGCGGGCGGCTGACCCCCAGGTACGGGTGCCACAGCGGAGGTGAACTGGGGAATAGGGGGGACGCCGGGAAAGACACCGGGGGTATAGCCGTACCCTCCCTGCTGCTGCTGCTGACCGGCGGGACGAAAGCGGGCCAGGTCCGCCTCGCGCATCGTCTTGAAGGACTCGGCGTGCTGGCGCACCACGCTCTCGTCGGAGTTAGCCGGGATGTAGGGCGCGTAGGGCAACAGGTCCGGCGTCTCCGCCAGCACCTTGAAGCGCACCAGTTCGCCCTGGAGCGCCTGCACCTGGGCGCGCAACTGCGCATTCTCGTTGATGGCACGCTGGGCATTGTCCACGGCCTGAGACAACCCGTTGGTAGCGCTCTCTTGCAGCGTCGTCAACTGCGCCTGCATCTGGGCCTGCGAGGTAATCGAAGCATTGCGTTCGTTGACGGCCTTGTCAGCGATGCTTTGGAGCGCGCGCAGGCGGTTCTCGTAGTTAGCGATCAGGCCGGAGACATCCGGGCCTTGCTGCTGGTTCTGGTTCTGTTGAACAGGGGGAACGTACTGCTGCTGCTGCTGCTGTATGGGAGCCTGGGCCGGGTTGACCAGATTACCCGCCAGAGTAGAAGAGTTGACCAGGGCGGGGTCACCAGTAGGAGCCACGGTGGGCGTTGTAATGGGGTCCATGAAGGGGACTCACTTTCGTCGGGGAAGGAATAAAGAAGAAAGGGAGAGACAGACGGAAAGGGAAGAAGTGAGCCTATGTAGAAGCAAGGAAAGCGGTACGTTCCTGGTTGGATGCTAGAAGAGCCGAGCCAGGTTGCGCCACTTTCTCGCCCATGAGGAAAAAGAGCGGGCTTTTTCTTCCTTCCCGTTCAAAAAAGAGGAGAGAATACTAGGGGATATGGTGCGCGCCGGGGGTCCACACGATCTGCGTGGTCGGGACGGCCCGTGAGCCGCCCTTGTGGGGGATGTGGCGCACGGGCAACGCCACGAACATGTCACGCTGGCCCACTTTGGAGGCCCCGCGCGCGCCATTGGTGGCGCTGTCTTCCTCGCCGTCGGCGTCCGACTGGCTATCTTTGTCGGTCGAAGAGGCGGAAAGCGAGAAAAAGGCGGCATCATCACTGGAGAGATTGAGGGGAGCGGTCATCTGGGATCTCCTATGGGGGAGTTAGAGGTGCGAACAGGTCTTTTTGCCTGCTTTTTTGCAGTTCGCGCACATTTTGGCGGCGATTTTGGCCTTATGAGACTTGGATTCGCCCTTTTCGCCGTCGTGATCGAGGTCTTTGCCCAGTTTTTCCTCTCTTTTCTCGAGGAAGGGGTTCGGTTTCTTCTGAGCCACTATGGTTTGCCTCCCTTCTTCGTCGTTTTTGCAGGTTTCGCGGGTTTGCCGAGCATTTTGTCAGCTTTGGCACGCACTTTCGTCTTTTCCGAAGAGGTCAGGTCGCTCGAATTGATGAACTGGAGCGCCTTTTCTGCGTGAACCTTGTCCCCAATGGGGAACTCATCCTTGCCGACGGTAGCATATTTCTTGCGCTGCTTCGCGTTGTAGGTCCCCATGTTAGTCCTCCAGATATCCGTTGCGTAAAAATCCGTGATATGAGCCGTACTGGATACTGCCAGCGCCCGCGCTACAGGTCGGGCCACCTTCTTTATCAACAGTCACGTCCGGGGGGATACCGTGACGTATCCAGCAATGGTGTTTTTCCTGGCGTCCATCATCTGACATCCCACAATTATTGGCCTGGCTATCAATCTGCCAGTCACCACCAGGCGTCTTCACGACCAGATTATGCTCATCCTGCGGCACCTGGAACCGATCACCATAGGGGTAGTACCACATCGCACCCGCCGGGGTATCATGCAAGGTCATCTCTTCGCCAGTATCCGCCCGACGGTAGACTTCCTCGATGAAGCGCTGCCAGGAGTCTTCTTCCTGGAACTGGTAGCCACAGGCGCACAACCTGGGCCAGCGAGGGTCATCATGTGCGGGAGCAGGTTTCAGCCCGTTGCAGATATATCCCTTCATATCACGTTCCTCCGACTCGTCCCCAATCGGGTTCTTCGCGGTGTGATAGCTATATTTGCCAGGAGAGGCTGAACAGCAATCAGGTGCACACTCACGAGAGTAGCGGCGCAGGGAGACGCGCACGCGCTCGGTCGGCTCTAAGAGAAAGCAGCGAATGCGAGCCATCGGTCTTTTCTCCCTATTCGTTACGCGCAATAGCGGCATTCGCATTCATGACTGAAAGATTGAGGAGCATCAACGCTAAGTCCCGCTCAGTTGACTGCGGGACAAGTTCTGCATAGAGCAATGCCAGGTCCTTCGCCTTCTCACGGAGAGATGCATAGCGATCTACCTGGTTCCCTTTGGGAGCATGATAGGTGAAATCGCGCTCGATACGCGCGCGGAGCGCTTCGTCCATACTAGTGCCTCCCACAGGTGCAGTCGGGCGTCTCCTGGCAGGGACTCGTCGGGCGATAGCGCTCAGGCGAGGCCATCTCGCGGTCATCGGGGCCACCCAGCACGCTCATACTGTGCAGGAGACCCTGCATGTACTGCCAGCGACTAAAACCTTTCGGCTCCCAGTCGTTGGAGATGCGCTGGCGGGTATACTGCTCGCGCAAGCTGGCCGTCTGAAGACGGCCCGGCTGGAAGGTATCGGGCAAGGGGTTCAAGGCTTCCATAGAGTTTCACCTCTCCGCCACAGGAGTGCAGGAGCACGCACCGTCCCTCAGATGGGCGATACACCCACCGGAGGCGCGCGGTCTCCTGCACCTGGGCCTGGTCTCTCAAAATGTAGAGCATCACGGTAAACACATCAAGGCAGGTGGCGCACTGGCCCGTCACCTCGTGGGTGTGGGGCGTAGATGCGCGCCGCCGTACTTGTCGCGCCGCCTCTCCTGTCTGAGAAGAAGAGAAGGATGGCGACGATGAAGAAGAAGAAATAGAGGAATCAGAGGGTATCTGCAAGGCCCACCTTGTCTTCCTGGTCGAGCATCGGACTTTTAATCATGGTACCGGGCTTGCTGAGACTGGCGCTAATTCCACCCGGGATCTCTGCCGAGCCACCCACACCCTGGTCGCTATTCTTGCCGGCAGTCCCACCTTCCGGCGGGGGCGTCGGCTGCGCGACGGATGCTTTCCAGGCCATGTCGGCTTTGATGCGCTCGATCTCGGTGGGAATATCCTCCTCACCCAGGTCCTCCAGCGCGCGTTCCATACTGCGCAATGCGTTGACGGAGAGCGCCACGTTCTCATTGACGCTCTGAAGCGCATCCTTGGGCAGGATATCGGCGAAGACCGGCTCTATCGTGTAGAGCAGCATCCGGCTGTAATCTAGCCCCACCGCCGCCAAAAGCGCGGGGTCCTGCCGCCAGAGCATGTAGAGCGCCAACTGGGGCAACTTGCGCAAGCGGTCGCGCCAGAACAGGCGCTTCTCCCTGGCTCGTTCCACCACCGGCATCATCGCCATCGAGAGCGCCAGGCCGGTAGAGCGACTGCTACCACTACGCGCGGAGGTGCCAAAGGTGGTCTGAGGCATACTCGACGTCTCGAAGATCTCTTCTTTGATGGCCTCGATGTACTTCATCACATCGGGCGGCGGTCCCTTGCCGTCCAGGCGCGCGGCCTCGCCGTCGCGCCCCAGGTCCCATACCGCATCGGGACCGATGGGCAGGTCCTGCTGCTCTCCTGAAAAGTTTTTGAGCGTCACGATGGGGTGGGCATGGGAGTTGACGATATCGCCCATATCGGCCAGCCGCCGGTTGAGTTCGTCTTGCAGGTAGAGCGTGCTTTCGGCATCGGAGTAGCCGAAGTATTCAGAGCCGCCCTGCATATTCGGCACGTGCAGGAAGGGGATCACCCCAGGAAAGAGGTTGCCCTCGCCATCAACGGGCATGTAGGGATTGGCCCAGTTCTGCACGTTGACATCATCGACCCACACCTGAAAAGAGGTGGTGGACCAGCGCTTCCACAGCACGCCGATGCCCGGTAAGTAGTGGGGGTTGATGCCGCTGTATCCCAGAAACTGGTCATTACCGGAGGTGCCGTATTGCTCTAGCGCCATGGCTCTATCGATGGGGTAGGCGATAATCACCTCGGTCAGATCATCCATATTGGAAAGATCCCACATGGCGTGAAAATATTCCGGCAGGACCGGCTCGACCACGATGCGGCGCTGCTTGGTATCATAGCGGAGTTCGAGGACGCCATCCCCGTAGAGGCAGGCATTCTTGGACGCCTTCCAGAGGACCACATCCAGGCAGGAGTCATCGCACACACGCTGCCAGAAGCGTTTGATGGCGCGCCCGTACTCCTCCACTTGCTGCCTCACCTCGTCGGGTTGCCCGGCCAGTTCGTCTTTGAGACGGTAGGAGACCTTCCACTCCACCAGATGCTCTTTATACTCCCCCCACAGGTAGGAGGTGTGCTTGTCCACGATGGGCTTGAAGCGGTTAATCATCAGCGGCTGGTCCACGTTATCGGGTGGCAGGTTCTGCCCGCTATAGTAGTTGTGCAGCCTAACGTACCTCTGCGGGCGCACTTCCCCCAGGCGGCGGCGCATCAACGCCTCGAAGTGCAGGATGCGTCCCAGCGCCAGCGAGCGGGAAATGCCGTTGCGCTGGGAGTCAGGACCGATGGAGGAGGGTAGAACCGTGAGACTCATGAGGAAAGACCTTTAGGACGGGAGAGGAGAGCAAGAAAAAGGGGGAAGAGAGAGAAATACCACGAGAGACCTACGGCACCAATTTGGAGTTCGTTCCGCTTGACCGCTCGTGACCAGCACCGGGTAATCCATGGTTCGCCGGTGTGGCTCCCGATCCTGGATTTAAACCAGGAACGTCTTCCTTAACAGGGAAGCGCTCTACCATTGAGCTAACCGGGAAGAAGGGAAACATGTTCCCCGGAGGGACACCCCCGTCCCTCCGGTGTGGCTGCTAGGAAAGGAAAGGAAAGGAACACGTGAGCCATGCTGCGGGTAGCCGGACTCGCCGCTCACTATAGACGACAAGGAAGAAGTGATGCCATTCTTGTCTTCCTTTTCTCATCACCTCTCTTCTCTAATCGTTGAGGCTAGACCAGTGATCCAGCAGGGGGCGCATCCGTGCGAGAATCGCATGGTAGCGCGCGTTGCCGATATCGAGACCAAAGTCCTCGTGGCTGCCGTCCATGTAGGTCACATAGTCCCCGAAGGCAGCGGCCATCTCGCCCAGGTAGGCGGCATACTGCTCGTGGCCGTGTTCCTCATCCTGGTAGAAGGGGTAGGGCGTCGTGTAGGTGTGTTCCTTGAGGTAGGCGCACATCTCGGAAATCAGGCGCGCCAGGTAGACATCGCCGTACCAGGTATCGGAGATGGCCCAGCCACGCCGCCCGCGCTGCCAGAAGGCGAGAAGGGAAGAAGGAAGCCCTCTCATCGCACGCCAGGGAGCCAGCAGGAAAGCCCGCCGGTAGAACCACACCCGCGCCAGCCATGACCCCTCGTGAATGCGCTGCCACTCTGCCATCCAGTCATCCGTGGTACGCAGATGCTCTGCTCTCTTATTCTTCCTCATCGTCGCATTCCTTCTTTCGCTTCCTTACCGGTGCCTCGTGTTTCTTGAGAGTTGTCTTGCAGCACGGGCCGCCATCCTTCTCTCGACGTAGCGGGGGTTCATCAGCCGTGCCTGCATGGTGCGGCTCGAGTACTGCGCCATGCCGCCCAGCGTGCGCTGCAAGCCGGGTCGCTCGGTCATCCTGGTCAGGTCGCGTGCGACGTACATAGCCTGGCAGAAGGCCATCACGATGTCCTGGGCGATCTCCTTGTCGAAGATCTCGTAGTTCGTGAGTTGGTCCACCTGCCTGCGGATGAAGGGGAAGACCACCAGCCCGCGCTCCACCATCAGCTTTCCGGCATGGAGGAGGTTGGGCTTGTTGACCCCACTATAGACGATGCCTTCCAGTTTGTCGATGGTTTTCTCGGCCTCCATGAACTCCTGGATCACATCGCCCTTGCCGGTGGCGTCAATGGCGGTGCGACACCAGGCCGCGCCCTCCAGCGAATACTTGGCGTGCCACTGCTCCACCATCTCTTTGGCGGCGGTGTAGGCCATGCCTTCACGATAGAAGAAAGCCACCTGCACCCACGGCTCGTGCGTAATGTCGTAGACGACCCCCACCATGGCGTTGCGTCCCTTGGCGGTCGGTTTCTTCCCGAAGTCCCACGAGTTGACGTAGCGGTGGCCCGGCTGGGGCGGACACTCGTAGTGTTCAATGTCGTCGGTGAGGCCAGCCGACTCCCCGCGCAAGGACACACGCCGCTCGTGGGCATCCTTCCACTCCTGGATGTGCTGGTACAGGCCGCGCAGTTCGCGTTCATGCTTCTCAGCAGAGCAGCAGTCCATCACGTTCTGGTAGGCAAACATGGCATCGTAGTTAAGCGTGAACTCGCCGTAGAACTCCTGGGCGATCATGGCATCGGTGTACTCGGCCATCTGCCGTTCGATGTCCTCGCGCGAAAGCGTCGGGTTATCCCAGATGGTGGCCCGCAAAGAGAGGTACTTATGCGGCTCGGCCCCGGAGAACTGCGGGTCGCCTTTTTTCCAACGCTCGGCCAGCCACCCCTGCCCTTTGGGCGAACTCGTCGTCGAGAAGTGGCCCAGACGCGGCAGATGCGTGCGGTTGTTAAAGCCCAGGAGGCGACCGCGCAGCGTGGTGATGGCCTGCTCGCGCGTGACGTAGCCTGCCTCGTCCACGTTGATCCAGTCGAACTCGAAGCCCCGGATCAGTTCGGCATCGTAGCCGATGGAGCGGAAGTGGAGTTCGGCACCATTGACCAGACGGATCACCGGGAAGGGGCTACTTTGCACGTGTTCCACCCAGTGGGCAAAGCGGGGCATCGAGCAGAGTTCGAGACAGGTGCGGTAGACGATCTTGGACTGCTCGCTGGAAATAGAGGTGTTCAGCAGTTGGCAGTAGGGATGGTACTGCGCAAAGTGCAGGAAGCCCATGGCGACCAGGCGGCTCTTGCCCACGCGGATGCTTGCCACCAGACACTTGTCCTTCTGGGGCGCGTGGTAGAAGTAGGACTGCCAGGGGAAGGCTTGCCCATCGAAGTAGCCCGCCATCCAGAGGTTGAGGTCGTACTCACAGTTCTCTAAGATGGCTTTATCGAGGGCGGTCATGGCAAAGGAAGTGGGACGGTCGAATTTTTTTGGCATAGTATGCAGGAGAACGGAAAAGAACAGAGGAGAACAAGAACAAGAACAAGAACAAAATGTGCTATACTCTCTCTAAAACTCGAGAGGAGTCTTTACATGGCAAATAAGTCGTATCCACCGGAAGGGTACTATAGCTCAGAAGAGGCGATACGCGTGCTTGGTCTCTCCAATTCAGTCTTTCACCTCTACGTGAAGGATGGACGCATCCTCAAGTATATTCCACCAGAGTCCAAGCGCAATGGCTTCTACAAGAAGGAGTATATCAACCAGATCGCGTCTCTACGGAAGAACGCTTCTACACAGGATGCCAATGACTATAAACGTTCTCTGCGGCAGTGGCAAACAGGGAGCGGGAAGGAAGAGGGAGAGGGGCGATAAGGAAGAAGTGCGGCTAGGAGGCCGTTTCTTCCTTATCGTCGTTGTCCTGCTTACGCATGAGGGGCAGGAAGCGTTCCTGGCGCGAAAGGGAGAGCAGCATGCGTAGGTCCTCGATCAAACGCACGGTTTCGCGCTCGCTTTGCAGGTAGCCAACTGGGATGCTCTTCTCCCCCGTGTAGAGAAAGAGGCCCACCTGCCCGCTCTCGTCGAGGAAGACCGAGAGCATCTCCGCCGCCAGGTAGGTCGCCGTCTGTGGCAGAGCAGAGCCACGCTCGAAGGAGCGCTGCGCTTCCCGCTCTTCATCGTCCCGGTCAAAGGTGCCATTCTGAAAGGGGATCATTGTGCTGCGCCTCCCCCTACCGGGACAGGAGGAACCGGCGTCACCGGATCGACAGGAGCCGCCACCAGAGCAGCAGGAGCAGAGAGCAGCGCCCCGGCCACCAGCGTCCCGCCACCCGTGAGGGCCACGCGCCCGCTCTGCAAGTAGTAGGTCAGCCAGTGGCCGCTATCGAGCCGCAAAAACTGCATGGGCTGCCCGTTGGTATCGGCGTGCTGCTCATCGCGCACCACGGGCGCGCCTATCCCCAGTTCGGGATGAAACTGCACGATCTGGAGCCAGGTGCGTACCAGCGCGTGCGACGGGTCCCAGGGGACGCTCGCGTCATTGCGCCGCCACAGGGCGAGCAACTCGCTCTCAGAGAGGTGCTGCGCCAACCCACTGGTCTGCACCGGGATAAAGACATTGGCTGGCAGGTCGGTCTGCGGCAAGAAGGGAACCTGCTCCTGTATCACAGGAGCAGGTGGCGGCGTCGAGGTACGTACTGGCTCCGGTACGGGTTTGGGTACGGGTTTGGGTTTGGGCGCAGGTTGTGGATCAGATGCAGGCCCAGGCGCGCGCCAGGTGGGCGCGGGTTCTCCCAGCACGGCGGCGGCATAGGGGGCATAGGTGCCATCATACCAGAAGCCACAGTAGCCCAGGATGCCATACCACGCGCGCAGCCAGCCGACCACCTCTTTCTCAGGCAGGTTCGCCGTGGCGATCAGGGGAAGAAGAGGGCGCGCGGAAATACCCTGGGAGACCAGGTGCTTATTTAACTCATTCCACTGGGGTTGCAGCCACGCTGAGGCTTCCACTGCCGTCATAGGCATCCCACGCTCGCGCCACACATCGAAATAGGCCATGGGCATCCAGGCATCACACCACTTCAAGGTCTCGGTATAGGGGAACTGGCTGATAATCTGGGGATCGGCGTAGAGCGTGGGAATGACCAACCCGTGGAACTGGGCGCGCAGGCGCTCGCCAAAGGCTGCCGCGACCGCAGGCTGGCGGAACCACTCGTCTTCCATATCGAGGATAAGCCCACCGGAGATGTTGCCCACCGTGGCCGCCATATCGGCCTGGCGCTGCCAGTTGGTAACCGTGACATAGTAGTAGGGGTAGCAGAGCAGACCGTACTCGCGCGCGATACCGCGCAGCATCACCATCTCATCGGGGGTATACCAGTAACCTGTGCGATCCGCAACCTTGGGATGCACATAGGTCATCCCCCACTCTTTTGCCTGCTTACATGCCCCGTTCCAGGTCTGCTCGTCCATCGTCCCGTGGGGCGCTCCGTAGAAGAGGCCCCGTCCCTGTAGTACCATTAGTGTGTTCCTTTCTCGTTCATACTCGCTCGCTCTGGATGGGTCGCCCACCGACCAAGACAGGTCGGAGAGCAGAAGTGCCAGGTTGCTCGTATGCTACTGTGTGGAGAGGAGGTTTCTCCTCCCTCTTCTTCTCTCTCCTCTTCGTCCTGCTTATCGTGATACCGGCTCCCTTTTTCCAGGGTGTACCACGTCGCGGGAAGAGGAGACCCAAAGAGACCAGGGTCTCCATCCACTGTTTCGAGTCGCTGGCAGCCGTCACAGCGAAATCCGCTAAATCGCATTGCTTTTCCTCTTCTTTCTTTCTTTCTTTCTTTCTTTCTTTCTTTCTTTCTTTCTTTCTTTCTTTCTCTCTCTCTCTCTCTCTCTCTTCTTGCCTATCTTCTTATGGAATACCACGTAGGCTCTGCGGGCGGCGCTTGCCCAGCAGGGCGGAGACGCGCTCCTCGATAGTCTGGTTGCGCGCGAACTGGAACTCTCGCAGCAGACGGTCGCGATCCCCTGGAAAGAGGAAATGCTGCTCTACCAGGGAGGCTACCCAGTTGCCCTCACGGTAGCCTTGTAGTTCGTACAACTCCGTTAAGAGGACCCACTCAATGCCCTTCACTGTTAACGCGCAGCACAGGCCCACCTCGGCGAAGAACTTCTCCTCATCCCAGGTACACCAGCCCTCGTAGGCGGGGTACTCCCGTGTGCAGAAGAAGCGCACGTCGATGGCCCAGATGGACTGGATACCCACCTGAGAGCGGTACGCCCCGATCTTGTTCATCGCGTAGAGCGCCTGTCGCTCATGCATTGCTTGGTGATCCCTAACTTCCGCTGACGAAGAGAGTGGTTGTAGTAGAGCGTGTTTGTTCACCATAGGGTTCCCCAGTTCCATCATACGGTATGAGTGCGTGCGTGCGTGCGTGCGTGCGTGCGTGCTTTACGGGAGAGATACTACTCTACACCGGCCATTCTCGCTAGTTTCTGGGAAGGAAGGATAAAAAAGCGTATGAGGAAGAGAGGCGCTTTAGCGAAAACGTTCATGTGAGAGGTTGGTACGCAACCCGTAGGGTTGCCCCGCACGCGGACATGGGGTTGCTCATCGGGACCTCCTGGCACAGCCCCCTACGCTCCAACGGACACGCCTCCCCGCCACAGCGTCTCGTTCTCACGCACGCCCGTCACACGCCACCATCAGGAAGCGTTGCTCCACGGTGTTCACTCACCCACGGTATAGGACGGAAAGGGGGCAAAGCAGGACGTTCTCGTGTCTTGTCGGTGAGCTAGCCACTGCTAGTATCTCTACGCTGGCCCGGCGCATAGGGCAGAAGGAGTTCTCTCATGAGTATGCATCTTACCTTCGAGACATTTACTGAGGATTGGCAGGGTACGCCCCAACTAGGGAGTGCCTGCGCTATCACTCAGAATGACTGTGGGAACGTTACGACCTGGACGACGCTCTCCCCAGAAGCGCAGATTCCTGGACTTCTCATTACAGCAACGCCTCTCCATAAGGGGATGAGCTACGATGTTGAGGTACTGCCGTCGTTCAAGGGGCGTGTGAAGTTTTATCTCAACGAACAGGACGTGCATGATCCACACCGCGCACTCCTCTGTATCAAGCAGTAGGCACCACGAACGGCCCAACATGGCTTCTCACGAGGCTGTGTTGGGCCTTTTTGTCGTGTGCGCGCTGTGCTGCATTCTTTCCCTCATCGCCTCCATACACGCAAGGACGGAAAGGAAGGGAGCAAAGCAGGGCAGCATCGCATCTCCTGAGCGAACCAGGGCGTTCCTGGTCGCATCGTTACAGTTCAGTTCAGTTCAGTGAAGGAGTCTCACACACATGGTTATCAACGAGTGTTACGTTCGTCCATTAGCACAGGTCGTCATCGCCCGCGTTGGGGGTGTTGTGATCCCCGATGCGGAGTATCCAGCAGCAGCGTTCACGTTCGTGGGTCTGGCCGACGCTCGTATCCAGGAGCGCCGCGAGACCAGCGAGACCGGCTATCAACTGCTGCTCTGCAATGGCGCGCGCCTGGATGTGGAAGCCTACGAGGGCGGCATCGTCGTCGATGTGGTAAGTATCAGCGACGACGATGACCCAGAGTATGCGAGCTAGCAGGCACACTTGGGCTTCAGGAGCAATCCTGGAGTCCTTTTGTCGTGTGTTTACCCACTCACTACACCGTGTAACGGGGCGATACGAGGAAAAATAGCCCTCTGTGACCCTGTTCACGTATCCATTGCACGGAAAAATGCTCCAAATCACGGGAAAACACCCGCATGTGGGTAGTGCAGTGCCTGTTTGAGCGTGAAACAGGGAAAATGGTCGCACATGCGGGGAAATACTTTCGTGCGTGAGCATTGTGGGGCATTGGTACCCTTTTCCAGCGTTGTCCTTCTATCCTCACATACATATCCTCATCGTATGTCCTCCCTTGCTCATTGCTCTTGCCTCCATAAGCAAAAGCAGCAAAGCAGGATGTCCTCATATCTCTTCTATGAACTCAGGCGTTCTGAGTCATTACGGGTAGCTCACGATACGAGCTAGAAAGGAGCCTCTCATGGCTCTCACCTATCGAACCGTAACAATCCTCACCGATTGCTATAGCACGGGCTATGCCTGGCAACGTCTGCGCCCACTCCAGGAGATGGAGGCACAAATGTCTGAATGCGCAGGGATATATCAGGTACTTGTCATCGGTGATGAGATTATGGCAATGATGGAAAAGACGCTAGAGCAACAGACGGAACTGGCAGATGGGTCAATTCCGTTTCACCGAAGCGTTCGTGTCACCCTTGCACAAGAACAACGTTATTTCATTATCGTAGACTTTTCTAAAGATTTAGCATATATAGAAAGGTCTGTCGAAATGGGAGACTATTAAGCACACAACAAATGGCCCCAGAGCTTCTACGGAGGTTCTGGGGCCTTCTTGTTGTGCGTATGGTATGAAGGAAAAAGAGACGCAAAAGGGGCAAAGCAGGGCTATCGTGCATCTCATGGGTGTAGGGCATGACTGGATTGCTCTTGTGTCTCTCGTATTGGAGTATCTCATGATTTCATACATTGTTGATGGCAACCTATTGACCAGCACGGCCCATACGCTGGTCAACACCGTCAATTGCGATGGCTATATGGGCAAGGGGCTGGCCTTGCAGTTCAAGGAGCAGTACCCACAGTGCTTCAAGGGCTACCGTGCCTGGTGCGATGCTGGGAAGTTGCGTCCTGGCATGGTGCAGGCGTGTACGGCGTATGAGCCAGCGCACCTGATCCTCAATGTGGCGACGAAGGGTGGCACCTGGAAGGACTCGCGTATCGAGTGGGTGGAGTCTATTCTCCGCTCGCTGGTGGCAGGCTGGACTCCCGCCGTTGGTTCCATTGCCATCAGCAAGCTAGGGTGTGGCAATGGTGGCCTGTTATGGTCGGATGTGGGACCACTGATGGTCTCGTACTTCTCTCGCATCGATGCTGCCGATGTGTTTATCTACGTCGGCAAGGATGACCAGCAGTACTAGCAAGGGTAGGGGCATCACTCACGCCCCTACCCTTTTTGCTGTGTGTGTCTCCGTATGTATTTGTGTCTCTCTCTCTCGACTCACGGGAAAGCGGGGGACGAAAAGGAAACAAAGCAGGGCTGTAGCTTCCCTAATGTGAGCAAGCAATTGGACTTGCCTCTTACTCGTATTAGGAAAGGATTAGCACACCCATGACGCAGTTTATCAACATCACCAGTCTCCCTCATTGTCTAACCGCAGGAGAACAGCCTCAACGCCCTGGCTGGAAGCGCACCACCGCCGTCTCCTTCATCGAAGCGATGAGCGATGAAGAGTTCCGCGAACTCGACGCCCATCTTGCCGCGCAGATCGCCAGCGATGAACAACGTATCGCGACACTGGGTAGCGTGGACGCCTTCCTCGCCGAATGGACTGGAGAGCATGGCAATCAGCCTATTGTGACGGCAGAGGATATGGAGGAGTTCTGCCAGCGCAGCGGTCTGGTCTTCTCCCTCTAATCGTATTCTTTCCCTCATCGTCTCCCTCATCTCATCACATGCCAAATGGTCCGACTAGCTTATGGTAGTCGGACCATTTGGCTTTTTCCATGGGAGGCTGGTACAAGAAGAACACCAGTGAGGGACAACGAGGACGGAAAGGGGCAAAGCAGGAACGCTGTTGTCTCATCGGTGAGTAACAACATAACGAAAGGAGTATTGAACGATGATTATCTGTTGCTCACTCAGTGATGTGGGGAAGTATGGAAAGGGGGAAATCTATCGGATTAGTGTAGGAGGTGGTCAGGGGATGTCTAAGTATTGGCCGATTCAGTTTCTGTATCCGCAGTATGAGGAAATGGTGATGGCTCATAAGCGGAAGGAGATCAGCGACCAGCAGTATCGTCACATGTACAAAGAGTTGTTGGGAAAGCGTTGGTCACTGGTCAAGTGGTGGCTTGATAGTCTCTCAGCAGATAAGGATATCACGCTGCTGTGTTTCTGTAAGGAGGGAAACTTCTGCCATCGCCGTCAGATCGCGTCGATGGTAAAGGTATACCGACCAGATTTGGCAGAACTGGTCATCGTCCACTAGCACGAACGGGTGAGGGGCTTCGGCTCTTCACCCATCTTTTGGTGTATGCAGGCGAGAAGAGGGACGAAAAGGGGCAAAGCAGGGCGGTATCGCTTCTCATACATGAGAAGAGGGACAATCGGCTCTCTCTTCGTCCGTCTATTTCGCAAAACGAAAAGGAACACCGATGGACCTGATCGAAGAACTGCATGCCATGGGGATCAAGGCGCGCATGATGACACCAGAGGAGGAAGCGGCCTCTCCCCTGGCATCAATGACAGAGGAAGATTGGAAGGAAGTAGAGCGCGAGTGCCGCTTGCTCGAAGAGATTGACCGCGCACACGAGCAGGGCAATCTTGCCTATGCTGAGAAACTTACCGGTCTCTACCGCCGCATCTATGGCGCAGACCCAGAATAAGCACCAAAAGAGGGCGGGCGAGAAGGAAAAGAGTCAATCTCTCCTTCTCGCCCCCCCGCGTTATTTGTGTGCGCCTCATTAATCCCCCGTTGCCCCCGCCAACCCCCACCAAGAACGCAAAAAAGCCAACCGGGGGCGGGGGGCG
>VFSW01005663.1_pt1 | contig 18447 bp, 25 predicted proteins | sample 5358111 | NCBI WGS metagenome assembly VFSW01 (sample SAMN11554181, study PRJNA540505) | mine drainage metagenome | isolation source: sediment from site ElyBrook_90M | place: USA: Ely Copper Mine, Vershire, VT | collected 2017 | reverse complement strand
TCCTCGCGCACGGCGGCCAAAGAGATTGCGTCAGCGCGAGGCTCGAGCACCAAGCGTAACGAAAAAATATGTTCAATCAAGAGCTTGCCAGTGTCTTCGACGAAGCCCGTCATCGTACCGTTTGCAAATTTAAGATTCTTCTTTTGCGCCCTGCGGTAGCTTTCATTGGTTTTCACCTCCTGCCGAAGTACCTTCCATTTGGAAAGGTCAATCTTCAACAGGGCGATTAGTTCTTCCGGCGTGGTGATTCGCTTGCCTTGCCACGAAACCGCGCGGATACCCCCGTCGGCGATCACGTCCTCGACCTGACTCTCGCTCTGCGTCTGCGGAGTATCAATCGGCAACGGCGACGGTTCACGAACAGGTGCTGCTCGAGCCATCCTGCGGGCGGCCCTGGACGCGCGAGGCAGCCCTGCTTGTTCAGCGGCATCCTCAATGGACATCCCGAGGGCACGGGCTGCGGTAAAGCGGGCAAGTTGATCTTGGGTGAGTTCCTTATTGGCCTGCATCATCAGCAGTATCCTTCCCACGCTGGCGGGGCAGGAGCCTCGGACGACACGCCTCGAGCCTCAAGGAGCGAAGTTGCTGCTTTGGGGGCAGCGGAATTCGCATCAGGCGGGGATCGTAAAAGCGATCCAGGTCGAAGCTCACCATGTCCGACGGGCTAAACGGCACAATTCGGTCTCGCACCAGGATCGCGTTGGCCGAGGGCAGGGCAAAGTAGTTCAGGTCTTCGTACAGCCCCTCGGCGTCGCTCGCCACCGTCAGGGCGCGTCGCGTCAGCGAGCGCAACAGCACGCCGGAGCGCTTCAGAAAGCGGTAGATATGGCCCTTGGAAATATCGAGCCAGTGCTCGAGGTGTTCAATCGAGACGGCTCTCGTGTCCAGCAGGCGCAGCAGGGTCGCGGCGAACAGGGGATTGTCGGCGCGGCGCACGATGGCATTTGGTGAGGCGAGGCGCAGGCACAAAATGTAGGGCGGTATCCCCTCAAGCGAATCGAATATCTCGTGGACGGCGGCGATATGGCGTCGCCAGCGCTCTTGCTCCTCGAGCGTCATCGGTGGGCCAGGCGGCTTGCCCTCCTGGGCGCGTTCGATGTTATTCAGCTCGCGCTCGCCCTGTTTCAAGGAGAGCCAGTCCGAGCCGTCCTTGTCGTAGTAGTTCAGCCACTCGTATCGGAGCTTGTTGAGCTTCGTCGCCATCAGTAGACCTCGAAGTAGCGCCCTACTTTTTCTCGGAAGATTCCAAGTTCCGAGTCGTTGCCGAGGACGCCATCGAGCATCCCCTCGCCGCGCATCTGCTCGATGTACTTGAACTCCCAGTCTGAGGCGGGTTTGATACCCGGCCTGACGACCTCTATGATCTCTCCGCCGAGTTCCCGCCAGATGAAGCGCTCAGACATCACGCGGGGGTTGACGATGTTCTTTCCCTCGGCAATCAGTCGCTCGAGATGGTGGCGGTACTCGATCAGCATTCCTGGAGACAAGACCTCGAAGCCGACCTCGAGCAAGGGGCGGATGATCGGCTTCTCGGCGCGATCTTGGGTGAAAGCTGAGAAGCCCAAATATCTGCTGGTCAGGTCGTCGAAGACCGCCTTGCCGAAATCGCCGAACGAGGTTTTGACGAAGCCCGCCTCGACGAGCGGATAAGCCGCGCCCTCGTCCTTTCCGCACCCCGCATAGCCGATGAAACCGATCAGCCGTGAACTCAAGACAGCTTTCTCCATCCCAAAACATAGGCGGCGTCGTTGGCGCTGACCACACGCTCGATTTGAACGTGGCTGATCCCCCGGTTGTAGGGCGCGTCGCGCAGTAGCACAATGACCGACGGGTTATTCGTCACGATCTCCATCGCCTCCTTTGGTGAATCCTCGATGAAGTGCGTCAGGTCGGAGGGGAGAAGCGCGGACTTCGGCTGCCCCTGAGCGCAGTGAAGCGTGCGAGGATAGGAGAAATAGTTGCGTCGCAACCACCGCGCCGTAACCGACGACATATCCTGACCCCGGCGTGTGACGAGTCGGTAGAACTGGTCCCGCATCTCGGCCTCGAACAGCAGCGCCAACCACTCGTAATCCGGTGTAGCCCGCTCGTACACGCTCTCGTCGTTCTTGAACACCTCGCTGAACGCCTCGTGTGCGCGTTTAACCGCCGCGCCCCCGTGGTGGGCAAACGCGCTCTCGAGGGTGTACGCCCCGGTAGACTCGGTTCTGTCGGGTGCGAGACCCAACTTGGCGGCGACCGCCTCCATCGCCGAATCGACCACGTGGCACAGCACCCCGTCCACATCGAAGCCGACCCTCACGCTTGGCCTTTCTCAATCCGATACGTCCGCGAAGAGTGTCCACCGCTCGACCCCGGAGGGCGAATAACGACAGGCATTTTGCGGAACTGGGCCATGTTTAATCCTCCTTGATCTCGAGCGGTGGCGTGATCGTCTTCATCACGGATAAGAGCTTGAGGGCTTCGAGCAGACGCAACCCCCGAGCGCGAAGGGGGGATTTCGTCTTGGTGTTCGGTGTCAGCGGCAGGAGATTCAGGAGGCCGTTCAACATATCGAGTTCGTCCTCGTAGAGCGCGAACTTCTGAGTCACCAGCAGGCGCTTGACACGCATCGGCTCCAAGCCCGCGTCCTTAAAGACCTTGTGCCGCTCCCAGGCGTGATGATACTCCGGGATGCGCTCCAGGACAACACGGACTTCCTCTTCCGAGTGCTGATCAACCCAGTCTCGGGGGCCAGCCAGCTCAGCCTGCGTCACGACACCCGGCTTTGAGAGGTCGCGCAAGGCCGCGAGGTTGTAAGGATAGAGCGCTTCGACTTTCCAGCCCTGAACCAGCACCCAGAAGCGGTAGACCTCCTCGATCATCTTGATCGTGTGCGACGAGACGCCATCGCGCCCCTTGTTCCGCACCGTGCCGTGCTTCTTCATCATCTCTTCCCAGAAGGCGCGACGGTTGGTACGCGACGGATCGGCGATGATTCGCCCCACATTGTCTAGGATATCGCGCTCGTGGTCACGCATCTGGAATCTCTGCGAGCCATTCAAGCTCCGTTTTGCTGCGCTCGACCCAATAGGCAAAACCCGTGACAACTCCCCGCTCTGAATGAGCGGGGCTTCTTAAGCTACGCATACGTTACCTACCGTGACGTTATCGCTTAAAGGCAGTGTCCCTGCCCAGAGTTCAATCCCCCTTGCGAGGATGTTCTTCGCCGCATTGTGGTCGCGTTGATGCAAAGCGCCGCACTTGGCACAGGTAAATTCTCGCACCGAGAGCAAGTGTTTTTCCCTGTGACCACAACTCGAGCAGTCCTGTGATGTGTAATTCGGATTGACCCGCACAACGAGTTTCCCGGCGCATTCTGCCTTGGACTCGAGGATATTTGCGAAGTTACTCCAACCGACATCTGCAACTGATTTAGCTAGTCTGGTACGCGCCAGTCCTTTGACGTTGAGTTCTTCAATGGCGATCAGGTCAAAGCGTTTGACGAGATCATGGGCAGCTTTGTGATGGAAGTCCTTGCGTTGGTTCTTGACCTTCTGATGTGTCTTCGCCAGGAGCTTCACAGCCTTGCGACGGCGATTAGAGCCACGCTTGCGTCTCGAGACCGTGCGTTGCTGGACGCGCAACTTGGCTTGCGCTTTGCGGTGCAGACGTGGGTTATCCACGAACTCGCCGTCACTGGTGACACAGAAATGGTTCAGACCAACGTCGATTCCGACCGAATCGCCCGTAAGGACAAGCAGATTCTTCTCGACCTCACAAGTGAACACAATGTACCACTGATCGCACTCGCGCTTCAAAGTTGCTGTTTTCAGCTTGCCTTCCAGTGGTCTGTGCCATTTGACTTTGAGTGATCCGCCGATGCCGTGAACCCGCACGCGTCCATCCTCGAGCAGTTTGATGCCCGTATTGGCAGCTTGCGGGAAGGTGAACGAGTCGAAACGATTGCGTCCCTGAAACCGTGGAAAACCCGCTTTCACAGCGCCTTGTTTGACCCTGCGGAAGAATGCCTGAAACGCTTTTTCCAGCCGTTTCAGCACGTCCTGCAAGACTTGGCTGTGCAGGTTCTTGTATTCGGGACGCGCTTCTTTAACATCGCGCAAAGAGTTGGCTTGGTCGTAATAGTTGACCGACTTGCCGACCATGCGGTACGCCAGAATGCGCTCCTCGAGAGCGGCGTTGTACAGCTCACGGCAACGCAAAAGAGTCCATTCAAGCTCTTTGGTTTGGACGACCGTGGGATAGGCGCGAAACTTGAATGCTTTAATCACTGTCGTCCTCCTGACGCTTTCGTTGATTGAGAATGTACTGCTGGATCGTCTGACTCGAGACCGTGCCAGCCGTGCCAGCGTAAAAAGCATTCGTCCACAGATGCCCGCGTCTCGAGAGCTTCGGGAAGGCTTGCAAGATGCGTCGTGCTGATACGCCCTTGAGAATCTTCACGATGTCGGACGGCGACCATTTCGGCGGGGAGGACAAAAAAATGTGAACGTGATCCGGCATGACCTCGAGTCCCAACACAATCCAATCGCGTTCAGCGCAAGAGCCATTTAGCGTCTCGATCAACAGGTCGCGCACAGCGCCACCCAACACACCGCGACGATATTTCGTCACCATCACCACATGGTAATTCAGATTGTAGTGAGAGTGCCGCGCTACTCGCTCGAGTGCCATATGCACATGGTAGCACATTGTCAACTGGTTGTCGAGTGGTGCTGCGACACTTGCGTGTCGTATGCGCCTTCGGCGGAACCTTATATCCCCGCATTAAAGATGCGGGGTATTACGGTTCTATTTATAAATTCCAGCGGCGTAGGAATTTCCGTCGTACCCCACATCAGATTTTCCAAGTCGGCTTTCAACGCAACCCTTATGCGCCGAGCCATCACCACATCATCCGTCGGGCCATCATGGTCAGGCATCAGAACCCTCCCAGACGTACAGGATGACCTTGCGGTGAACGAGACCATTCTCGTCCTTCTTGCGGATCGCCGTCTCGCGCAGAGCAACGTTCTCGAGCTTAAAGTCCTTGTCGTTGCGGATCAGGCCGAGGCAACCTGTGCGGCGCTCGCGGCTATCGAGGGTCAGGGGCTGAAGCAGGTCAACGAAGTGCTTGTACCGCGCCCAGCCGTTCATGACGGAATCCCCCGCGCTCCCGACGTGGCCCCAGCAGAAAAGCTTGGGGTTTTCGAGAACACCGGGGTGGGGCTGGAGGGCCATACAGTCGGTGAAATCCCGGCGCACAAGTTCATGCCAGTTCTGCTTGACGCGCTTGTGCTGGGAGCGCTGCTTATTATCGCCGGGGCAATCCATCCAGGAGATCAGCACCGTACCGGATTCAGGGAAGCCGAACGGGGCCTCGAGACGCGCCATCACCAGTTCAAACTTGCGGTCTTCGAGCGACTGAGGGCGGTAAATCGAGACACCAACCTTATTCGGCATATCCCGTTCGGGCTTCATCCCCGCTGGCGGACGCTTCGCCGCCCGCCTGAAAGGGCGTCGAGCCACGGCAGCGGTCAAGCCGCTTCCTTGCGAGGCCACAACCAGATCAGCAGTCCGGTCATCGCCACGAGCAGTACGACATCCAGGGGCGATACGGCTACGCCGCGAGAAAGCGCATCATGAACCCGCGTCAGGGCAACCCCGAGGCAGAACGTCGTGACGCCGAACTCGAGATAGCGGCTCACCGCCCACTACCCATCTTTGCGGAGGTTGAAGACCCCGACCAAACGCGCCCTACAAAGCAGTCGCAGGTAGCCTTCCACGGCGCGTTGCCACGTCCGCAAGACGGGCAAATCCAACCGTACTGCTGGGGCATTGGCGGCTGAAGAATAAATGGTGACTGAGGAGGCGGGGGCGACGTTGGGAAGGTGGGAGTCTGCGGCGGCGGAAAGTCGCCAATCACCGGACGGTAGGTATGATGAAAATCGGGGTGGTTTGAGCCGAAAGGATCGGAGCGCATCCCCGCATCCTTCCAGGGCCAATCAAATTGATCGTTACTCTCCGGCATCAGCATCCTTGCTCTGCCCGTCGCGGGCAGTCTCTTCGATCATGGCGTCGGCGTCGGGGTTGAGTCTGCGCCCCTTGATGTAGTCGGCGTTCTGAACGAAGATTTCTTCGCCATCAACCGTCTCGACGAAAGCCGCACCCAGCCACTCGTTGACCGCGATGCCGAGCGTCTGGCCGAGGCAGAAGGGCTTGTTGGTCGAGAATTGCAACTCGACGTGCTTGGCGCGACACGCCTCCGCGAACGCCTCGAACATCGCCACTTGATCCTCTTCGACGCGGAACGTCAGGGTGCGGAATTTACGCTCTTCGAGAGGCTCGCCCCCCTCACCTTTCCCGACCCTGATCTTCTCACCGATCTGCGCGGCGAGATCGCGCTCGTTCAGAAGGCGCTGCTCCCCGTTGCCGCCCGTGGTCGTCATCTCGAGCAGTTCGCTGACCTCGCTCGGGTTCTCAAGCGCCCACTCGCGCTTGTCCGCGATGGCGCGAAGGCGCGGGAACGAGTGTCGCGCGATGTCTTGGGCGCTCCATCCCAGCGCCGATGGACGCCTGAAGACGTTGTAAACCTTGACCATGTACTCGACGGTGCGCTTGGCGGACGTGTCCTCAATCTGGAGGCACACGCGGTCAATGTGTCCGTTCAGACCGCGCTCCTTCTCGAGTTCCGCCAGTCGGCCCACGAGGTCGATCTTGCGGGCCACCGTCATGCGGTCTTCATTGTCCAGGGTGTGCCACGAGAGCGCGGCCCCTGCGTCGGGAGTACCCTGCCAAAGCTCGGCGGGAATGTCTTGCGGCGCGGTCACGTTAAATTCCTCACTCATAAGATTCCCCAGTTTTGCATGTCGTTCAGGATGAATTCGGCCTGAAGCCGCCGAGTTTGTTTTTCATCGTGGGTAAGTTCATCAAATAAATTTCGCGTTGCGCTCGAGCTTTCGCATAAACTTGCCGCGAGCTTTCTCAAACACATACGGCTCGGACTTGTAAGGATTCGGATTGGCGAGGGCTACAACCTGCTTGGCCTTCAACCGGATCACGGCATCCTCAGAGCGTCGGATCATCGCGGCCACGACTGGTTGACGTTTTCGGCTCCGCCACACGGCAGGGACACGCTTCGGCGCATTCGGATCAGCCTCGGGCTTGACCACGACCAGTTGCGGGCTCGCTTCAATATACGCACGCTTTGCGGCGCGACGCTTTGATCTACGGCTCACAATGCTGTTTCCATTCGCGCTTGACCTGCGGCTTGAATATCGTGGACGACCTGATCACGCTGCGCCTTGGTCGGTGGCGGCAACTTCAGGCCATCGCCCTCGAGACGGCGGAGCAGTAATTCGCCGCGCTCTTGGACGTAGCTCCCCCGAACCTCGCGCTCCTTGAAGAAGACCGCTTGAACAGGCTTGTCACTCTTCTTCATCAAGTGCTTGCGCTTCACGGGCATCCCGTCGGCGTGGTAGCGCATGATCGGGGTGCTGGCGAGATTCTTGTCCTGGGTGCGCGACATGGCGATGCGCTGCATCCTGGGTAAGTCCTCCCAGCGGAACTCGATTGGCGCGGTCGGCGTTTCGACATCGGCGTCCACGACCGCGCCATCAAGAATCAGGTCGGTAGACGAATTCACTCCACCACATCCGTCGTCTTGGTCTCGAGACGGCCCGACTCCGTGTACTGCGTATCCGATTGACCCGTCTGGGAGTTGTACCGAGTGGCGAGTGGCTGCAACTGCACATTGGACTGCAAGCTCTCGCGCACCACAGGGGATTTGGTCAGTGTCCCGAGAAAGCCCCGCATGGCGTCGGCGCGACGATTTGCTTCGGCGGCAATTAGTTTTTGCAGCTCGAGTTCGAGGCCATCTTCACGCTTCTGCGTGGCCCGCTCTTTTGCGGCGACATCATTTTCCCGCGTCCGCAAAATGCCCCAGTCCGACATCTGTTCGGTAAGTTGGGCCGTCTTTGCTTGCTCCTTGGTCAACATCTCTCGAAGCTGGGTTTTGCCATACTCGAGTTCGGCGTTCTTCTTTTCGAGTTCGCTGGCCTGAGCGAGTCGGAACTTGAGTTCTTCACCCACGGCGGCGGGCAAGTTGGCTTGAATGGCGGCGCTGACTTCTTTACTAATATCCATGTTTAATCCCCTTTCATACTGCGATTTGTTCGAGTTCGACGGGCACGACCGGGCACTCTACAAGCGTACAGAGCCGCTCAAAAAGGTAGACATCGGATTTTGCGGCCTCGAGCTTGGTACGCTCTCCGGGTGTGAGCTTGTGGAGGTTGGCGTAGAGGTCGTCGAGCGAGGCGAAGTCCCGGATCAATCGAAGTCCGATGGTCGGGCCGAAGCCGAACACGCCCTTGATCCCGTCGCTGTCACCCACGATTGATTTGTACATCGGGGCGAGCTTTGGGGCGTACCCGAGTCGGGCCTCCGCTCCAGCGGCATCCAGGAGGTCGTAGCGCTTGGTGTCGTAGTTGTAAGCGCTGATCCGCACGCCCTCGTACTTGGCGAGCTGAAAGAGGTCTTTGTCGGCGGTGCTGATCCGCACATCCCAGCCCGCTTGGGCGCTGCGTACTGCGATGGAGGCGATCACGTCGTCGGCTTCAAAGCCGGGGGAGTTGTAGAGTTCACAGCCAGCTGCGCTCAGGCAGTCCAGCGTGGTCTCGCGCAGGAACAAGCCTTTGTACTCAGCGGGCTTGGAGCGTCCCGCCTTGTAGCCGGGAAACGCATCGTGCCTCCAGGTACGGCCAGAATCCAAAGCGGCGATCAGACGGACATCGTTCCCCTCCAGAGCGTAAGTCTCGAGTTCCTTGCTGATCTTCTGAAGGGACTGATTGAAGGTGTGCTTGGCCCAGTTAACCATCCGCATCGAATCCTCAATCGGCCCGAACTTCTTACTCGCGCTGGCCCACGCGCGATGCGCGAAGCCGGAGGCGTCCAGGATGATCATGAGCGGCTTATCGTTCATCTGTTCCTCCACCATACCCTACAGGTACGTTATTTTGCAACACCTACCGCCAATGGTAGGTGTTCAAGAATTCGAGTAGATCGGGAAAGGCGTCCGGGTACTGCCCGTAGCGGGCAATCGCTCGAGTGTAAAGACTGTCGCCCACGGATTCGAGCCACCTCTTCTCGCTCGCGGGATTGACATGAAGCCAAGTGTGGAAGTCGCCTCGAATCGGGACAACCCACAGATCACACGACCTCCTGGCGCTCATATCGAAGTGGTGCAGCTCGACCGCATTCCGATTCGGCATACCGCGCCCAAAGTTTTCGACCTCGACCAGTAAGTCGAACGGCGTCTGAAGCGGCGTCGGATTGGTGAAGTGAAGCCAGGAGAGATACCCCGGCTCCCTGACGATCAGCTTACCCAGCGCCGATATTTTCCAACCCGCAGGCGCGTTGCTACGGCGCATCAGTCGGCGGCAAAGAGTTCGTTGACGGTCATGCGGGACGCGATGGCCGCCTTGCGCTCCGCCAGCGCTTCGGCGCGAACGGCGAGAATCGTATCGGCGTAGAGTTTCCTGGTGATGGCGGGATGCGACCACAGGAAATCGGAGAACTTTTCCTTCCCGTTGATTTTCTTCCCGTCGATATTGAAATTGCTACCGGTCATCTCGATCACGCCGAGGTCTTTGGCGGTGGCGATCAAGTCCTTGACCCGATCAAAGCCCTTCATGAACTCGAGTTCTAGCTCCGCCTTGCGGTACGAGCGCCCGAGCTTGTTCTTCTCGATGGTCGCCGTCACATTCGAGGATACGGCGTCCGAATCCTTCGTGCCATCCTCGGTGTTGGGCCTAGCAGACTTGAACAGCTTGACGTTCAGGGTGCAGTAATACTTCATCGCCTGACCACCGGAGGGGATCATGATCGGGTTGCCGCCACCGTCGAGCTTGAGAGTGCTGGCGAGGTGGTTGATGCCGAGCCACGCGATCTCGTTGCGGGCGATCAACGGGTTAAGGCGCATGAACATATCCTTAATCAATCGCGCTCGAGCGGCGGGGAGGGACTTGTTCACCTCGTATTCGTAGAGCTTGGCGGGGTTCATCGCACCCACGGAGTCCACCACGATCAGTCCCCAATCCGTCACTTGGGCCAAATCCTGCATGGCCTCGACCCCTTCCTCGGCGGTGAGCGGCTGGATCAGGGTGAGGGCATCGGTATCCACCCCAAGAGCGCGAGCGTACTCCTCCTCGAAGGTGTACTCGTAGTCGATCAACACGGCCCTAGTGGTTTTTTGCGCTTCGGCAATGACGTGGTAGGCCAGCGTGGATTTCCCGGAGGCCGATTCGCCGTAGAACTGACTGAAGCGCCCGCGTGGAACGCCGCCCCAGTCGCCGATCACACGATCCACACCCGCGAGTCCGGTGGAAAAGGCTCGCCGCTCGAGAGATCGCGCCGACATGTTGTGGGCGTCCCCAATCGAGCGCGGATCACGCTTGGAGATTGCGGCGAATTTCTCGAGGGCTTTGTCGGATAGGTTGGCGGTTGTCATGTTTAATCCCCTTTGATATAAGTTCTGAGTTTCTGGCGAGCCGCAATCACGTCCCACGGGTTGAAATAGTGGCGACCGTTGAGAGTGGTCGGGCGAGCGACGGAGAGGGCGTTTGCGAGGCGGCCCCGTGTGGAGCCTCGAGACAAAGAAGCCAGAAGAGAGCCGGGGCGAAGAAGTTGATCCTCCACATAGCCCAGCTCCCTCCGCGTCCACCGTTTAGCCCTCGGCACTCAGCCCCTCCGATACGCCGTGAACGCACGGTACATGATCCCGAGCGAACAAAAACCTGCGACGCCCAAGATGCTCCCGATGGACAATAACCAGACCTTCCAAGCTTCGATACACATGTTCCATCCTCCTACTTCAATCCTGCGAGGCGCTCGAGGGCGAGCAGGGCGACTTCCGGGTCTGGCTCACTGAAATACTCCCGGAAGAAATTGAGGTGGCCGAGGCGCTTGTACTGAAGCCGACAACTCGCCGACCAGCACATCACCGATCTCGTGGCGTATCTGCCGCCGACCATCAAGGCGGGAGTCTGGCTCGAGCTGGCGATGTGGGCGTGGAAGGGGCAGTGAACCTTATCGCCGGGGCGCGGCGTCTGAATCCCCATCGTCTGCGCCACCAAGCTCTCAATAGACAGAACCCGCCAGACGGCCTCGAGCCTAGCACTAAAATCAGCGCTGTGCTTCATCCCGGTTCGCACCGGGCGATCCGAGATGTTGATCTCGGGGTTCTTGACCCGGAGGCTCGGCAGCGGATCGGGGCGGGCGACCTCGAGTTGGGCGAGGGCCATCATGACGGTCATCGGCGCGTTGGTCGGCAGAACGCCCGTCGCGGGCAGATCGGGGATCGTACTCCAGACCTTCTTCTTCTGGTGAAACCCAAGTGGGAGCCGCACGAGGTTGCCGAAGCCGTCCGCGCCACGGTTGCCCTGTTTCGGAAAGAACTCGCGGTTCCGCATTCGGCGATCCTCGTCAGCGCGTTGCTCGGCCTGCTCTTCGGGGTCGGTCGAGGCGATCCACTCGATCCGGTGCTTGAACGCCTCGTAGATGTGGGCCTTGTAGTACAGCCCGAATCGGAAGGCGGCCTCGGCGGGGAGTGGGGCGTTCATCAAAATCCAAAGGTGATATCGCCCCGGACTCGAGACCTCGAGCACGTACTTCAAGAAAAACTGATCGAGAAACTTTTTGCCCTCCTCAATCTCCTCGAGCGCCCAGGATTCGTGTTCGGCGTCGGCCACCATCCAGTAGACGTGGTTGCTCTCGTCAATCTGGTAGCGCCCGAGCGTCAGTTCACCGGCTAAGTGCTTCTCGAACAGTTCGGCGGTGATCGGCCCCTTCACCTTGTCGTAGGTTCCAGCAGGCTTGATCTTCGACTTGCCTGTATCGCGGTCGATCCACTGGCGATCCTGCGCGACCATGACCGGGTGGTAATCGTCGCGCCCACGCCAATGCGCGGCCAAAAGACCAGCCGGGGCGACCAACCCCGACCTCGGAATCACGAGGCCCACCGAATCATCGCCCCGACCAGAGCCGCCAAGCGTTCATGGGCGACGTGGTAGTTTTGAACAGCGCTCAGGGATTCGATAGCGTCCACCGAGACCCCGCTGGGGAGGTGCGTGGCCCTGATGCCCATATCCGAATGGCTGTCCTGTATGGGGTGTTTCGTCTTAATCGAGACCACCAACGTGTTCCCGCTCGTTAATAGTGGCATCGGCCACCCCCTTTATTAAATTCCACACGTTTGAAAATTTGCCCAAGTGTGTGGTAAACTTGGACTCGTGAAAGTGACGCGCACAATCAAACTGAAACTCGAGATGCCGCTTGGCACTGCCCGAGAACTGATTGGTGCGTTCACGATGGCGTGTAACTTTGCGTCTGATGTGGCTTTTACAACGAAAAGGAGTCGGGCGGCCAACGCTTTGCAACGTGCGTGGATCGCGGACTGAGCTACACCGCAGAAGCAACCAGTGACAAACGAGCGTTGTTCGTCGGAGGCGGTCAGATCAGGCAGCGCAGAGCGCATTACCTGAAGACTCGAGCCAGCCTCCAATCTCGCAAGGCACAAAAAACCACTCGCTCCGTGCGACGTGCGTGGAAACGGCTTCGAGGTAAAGAGCAGCGGTTTGGACGCGACGTGGATCACGTCACGAGTAAACGCATCGTAGAGTTCGCTGCCAGTACAGGCAACGCCGTGATCGCCCTCGAGAACCTTGAGGGCATCAGAAGCGGGGCTGGTACGGGTAAGCGAACCAAGAACTTCAACAACAGATTGCACCGTTGGAGTTTCTACCGTCTGTCCAGTTTCGTTGAGTACAAAGCTCAACAGCGCGGCATGGCTGTCATCTACGTTGATGCCAAGTACACAAGCCAAGGGTGTTCCAAATGTGGACACACTGAGAAAGCCAACCGCAATGGTCACGCTTTTTCCTGTAAGGCTTGTGGGTACTCGTTGCACAGTGATCTCCAAGCGGCTCGTAGCATTCGTTTGCGCGGTATTCTCAGCAGGCAAGTTCTTGCTGAGGACGGGGTGCTGTCAATCACCCTTCAAGTTCGGAGCGTTCCTAGCTCTGGACAAGCTCCTGAATTGACTCAGGGGTAACTGACCTCCGGGTTTTCGACATCATCATCAGGGATAATCCGGGCTGGGACGACGGGTATGCGATGGTACACCGACGTGCTGCGACCGGGAAACCTCGCCTGAACCATCACCATCGCGGGCGAACAAATCTGCGGCAACTTGTACATCTGATTCGCATGGAGCTTGATCTTCGGCAGCCCCGGAACCGACCACTCCATCTCCATGCTCGTCCCCCGAAGCGTCCCCAGCCGCCCCTCAATATGCGCGAGGGCCAGGTGGTCGGGACTATCCAGATACTCCAGAACCGGGGCGGGCTTTCGGGCCAACAGGATGCCGAGGGTGAAACGGTGCTGATCATTGAGATTCAACAAGGCTCGATCCCAGAAGACAGTGTGTTGACGAGCCGCCTTCCCACGATCCATCAACCGACCCAGTACAACCGTCATCGCCTTGGCTGGGTCGGCATCCAGAAACTCCTGGGTCAGCATCCGGTAATCGTGATTCAACACAATCAGCGCCGACTGATTCTGCCCGTTACGGGCAGTTCCCGATCCGAGGTAGATGAACACTCAATTCTCCTCTCGCACCACAAGTCGGGCGTCGAGATCGGGGAACTCGGCGCGAATCGCGTCCATGACTGGCTCGAGGGCCTTCAATACCTCTTGGCGACTGGGTTCGCGCTCCGAAGCCTGAACGGGTTGCGCGTCCAGCCATCTGCGGAGTTGGCGCTTCGATTCGGCGATTGTTTCGCTCCAGTCCTTCATGTTTCATCCCCCTTAAACAAACCTACGAAGCGCGCCGTTGAACGTCATGCGGAAATCCCCAGGAGCGCCGTGGCGAGTCAGCTCTCGAATAAGTAGCGTCTCAGTCGAGGTATAACTCTCGCGGTACAAGAACCACATCTCATCGCACCACTCAGCGATGGAGGCCGTGTTCTTCACATCGCCCAATGTTGGACGGCGGCCTTCCGCTAGACGGTTTAGCTGGAACACTAACACCACCGGGATGTCCATAGCCAGCGCGATGCGGTCGCGGACGAGTTCGACGTATCGCTCAAGCAGCTCAGTCGTGCTTTCGTTGCGCTCACGCTTCAGCCCGCGTAAGTGCGAAAGCTGGTCTATTACAGCCAGTTTGGGCTTAGTCGCCTTGATGCGGGCAATGATCTCGAAGATGTTCTTGGTCTGGCAAATCTCAAGTGGGGAGGCTTGCAAGGTCAGGGAGGCATCGTCCCATCGCTGTTTTTCGTCTTGGCTCAATTCTGAACCGCGTAGGTTGCCCGGAATTCTCGCCCGCGCCGCACACATCTGGTCTAACGCTTGCTCATCATTCGTCTCGAGGGCTGCATAAAACACTGGTTCGCCGTTGACCACAGCTACGTTATCCACGAGCTGTTGGACAAAAATACTGTTATGCACCAAAATGCCATCAGCGACAAAGTTGTGGTGACCCGCCACCTGAATATCGTATGTGTCCTCCACGCCGACAGCTTCGACGGATTCAACCCACTCCCACCGCAAGTCATTTAACCAACGGGCAGCAACAGGTAGATGTGGCGCGAGTACGGTCAACTGGGTTGAACTTGCGTGGCCCGAGACAAGCGGAGTAAATGCAGCCGATTTGATCTTTGTTCGCCGCGCAAAAGCAGCTTTCGATTCGCCAATCTCCCAAATCGCCAAATCAATTTCCTGCATCGCCTCCTTTGGCAGTGGTACACCATAGCTATTCACGCTCCTGGCGGCAGTCAGAGCCTCTGACGCGTTCGGGCGATTAATACCCACGCGCTCCAAAAAACAAACGTTGTCACGTGGCTGCACCAGAACGCGCCATGACCAATGCGTCTCGCCCAAGTATGATCCCCGCTTGCGCGAAAGCCTCGAATCAATACCAAGGCGGGCCAGTAGGCGCATTACGTCAACGCAAAGCCTGTTGGAAACACTGTAAAATTCTACCCCTACCCGAGACCCAACATTGCGAACATCCAGACTGCCATCCGCAGAAAATAAGCCGTACAAAAATGCAGCAACAGCATCATCGTCGGACTCAAAAACGTATTCGGGTACGAATTTATCAGCGGACAGACATCCGAGCAAGCCCATCTCGGCCAAATGGGCGTTCAGGGGATTGCCCCTCTCGCTCGCCGCGAGACCAGAGACCATTTTGCGGACAAGTTGAAATGTCGGCGTATTTCGATCCGCCTGTTCATTTCGCCTAGCCCACAAACCTAAAACCTCGGCTCCCTCATCAAGTATCACTTTGGCCTTCCAGTCTGGCGCGGTCACCATGACTCCCGCTTTTACTTGACCCATATACCCATCCCCAACCAAGAAACCAAGCATTTTAAGGTACGGAATCGAGCGCTTGATGCCGCAAGTGATTGCCGTCCGAGCCGGAGTTGCGACCTGATCACCAACTTGAATTTGACTCAGTGGAGTCCAACCTGCGCCAGTCAAAAACGGATGATTTGCGGTTGCCGTAACTTCGCGGCCAGAACTTAACCTAAGTCGGAACACCTCCTGGTTGCCGGATGGTAGGTAGCCTTCGACGGAGGCGGTGGTCATCCGACCCCGCGCCTCATCAAACGCGTGAACGGTGAACGTTTCACCGGTCAAGCCGCGCCGAACCATTTCCCGAATCGTCTGGGTAGACCCGGTTGTGGCGTCCTCGACAATCGCGCCTCCCGCCAAGCACTTTCCCATCTTGGTCAAAGCGCCCAAGGTGATGAGTTGGCTATTCTCGAGTAGTGGGACACCACCCGCCTCAGTCAAACCCGGCATGAGGTGCTGGACGCCCTGAGCATCGGAGAATCGCCGCAAGCGGGCAGCGGAAGCAATGTCGTGAATGGTGCGAGTCGGGCGGCGAACCGAGAAGCCGAGGAGTTCGGAGGCGATTCGATCTTGCACCGTCGCGGCGCTTTCACCGTTGAGGTTTGCCGACTTCAGCGCCCCGAGGCGGCGGTCAAGTTCTTCTCGCTCGTATGCCTCAATCGCCAGATTCGAGAGATCGTTCAGTGTCTCGAGAAAGGGCGGATTCTCGGCCAGTTGTGTCAAGCGCGATGAGCCGACGTTATCGGTATCTCGAGTCCCGGTGCGGCGAAAGTAGGCGGCGAGGTTGACAGGCGAGGGGCGCGTCCCCTCAAGTACCAGCTTCCGCACCGCCCGCACCAGGCCGATGTCTCGCCCAAAGGCTTCGTCCGGCAAGACCTGGAAGTCGGGATCGTCTACGAGATCGGGTTCCGCCATGATCAGCGAAAGGATTCGAGCGGATGGAGTGAGTAGGTCGCTCATGGGAGAAGACTCTTTGTGTAGGTCATCAGGTCGGCGCGGAAGTGTTCTCTGGCAACCCGTAAACCCTTTCTGTAGGACGCCTCGACCAACTTCATCACACGCAGGGTTTCCACTGCGATGACTTGGTGTTCCCTGACGATTGCCGTGCTGAGTTTGTGCAGGTGATCGCGGCGAAGATTAGCGATGTGCTCGTGCGTTCTGGCAAGCTTGGTTTTCGCTTGCTGGCGACGATTACTGCCTTTCTGACGGCGACAAAGGATACGTTGTTGTCTGGCGAGCTTACGAAGGTTGCTGCGGTAGAAACGCGGGTTCTGCACAAGCTGCCCATCGGGCAACACCGCGAGGCTTTTCAGTCCAAGGTCTATGCCGACTGCGCCACTCGGAGCGAGTGGGAAATGCTGGACATCCGTTTCGACCTGCACGGATGCAAGGTATTTTCCAGCGGCATTGCGGCACACGGTCACGCTGATGATGCGACCCGTGATCTCTTGGGACTTACGAAATTTAACCCAGCCCAGTTTTGGCAACTTGATGCGGTCGTTCTGCACGGCAATGTTGCCGTTCGTGAAGTTGGTGCGGTACGACTGCTTGCTGCCCTTCTTGCCGTGGAATTGCGGGAACCCAAACTTACGTTTGCCTGCGGGTTTCTTAAGGTCACGAAAAAAGTTCTGGTAGGCGCGATCCAAGTCTTTCAGGCTGCTTTGCAACGCAAACTTGTCCACGTCCCGCAACCACTTGGTTTCCTCGGCGGCTTTCACGGCGGTCAGCTCCAAGTTGGTCAGGCTGTAGTTCAGCGATTGTCCAGCCGCGAATGCGCCCTTGCGCCGTGCGAGAAAGCGGTTGTACACAAAGCGAGCGCAACCAATCGTTCGATTGATCTGCGTGATCTGCTCTGCCGTTGGGCAGAGGCGAACCTTAAACGCTTTCTGCTGCAACATGCTGATCCTCGATGTACTGGCGAATCTGGGTGCGGGTGTTTTCCGAAGCGGTCAGGACGCAATACGAAGGGTTCCAGAGATTGCCACCCCACAGCTTCTTCTTCAGTTGCGGAAAGCCTGCGAACATTCGCCGCGCAGACGATCCCTTCAGTGCCTTCACAAAATCGGGAATGCTCTGTTGGGGCGTCGCTCCGATCAACATATGCACATGGTCGGGCATGACTTCCGTCGCTGCAAGCTCGAGGTCATTGGACTTCGCAATATCGCTCAGGATCACTTTAAGTCCCTCGGCTACTTCGTCTACGAGAACAGAGTGACGGTACTTGACGCACCAGATCAGATGGTATTCCAACTGGTAGACGTATCCCCGCCCTCTTCTCAGTGCCATGATCGGAGTGTAACATATGTTGATTGAAAACGCAAGTGTCGAACGGCAAGTCCCTTTCAGGGACGAAAGGCTAACTCGTGACTTCAGTCACGAGTTAGCCTTTCCCGCGATCAAAGGAATCGAGTTCAAAAACAAAAGTCGCATCCCCTTGGTTCGGAACGCCGAGCACCGTAAGGACGCCGGAGCGATCATCCACGTCGGTTGTCGAATTAGATACCCACACCGAAGTGGGCCATTGATCTCGGACTTGACTCATGTTTAATCCTCCTTCTGACGCTGTTCGTAGGTGGCGGGATCACCCGCTTGGGTGATCCAGTCTTTCGCGGCCTCCTGGTTCAGAATGTGGGTTCCGAGGGAGCCTTCGGCGACGAGGAGCGGTGAGTTGTTGGGGCGCTCGAGCATCACGCGCCAGAACTTGACCGAGGCGAGCCGTTCAAATCTATGCCTCTGCGGGTCTGTTGTCAAATGTTGCACGGAGGTACAAGGAGCGCCTGAGAGGTCTTTTAAGGGGCCTCCAGACCGGACGACCTTATCGAGATACTCAGCAGCACTCCAAGCCACCTCAAACGGGCTGTTACCGCGAGCCAGCCCCATCGCCGCCTCGACATCTGAGGCGGTTAGCTTGATCCACTCCGCTTTTCGGGCGGGACGATGATCGAGAACACTATTGAACGGGTTCTTTCCGAGCGTCTCAGCGGCGAGGCGAGTACCACCCTGGTATTCCTCAGCCCACTCACCGGGGCGCGGCTTCGGCTCGGCGGCGGCTCGGGG
>VFSW01005662.1_pt1 | contig 18448 bp, 14 predicted proteins | sample 5358111 | NCBI WGS metagenome assembly VFSW01 (sample SAMN11554181, study PRJNA540505) | mine drainage metagenome | isolation source: sediment from site ElyBrook_90M | place: USA: Ely Copper Mine, Vershire, VT | collected 2017 | reverse complement strand
AGGGCAAGCTGGTGGCGATGATCGGCGACGGCACCAACGACGCGCCGGCGCTGGCGCAGGCCGACGTCGGAATCGCGATGAACGCGGGCACGCAGGCCGCGCGCGAGGCCGGCAACATGATCGACCTCGACTCGAATCCGACCAAGGTGATGGAAGTGGTCGAAATAGGCAAACAACTGCTGATGACGCGCGGCGCGCTGACGACGTTTTCGATCGCCAACGACGTCGCCAAGTACTTCGCGATCATCCCGGCGCTGTTCATCGTCGAGTATCCCGAATTGCAGCGGCTCAACGTGATGCATCTGGCGACGCCGCAGAGCGCGATTCTGTCGGCGGTAATTTTCAACGCGCTGATAATCATCGCGCTGATTCCGCTGGCGCTGCGCGGGGTGCAATACCGTCCGGTCGGCGCGGCGGCGATTCTGACGCGCAATCTTTTCATCTACGGCTTCGGCGGCGTGATCATTCCGTTCATCGGCATCAAGGCCATCGACATCGCGATCGCAGCGCTGCATCTGGCGTGAGGTTTTTCCAGTGAAGGCATTCAGGACCGCTCTCATGGCTACCGTGGTGCTCACCGTCATCACCGGCATCATCTATCCGATCGCGGTGTGGGGCATCGCGCAAGTGATTTTCCCGCGCCAGGCCGGCGGCAGCATCGTGGTCGCGGGCGACAAGGTCGCCGGATCGAGCCTTATCGGGCAGAATTTTTCGTCACCGCGCTATTTCCAGAGCCGTCCTTCAGCCGCCGGCGACAAGGGCTATGCGGCCGACAACTCGGGCGGATCGAATCTTGGCCCGACCAACACGGCGCTGATCGACGCGGTCAAGTTGCGGCTGAAAAACTTTGTCGAGAGCAATCCCGGCACCGACGCGCACCAGGTTCCGATCGACCTGGTGACGGCCTCGGCCAGCGGGCTCGATCCCGAGATAAGTCCGGCGGCGGCAGACCTGCAGGTCGCACGTGTTGCTCATGCGCGCGGTCTGAGCGAAGATCAGGTGCGGCAGTTGATTGCCGATAACACGCGGCAACGAGCGGCGGGGATCTTCGGCGAGCCCGGCGTTAACGTGCTGCTGCTGAACCTGGCCCTCGATCGCGCCGCGGGAAGTCATAGTGCTCGCGCTGCGAGAAGTCATGGCGGAACGCCCGGGACTTGAATGAGCGCTCAAAAACGACTCGAGCCCGAAGCGTTTCTCGACCTGGTGCCCCAGACTCAACGGGGCCGCCTCAAGGGTTATATCGGCGCCGCCGCGGGCGTAGGCAAGACGTACCGGATGCTCGAGGAGGCGCATCAGCTCCGCGATCGGGGAGTGGATGTGGTGCTGGGCTTCGTCGAAACGCATCATCGCCGCGAGACCGAGGAGCGGATTGGCGACCTCGAGATCGTGCCGCGGCGCAAAATCCAGTACCGCGACGTTGAGCTCGAAGAGATGGACGTCGATGCGATCGTCGCGCGCAAACCCGACGTGGTGGTGGTCGATGAGCTGGCGCATACCAACGCGCCCGGATCGCGCCACCCCAAGCGCTACCAGGACGTCGAGGAAATCGCCGGCACCGGCATCAACGTGATCACCGCGATCAACATCCAGCACGTCGAGAGCCTTAACGCGCTGATGAAGCGCGTCACCGGCATCGACGTGCGCGAGACGGTGCCCGATTCGTTCCTCGCGCGCGCCGATCAGATCGTCAATATCGACGTACCGGTCGAAGCGCTGCGCGAGCGGCTGCGCGAGGGCAAGATTTATCCGCGCGAGCAGATCGAAAACGCGCTGAAGAATTTTTTCAAGCCGAGCAATCTCGCTTCGCTGCGTGAGCTGGCGCTGCGCGAGGTCGCGCGCAGCCTGGACCGGCAGCGGCTGGCCCGCGAGTCGATCAAGCGCGAAGGCGGCCACCGCGCGAACGTAATCGATCGGATCATGGGCGGACTTTCGTCTAACGGCGCCGACACTGGACAACTGTTGCGCAAGGCCTCGCGCATCGCCGGTCAGCTCAACGCCGAATGGTTCGCCGTGCACATCGAGACGCCCAACGAATCGGTGAAAAATATCGGCACCCGCGACTTCGTCGCGCTGCTCGACAATATCAACGTCGCCAGCGACCTCGGCGCCGAGACCGTGTGGCTCAAGTCCGACGACGTGGTCAAGGCCTTGATCGATTTCGCGCACGACAAGGGCGTGACCAAGGTAATCGTCGGCCGCACGCATCAACCGCGATGGCGCCGACTGCTCCGAGGTGACGTGGTGGCGCGGCTGGTGGCGGACGCAACCGACCTCGACGTGGAAATCGTCGCGACCGACGAACGGGAGGATTCGCGATGAACGCACCCTCGCTTCAACGCCGAATCAGCAACGGCACTTTGCTGATGCTGGCGTTGGTCGTTCTGCTCTGACTCTACACGCTGCCGCGGGTCTATGCGCTGGGCGGCGCGATCCGCGCGACGCTCTATCGCAACTACATCAGCATCGAGGCCGCACAGAACATGCACGCGGCGCTGACGACGCTGCAGGTGGCCGAGCACGACGGCAAAGGCAGGGACGTTTTGCCCGGGGCCCGGCAAAACTTCATGCAGTGGATCGACGTCGAAAATCACGACTTCACCGAGGTCGGCGAGCCGGAACTGGCCGCCGATATCTTGAAGCGCGGCAACCAGTTGTTCGCCGATGTCGCCGCGGCGCCACCCGGTACCTATCACGATCGCGAATTTGCCGAGTTGAACGGCCGCCTCGACGATTTGATCGCGATGAACAAGGCTGCGATGTTTCGCGCCGACAGCCGCTCAGTAAAGTTGGGCAGGCATCTTGCCTATGAATTCGCGGGCGGTCTCGTGCTGGTGTTGCTGGTGGGCGCGGCGGTCTCGTGGGGACTCGGATGGCGGCTCTCGAAGCCGCTGACAGAGCTCGCCGATCGTTTGCGCGGGATCAGTCAGCGCAAGTCCCAGGTGCGGCTGGGTCCGCAGCCGCTGGCCGAGCTCGAAGCGGTCGCGCGCGAATTCAACCAGATGGCCGAGCGCCTCGAGCAGTACGACAAGCTGAACGTCGAGCGCCTGGTTTACGAAAAAAGCAAGACCGAGGCGATCATCGAAAGCCTCGAAGACGGCGTGGTGCTGATCGACAGTGACGGAATCGTCGCGCATATAAATGAGATCGCGTCGCTGATCCTCGGCGTCGATCTGCAGGACGCGCTGGGCAGTCCGTTCGACGATCTCAGCAGCAACCATCCGCACTACCTGCGGGTTCGCGACGCGCTGCGCACGCTGCAGCGGGCCGGCACCGCCGGGACCAACGGCCATCGCACCGAGATCGACCTTCACGTTCGCGGCCGCGATCATTCCTACGTGCTGAAGCCGGTCCCGCTTCATCACACCGTCGGCAAGTCGCTCGGCACGCTGCTGATTCTGCAGGACGTGACCTACATCCGCGATCAGGATCGCGCGCGCACCAACCTGGTCGCGACGCTGTCGCACGAACTTAGGACGCCGCTCACTTCGCTGGCGCTGTCGGCGGAGTTGTTGAGCCGCGAGGATGCGCCGGTGTTGAATCCGAAGAGCGGCGAGTTGCTGCAAGTGATCCTCGAGGAATGCTCGCGGATGCGCCAACTCACCGACAACCTGCTCAACCTCGCGCGCGGTGAGATTCCCGCGATCGCCGTCCAGCAGAAGCGGCTCGATCTGGCGCGGCTGGCGGCCGACGTGACGCGGCGCTTCGCGATCCAGGCGCGTGAGAAGCACGTCGAGCTCGAGGAGCATATCGGATCGGTGCCCGAGATTATCGGCGACCCGGTCAAGCTCTCGTGGGTGATCTCGAACCTGCTCGGCAACGCGCTGCGCTATACGCCGGCCGGCGGAACAATCCAGGTCTCGGCGCGCGGCACCGAGCACGCCACGCGGCTCGAAGTCACCGACTCAGGCCCCGGGATTCCAGCCGATATGAAAGACTACATTTTCGAGCGCTTCGTGCAGTACGGCTCCGACGGCTTCGAGAAGGGATCGGCGGGGCTGGGGCTGTCGATCGTCAAGGAGATCGTCGAGGCGCACGGCGGCAGGATATTCGTCGAGAGCGCGAATTCTCACGGCGCGCGATTCATCGTCGAGATTCCCGCCGCACAGGAGATCTGATGGCCAGGCTGCTCATCGTTGATGACGAGCGCAACATCCGGCGCAGCCTCACCACGTTTTTCGAGTCGCTCGGCCACGAGGTTCGCGGCGCGGAGAACGGCGCGCAGGCGGTCGCGCTGCTGGCCGAGACGCAATTCGATCTGGTGGTGACCGACTACAAGATGGCCGAGATGAGCGGGCTCGAGCTGCTGCGCGATATCAAGCGGCGCGCGCCCGAGTGCCTCGTGATCCTGATGACCGCCTATGCGACCGTCGAAAATGCGGTCGAGGCGATGAAATCCGGCGCTTACGATTACGTCACCAAGCCGTTCTCGCTCGAGCAGATTCAGCACACCGTCGATCGCGCGCTGCACGTCGGGCTGCTGACCGCGGAAAATCGCGCGCTGCGCAGCGCGATCGACGAGGAGCCGCTGCTCGACTCGAAGAGTGCCGCGATGCAACGCCTGCTCGAAACCGCGCGCCAGGCCGCGGCCAGCGATGCCACGATTTTGCTCACGGGAGAAAGCGGCACCGGCAAAAACGTCATCGCGCGGCAGATCCATCGATGGAGCCGGCGCCAGAGTAAGCCGTTCGTCGTCGTCAATTGCACCACGTTGTCCGAAGAACTGCTCGAGAGCGAGCTGTTCGGGCATGTGCGCGGCGCGTTCACCGGCGCGGTCAAGGACAAGCCGGGCCGGCTCGAAGCGGCGAACGGCGGCACGGTATTTCTCGACGAGATCGCCGACTTGACGCCGACGCTGCAGACCAAGTTTCTGAGGTTTCTGCAGGATCAGAACTTCGAGCGGGTCGGCGGTGAGCGGACGATCCATGTGGATGCGCGAATAATCGCGGCGTCCAATCGCGACCTCGAGTCCGAAGTCGCCGCGCATCACTTTCGCGAGGATCTCTATTACCGCCTCAACGTGATCACGTTGCGCGTGCCGCCGCTGCGTGAACGCCGCGAGGATATTCTGCCGCTGGCGCAATGGCTGCTGAATATCGCGGCCGTGCGCAATTCGCATCCGGGCCTCGCGCTGTCACCCGGCGCGACCGCGGCGCTCGCGCGCTACCGATGGCCCGGCAACGTCCGCGAGCTGCGCAACGCGATCGAGCGCGGCACGGTCCTGATGCGCGGCGAGACGATCGCACCCGACGACCTGCCCGATTCGCTTTTTCACGATTCAACCGAGGCGCTGGCCGGCATCCCGAACGCCGCCAGCCTGGACGAAGTCGAGCGCGAGCACATCGCGCGCGTGCTCGGCGCCAGCGCGACGCTGGAAGAAGCCGCCGACACCCTCGGCATCAACGTAACGACGCTGTGGCGCAAGCGCCGCCGCTACGGAATCGAATAGCTGTTCCTTATCGCGAAGGCGCCGCCGAATGCTGACGCACGGGATCGCCCGACATCAACTGCTGCGCTTTGCGTAGCGCCGCTTCGGTCTCGCGCAGCAAGTCCGCGAACACTTCGGCGGCGGGCTTGATCTCGTGAATCAGTCCGGCGCCCTGGCCGGTCGGCATGAAGGTGCGATTCGGATCGACGTCGCCGCCACCGCGTCCGGTGTAGTTCATGACGCCGTTGCGCGTCGAGGTTTGCGCCTGCATCGGGAACGGCTGAATCTTCGACGGGTCCTTCTCCCATTCGAGCGCGTACTCGGTGCGGATGACGCGGCAGGTCTTGCCGGTGTACGCGCGGGTGCGAATGGTCGAATCCTCGTGCGCCTTCACGATCGCCTCGCGATAACCCTGCGCCGCCTGCGCCTCGGGCGTCGCGATAAAGCGCGTGCCAACCACGACGCCCTGCGCACCGACCGTGAGCGCCGCCGCGATCTGCCGTCCGTCGGCGATTCCGCCGGCGGCCAGCACCGGCAGTCTGACCGCGTCGATCATCTGCGGCACCAGCGAGAGCATCCCGATCTCGCCGGTATGCCCGCCCGCCTCGGTGCCCTGCGCGACGACGACATCGGCGCCCGCGTCCTGCGACTTGACGCCGTGATGCACCTTGCCGCACATCACGACGATCTTCATCCCGGCATCGTGCATCACCTTGACGAATTCCTGCGGCACCGACAGTCCGGCGACGAACACCTTGACCCGCTCCTCGATCATCACCGGCACGTGCGGGCGCATCATGTCGGGGATCGGCGCGAGCAGATCGACGGCGAACGGCTTGTCGGTCAGATCGCGGGTCTTGCGGATTTCGGCGCGCAGGTCGTCGGGGCTGAGGGACGCGGCGCCGATCACGCCGAGTCCGCCGGCGTTGGAAACCGCGGCGACCAGCTTGTGCATCGCGACCCCGCCCATTCCGGCGAGCAGGATCGGATACTTGATTCCAAAGTAATCGCAAATCGGCGTATGCAGCATCGCAATGTTCTCCAGTAGTGAGCCGCCTCTGCGACTGGCTCCTCATTGACTTCTTAGTTGGCGGATCGGTCGCAATCAAGCGCGCCCGGTTTGCGCCTAAGTCTGATCTGCCAACTCAGAGTGCAGAGTTGACGAACTGGCCCCGCGTAGCGACGTGATGCATAATCGCATTCGCGCGCGGAGAGGTGGCCGAGCCCGGCTTAAGGCGCACGCCTGGAACGCGTGTAGGCTCGAAAGGGTCTCGGGGGTTCGAATCCCCCCCTCTCCGCCAAGCAGTCCGCAATTGAATCAATTCGAACCAATATTCAGTACGCGGGCCGCATTGTCGCCGCGGATGGCGGCGCGATCTTCCCCGGACAGTCCGGTCGCTGCCTCGAGGCGCTCAATCGGATCTTCGACTCCCATGTCGAATCGATAGTCGGTGCCGATGGTGATTTGGCCGGCGCCGGCTCGACGCACCAGAAATTCGAGCTGTTCGGGGGAATAGACGAGCGAGTCGAAGTAGATTCGTCTCAAGTAATGGCTTGGGAGTCTCTTGCAGGTGTGCGACTCGGGGCGGACGCGCCAGCCATGATCGAAGCGGCTCACGTAAAATGGAAAATAACCGCCGCCGTGCGCCGCGCACAATTTCAGGCGCGGGAAGCGATCGAAGACGCCGCCGAACACGAGATGAGCCAGCGCGATCGTCGTGTCAGCGGGATTGCCAATCAGATTGGAGAGATAGAAGGGCGAGGTCCGCTCGCCGAGCGTGCATCCGGCCGGATGCATAAAAATCAGTGCGCCCAGCTCCTCCGCTCTGCTCCAGAGAGGATCGTATTGTGGATGCGCCAGTTCGAGCTCGTTGACGTGAGTCGAGACGATCGCGCCCCTGAGCTTCAGCGTCCGTAGCGCATGATCGAGTTGCACGACGGCGAGCTGCGGATGCTGCATCGAGAGCATCGCAAGGCCGACAAGACGATTCGGCCGCTGCGCACATAACGCCGCGATCCCCTCGTTGGTGCTGGTCACGATTTTGCTCGCGGATTCGCGATCGGCCCAATAGTGATAGAGCGGCGCGGGGCTGACTGCCTGGATATCTATTCGCATCGCGTCCATCGCGCGTAGCCGCACTTCGACGTCGGCAAATTTCTGACGATAGACTGTTGTCATCAGTATACGATTCCGCTCAGTCGACGCCGCCCCTGTCGCTCGCGCCGTCTCCTCGTTCGCGCGAGACCATGCTGGATCCTTGCGTGCCATTGCCTCGGCTTCGGGAACGATCGCGTGAGCATGAATGTCTATCGAGGGGCTCATACCTTCGTCAGTGGGAACACCAAGTCCATTAGCCGTGATTCTGTTCAGACTTTCAAGGAAATTTGGAGCTAGTCGCGTCTCGGCGCTCATCTCGCCCGGATGGAATTGCGGGCGTTCTTTCGCGAGCTATTGCCGAGACCCGAATGGGATAGAGCAGGCGGCGCCGACAGGAGACATCGCCGCGACGTTCGTCGGAGGGCCGCAGCGAGTGCCGATCGGCTGCCGAATCAAGCCGGGCGATTGATTGCGCGCAAAGGGCGTCCTCGTCTAGCGTCGTAGGTCGATAACCAATTCTTCAAAAACTTTGTGCGAGGTCATCCATGGCGCAAGCCCATTACGAGGTTGATGAGAAGAATCGCTATCGGGTCGAGACCCCCGGGCATCAAGGATGGCCACGCACTGCCAGAGCCGGCGATCCGGACAAGTACCTGATGATCTCGGCGGACTGCCATGCCAACGAGCCTGGCAATTTGTGGCGCGATCGGATCGATTTGAAGTTTCGCGACCGTCTGCCGCACGTCGAAGTCGATGCCAACGGTGAGAAGTGGTTCATCGCCGAGGGTGTCGGCAAATCGCGCGTTCGCGCGCGCATGATTGGCGACGTTCCGCGCGAGAATAGCGAGGACCGCCTGCGCGGCCGCGTGGGAGCAGATCCGAAAGAGCGAATTCAGGATCAGATCCGCGACGGCATCGATGCGGAGATCATCTTCCCGAACAAGGGCTTGATGATGTTCGCTACCAAGGACGCGGCGTTCGGGATGGCTCAATGCCGCGTCTGGAACGACTTCGCCTGGGAAATGTACGGCGAGTACAACGACTTCATGTCACCGGCTGCGGCCATCATGACGTCGGAGGTTGCGCCGGCGATCGAAGAAATCAAGCGGGTTGCGAAAATCGGATTCCGGTTCCTGACGCTTCCGTGCAAGCCGGTCTTCGGCGGTCACGATTCGCGGGATCCCAATTACAATTTGACCGTCTACGATCCGATGTGGGCGGCGGTCGAAGACTGCAATCTGCCAATCACGTTCCATGTCTCGACCGGACGCGATCCACGCGTGGCGCGCAAGGAAGGCGGCGCGGTGATCAATTACGTATCGCATTCGCTGTCGCCTACTATCGAGCCGGTCGCGAGCTTGTGCGGCTCCGGCGTGATCGAGAGATTTCCGAAGATCAGGTTTGCCGCAGTCGAGAGCGGCATCGGATGGGTACCGTGGGCGCTCGACGCGATGGACGAGGCATATCGCAAGCATCATTTGTGGGCGTATCCGAAGCTCAAGCACTTGCCCAGCGAATATTTCCGCAGCAACGGGGCCGCGACGTTTCAGGAGGATCGCGCCGGGCTTGAGCTCGCGGAGAAATGGAGGCTGGTCGACAACTTCATGTGGGCCAATGACTATCCGCACGCCGAAGGAACCTGGCCGCACTCGGCGGAAGCGATCGAGCGCGAGATGGGTCATCTCAGTGACGGTGCGCGCGCGAAGATCCTCGGACTCAATGCGGCAAGGATGTTCAAGTTCGATGTCGAGTTGCTACGCGAGCGGCGCCGCAACGTATCGGCGTCTGTACAGCACTAGACGATCGGCAGCGGGGACGGAGGGCATATGATCGAAATAGGAGTCTTTCATAACGGTGCGTCCGATCTTCCGGTGGTGCGGACCGCGTCGGGCGTCGCGATCAACGACGGCAATCTCGCCGAAGTCCACGAATCCAGCCAGCGCGGATTGATCGGGCAAGTGCGGCAGGGGATCCTCGCCGACAAGCTCGGCTTTAACTACTTCTTCATGACCGAGCATCACTTCCAGCCCGAGGGCGCGGAGTTCAGTCCAAATCCGCTGTTGGCGGAGACCGCGATCGCAGCGCGCACGCGTCAGATTCGGCTGGGGCAGGCGGCCAACATCGTTACCTGGTGGCATCCGATTCGAATCGCGGAGCAGGCCGCTATGCTCGACGTGATCAGCAACGGGCGCCTCGAGTTCGGAATTGGTCGCGGCTATCAGCCGCGCGAGGCCGAGGTTTTCGGATGGCCGTTCGCGACGATCCAGGACCAGGAGCGCAATCGCGCGTACTACCAGGAAGCTTACGAGATCATCATGAAGGCGTGGACGCAGCCGTCGTTCTCGCATCACGGACAGTTCTTCACGATTCCGCCAGTGTTCACCCGATGGAACCATCAGCAGACGATCGCGTATTTCGAATCCGGCAAGGCGGGACGCAAACTCGAAGAAGTGCTGAGCATCGGGTCGCCCGATCCCTACGGCGGCGCTAATCCCGTGATGCAGAGCTCGACCGTGCTCAAGGAGCTGCAAGTCTTTCCTCAACCGATTCAGCGGCCGCATCCTCAGATGTGGGAGCCGCTCACGACCGAGCGATCGATCAAATGGGCGGCGGAGCGCGGACTCAACGGATATTTCATCGTCGAGCCCAACTCGCGGCTCAAGAAGAACGTCGAGACCTTCTATCAAGAAGCGGAGAAAGCCGGATGGCCGGACAGACTCGGTCGCGGCAGGCTCAAGTACGGATGGGACGCGGAAAAGCGTCGCGGCGTTCTAACCGGGCGCTACATTCATATGGTCCTTCCCGGCCACGATCGCGAACGCGAACTGAAACGCTACAAGGAAGCGCTTGAAGTGCAATGGGACTATTACGGGCCGTTCGGCTTTGCCTCGGTGCTCGCGGATGCCGATGAGGAGAAACTCGATCCGGCGAAAAAAGTCGATCCCGCACTGCTGCTGAAAAAGGAAGTCGCGCTGTTCGGGACGCCTTCGGAAGTGACCGCGCAGATTATGCGAATCAAGGAAACCTGCGGTTACGAGGATTTCGCGTTCAATGCATGGTTCGAGAAGGGCGGCTTCCAGAGCAAAGAAATCGAGGATCAGATGCAGTACTTCGCCGAGGAAGTGACACCACTCCTGGCGCGCGCATGCGGCGGGCATGTACAAAATCCGAAGCTCGGTCTCGACTTCGAGATTTCCCACTGAAGGGCTGAGACCAAAATACGGTTACTCAAAATCCCGCCCGCGGGCGATACTGACGGCTGGATCTGGTTGAGATGGGTTTCGCGCTACCGAGGTGTTCGTCCGCGAGGATCACCGGGCCAACCCGGTCTGGAAAATGGGGCACTTCCATTGCTCCCCGCACGCTCCTGAAGGCGAACGCCGCATGGTTTTCTAACTTCATCGCGACATTTGCCACAAAAATCGGGACGATTGCCGATGACTCGTGCCAAACGCGCCTCTGCCATCCGGTCATCGATTCCGACGGTCACACGATCGAGGCGATCGCACCTCGATCAGCGGTCGACAGTTAAACTCGGTTACGCTTGCGCCATTGGGCCGCGCAGTAAGTTGCCGGGCAGCGCTCCCGTATGCACGTTGTTTCGCAGTACGACTTGCCCATTGACGACTGTCGCGAGCAGTCCGTCTGATTTCTGCTTCAGTCGGCGCGCGCCGGCCGGCAGGTCGTAGGTCAGCTCCGGCAACTGTGGATTGATCCGGTTGGGATCGAAAACGATGACGTCCGCGAAGTTGCCTTCACGCAGCAATCCGCGTCCCTTCAGACCCCAGTGATAGGCCGGGACGAAGCTCAGCAAACGGATTGCCTGCTCGAGAGTTAGCGCCTCCTTTTCGCGCACCCAATGACTCAGCACGTGCGTTTGCAACGATGAGTCCATGATCTGCGACACGTGCGCGCCCGAATCCGAGAACGTCACCACCGACCGCGGATGTTTCATCATTTCCAGAACGTGATCCTGATTCTCGTTGACGAGAGTCTGGAGGAAGAATTTCTTGAGATTCTTCTCCAGCGCAAGATCGATCATGACATCGACTGGATCTTTGCTTTCAGCCGCAGCTATCTCGGCAACCGATCGATAGGGCGGTGTCGCCCGGTCGAGCGGGAAGATCCAGTTGTAGTTCGCGCCGCGCGCTTCCGCACCTACTGCGCGCTCCTCGCTGCGCGAGCGCTCGCTCGCGGCTTGCACCAGCTTGCGACGGATCTCAGGATTGCGCAGCGCGGCTTCCTGTTCTGCCAGAGGGAGTTTGCGAATCTCGCGCCACGCCGGAATTCGATCGAACGGCATGTTGGTTTCGAACGACAACAGCACGTTGAGCGAGCGGCTGTGGACCTGTACGAACATGCGACCGCCCGCCGCTGCATTTTAATCGCGGGTTTCGAAACATCGGCCCCAATAATTCGGCGCCCGGCGCGAGCTGAACATCCCGAAGGTCACCGGGACTGAGCTCTCGACGGCGAGCGACTTGAGGCGCCCCAAATAGTCATCGAGACGCGCACCCTCGGCGCCGGTATCTTCACCGGCGATCTCGAAGATGCCCGCACCCAACTCGCCCATCACTCCGACCAGCTGCCGCACTTCGTCCCAGTTGGCGATTCTGCTCGCAACGGGCCGGCCGTCGGGCGTCTGATGATTGCTCGTGCGCGAAGTCGTGAACCCTATCGCACCTGCCCGGATGCCGTCGCGCAGCTCGTCGCGCATGAGCTGAAGGTCTTCGGTCGTCGCTTCTTCGTCGAAAGCGCGCTCGCCCATCACGTAGGTGCGGAGCGCCGAGTGGCCCATGTACGCGGCGTAGTTGATCCCTTTGGGCAGGCGATCGACCGCGTCCAGATATTGCGCAAAGGTGGTCCAGGACCATTTGATTCCCGCCTGCATCGCTTCCGGCGAGATATCTTCGGCTCGTTCCAGGTTTCGCATGACGAGCAATTTGTCCTTCTCGCCGCATGGCGCGAGCGAGAATCCGCAATTGCCCATCACCACCGACGTGACGCCATGCCAGCACGAGCAGGTGCCGAGCGCGTCCCAGAAAACCTGGGCGTCCATGTGCGTATGCGCATCGACCAGGCCGGGCGACACGATGTGCCCGTCCGCATCGAGCGTTTCGCGCGCGCTCTCGCGGATTTTGCCGATCGCCGCGATCTTGCCGCCTTCAATTCCGACGTCGCCCTTGTATCGCGGCATCCCGCTGCCATCGACGATCGTGCCGTTGCGGATTATCAGGTCGTACATGGTTCACTCCTTTTCGCGCTCGCGTCCAGGCTAAAGACTTTCCCTCGACGAGTTTGGGCGGCGGAGTCACTCAGAGCTGCCTCGCTCACGGGGTCACCGGCAACACGACTGTGCCACATCACCCCGGGGGCTCGGTCATCTCCCACGGCATCAGAGGCTATCGAACCCTCCGCTGACTCGTCAAACCGATCGCTGCTGATCTCTTTCATTGAAAAACATTTCATTCGGATCTAGCGTAGTTGAACGATCGGTATGCGGAGGGCAGGCGCATGGAACTCCGACCATTTGGCAAGACCGGGATTCAGATTTCCGCCGTCGGCTTCGGATGCTGGGAGATTGGCGGCGGCTACGGCAGTATCGAGGAATCCGAGTTCATCAAGGCGATTAATCGCGCGCTCGATCTCGGCATCAACTGCTTCGATACCGCCGAGGCATACGGCTTCGGCGCGTCGGAAAAATCACTGGCCAAAGCACTCGGCTCGCGCCGCAAGGAAGCTGTCATCACGACCAAGTTCGGCGTCGGCTACCCCGACGCTCCCAACTATCGCGACAGCACCCGCAAGCGCGTCGTCGAGTCGATCGACAAAAGCCTCAAGGCGCTCAACACCGACTACGTCGACGTCTATCTCATCCACTGGCCCGATCGAATCACGCCGTTCGAAGAGCCAATGCAGGCGCTCGACGAGCTGGTGAAGCAAGGCAAGGTCCGGGCGGTTGGCGTATCCAATTTCAAACTGAGTGAGATCGAACGATGCGCGCGGACGCGGCGCGTCGACGTCGTCCAGTACTGCTGGAATATGTTCGACCGCCGTATGCAGAAGGAAATTTTCCCATACTGCCGCGAAAACGGCATCGGCGTGATGGCCTACGGCTCGCTCGCCTACGGCTTGCTGACCGGCACGCTCAGCGAGGAGTCGGCGTTCGAGAAAGGCGACTGGCGCTCGCGCCGCGGCAAGCTCGGCAACATCAACCTGGCGCAGCATCTGTTCGGCCCCGATCATTTTCTCAACAACCTGCGCGCGGTCGAGGATCTGAAGCCGATCGCGAAGCGCTACAACAAAACGGTGCCGCAGCTCGCGCTGCGCTGGACGCTCTCGAATCCGGTTATCAGCACCGCGCTGGTGGGATGCCGCAATCCGCGCGAAGTTGACGACAACGCCGGCGCGCTCGGCTGGTCAATCTCCGACGCGGATATGAAAGAAATCGATGCGGTCTTTGCGCGTCACGGCGCGATCACGATGCCGGAAACGTGGCTCGAGACTGAATAGTCACTTGCTAATGAACTGAGTAGTCATAAATACGACGACAGAGGTGCGGCATGCCGATTCAGAAATTCGCGCCGATGACCAAAAATTTCTCGACCTTCGACTGCGATGCGCACGTGACGGAGCCGCCATGGCTCTGGGAGCGCGCGAAAGACTGGCTGACCAGCGACGAATACGAGGCCCTCAAAAGTACCATCTGGTACGATGCCGAATCCGATCAGCTGATCGTCAATGGCAAGGCCGGCGCGGGAATCGGCTCGCAGCGTATCGGCGGCACGGCCGGTATGGTGAACGTGCTGTCGCTCGCGGGTCCCGGCCTCAAGCACGATATTCAGCGCGCGCTCAACGTCCGCAATCTGAATCCCAGGACCGCGCTCACCAAGGAACAGGCGGCGTACATCGATCACAAGGGTTCGTATGAGCCCAAGCCGCGGCTGCGCGACATGGATGTGCAGGGGATCGACCAGGTGATGATCATTCCGACCGACATCGATACCTACCCATGGCTGCTGAACGCCGTCGGCGCCAAGGCGATGTGCAAGGCCTACAACGATTGGGCGCACGAGTACTGCGCGGAGAATCCCGAGCGGCTTTATTTCGCCGCGATGCTCCCGATGCAGGATCCGAAATTCGCCGAGCAGGAGGTCTATCGCGTCGCTGACAAGGGATGCCGCGTCGGGCTGGTGCGGCCGATCGATGCGATGGGGAATTATCCGATTCAACCCAAGTACGACCGGGTGTGGCGCGCGATGGAGGAGACCGGCGTCGTTTACGGGATGCATCCGTTCCCGGCCTTCGGCTCGCTCAAGCCGCCGGGCTACACCGAGCAGCACTCGGGCGCCGAGTTGATTTCGCTGACTGCGACCACGTCGGGCCTGCCGCATTCGTTTCTGATCAACGTGCAGGATTTCCAGGCGGAGGCGTCGCTATGGGTGGTGATGGTGCTGATGTCGGGATTCTTCGACCGCTTTCCGAAGCTGAAGGCGGCGGTGTTCGAGGCGTCATCGACCTGGCTCAGCTTCATCCTCGACGAATGCGACAAGAACTATAAGCTCTATCGCAATGAACGCCGCTTGCGTCAATTGAAAAAACTGCCGAGCGAGACATTCTTCGAGCGCTGTGTCACCGGTTTCGAGGGCGACGAAGCGCCGCCGTCACGCTTGCCGGAATTTTACGAGAACATCCTGGCGTGGTCGTCCGACGTGTACCATCACGATGGCGACGACGCCTGGCGCGCGATCGACACGATGCGGAAATGCGAACTGCCCGAGCCGTATCAAGCCAAGTTCCTCGGCGGCAACGCGCGCAAGCTGTACAGAATAGACGCGCCCAAAAACTTCATCGCTGATCGCGTAACTGAAATCGAGCGTCCCGACTGGTGGCCGACCGAGGAAGAGATCAAGCGGTCGCTCAGGCCCGAAGCTTCCGTGCGGCACTAAGGAAGGACCATGGCGAACAAGCGGTTTGCGGTTTTTGATAGCGACTCGCACGTCGTCGAGACGCCGGAGCTGTGGACTAAATACCTGGATCCGGAATTCCGCACGCTCGGGAAATCCGCGCTGTGGCGTGAAGAGGGAAAGCTCGGCTCCTACCTGAAGGTCAACGGCAAGGTCTTCCGCGACACGATGAACTCCAACATCCCGCGCCACGCTATTTGGCGGCCCGGGATGACCTGGGACAAGGTCGGCGAGCTCGATCCTGACACTCGACACGCCGCGACCGCCGGCGCGTCGAACGCAGAGGCGCGCCTGCGCGACATGGATGCGATGGGAATCGATCAGGCGCTGCTATATCCAACCTGGTTCGCCGAGGGCTTTCATTTGGTGGAGGATCCCGACGTCGCGTACGCGCTCGCGCGCGCCTACAACGACTGGATCGCGGATTTCTGCAAAGCCGCGCCGGACCGGCTGTTCGCCGCGTCGATGGTGCCGCTGCAGAACATCGACTTTGCCGTCGAAGAGCTTCGCCGCACCGCGAAGATTCCCTGTTTTCGCGCGGCGTTCATCCGGCCGATGTTTCTCGAAGGCCACTACTTCACGCATCCGATTTACGATCCGTTATGGGCGGAGCTCGAGACGCTGGGGACGACCTGCGCGGTGCATCCCGCGGTCGGGATGTGGAATCCGGAGTGGACCTCGCATGGCCCGTTTTTCGAGAAAATAAAGACCCGCCGGCACCATCGTTCGTTCACGACTGCGGAAGGCGGTGGTCCTGCCGCGGGCGGTGGATCGGACATTGCGTTCGGCTTCACCGCGTCACCGCCGCTCGGGCATCCGATCGCGCAGATCCTCGCGCCGTGGCTCGACAATCACATGTTCGTCGCATCGACGCTGATCGGATTTACGGTGATGCAGCGCTATCCGAACATGAAAATGGTGGTCGCGCACGGCAAGGCCTCGTGGATGGAGGAGGTGCTGGAGAAGATGGAAGCGTCAACGCGCACGATTCCACTCCTGCACCACTATCCGGTGCGAACCGATACCGAAGAGATGTGGAAAGAAGGCAAGGTCATGCTTGGCTTCGACGCCGAGGAGCGGCTGATCCTCAAACTGCCCGAGGATTTCGCCGAGAAGATCGTATGGGGCTCGCGCTATCCGCATCATGATACGACCAGTGCATGGGACGCGATTGCGAAAATGACTGAAGCGAATATCGCGGAATCCAGTATGGCGCGAATGCTGGCTGGCAACGCATCGGAACAATTCGGAATCCATCTCGTACAGAAAGTGGACGCATGAGGCACAAATGGCTGCGAAAGAATCGGTGCGCGAAGAAACCCACACGCTAGGCGCAAGTCAACTCGTCGTGCTCAAGGGCGGATCGGGCAAGCCGCTGCTCATACTGCACGAGGAGCTGGGCTATCCGGGCTGGATGAAATGGAATGAGGCGCTAAGCGAGCGGCGAACTCTGGTGACTCCGCTCTACCCCGGATTCGGGCGCTCTCCGCTCGCCGACTGGATCATGAACATCCGGGATCTCGCGAGCTTCATTGCGCGCTTCGTTCGCGAGCAGGGTCTCGCGCCGATTGACGCGATCGGTTTTTCTCTCGGCGGATGGGTTGCGGCCGAGATGGCGGCGAGCGATCCGGGTATCTTTTCAAAACTGGTATTGGTCGCGCCGGCCGGCATCCGCCCGCCGGAGGGCGAGATCAAGGATCTGTTCACGGTTCCGGCGCTGATCTATCTGCGCGAGTCGGTGCGCGATTTCGCCTCGTCGCCGGAGTTCAGCGCGCTCTACGATGGCGGTACGTCGCCCGAGCAATACGAGGCGTTCGAAGACGCGCGCGCGGAGACGGCGCGGCTCGCGTGGCAGCCCTACATGTTCAACCCGAGCCTGCCTCATCTGCTCGAAGGCACCGCGAACAATCCCGCGTTGATTGTGTGGGGACGCGACGATGCGATCGTGCCGATTTCAGCGTCGCAGGTGTATCAAAAGTCGATGAAGAACGCGCGCACCTTGGTCCTCGACGGATGCGGTCATCGGCCTGAAGTCGAAAAGTCACAGCAGTTCATCGAACAAGTGCGGAATTTTCTCGGATAACGAGCGGGAGGCCGGCTATGCATATAATGTGGTTCACCGAACGGCAGTATCACTACGATCCCGAAACCGAACCGGAGCGGAGCACTCTGCTGGAAAGCCAGATCCTCCGCAACCGCAGCTTCTTCGGCTTGCCCAACGCGAATTTCGATCCGGCGCAGGGATCGAAGCTGCTCAATGAGTACCTCGATGAAAAGATTTACTCCGAAGATCTTGGCTTCGACGGCCTGATGCTCAACGAGCATCACGGCACGCCGTTTTGCCTCGGCTCGGTGATGGATGTCGAGGCGGCGGTGCTGGCGAAAGCAACCAAGCGCGCGAAGATCGTATTGCTTGGCAATCCGGTGCCGACGGTCGCCAACGCGCTGCGCCTCGCAGAAGAGCTGGCGATGATCGATCTAATCTCGAAAGGACGGCTGGTGCCCGGATGGGTGCGCGGCGCGGGCAGCGAGCAGCTCGCGCACAACGCGAATCCCGCCTATAACCGCGAGTACTTCGAGGAAGGCGTCGCCTTCATCCTCAAGTCGTGGACGACTCCGGGACCGTTCCGCTACGAGGGCAAGCATTTTCATTTCCGTTTCGTGAATCCGTGGGTGCTGCCGATGCAGAAGCCGCATCCTCCGATCTGGATTCCGGGGCTAATCAGTCCAGACACGGTGGTATGGTGCGCTAAGAAGCGCTTCCCGTATATCGCGCTCGCGACCAAGCTCGAGCCGACGGTCGAGATGTGGAACACCTACACGGCCGCGGCCGCGCGCGAAGGTTACCAGGCTGGACCGGAGAACTTCGGCTATCTGCAGCCGGTGTTCGTCAGCGACAATCAGCAACGCGCCGAGGAGCTCGGCAAGCGATTCCTCTACGGCGGCGCGTTCGCACAC
>VFSW01005661.1_pt1 | contig 18451 bp, 13 predicted proteins | sample 5358111 | NCBI WGS metagenome assembly VFSW01 (sample SAMN11554181, study PRJNA540505) | mine drainage metagenome | isolation source: sediment from site ElyBrook_90M | place: USA: Ely Copper Mine, Vershire, VT | collected 2017 | reverse complement strand
GCATAATTGGGATTGTGCTCCAGCAATGCGCGGAACTCAGCCACCCCACTCTCCAGTTGACCGGTCTTCACCAACTCCATCGCCAGGCCGTAGCGCGCAAAGGCGTCGGCGGGATTCTGCGCCACCATCGCTTTAAGAACTTCCATTCGGTTTGTCGCCATATCTCTACGTGCTACTATACCGGGCAATGGCGTGCCCGTTTTTTTACCCCGTGGCGCGATTCGAAACCGATCCTTGGAGTGTACCGCCGCGTTTGCCTTTGGGCGACGCGTTTTCGGGTGTTTGCCGCGCTCCCGGAAGCGCCTTCCAGCCGGATGAAAAACGCATGCGCGCAGTGTGCAACCTCGGATATGGACGCCATGGTTGCGAGCAATTTCCCCCAGGCTCCGCTGTGGACGCCATTCGCTTCCACGCCGCGAAAGACGCGGGTGAGTTGATCCACATCCAATACGTTTTCGAAAAAGACTGCTGGCCTGGCGAGCACGGAGATGCGGCGAGCCTCACAAATGAAACCTTGCGGCGCCAAGCCCACGTCTTCCTCGAAAGCTATCTGAGAAGACGTAGCGCAACATGAGTCCGGAATTGGCCGGACGTTTCGTTCGCGAGAGCGTTTCCGAATATTCCGAATTCGCGCTTCCCACCGACGCCAATACGCTGGGCAATGTTCTCGGCGGGAAGGTGATGCACCTGGTGGATCTGGCGGCTGCGCTCGCCGCCGTGCGCCACGCGCGCTGCCCCGTGGTAACGGCCTCGGTGGATCAAATGACCTTTCTCCACCCCGTTCACATTGGCCAGTTGATCATTCTGCAATCGAGCGTAAACCGCGTATTCCGAACTTCCATGGAAGTGGGAGTGCGCGTCGAGGTGGAGGATTTGCTCACCGGTCACCGCAAGCACACGTCGTCCGCATACTTGACGTTTGTCGCCATCGACAAGAGCGGGCGGCGCGTGCCGATCGGGCCCGTGATTCCCGAGACTGACGAGGAGAAGCGGCGGTACGCTGAGGCTGAGGAACGCCGAACCTATCGGCTGGCAATGCGCGACAAAGCTTTACGAAAACTCGTGTAAAGCTCTATTCGCTCTCCGCTTTGTACATGTACTTAATGTTCGGTTTGAAAATCAGCAAATTGGGGTGCCCGTCGCGATTTACCTTCAGGCAAGTCTTGTCGTACCACTCGATCACACCCTCCAATGTTTCCCCGTCTTTCATGACGAACACCATGGGTGTCTTAGACTGCATCTGTTTCATGTAGTAGAAATTTTCAGCGTTGGTTTGATCCGGTGGGGCGACCTTCTTCTGGTGATTGGTGGGACGGCGGTTCATTTGGTCCTTCACTTCGTTCAAAGACGGACGGATTAGCTTACGATTCCCGGACTCCACGGCACGCTCCATAATTCGAGATGATCCAAATCCAGGCCCAATACCCGTTTCGAGCCAGCCGGGGCCATTCGGAGGATTACTAGACGCTCAGCTAAAATCATTGAACCATACTGACAAAGCCTCCGCAAGGAACCACGCCATAAGGAGCAGACGTGCCCGGAAGCCTGGGGTTACATCGCCAAACCGCGCAATTCCACTACCAGCGCGTCCAGCGCGATGCTCTTTTGAATATTGCGCCGCACCAGCCCGGACAGCTCATCGGCCCGGTGTACCGCGGCGCGGATCCAGCGGAACGACACGCGCGACGCCAGCGCTTCCAACTCGCGGCGGATATCGGCGTTGCGGATTTCGCCCGTGCCTTCCGACAACAACAGCACGTCCTCCAGCAACACATACAAGATATTCAGAAGCGCGTCCAACTTTTCCGTTTTGCGAGGCGCCATGGCCTCGGCGTACTGCGCCCATTCGGAGAAGGGCGCGCGGCCCGCCGCCACTTCCAATAGTTTCACCATGGCGGTCCGGCGTTCGTTGTACACTTCCAGATCCATCGACACCGCGAGGCCGGGACTTCCTGCGGCCAGCGCCATGCGCCGCTCGGCGTCGGGCAGTCCGCGCGACGCGACGAAGGCCTGCATCTCCGCGTTCGACAACGGCGCCAAATGGAACGACACGGCCCGCGAACGGATGGTCGGCAGCAAATCGTAGGGATTCTCGGCGGCCAGCAAGAGGATCAAGTGCTCGGGCGGCTCTTCCAAGATTTTGAGCAGCGAGTTGGCGGCCTGCTCGTTCGCCCGATCGATATGGTCGATCAGGAAAACGCGGCGCGTTCCGTGCAGCGGCTTAAACTGCGCGCGCTCCTTCAGCAGGCGCATCTGCTCGATCGTGATCTGCCGCAGCGGGCCATCGGGCGGAAAGGTCACGAAGTCGGGATGCGTGGCGAACATCAAGGGATCTTCGTTGCGCTTGTCGGATGGCCATTTCTCGCGCTCCGCGATCGTTTCGGCATTCGCTTCCAGGCTTAGATCGTCCTGCTCGATCTTGTCCGCCCCTCCCATCATCGCGGCCGCGAAGCGCCGCGCCAGCGTGGCTTTTCCCACTCCTTCCGGACCGTCCAGCAAGATGGTCTGCGGGATACGTTCCTGCTGCGTCATCGCGAACAGTGTTTGCGCGACTTTGCCGTTGCCGTGGAAGTGCTCGAAAGACAATCTTCAGTCTCCCACACCGGCCGTAATCCGTCCGTAGGACCCAGGGGTTCGGCTGGAGAGCCGGTCGTAAGGCCGACGACTGTGAACGCAGCGCGCCGAGTACGTGCGCCACACGTTGCATGCGCCTCTTACGGACTAGGGAGTGACTTCATCTTCATGGATTCAACTCAAGGTGAGCTACAATCGCGATGGAAGGCTTGAGCTTTGGCATTAAAATCTGGTCAGCCGGTGAGATTGGGAATTGATTTCGGCACCACGCGCACGGTGGTGGCGGCCGTCGATCGGGGGAATTATCCGCTGCTTTCGTTCGATGGACCGGAAGGCGCACCGGTGGACTGGTTCCCTTCCCTGGTTGCGGTTCGCGGCGCCGAGCGCGTCTACGGATGGCAAGCCTGGGCCTGCCAACAGGACCCGGAGTGGACCATAATCCGTTCGCTCAAACGCGTGCTGCAGGACGCCGGACCGAACACCATCCTGGAGCTGGCCGGTCAGCAGGTATCGCTGATTCAAGTGCTGCGCGAGATGGCAGCGGCACTGCGCGCTTTGCTACCGCAGGAAAAGCTTGAGGTGATGCTCGGCGTTCCCGCCAATGCCAACACGAACCAGCGCTTTCTGACCGTGGAAGCGTTCCGTTCGGCTGGTTGCGATGTCATCGGCCTGTTGAACGAGCCGTCTGCCGCGAGCATAGAATTCGGGCACAAAACGAAAATCAACGGCGTGATTCTGGGGTACGACTTGGGCGGTGGGACATTCGATGCGTCCCTGGTGGAAGTAGGAGAGAAGACGCACCGCCCGCTCGCTACCGAAGGCATCGCCACTCTGGGCGGCGACGATTTCGACGAGATCCTGGCGGAATTGGCCACCAGCAGCGACGAGCGCCACGGGCTGTCGCAGGCCGAGCACTTTCGATTGCTGGAGGAATGCCGGGTTCGCAAGGAGGCCATCAATCCAAATACCCGGCGGATCGTCGTCGATCTGGACACGGTGCGCGAAGGCTGGGGAACCGTAACGGTGCCTGTTGCCGATTATTATGAGCGCTGCCGGCCCTTGGTGGACGAGACGCTGCATGTGGTCGAAGATTTGATCGAGGCACACGGCGGCGCCGACATTGAAGCGCTTTATGTCACCGGTGGCGGAAGCGAGCTGCCCATCGTCAGCCGCGTTCTGCGCGAGCAGTTCGGCAAACGGATCCGGCGCTCGGTGCATGCACGTTCGGCGACCGCGCTTGGTCTCGCCATCGAGGCCGACGCGCAGGCCGGATATGTCTTGCGTGAAAAGTTCACGCGTTATTTCGGCGTGTGGCGCGAAGGCGACGCTGGACGCCGCATCGTTTTCGATCCGCTGTTTCAGAAGGGCGTCGCGTTGCCCGGGCCCGGCGAGCGTCCGATCGAGATCCGCCGCCTCTACACTCCGGTGCACAACATCGGGCATTTTCGCTATCTGGAATGCACGCATCTGGATCAAGAAGGACAGCCGGGCGGCGACGTCACGCTGTGGGACGCGATTCAGTTTCCGTTCGACCCCGCCCTGCGGGACTTGGAGAGCGCGGAAGTAACGCATTCCCCGGCGGCGCGGTCGCACCAGATCGAGGAGACCTATTCGATCGACGCGAGCGGCACGGTCACCATCACCATCGCCAATCTCACGGCCGGCTACAGCCGGGTCTATCGCCTGGGGCGCTGGGCTTCCAAAGACGCGCCCATAACGCCGGCCAAGGCGCGCATGCGGCACGTCCCACGAAAGCAGGCGGAGGGTCGCCGCCGTTAGGTTCATGAGTGAACTCCTAGACCTGCTTGCCAAGCGCAAGATTTACGACCTGGCGCATTCCTATTTCGCCGGTATGCCGCACTTTCCGACACATCCGCCCTTTGTGTTCGGGCTCACGCGCAAACACGGCGACATGATCCTGGAAGGCGGCGCCAGTTCGTCGGCCGAATCCATTGCATTGGGCGGCCACGTCGGCACGCACATCGACGCGCTCTGCCACTATTCTTGCGACGGCAGATTGCACGGTGGAGTAGAAGCCAAGAACGTCCAAAGCGACTCTGCCGGATTCAGCGAACTGGGAGTGGAAACTATCGCGCCCATTCTGCGCCGCGGCGTGCTGTTGGATATCGCCGCGCAGATGAAGCTGGATGCTTTGCCGGCGGATTTTGCGATTACGCCCGATCATCTCGATACGGCTTTAACAACGGCGAAAACCACCATCCAGCCCGGCGACGTGGTTTTGCTGCGCACCGGTTGGGCGCGCTATTTCGCCAACACCGCGCAATACATCACTGGCGGCCAAGGACACGTTGTCACTGGCCCGGGGCCCGAAATCGATGGGGCGCGCTGGCTGAGTGAGCGCGGAGTCTTCGCCGCCGGTTCGGACACGATCGCGTTCGAGAAAGTTCCCACCGCGCGGATGCCGGTGCATGTGCATCTGCTGGTGGAAAGCGGAATCCACATCATCGAGGCGCTCAACCTGGAAGATCTCTCGCACGACCGAATCTACGAGTTCGTCTTCATCGCCTCGCCACTCAAGATTCGCGGCGGCACAGGATCGCCTATTCGGCCGCTCGCGTTGGCTTAAGGTGCGTCCCTCCGCATGCTTACGCATGGCGGTTCAGTAACCAGTTCTGAACCGCGACCGTGAGGGAGCCGGTGCCCAGGGCCTTATTTAATATTGATTCAGAAACGCAGTCAGCTCGGGCGTCAGGCTCTTTCGCGCGGCGATGCACAGATCGATTCCTTCCAGCGTCTGCGCCAACGTCCTGGGGCCTCCGTTATAATCCTTCACGCGATAGGCGAAGAACGAATCAAATTCGTCGCGGCGCTTGGCGTCGCAGAAACCGCCGCCCACCGACGGAAGCAAGGCGGCGTAGTCTTCGCCGACTTCGCGCGGCAGGCGTTTCAGCAGCGCATCCAGATGCCGCTTCACAAATTCAAACGGTACGTCGCGCGTATCCGCATATGACAGCGGACCGAACAGTAGTGGATAAAACGATTCGCGCGGATCGAAATCCTTCGAGAGCAGCAAATCGAGCGATGCGCGCGCTAGTTGGGGACTTCGGAACGAACCCAGCGCTTCGAGCAATACCTCGCGAACATGATGATCGCGCTCCCGAATAGCCGCCGTTCGAAGCGCGTCGAAAAGGTCGCGGTTTCCGAATTCGGCAGCGATCCGAAGCACCGGCTCCAGCATCTCTGGAGCGATTCTCCCTGGAGACGTTCTGGGCCGCGTCTCCAGCCACTGGCGCGCCAGCATTTCCGCTTGTTCGATCAATTCTTTTTCTTCGCCCGTGCCCGCCACGAAGGGAACCAGCTTTTGGCGCAGCAAACGTGTGTCGTCGGTATCGCCCGGCTCTGCGATCCATCCCAGCGCCAACGCCTTCTCGCCGAATTCCCGCTGAATGAAGCGAGCCCCTTTCTCACGCAAGTTGGCCGGCACGCTCTCGCCCTTGAGCAGCGCCGCGATGCCGGCCGCCGTTTGAACCACGTGCCAGTCGGGATCTTTGCTGAATTCCGGGACCAGCGCCAGCGCCACCTGGGCCGAAACCTCGCCCTCGCTGGCCAAAGAATCCATATCGCCGAGAACACCCACGCGCTCGGCAATGCTCAGATGGCTGCCCCGATCGGCCAGCACCTTTTTCAAAAGGTCGCCTTCGTAAGCGACTTGGTAGTAGCCGGTTTCGCCGTCGTTGGGCAGAAGCCACGCGGGACACGTCTGTGCGCCCGTTAATGCAATCTCACCCTTCGGATCCGACAATAAATTGCATTGGCGATGTACCGAACCGTCCGCCTCAAATGCTACGCAGATGGGAATCTGCCAGGTCTGGGGCTTGGCTTGCGATCCCACCGGCAGCGAGCGTTTCTGCGAGACAACCAGCGACGGCTGAGCTTCGCACTCGAGCGCCACGGAAACCTCCGGCACCCCCGGCTGATCCAAGAAGCTGTTGAACGCCGGCGCTACGTTCCTGCCTGCAACGCTGCTCATGGCTGCTTCAAAATCGCTCGCGGTGGCGTTCCCCCAGGCGTGCTGCTTCAGGTAAAGTTGGACGCCTTCGCGGAACTTCGTGTCGCCAATCCAGCGCTCGAACATTTCGATCACCGCGGCGCCCTTCTCATACGTGATATCGTCGAACGCGTTCGCGATGTCGTCGTTATTCTGGATGGGCTGGCGAATCTCGCGCGCCGACGCCAGTTCGTCGCCTCGCATAGCGCCCAACCGGGCGTTGACGGCCGTTACATCGAGATGCCACCCAGGTTGCCACTCACCGGGAATTTTGCGCTCCCTCCAGGTGGCAAACGCCTCGTTCAGCCAGGTATCGTTCCACCACGCCGTGGTCACCAAATCGCCGAACCACTGGTGAGCCATCTCGTGCGCAGCGGTGCCCGCCAGCTCATGCTTGTGATCGATGGTCTCCGTCGCCGGATCGGCTAACAATGTGCTTTCCGCGTAAGTGATCATGCCGGCGTTCTCCATTGCGAAGTCGCCGATCGGCATGACCACCGAATCCAGTTTCTCGTACGGAAATGGAATGCCGAAGTAATCCTCCAGCAACTTGAGCAGTTGGGGAATCGCCGTGGCGGCATAGGCAGCCTCGGCGCTTTTGCCTTTCGGAACGATCACGCGCACGGGCGTGGGACCAACGCGGCCCGCATCCACGACATCGAATCGCCCTACCGCGAATGCGACCAGATAGCTAGGCAACGGCGGCGATGGCTTGAATCGCACCATCTTCATGCCGTTGGCTTCGCCCGATTCCAGTTGAACCGGCGTGTTCGATACCGCGAGATCGTCCTTGGGAACATGCAGCGTAACCTGCCATGGCACTTTGAAGCTGGGCTCATCGAAACAGGGGAAGGCCCGGCGCGCATCCGTCGGTTCGAATTGGCTGTACACGTACCATTCGCGGTCTTCCTTCAATTGGAAAATACCCGCGCTGCTGTTCCGGCCGATCTTGCCCTGATAAACGACGCGAAGAACGCCTTTGCCTGAAATCGCACGATCGAAGGCGAAGCCTATAAACTGGTCGCCCCCCGGGATGGTCTTGGCAGGCAGCACGCTTCCGGATTCAGGGCGAAACTCGGCTTCTTGAATTTGCAGAGCGGCAGCGTTCAACCAGATTACGTCGGCGGGGGCACGAACATCCACGCTAATGTCGATGCTTCCGTGGAAGGTATCGCGATCCGGAACGATGGTGAGATCCACCGCGTAACTCGAGGGTTGGGCCGATCCGTCCAAACGCAGTTTCGGCGGATCCAGAGAAGGCGCGGAGAACGCAGGGAAGGAATACGCGCAGAGAATCGCAATAACAACCGAATGTTTCATAACAACCTGAACTACGAACGAACCGCAGCTTCGGCGGGCGTGGAAACCGTGACTGACGCCTTATACAACAGGATCACCGAAAGCGCGGCTATGTACAATAACGCGCCGGTCAATATCGTGGCGCGCAGACCAATGTAGATGGCAAGGCAGATGGCCGCGGCGGAGCCTAAAACGCTGGCGGCCGCGTTCAACGCCCAAGCCCAGCGCACCGCTTGCGGGAAGTTTTTCTGGAGTCGCGTGAGCCCGGTGGGAAATGGAATCCCCATCAGGAAACCCGCCGGCGCGATCATGCACACCGTGACCAGAATCTTCAACGGCAACGCCCATCCCACTCCAAATTCGCTCACCGGGGCCGCGAGATATGCCAGCGCGGAAACGGCGACGGCCACGCCCACCAGCACGGCGCTCAGGCGTCCCGTATCGCTCGCCTCGCCGGTCAAACGCCGGCTCCAATAGCTGCCCAGGCCGCTCGAAATCAGCATCGAAAAAACGATCACCGTCAATGCATACGTGGGATGGCCCAGAAAGAGTACAAACTTCTGGATCAGCGCTACCTGGATCAAAATATATCCCGCGCCAATACAAGCAAAGTACAGCAAAAATCCGCGCACGCCCTTTTGGGCCGGCAACCGCTCACCGAGCAACAGCGGGGGAAACGCCAGCACGACGACGATGGCGAGCATGCTGATGCCAACCACTTCAAACAACAGTGGCAGCGCGCGATTGATCTTGTAATCCGCCGACAAGCCGCCCTGCTTCAGAAAATTAAAAATATCGCGCGGCTGCACGGTGTAAAAGAAGAATGGACGGTCGTCGTCCACGGGCGTGACGTTGTAGCGGTAATTTCGCCAGAAGATTTTCGGATCGGCGCTCCGCAACAGTTCTCCAAACTCGTTGGATGGCGCGTCGCCCGGCAGATAAAGCGCCTGTAATTTGGTCTGGCTCAAGGCCGACTTTACGGCCGCCACATCCGCGCCGGACAGCGGCTTGCGGAATATCAACACCGTATCCAGCGCGCCAAAAGCGTCTATATTCTGCGCATGATCGCGCAGCACGACCACATGCCTCCAGGCGTCCGTCTCTCCAACCTCGGCGAGCGCCGCGATAGCCAACGATAGCAATCGCAAACTCTCGCGCGGCGGCTGAAAACCCCAGCGCGTGAAGACCATCAATCCGTCATCCGTTAAGTGATTCAGATAATCGCGGAATGCGTCGGTGGTGTAGAGATTGTTTTCCGAAAGCGCGAAGGCTCCGGCGGCGGTGGACGCCCACGTGTCGACTAATGTGGCCTGCAACACTTGATACTTGTCCTGGCTACTGCGGACGAAGCTGCGCCCGTCTTCAACGAACAGATGTACCTCCGGACGGAAATAGAGCCGGTGGCTCAGGTCTGGAAAGCGCTGCTGCATGATGGTGTGGGCGATGATCGGGTTGATCTCCACTGCAGTGACATCCTTGCTGCCGCCGGTGAGCGCGCGCGCCACGTCCCAGCCGCCACCCGGTCCAATCACCAACGTTTTGGCGCCGGGCCGCAGCATGTACGGAAAACCGGGACCCTCGTGCAACAGGTTCGCCCGCTCTTTTTCCGTCAGGTGTTCCAGATCGAAGGTGGGAATGCCGGTGGAGGCGTCCGCGTCGATCACGATCTCCGGATCGCTGGATTTTTGATTCACGAGCCCGATGCGCGAAATGGGATTCCATCGCACAAACGATTCCCGGCCAATGCGATGGCCCTTCGCGTAGCGGATATCGATCAGGTGGCTCTTGCCGTTGAAGGCCATCAGCGCCACAAACGCCAGCGCCAACGTAACGGCGCCCGCGCGGCCACGCAACGTGCCAGCCAGGTTGTACCAGATGGCCGCCGACACCGCCAACAGAACCGACACCGCGATCACCGTATTCGGGCCGCCAAGGTAATTCAAAAACGGAACCAGAACCAGGCACCCCCCGGCGGCGCCGAGCAGATCGAAAAAATACACGCGATCGACACGCTGGATGCCTTCCGCCACGGCAATCGAGACCACCGCGCCCGAGAAAAAGAACGGCAGCGCGCTTGCGAAATAGACGCCGGCCAGCGTCAGATTGCTAAGCTCTCCGCGTGTCAGGATGAAGACCAAAGATGCCAAAACGACGACGCTGTTCACCACCGCCAGGACGCCCAGCTTGTAAAAGATGTTTCCGCCGCGGCTCACAACCACGTAGGAAAATAATCCGCCCGCGCCCAAGCCGAACAGGGCGATCGAGATCGCGAGAAACGCAAAATGGTAGTAGAAGACCACCGAAAAGATGCGCGTGAGCGACAGCTCCAGGATCAGCGTCGAGAGCGTAGTGAACGCCACGCCCAGATACAGTTGGGGCCATTTGGTCTTGCCGGATTCAGTGGACGAACTAACGCGAGGCAATATCTAATGTTAAAGGATCGACCGCTTCCATCGCAGGAAAACAGCCGCCAATAGAGCAGCCGGCGATAGAACAGCCGACAGGCGCGCGAATAGCAGCGGCGCCCGGCGGCCGATCCTTCTTCCCTGTAGTTTCAGACGGAGCGCCGCCGGTGACGGTTGCGGCCACGGTGGCAGTTCTACATCATCGCTGCGGGGGGCGCCGGCTCATCCGGACTGCCCGCCTTCGATAGCGGCAGCCGCACCAACAAAGTCCCCAGCAAGAGAATGATGATGGAGCCGGCGATATAGGACGGGTTGGGAAAGATCTTCGGCAGAGGCCATTCGAAAAAACGGAACGTCGCGATCACTAGTCCCATCAAGGCTTCGCCTGCGATCAACCCGGAAGCTATGAGTATCCCGACGTTCTCGACGCGTGCGGATTGCGCTTCGTTGAACCCCTCCCGCTTCCGCATGGAGTCCGTTACCCATCGAAAAACACCGCCCAAGAATATCGCGAAGGTAGTATTAATCGGAAGATACATTCCCACCGCCACCAGCATGGGGCTCTTCACTCGTCCCATAATCATCACGATGCCGAACATCACACCCACCACCACCAGCGGCCACGGCATGTCGCCTCCCACGATGCCCTGCGCGAGAGTGGCCATCAATCCGGCCTGCGGCGCGGAAAGTTTTGGATCGCCAAATCCGATGCCTCCGCCCTTGATGTTCGCGGCTTGAAGTATGTACAGCGGCCAGTACATAGCGGCGCTCGCCACCACCACCGCGATCAGTTCGGCCATCTGAATCCGGCGCGGCGTGCCGCCCAGGATGTATCCAACCTTGAAATCCTGGAGCAATTCGCCGGCCACTGCCGACGAAACGCAACCCACCGCCGCCACTCCCAGCACCACCGCTACGCCTCCCGGCCCCGACACGCCCAGCGACACCATCAGCAGCGCCGCGATAATTAACGTCGTCAGAGTCAAACCGGAAATCGGATTGTTGGTGGAACCAATGGTCCCCACCAGGTAGCCCGATACGGCAGCGAAGAAAAACGCTATCACCAGCATCACCGCCGCCGCAACAACTCCGCCCACCACTTGATGCGACAAGTAAATATACAGTGCGATCATGCATGCGAACATCAGAGCGATGAGGGCGAACACGATCTTCGAACTCATGTACTGCTCGGTGCGGCTGGTCTCCTCCGGTTTAGCTGTGGTGCGCAGATCGGAAACAGCGCGCCTCAGGCCATCGAAAAGCCCATTGCGCATGCGAAACAGCGTGTAGGCAGCGCCAGTCATCATGCCGCCCACGGCGATGGGCCGCACGATGTAGCGCCACACCGCGTTGATCAAGCCGACCCAGGAATCATCCGAGGATCCCGCGGGCAAGAACGTCCGCAATTGCGGCCCCATGAAAAAGATCAGCAGCGGTACTAGAAAGCCCCAGGCCAGAACGCCGCCCGCAAAGTTCAAAGCCGCTAATTCCGGTCCGATGATATAGCCCACACCGATGTACGCGGGACTCACTGTGGGCCCCGAAGCCAGCGTCACCCCGCCCGCATTCAATGCCTGCTGCGGCGAGCCTAGCTTCACGACGCTTTTGCCCAACTGCCCAACGCGAATGATGAAGTCTTTGTCGTTAGCGAAAAACTGAATCTCGGCCAGAAATTGAATCAACGCTCCCAGGCCCAGGTTATAGAACAGATATTTTGCCGCGTCGGCGCCACGGCGGCCCGCCTTGTGAATTTCCGATGCGGCCACGGATTCGGGAAACGGCAGATCCGGATCTTCCACCATGACGCGGCGAAACAGCGATACGAATAGGACACCGAGAATGCTGCCCACCACCATCAGGGCCGTCGATTTCCAGTACGCGTCTTTCGGAGCGAAGGAAGGCCACGCGCCGGAAATAAGGAATGCCGGCAGCGTAAAAATCGCGCCCGCCGCGACGGATTCGCCAATGGATCCGGCGGTTCGAGCGATGTTTTCTTCCAGCACCGATCCATTCACCGTGCGCAGCACAGCCATGCCGATCACCGCGGCCGGGTAGGTAGCGGCGATGGTAATGCCGGCGTGCAAGCCCAGGTACGCATTCGCGGCGCCGAGAATTACGGTCATCACGAGGCCCAAAAGCATCGCTCTCAGCGTGAACTCCCGCATTTTCATGTTCTGCGGAACAAACGGGAGATGGCGTGGTTGTTCGCTCATTGGATCACAATGATAGCAGGTGGTCGGAGCAGTGCGCGGGCGCCGGGGACCGATGAGTCAAAGGCTATTGAACCGTTATGGTCACAGCGCTTGGGCTTGCATAATCGCCCACCGTGACGACAACTTGATCGTAGGTTTCCTGGCTGGCATCGGCGGGCACCACCACATTGATTTGGAACGCTCCGGCCACCAAGCCCGGAGCAGCCCCCGCATAGACGATCTGCGCTGGCTGGCCGTCGATGGTAACCGAGACCGGAAGCATCGGCGCCGGGTAGGGCGCAGCAGCGAGAAAGCCGTCCACGCTGGCGGGCGTGGTTAGTCCCGCGCCAGTAGCGAATAATGCAACCACGGAGCCGCGCGCGGCTGGATTGGTTTGCGAGTTCACGGTGCCGTTCTGGTTGAGGATCGCTCCCTGGCCCCCACCGCTGCCGTCCAGCGAAAACACAGCGGGCGACGCGGGTTGAACTTGCACCGCGATGGATGCGGTGGGCTGTCCCTGATAGAGGACCTGAAGTTCCGCGGTCGTTCCACTGACACCGAATGGGACAACAGCATTGATCTGGTTGGACGAGGCGAACAAGATGGGCGAAGCTTGGCCGCCGATGAGAATCTGCGTGTTCTCAATCGTATGCGCCACGAAGTCGCCAGCCAGGGCACCTGGCACATCCAATGGGGGCCCCAGGTTCGCGCCAAAAATGGTTACTAACTCGCCCGGCGACACCGCGCCTGGCAAGTAACTCGCGCTATTGACGACCGAGGAAATAGCTGGGCTGGCCGCCACCGTCGCAGCAGGCAATGTTCCATACACCGCCACGGAATTAGAAAACGTCGCGACGTAGACGCAGCCGTTGGCCACCGTCGGCCCGACGAATTTCGCGAACGAGCCTAGCTGGTCCCGGATACCGTGCAAGTCGCTGTTCCACAATTCGTGAGCAAGATTGGTGGCATCCAGCGCGTGAAGAGTGCCTGGCACGCTGTCGACGTTGTAGTTGCCGGTGGTCAGCCAGACGATGCCGTTCCGTCCGCCATTTGCAGAAATAGAGAGACCCGAATATAGAGAGGAATTCACGTATTCGGAAAGAATCGTGGAATTGATTTGATTATTTACGATCTGAAACGCTTTGAGCGACACACTGGGATCGACTTCGTATACCACGGGACCATTGGGTGCATTATTCCACAGCGCCATCTCAAAAAGTCCCCACTCATTTACCTGTATTCCTTGGACCGTGCTCGTGGTATCGGGGCCAAGATGTCCCAGCGAGTCGTAATTGACCAGGTACATAAATCCCGACTTGCCGCCCATGAGCAGATAATGGGTACCAGGAATCAATATCGTTCCAGTGCTTCCAAGATCCCAGTCCTGATCGTTGAGGTTGCTCCATTCCTGTGGAGTGTACCAGTCGAGCAGACTAAGGTCGGCGCCGGAAAGATGAAGCAGCGATTCGCCGAAGTTGGAGACACCGTCCCAATCGCCATTCGCGGTAACCGCGTAGACCGCGCTGCCGGCCACCGCGGGTGCGCGCCCCGACTGCCAAAACGCCGCCTGCCGCCCGTTTGGCGCGCTGTTGAAGGTATTCGTCAGTTGCAGCGTCGAAGAGTCGTATTTCAGTATCCAACCCTGATAGTTGCCCGCATCGGCGTGCGATCCAAAGGCGATATACAGCGTTCCGTTCGCCAGCATCAACCCAGGTCTTTGCAATTGCTGGGAGGCGTCGAAAACGATTTTCCCGTTGCTGCTTCCAGCGCCGGCGCCGGAGACCGATGCCGCAATCTGTACCGGCCCGCCAAACATCTCATGTCCGTCGACCAGCGATAGCGCGTGCAGTTGAAATACGGGGGTGCTGAATGCGCCTGGGGGCAGAGTATCGGCGACAACGTACATCACCTGCTGAGTGGCGTCGATCGCCGGCGTACCCAATATTCCAATTTCCGGCAGAATATCTGTGAAATTGTACAGGCCGGACGGAACTGGCGGCCCAAGGTTCACCCCCCAAAGCGCCGTGGCGGATTGCGGAGCATCGGCATTGAACGCGAATACGCTATTGTTCATGGTCGCGACATACACGATGTTGTACTGGACGCCGCCGATGGCGACGCCGCTCACATAGAGCGGCTGCGCGTAAACTTGCCCATCCACAGGTAAAGTGCCGACCTTCCCGAACTTGCTCCAGTCGATCTGGGGCGAGAGGCTGGTCTCTTGCAGATTGGCGCCGGTCTGGTGGGTATCGTAATTGACGTTCAGCACATTCACTTGCCCGCAAGCGATGACAGCGAGACTCAGTGCTAACAGAACTAAACGTCGCCAGTAGGATCTACTACGTTGATCGAAGCAGTACAGTTTTCTAAGACGAGATAAGATTCTCAACGGTCCTTTCGCTCCGCGATCGGCGTCGCGAACCCTTCCTACTTGTTTACACAATCGTCACAGGGAAGTTGCGGTTCCTTACAATTTCTTGCACTGTGAATAGAATCGGGCCGCACCCTGGCTAGCCCTCGCCCGTCAGGCGGTGGATGGCTTGGAGCTTCTCCCACAGTGCCGCTAGTCCGTCCAGACGGAGCGCGTTGGGGCCGTCCGACAAGGCTCGCTCAGGCTCTTCGTGGACTTCCACGAAGACGCCGTCCACACCGGCAGCTACTGCCGCGCGCGCAAGCGTGGGAATGAACTGCGGCTGGCCACCGGAAGAATTGCCGAGGCCTCCGGGAATTTGCACGCTGTGGGTAGCATCGAAAATAACCGGCCATCCAAAGTCGCGCATGATCTGCAATCCGCGCATATCCACCACCAGGTTGTTATAGCCAAACGACGAGCCGCGCTCCGTCAGCAGGATGTTGTTGTTGCCTGTCGAGGCCACTTTATCCGCGGCGTGCCGAATGTCATAGGGCGAAACAAATTGTCCTTTTTTGATATTCACCGCGCGGCCGGTGCGCCCAGCCGCAATCAACAGGTCCGTTTGGCGGCATAAGAAGGCGGGTATCTGCAAAACATCCGCTGCCTCCGCCGCCGCTTCAGCCTGCGACGGTTCGTGAATATCGGTCAACACCGCGTAACCATCGCGCCGCAAATCCGCGAGAATCCGTAAACCCTCTTGCGGCCCCGGTCCACGATAGGACGAAACGCTGCTGCGGTTAGCCTTGTCGAACGAAGCCTTGAAAATGAACGGCCCGGCGATCTGCCGGATCTCGGCGGCGAGAAAGCGCACATGCCGCTCGCTTTCGATCACACAAGGTCCTGCGATCAAGACCAGCGGCCGACCGCGCCCAATAAGAGGAATCGTGCTCAATCGGCGTGTGTGAATTGCTCGGAGCGAATGCGCTGAGCGGGTTTGGTGCGGCTCTTGCGATGCTTGTGCGCCGCCGCCATGAATGCGGAGAACAGCGGATGCGGCTCCATCGGCTTGGACTTAAATTCGGGATGGAACTGGCAGCCCAGGAACCAGGGATGATCGGGAATCTCGCAGATTTCCACATACACCGAATCCGGGGTCTGGCCCGCGATACGCAATCCGCCCGCCGTCAAAACTTGCTCGTACTCGCGATTGAATTCGAAGCGGTGCCGATGGCGCTCGCTGATCTCAGGCTTATCATAGGCCTGACGCGCAAAACTGCCTTCCGCCAGCACGCATGGATACGCGCCCAAACGCATGGTGCCGCCCAATTCGTCCACGCCCTTCAACTCGCGCAGTTTGTAGATCACGCGATCGGGCGTCGCCGGATCGAATTCGGTGGAGTTGGCGTGCTCCAGTCCGCAGACATTGCGCGCGAACTCGATCACCATGGTTTGCATTCCCAGACAAATACCGAAATAAGGAACCTTGCTTTCGCGCGCGTACCGAATGGCCGAAATCATACCCTCCACGCCGCGCTTCCCAAACCCGCCCGGAACCAAAATGCCATCGTATTGTTCCAGCTCGCGCGCGCAATCGGGCCAGCGCATGTTATCGGACTCGATCCAATGGATGTTCACCTTCAGCCGGTGCGCCAACCCGCCGTGCAGCAAGGCTTCCTTGAGGCTCTTGTAGGAATCCTCGTACTCTACATATTTGCCGATGAGCGCGATGTCCACCTGGTCTTCCGGATTTTGCATCCGCTCCAGCATTCCGGTCCAGCGACTCAGATCGGGCGGCTTAGCGTCCATGCGGAGTATGCGAAGAATAATTTCATCCACACCCTGTTCGGCGAAATCGAGCGGCACTTCATACACCGAACGCACGTCGCTCGCCGTAATCACGGCCTCCACATCCACGTCGCAGAACAGCGCGATCTTTTCCTTCATGTCGTGCGGCAGCGCGCGCTCAGAGCGGCACAGCAGCATGTCCGGTTGAATACCCAGCGCCCGCAGCTCCTTCACGCTGTGCTGCGTCGGCTTGGTCTTTAACTCCTGCGCCGCTGCGATCCACGGGACCAGCGTCACATGCACGAACGCCGTATTGTCGCGGCCCATCTCGTGCCGCAGTTGACGGATCGCCTCCAGGAACGGCAGCGATTCGATGTCGCCGACGGTCCCACCGATTTCCACGATCACCACGTCCACGTCGGCCGCCACCTTGCGCGCCGCCGCTTTGATCTCGTTGGTGACGTGCGGAATCACCTGCACCGTCTTGCCGAGATAGTCGCCGCGCCGCTCGCGATGGATGATCTGCTCGTAAATCCGCCCGGAAGTGAGGTTATTGCTCTGTGTGAGCTTGGCGTGCGTGAAGCGCTCGTAGTGCCCCAGATCCAGGTCCGTCTCCGCCCCATCGTCGGTGACAAAAACTTCGCCGTGCTGGAACGGGCTCATGGTGCCCGGATCGACGTTCAAGTAGGGATCGAACTTCTGCAACGACACCCGCAGTCCGCGGCTTTCGAGCAGGCAACCGATGGAAGCCGCCGCGATGCCTTTTCCGAGCGATGAAACCACTCCGCCGGTGACAAAGATGTATTTGGCCATGGACATTCCCCTCAGTGCATTTTTAACGATGGTTCAAAGAGCGCCGACACCCGCTCCAGATCTTCCGGCGTGTCGACCCCCAACGATTCGTATTCGGTTTCCACTACGCGGACACGATGACCGTTCTCGATCGCCCGCAATTGTTCCAGCCGTTCCATCCGCTCGAGGGGACCCACCGGAAGGCCGGAGTAGGCGAGCAGGAAATCGCGACGGTAAACATACAACCCCAAATGCTTATAATGAACGCCTCCGCCTTCGCGGGCGAAAGGAATCGGGCAGCGGGAAAAGTAAATCGCGTCCCCTGCCAGATTGGTCACCACTTTGACGACGTTCGGATCGCCGATTTCGCGCGGGTCTTCGATGACCTTCATCAGAGTGGCCATGGAGACATCGTCATCCTCAAGGAGCCCCAGCGCCGCAGCGTCAATCGCGGAAGGATCGATCAGCGGCTCGTCGCCCTGGATGTTCACGATCACCGATGCGTTGTCGGCCGAGGCCGCTTCCGCCACACGATCGGTTCCCGAAAGATGATCGGGGCGCGTCATCATTACCTGTGCGCCGAACGCACGCGCAGCTTTGTGAATGCGCTCGTCGTCGGTGGCGATAATCAGTTTGGAAAGATAACGCGCCTGACTGGCCCGCTCGTAAACATGCTGGAGCATAGGCTTACCGGCGAGAGTGGCGAGGGCTTTTCCAGGGAATCGGGAGGAGGCAAACCGGGCTGGTATTACACCCAAAATTCGCGTCGGCACACTCGATCATAGCATACGTTATGCATCGGAAGCAGCGCGCATGCTTGACGTTGGACCCGAAGAATTTGCGTCGCGATTGTCAGCCTCCTCAGTCTCAACAAAGCGGGACGACAGGTTCTATATAAGCCTGATCCGCAACCGATCATTTACTTCTTCGGCGGCTGCGGTGGCGTAGGCGCTTTCGGTGGAGGTGGAGCTGGTCGTGAAGGCGGCGGCCAATTCTATCTGAGGGGCCTGTCAGATGTTCTCAACGCTGTAACTCCAATTAC
>VFSW01005660.1_pt1 | contig 18453 bp, 17 predicted proteins | sample 5358111 | NCBI WGS metagenome assembly VFSW01 (sample SAMN11554181, study PRJNA540505) | mine drainage metagenome | isolation source: sediment from site ElyBrook_90M | place: USA: Ely Copper Mine, Vershire, VT | collected 2017 | reverse complement strand
TCCTTCATCTTGCGCGTGAGCGTGTTCCGCCCCCAGCCGAGGAGCTTCGCCGCCTCCTGTTTCAGGCCGTCGGCCTTGCGCAGGGCGACGCGGATCAGAATGCGCTCCACCTCGGGAACCGCCTGATCGAGCAGCCGCGACGCGCCGGAGTCGAGTTCCTGCTCGGCCCAGCGCGTCAGCTTCAGCGCCCAGTCGTGGCTCGCGGCCTGTGCGCTTTGCGCCCCGCCGAGATCCGGCGGAATGTCCTCGGCGCGAATCTCGCGTCCGGGCGCGGTCACCGTCAGGCGCCGGCACGCGTTGACGAGTTGGCGCACGTTGCCCGGCCAGTCGAAGGCGACGAGCGCGCTCTCGGCTTGCGACGTCATCACCTTCGGTTCAATACCGAGCTCCTGCGCCGCGACCGCGAGGTAGTGACGCAGGAGTTCCGGAACGTCCTCGCGACGCTCGCGCAGTGGCGGTATCTCGATGCGAATCACGTTGAGCCGGTGCAACAGGTCTTCGCGGAACTGGCCCGAGCGAACCCTGGATTCCAAGTCCTGGTGAGTCGCGGCGATCACGCGTACGTCGACTTTGACCGGCGTTTGTCCGCCGACGCGGTAGAACTCACCCTCGGCGAGAACCCGCAGCAATCGTGTCTGCAGCGCCGGGGACATATCACCGATTTCGTCGAGGAACAAAGTTCCGCGGTCGGCTTGCTCGAATCTTCCGCGCCGCTGTGCGTCCGCGCCGGTGAAGGCGCCCTTCTCGTGGCCGAATAGTTCGGATTCCAGCAGGTCCGCGGTGAACGCCGCCGTATTCAGCGCGACGAACGCCTTGTTCGAACGCGGGCTGTGGCGGTGCAGCGCGCGCGCGATGAGTTCCTTGCCGGTCCCGGATTCTCCGGTGATCAGCACGGTCATGCTGGACCTTGAAAGCCGGCCGACCGCACGGAATACCTGCTGCATCGCGGCCGCTTGCCCGAGCAATTCCGGTATGCTGCGGCGGGCCGCTTCGACGTCGATCGAGATCGTCCGCTGCTCGGCGGCGCGGCGCACCAGGTCGACTGCTTTGTCGATGTCGAACGGCTTCGGCAAATACTCGAAAGCGCCGCCCTGATACGCGGCGACCGCGGCATCGAGGTCCGAGTGCGCCGTCATCACGATGACCGGCAGACCGGGCCGCGTAGCATGGATCTCCTTCAAGATCTCGAGGCCGCTGCGTCCCGGCATGCGGATGTCGGTCATCAGTACGTCGGGCGCACCGGCGCGCAAGGCCGACAGTACGCTTTCGGCGTTGTCGAAGGACTTTGCGCCCATGCCGCTGCCCTTCAGCGCCTTTTCGAGCACCCAACGAATCGACGCATCGTCGTCGACGAGCCAAACTTGCAGCGGCTTCTCGTTCATACGGAGTCCATGGGCAAAGAAAGCGTGAATATCGTGCGGCCGGGGACACTGTCGAATTCGATCAGGCCGCCGTGCCGGCTGACGAGGTCTTGAGCCAAGCCTAAGCCCAGGCCGGTGCCATCGGCGCGGCCCGAGACCAAGGGATAGAAGATCGTGTCGCGAATTTCCGGCGGAACGCCGGGACCGTTGTCCTCGAACTGAATCGACGCGACGAGACGATGGCGCTTCGACCCGACGTTGACATTGGTCGCGGCGCGCGTTCGCAGCACGAGCCGCGCGCTTGGCGTTACGCTTGCCGACAAGGCTTGTAGCGCGTTTCGGCCCAGATTCAGCATTGCCTGGATGATGTGGTTCGGGTCGACGCTGATCGGCGGCAAACTCGGGTCGTAATCGCGATCGACGGTGACGCCTGGCGCCGCTTCGCTGCGCAGCAGGTGATACACGCGGTCCAGCATTTCATGGACGTTGAGCGTTTGCTTGGCCGGCGGCCGGTGGGGCCCGAGCATCGAGTCGAGCAAATTCGTCAGCCGGTCCGCTTCACTGATGATCACGCGCGTGTATTCGCGCAATGCCGGATCCAGCAATTCGCGCTCGAGGAGTTGCGCGGCGCCGCGCAGGCCGCCGAGCGGGTTTTTGATCTCGTGCGCGAGCTGCCGCACCATCAAACGGCTGCCGTCGAGCTGTGCGAGCAACGCCGTTTCCCGAGTCAGGCGCCGATGCTGGGTTATATCCTCGATTTCCAACAGGAGCCGCGCGTCGTTGCCGATCGAAACTTCGGTCACCGCGCAATCGAGGATCCGGTCGAGACCGGCCGGCCCCGGCCATGCGAATTCCCGCTGCACGACACCTTCGCCGCCGGCAAGCGCGCGGCCGAACAGCGGCAACAAGCTTTCCGCGCCGCGCATCAGCTCAACGATCGGCCGGCCGAGCGCTTGATTGGGCCCAAAGCCCACCAGGGTCTGGGCGGCGGCATTCAGATAGATCACCTGCAGCCGCGCATTCAGCACGAACACGCTGGTCAACAGCGCGTCGAGCACCTCGGTGCGGTCGATGCGCGGCCGAGTCGCTTGGAATTCAGCCGCCACGACGCGCGTCCGGCCGGCGTCGGCAAGCCGACCGGATCAGGGTCGCTTGTGCAGCGGGCTCAAAATTGAAGGTCGGTGCACGTAGAACGTGACGGATGCGCTTTTGAGCGTCTCGTTGGTCCTCGCATCGACGATCGCCGCGACCAGGCTGAACGCACCGCGCGGCAGGTTTTGCAGCGCGAACTGGGCTTGGTTCGCAAAGCTGTCGAGCGGCTTGCCGTTCAGGGTCCAGGTGAGCGCATGGTTCGCCTGGAGCGCTGGATCGAGGGTGAGCTGCACCGGCACGGGCTCGCTGAAAAAGGACTGTTCCGGCGTCGGCGATGCGATCGCGAACGTCGTGTAGGCGGCGCCGTCCTGATTGCCCGCAGCCTGCGGCGGCCGAGCCGCGGCCGCCATCGGCGGCGGAGCGACGACGCGCGGGCCGGTATCCGAACTCGTGGTGATTTTCTGCGCGCCGGGGACCGGCTGATCCGCATAGTGGATGATGCCGTTGGCATCGGTCCATTTGTAGATCACGGCCGCAGGACTCGAGCCGGCCGCGAAAACGCCGAGAATTATCAGTGTCCGCCACAGGTGCATGACTCGACAGCATAGCCCCATCGCCTCCCCGCGACAAAATCGAGGTGACGGCGGCGTGACCGCCGTCACCTTTAGGCACCGCCGCGCCCCTAGGACTCTTACAAACTGTAGTACATCTCCAGTTCGATCGGATGGGTCGTCATGCGCAGACGCGTGACCTCCTTCATCTTCAACTCAATGTACGCGTCGATCAGGTCGTCGGTGAACACGCCGCCCGCCTTGAGGAACGCGCGATCCTTGTCCAGGTACTCGAGCGCCATCTCGAGCGAGTGGCAAACCGTCGGAATCTTCTTGTCCTCTTCCGGCTCCAGGTCATACAAGTCCTTGTCCGCCGGATCGCCCGGATGGATCTTGTTGAGGATGCCGTCGAGACCGGCCATCATCATCGAAGCGAACGCGAAATACGGATTCGCCGTGCTGTCCGGAAAGCGCACTTCGATGCGCCGGCCCTTCGGGTTCGAGATCCAGGGAATGCGGATCGATGCGGAGCGGTTGCGCGCCGAATACGCGAGCTTCACCGGCGCTTCGAAGCCGGGGACGAGGCGCTTGTAGCTGTTCGTGCTTGCGTTAGTGAACGCATTGATCGCGCGCGCATGCTTGATGATGCCGCCGATGTAATGGAGCGCGATATCCGACAGGCCGCCGTATTTGTCGCCCGCGAACAGCGCCTTGCCGTCCTTCTGCAGCGACTGGTGCACGTGCATGCCGTTGCCGTTGTCCCCCACCAGCGGCTTCGGCATGAAGGTCAGGCTCTTGCCGTAGCCGTGGGCGACGTTTTGCAGCGCGTATTTCAGGATCTGCACCTCGTCGGCCTTCTTCGTCAGCGTGTTCGCCGCGACGTTGATCTCGCCTTGGCCGGCGGTTGCGACCTCGTGGTGGTGCACTTCGAATTTGAGGCCCATCTCCTCGCAAGCGAGGGACATCGCGGTACGGATGTCCTGCTGCGAATCGACCGGCGGCACCGGGAAATAGCCGCCCTTGACGCCGGGGCGATGGCCCTTATTGCCGTCCTCGTAGGTCTTGCCGGAATTCCACGCGCCTTCGTAGGAGTCGACCTCGTACGCGCAGCCGTTCATGCCGGAACTCACGGTCACGCTGTCGAAAATGAAGAACTCGTTTTCCGGACCGAACAGCGCGGTATCGGCGATACCCGTCGATCTCAAGTACGCTTCGGCACGCTTCGCGAGCGAGCGCGGGTCGCGGCCGTAGCCTTGCATCGTCATCGGCTCGATCACGTCGCAGCGGATGTTGACCGTCGCCTCTTCGTAGAACGGATCGAGCACCGCGGTCGCCGGATCCGGCATCAGGATCATGTCGGACTCATTGATTCCCTTCCAACCGGCGATCGACGAACCGTCGAACATCTTGCCGTCTTGGAAAAAGCCTTCGTCGACGAGCCGCGTCGGGATCGTCACGTGCTGTTCCTTGCCGATCGTGTCGGTAAAGCGAAGATCGGCGAACTTCGCGTCTTTTTCCTTGATTAATTTCAGAACATCAGCGGGAGTCATGGTTGTCCTCCAAGTACGGGATAAATCGGTTTCGGACCCGGCGCGAAGTCCGGGCCTGCAAGATAATGCAGTAACCGTGCCACATCCTGGGGCACGATAGATCAAATACTTGCGCAGCCATCCGCCGCGAAAGGACCGTCGCACGCACCATAATGCATCAAAGCCGCGGGCTCTTGCACCATTGCGGTGCAAAATCCGGCACTCGGCCGGGCAATCCACCGCGGGCATGTCGAAGCTCCTCGCTGCGCCAACGGGGGCGTACATGCGCGCATGCGACAGCGCGGGCCCGGCATCGCTATACTCGCTCGCTTTTTGTCAACTCCGAGCATCGCATGCCGAAAGCCGTCTCGCCGCCGCGCACGTTTCAAGCGCTGATCTTCGCGCTCCAGAAATATTGGTCGGAGCAAGGCTGCGTGATCCTGCAGTCCTATGACATGGAAATGGGCGCGGGCACATTTCATCCGGGGACATTCTTGCGGGCCGTGGGCCCCGAGCCCTGGAGCGCAGCCTTTGTGCAAGCCTCGCGCCGGCCGACCGACGGCCGCTACGGCGACAATCCGTTCCGGCTGCAGCACTACTATCAATTCCAAGTCTGCATGAAGCCTTCACCGGAGAATTTCCAGGAGTTGTATTTGGGATCGCTGCGCGCGCTGGGATTCGATGCGCTGACGCACGACATCCGCTTCGTCGAGGACAACTGGGAGTCGCCGACCTTGGGCGCCTGGGGCCTCGGTTGGGAGGTTTGGCTGAACGGCATGGAAATCACGCAGTTCACCTACTTTCAGCAAGTCGGCGGCTTGGATTGCCGGCCGGTCATGGGCGAGATCGCGTACGGCCTCGAACGCTTGGCGATGTATATCCAAGGGGTGCAGAGCATATTCGACATCGTCTGGGCGGACGGTCCCGGCCGCATGGTGACCTACGGCGACGTCTTTCACCAGAACGAGGTCGAACAATCGGCCTACAACTTCGAAAAGGCGGATACGGTGATCCTTAGCCAGACGTTCGGCGCGCACGAAGCGTCTTGCCGGCGCTTGCTCGAGGAAAAGCTCGTCCTTCCCGCGTACGAGCAAATGATCAAAGCCTCGCATAACTTCAACCTTCTCGATGCGCGGCGCGCGCTGTCGGTCACGGAGCGTCAGCGCTACATCCTGCGCGTGCGCACGCTCGCGCGCGGGGTCGCCGAGGGCTATCGCGACAGCCGCGAGGCGCTCGGCTTCCCGCTGCTGAAGAGCGGCGGCGCCGGGCGGGCCGCCTGATGAGCGCGCGCGACTTCCTGTTCGAATTGGGCACCGAGGAGCTTCCGCCGCGCAGCCTCGCGAGCATGTCGGCTGCCTTGGCCGAGAGCATCGCCCAAGCGCTCGATGCGGCCGGCATTCCCCACGGCAAGGTGCGCCGCTTCGCAAGTCCCCGGCGGCTCGCCGTGCTGATCGAACGCTGCGCGCAACATCAGCCCGACCGCCGGATCGAGCGGCGCGGACCGCCGCAAAGCAATTCGTACGACGCACACGGCGCGCCGACCCAGGCCGCGCTCGCGTTCGCCAAGAGCTGCGGCGTCGCCGTCGCGGATCTAGAGCTGCTCGCAACCGACAAGGGTGCGTGGCTGGTATTTCGCGGCGTCGAGCGCGGCGCCGAAACCGTCTCGATGCTCGGTGCGATCGTCAATCGCGCGATCGCCTCGCTGCCGGTGGCGAAACGCATGCGCTGGGGGAATGGCGCCGCGGAATTCGTGCGGCCCGCGCATTGGGTCGTCGTCATGTTCGGTACCGAGGTCGTTGCTTGCGAGGTGCTTTCTCTGCGCTCGGGCCGAATCACGTTCGGACATCGCTTTCATGCGCCGCGGCCAATCGTCCTGAAAACGCCCAAGGCGTACGAGGGTGCTCTGAAGCGCGCGAAGGTGATCGCCGATTTTGACAAGCGCCGGGAACTGATAAGGAGCTCGGTCGGCGCGGCCGCGGCGAGCTTGGGCGGCCGCGCGCTGATCGAGCCTGCGCTGCTCGACGAGGTCACTGCGCTCGTCGAATGGCCGGTGCCGATAGCCGGCCGCTTCGAGGAGCGCTTCTTGGCGCTGCCGCGCGAGGTCGTCATCGCGACGGTCCAGGACCACCAGCGATACTTTCCGATCGAGGATGCGCACGGCAGGCTGAACGGCGGGTTCGTGACGGTCGCCAATATCGCGAGCCGCGATCCCTCGGTCGTGCGCGCGGGCAATGAGCGCGTCGTACGTCCGCGCTTGAGCGACGCGGCGTTCTTCTGGGATCAGGACCGCAAGGTGCCGCTGACGGAGCACGCGGCCGGGCTCGCCGGCGTGACGTTCCAGGCGCAGCTCGGCAGCTATGCGCAGAAGACCACGCGTGTCGCCGCGCTCGCCCTATGGATCGGCCCGAAGATCGGCGCCGGCGGCGGGCTCAGCCGCGCCGCGCAGCTTTCGAAGGCGGATTTGATGACGGCGATGGTCGGCGAGTTTCCGGAGCTGCAGGGCACGATGGGCCGCTATTACGCGGCCGCCGCCGGCGAAGACCCCGAAGTCGCCGCCGCGCTCGAACAGCAATACCTGCCGCGGTTCGCGGGCGACGTACTGCCGCCATCCAAGCTCGGCCAGACGCTCGCGCTGGCCGACCGGATCGACACCTTGGTCGGAATCTTCGCGATCGACGCCAAGCCGACCGGCACGAAGGACCCGTTCGGCCTGCGCCGCGCGGCGCTCGGCGTGCTGCGGATCCTGTTGGAGACGCCGCTGGACCTCGATTTGGTCGACATGCTGGCATTCTCCGCGGCGGCCCAACCCGTCGCGCGCGCCGGCACGGCCGCCGAAGTCTACGCGTTCATCATCGAGCGCTTGCGCGGCCTTCTCGCCGAGCGCGCGGCCGGCGCCACGGTCGAAATGATCGAGGCGGTTCTCGCGGTCCTGCCGCGGTCGCCGGTCGACGTCGCCGCGCGCCTCGAGGCGCTCCGGGATTTTCTCGCGATGCCGGACGCGGCCGCGCTGACCGCCGCCAACAAGCGCATCGGCAACATTTTGAAGAAGTCCTCGCCCGCGCCGGATCGGAAAGTCGATGCGGAGCGCCTCGTCGCCGACGCAGAGCGCCGGCTGTACGCGGACATGCGCGATCTCGCGCCGCGCGTGGCTCATGCGATTGCCGCGCGCCGCTACGGCGAAGCGCTGTCGCTGATGCTCGGGCTGCGCAGCGGCATCGACGCGTTCTTCGAGGACGTGATGGTCATGGACGAGAACGTCGAACTGCGGCACAACCGTCTCGCCTTGCTGCGTGAACTCCAAGCCCTGATCGGCGGCGTCGCCGACCTTGCGCGCCTCCCCGGCTGAGCGGCGGACGATGCGATATCTTCGATCGCTGCTGTTCACGACCTACTTGATGGCGTCGGCCTGCGTATGCGGATTCGTGATGGCCTGCTGCTTCTTCCTTCCGTACCGCTTCCAGTTCGCGCTCGCACGCACCTGGGCGCGCTGGGTGCTGTGGATGCTGGCGCTGCTCTGCGGGCTCGACTATATCGTGGAGGGCCGTGAAAATATTCCGGCCGGGAATCACATCGCGATGAGCAATCACACGTCGGCATGGGAAACCGTCGCGGCGTTCGTGCTCTTGCCGCCGCAGGTCTGGGTGTTGAAGCGCGAGCTGCTGCGGATTCCTTTCGTCGGCTGGGGCCTGAAGCTTCTACGGCCCATCGCGATCGATCGCGGCGCCGGGCACAAGGCCGTGAGCCAAGTCGTCGAGCAAGGCAAAGCGCGTCTCGCCGACGGACTCTGGGTGATCATCTTCCCGGAAGGCACGCGCGTGCTGGCCGGGCAGACGCGCAAATACGGCGTCAGCGGCGCGCTGCTCGCGACGGCGAGCGGCCGGCTGATCGTGCCGATATCCCACAACGCCGGCGCATTCTGGCCGCGGCGCGGCTTCTTGAAAAAGCCGGGAACCGTGCGCGTCGTCATCGGCAAGCCGATCGACCCTTCCGGCAAGAGTCCGCGCGAACTCAACGACGCATTGCGCACCGCGATCGAATCGGGGTTGGCGCGCATCGACGAGCGCGCCGCGCTCTCAATAGGCCGAACCTGATCCGCGCGGCCCGCCGGAGCCGGGCCGCTCCTTGAACGCGGCGAGCAGATCCTGCGCGCCGTTGACCAGGATCGTCGTGTCGACGCCGACGGCGACGAACGATGCGCCCAGCGAGATGTATTCCCGCGCGAGATTTCGATCGCTCGTCAGCGTGCCGGTGGCTTTGCCCGCCTGCGCGGCCGCGGCGATCCCTTGCGCGACTGCCGCGCGCACTTCACGGTGCCCCGGTTGGCCGAGCAGGCCCATCGACGCCGCGAGATCGGCGGGCCCGAAGAAAATGCCGTCGACCCCGTCGACGGCCGCGATCGCGGCGATCTGCGCCATTGCCGCAACCGATTCGATTTGCACCACGACGCAGATCTCGTCGTCGCAGCGCTGTAGATAATCCTCTATCCGATTCCAGCGCGAAGCGCGCGCGAGCGCGCTGCCGACGCCGCGAATGCCGCGCGGCGGATAGCGCGTCGCGGCGACGATCCGCGCCGCCTGCTGCGCGCTTTCGACCATCGGCACCAGCAGCGTTTGCACACCGAGGTCCAAATACTGCTTGATCAACGCAGCATCGTCGTTCACCGGCCGCACGACCGCATTCACCGGATATGGTGCGATGGCCTGCAATTGCGCCAAGACGCTGCGCGGGTCGTTCGGCGCATGCTCGCCGTCGATCAGCAGCCAGTCGAAGCCGACCGTCGCGACGAGTTCGGCGGCATAGGCTTCAGCGAGTCCGACCCAGAGACCGATTTGCGGCAGCGCGCCGCGCAGCGCCTTCTTGAACGAATTGACGGGTAATTGCACGGCGAACCCCCGGTCACTAAGTGAACCGAATCGATATGCTGCCGAACGGTCCATAGTCGGCGTGCAATACATCGCCGCGGGCGACCTGCGTCGGCCGCGTGAAGGAGCCGGCGAGCACGACGTCGCCGGCGTTCAAGCGCTCGCCGTGGCGTGCGATCTTGTTCGCGAGCCACGCTACGCCCATCGCCGGATGATTCAACACGGCTGCGGCGAGGCCTGTCTCCTCGATGACGGCATTCTTGTGCAGGAGCGCGCCGGCCCAACGCAGATCCACCGCGTCCGGCGGCATCGGCCGGCCGCCTTGGACGACGCCGGCATTCGCCGCGAAGTCGGCGATCGTGTCGGTGACTTTGCGCGGCGCCTTGCTGTCGCGGTCGAATTGCTCTATTCGCGCATCGATGATCTCGAGCGCGGGGACGACGTATTGGGTCGCGCGCAGCACGTCGTGAATCGCGACATTCGGCCCCTCGAGCGGCTTTGCAAGGACGAATGCGAACTCGACCTCGACGCGCGGCGCGATGAAACGGTCTATGGGTATGTCGCCGCCGCTCTCGAAGAACATGTCGTCCATCAGCGGCGCGTAGTCGGGTTCGGTGATCTGGGACGCCTGCTGCATCGCGCGCGAGGTCAGACCGATTTTCCGCCCCCTGATCGTGCGGCCGTCGGCGAGTTCCAGCGCGACCCAGGCTTTCTGGATCGCATAGCCGTCGTCGATCGTCATCGCCGGATATTCGCGCGAGAAATGGCGCAGCTGCACACGGCTCCTGCGGGCCTCGTACAGGCGTCGCGCGAGCATTTCAGTCGTTTCCTGCGGCAACATCGGTGCGCTCCTCAGGACTGCGTGAAGCGAGCGTGCAGGTTATTGTGCTTGAGCGTGCCCGATTCGCTGAATTCATTGAATTCGAGCGACAAGGCGAGGCCGCGCCGCTCGAACGCGGCCGCGAAATGCGCCTTCATGATCGCGAACAAGCCGTCGCAGGTCGCCTGGCGCAGCTGCTCCGATCGTCCCGCGCCGATCTTCAATATCGCATGCACGAACGCCGCGTCCGCGAGGCTGCCGTCGGCGATGCAGAATTCCTCGCAAGGGATCGCGCGCACGCGCACGCCGCCGGCAGGGTAGATGCTGCGGTCGCCGGCTCGCATCTCGACCATGAACCGCGCAAGCTTGCGGCACAGCTCCGCCATGTCGCCGTCGGGCCTTAGATTCGCGCTGTATTCGAGTGTCATGTGCGACATTTTCAGGCCCCGACGCTCATCGTGCCAATCGTGCAGCCGACCGAAAAAATGGGGATCGGGCGGTAATACTGCACGCTGCCCCGTCCTTTCGCGGCCGCGGCGATGCTGATGAACGTGCGGATCTCGAAGCCGCCCTGGCCGCCGTCCCTGTAGGTGCCCTCGTCCGTGTAGGAGACGAGTGCCGCATGATCGTTGGCTTTCCAGCGCTCGAGGAATTCACGGTCCCAGGCTTCGTTGACCTTGCCTGAATCCGGCGTCGCCGGCCAATGCGATATGCCGCCCGTGCCGATGATCGCAATGCGCTCGGGCACCGCGTCGGCCGCGCGCCGCAGCGCTTCGCCGAATGCCCAGACGCGGTGGAGCGGCGCGAGCGGCGGACCCTGGCAATTGATGTTCACCGGAACGATCGGCAGATCGTAGCGCGGCGTCAGGAAGTGCAGAGGCACCATGATGCCGTGATCGAACTTCCACTCCTCGGCGAAAGCGATATCCACGCTTTGCATCACTGCGCGGATCAGGCGGCCCGAGAGCCCTGCATTGCCCGGAATTGACGTGCGCTCGATGCCGAGCCATGCCGGGTCCTCGATCGGGCCCTCGTAGCCTTCCGCCATGCCGACCGCGAACGACGGCATGTTATTCATGAAGAAGTTCGCGAAATGCTCCGCGGCGACGACCACCAGGGCGTCGGGACGCGCGCCCTCGAGCTCTGCGCGCATGCCGCCGAAGGCCTCATAGAACGGTCCGCTGACCGCGGAATCGGCCATTGCGGCGCGCCCGGTGATCCCCGGCCCGTGACTGCAAATACCGGCGAAGACGAGGCTCATACGCCCGCCACTTTTTCGTCGAGGCGCGTCGTCATCGTATAGACGCCCGCTCTAACCTGTCCGTATTTCTCTATCCCGGCGCGCAGCGCCGCTATGTATTCGGTCCACGGGATGCCGAGGAACGCGGCGTAATGCATCAGGAGCTGCCCGTTCGCGCCGAGCACGTAGATGAGCCCGAGGTCGCGCTCGGCGAGCGCGCGGCGCTCTTCGGCCGTCAGTGCGTAGCGCTCGAGCAGCGCATCGAGCCCTTCGTGATATTGGCGCTGCGCCGCCGGGTCGCGGTTGATGTCGAACAGGAATTTCTGCATTTGGTACAGGCTCACGGCGGCGCACCCCAGTGTGGAATGTGATGGCTTCCGAGACTCACGCAAACGTTCTTCGGCTCGAGGAACACTTCGTAGCTCCATGTGCCGCCCTCGCGTCCCGTGCCCGAAGCCTTGGTGCCGCCGAACGGCTGGCGCAGATCGCGCACGTTCTGGCTGTTGACGAAGCACATGCCGGCCTCGACGGCCGCAGCGACCCGGTGCGCGCGGCCGATGTTCTCGCTCCAGACGTAGCTGCTGAGGCCGTAGGAAATGTCGTTGGCCTTGGCGATCGCGTCCGCCTCGTCAGTGAACGGAATGAGGCAGGCGACGGGTCCGAAAATCTCATCCTGCGCGATGCCCATCCGGTTGTCGACGTCGGCGAACACGGTCGGACCGACGAAGTTGCCGCGCGCGAGCGCCCCGGCGAGCGGCGGCGGCTCGGTGCCGTCGACGAGCCGCGTCGCACCTTCGGCGACGCCGAGTTCGATGTAGCGGCGCACCTTCGCCAAATGGCTCGGGCTGATCATAGGTCCGATGATCGTGTTCTCGTCGAGCGGATCGCCGACGCCGATGCGCCGCGCACGCTCGGCGAATTTCGCGGTGAATTCCGCGTAGATGGTTTTCTGCACGAGGATGCGCGAACCGGCGGTGCAGCGCTCCCCGTTGTTCGAGAAGATCATGAACACGGCCGCGTCGAGCGCGCGCTTCGGGTCGGCATCGTCGAAAACGATGAACGGACTCTTGCCGCCCAATTCCATCGAAAATTTCTTCAGGCCGGCCGCGTGGACGATTCGGTTGCCGGTCGCGGTCGACCCCGTGAACGAGATCGCGCGCACGTCGGGATGGCGGCACAAAGGCTCGCCCGCCTCGGCGCCGTAGCCGTGGACGATGTTGAGCACGCCCGGCGGCACGCCGGCATCGAGCGCCATCCGGCCGAGGCGAGCCGCGGTCAGCGGCGACAATTCGCTCATTTTCAAAACGGCGGTGTTGCCGAACGCGAGCGCGGGTGCGATTTTCCAGGTCGCCGTCATGAACGGCACGTTCCACGGAGCAATGAGCGCGCAGACGCCAACCGGATGATACAGCGTGTAGTTCAAATGGGTCGGCGTCGGGTACGTATGGCCGTCCGTGCGCACGCACATCTCGGCGAAATAGTGGAAATTGTCCGCCGACCGCGGCACGAGCTGCTTGCCGGTCTGGGCGATCGGCTGTCCCGTGTCCTCGGTCTCGGTTTTCGCGATCGCGGGAACCGTCCTCGCGATCGCGTCGCCGAGCTTGTGCAATATCGCGGCGCGCTCCGCCGCGGGGCGCTTGGACCACGCCGGGAATGCGGCTTTGGCGGCGGCCACTGCCGCGTCGACTTCCGCGGCGCCGCCGCGCGCGACTTCGGCGAGGACCTCTTGAGTCGCGGGATTCACCGTTTCGAAGTAATCCCTGCCCGGGACGTGCTCACCGTTGATCAAATGGTCTATGCGCATGGCATGGATCTTCCGTCTTGGGACCCTACTCCGTACACCTCGTCGCCGACGATCGTGTTGGCGAGTCGGCCCAGGCCTTCGATCTCGCAGACGACCTCGTCGCCCGATTCTACGTTGCCGACCCCGTGCGGCGTGCCGGTCAATATCACGTCGCCGGCGCTCAAGGTCATGAACGCGCTCAGGTACTCGATCAGATACGCGACGTCGAAGATCATCTGCCTCGTATTGCCGGCTTGGGTTTGCTTGCCGTTGACGAACGTGCGCAAATCGAGATCGGCGGGGTCCGCAACGTCCGCCGCCTCGACGAACCAGGGACCGAGCGCGGTCGCGCCATCGCGGTTCTTGACGCGCAGGTTCGGCCGGTACCAATTTTCCAGGTAGTCGCGGATCGCGTAGTCGTTCGCGATGCAATAGCCGGCCACGTGCGCAAGCGCCTCGGAGCGGCTCACGCCCGCGGCGGTGCGGCCGATGACGACCGCGAGTTCGCACTCATAGTGCATGAAGGCGACGTCGCGTGGACGCCGCGTTTGTCCGCGATGGCCGATCAGCGTTCCCGGGCCCTTCAGGAAGACGAGCGGCTCGTCTTGGGAATTCAGCGCAAGTTCCTTCGCGTGGTCGGCGTAATTCAGCCCAAGGGCAATGATGGTGCCGACTTCGAACGGGGGCAACCAGACAACTTGGTCCTCGCGCACGCGGCGCCCATCGGCGAGGCGCAACAGCCCCTCGCCTTCGCCGTGCGGCACGGCTTCGTGAATCGACCCGGCGAAGGCGACTTTCGCGCGCTTCATGCGCCGATGCCGAGGAAGCGGTTGCTGAGTTCGCCGAGGCCGTCGATTTCGACCAGGACGGTTTGGCCGGAGCGCACGCGCGCTGCGGGAGCGGCCGCGCCGGTCGCGAGCACGTCGCCCGGCGCAAGCGTCATGAACTCGCTGACCGCGGCAAGTAGCTGCGCGGCGGGCCGGATGAGGTCGGCGGTGCTCGCCGTCTGCACCAGCACGCCGTCGATGCGCGTGCGGATCTTCAGCGCATCGGGGCTCGGGATGTCCGCGCGCGCGGTGACCTTGGGGCCGAGCGGACAGAACCCGTCGCGCGCCTTGAAGCGAACCTGCGGCCGGTAGTGGCTCGCGGAGGGAATACTCACGTCCACGACGATCAAATACCCGGCGACATGCTCCAGGGCGTCGTCAGGCGCGACGCGGCACGCGCTGCGGCCGATTACCAACCCTAAGTTCGCGGCGGCCTCCAGTTCATCGTGTGCCGCAGGGAACGGGACGAAGTCCCCGCACAGAGCGAAGGTATTGCGCGGCTTGATGTACAGAACGGGCGCTTTCGGCGCGGCGTCGTGCGGCGGCTTGCCGACCTTATCGCCAAGCGCGGCGAGGGCCGCGCGGTGATTCAGCAATGCGCCGTAGACGGCGCCGCTCAATCGGAACGGCGCCACATCCATCGGGATCGAACGCAAGTCGGCAAACGCCATCGATACACTCACCGTCATCCCGCGTACCGCGGATATGGCACAAATTACTAATATATTAGTAATATAGGGACTACCGAGTCCCTATGTCAACGCCGCGTCCGCCCAAGCTCGCCCGCAGAAATTTGCCGCTGTTGCTGCTGCAGGCGCGCGAGCACGTGATCGCGCGGTTCCGGCCCGTATTGAACGCACACGGCATCACCGAGCAACAATGGCGCATCGTGCGGCTGCTGCTCGAGCGCGGGCCGCTCGAGCCGCGCGAGATCGGCTGTTCGTGCCGCATCTCGAGCCCGAGCCTCGCGGGCGTGCTCGCGCGCATGGAGGAGATCGGCTTGATCGCGCGCAGGCGTTTCGATGACGATCAACGGCGCGTGCGGGTGTCGCTGACGGCCGCGAGCCGCGCACTCGCGGGCCGCATGGCGCCGGAGATCGACAGGGCGTATGAGCGCATCGAAGAGTTGCTCGGAGCGCAGGCGTGCGCGAAGTTCTACCGCGCGCTCGACGAGGTCATCGCCGCGCTCGACGCCGGGGGCCCGCCCGCGTAGACCGGTCGAGGGCCGCAGCGCTATGCTTGAGGCGCTCTGGCTTTCGTGGTTCGTTCACGCGGGGTGCCCAATGCCGTTCATTCGCAATCTCGCGGTCGGGATTTTGTGCAGCTGGATGGTGCTTGACGCCGCCATCGTGTTCCGCCGCAAGACCGGCGCGGCGGAGAACCGCGACCGCTACTCGATGAAATTCATCATGCTTGCCTCGCCGTTGATGATGCTGATCGCGCTGCTCGCCGCGTTCGGCGAGTTCGGCACCTTTGGCGCAATGCATACGGCGGCGCCGCAGATCGCCGGGCTTTGCGGCATGGCGGCCGGCATCGGCGTGCGCGGCGCGGCGATCGCGCAGCTCGGCCGCTTCCATACGCCGAATGTCGCGATACGCCCGGATCACATGCTGCGCGAGCACGGGCTGTACGGTCTCGTGCGCCATCCGAGCTACCTCGGCGCGCTGGCCGCGTTTGCGGGATTCGGCCTCGCGCTCGGCAATTGGCTCGCGTTCTTCGTCATTGCGATTGCAGCACCCTGCATCTATCTCGTGCGCATCCGCGAGGAAGAGGCGGCGCTCGGCGGCGCGTTCGGCGAATCTTACGCGGCCTATTGCCGGCGCACGAAGCGCTTGATCCCCTGGGTATATTGACGGCGGCACGGCGCGCCGCCAGGCGCGCGAACCTGCGCCTGCGCAGACCGCCGGCATCATGGGGGCGGTCGACGCCCGCTCAAATGTCGAGGTTGGAGACCTGCAGCGCGTTCTTCTCGATGAACTCGCGCCGCGGTTCGACGGCATCCCCCATCAGCGTCGTGAAGATGTCATCGGCCGCGACGACGTCCTCGATACGCACCTGCATGAGCCGCCGCGTCTCGGGATTGATCGTCGTTTCCCACAGCTGATCCGCGTTCATCTCGCCGAGGCCCTTGTAGCGCTGAATCGTTTGCCCCTTCTTCGCCTGGTCGAACAGCCAGGTCATCGCCGCTTTGAAGGCCGCGATTTCCTGGCGCTCGCCGGCGCGCACGACGTACGCACCCGGACCCATCAGATCGTTCAAGGTTTGCGCGAGGTCGGCGATGCGCCGGTATTCGGCCGAATCGAAGAACTCTCGCGGTATGTGCCTTTCCGTGACCAAACCATGCTCCATGCGCTGCAGGTTGATGCGATTGCCCGCGGCGGCCGCGGGTTCCACGAGCACCCGGTAGCGCCGCGACGCATCGTCGCGCGCATTGAGCCTTTGCTCAAGCTCACGGGTCCAGGCGGTGAGCGCATCGACGCGATCGAACGCGTCGGGCGTCAAGCGCGGCAGGTACAGCAGCTGATCGAGGAAGCGCTCGTCGTAGCGCCGCGCCCAGCGGCGCACGATCGCCTGGACTTCGACATACTTGCGCGCGAGCGACTCGAGGCCGGGTCCCGACAGCGGCGGCGCGCTCGCATTGACGTACAGGGCGGCACCGTCGATCGCCGAGTTCAGCAGCAAGGCGTTCAATTCGAGATCGTCTTTGACATAATGTTCCTGCTTGCCCTTCTTGACCTTGTAGAGCGGCGGCTGGGCGATGTAGATATGTCCACGCTCGATCAAGACCGGCATCTGGCGGTAGAAAAACGTCAACAGCAGCGTGCGAATGTGCGATCCGTCTACATCGGCGTCGGTCATGATGATGATCCGGTGATAGCGCAGCTTGTCGACGTCGAAATCATCGCGCCCTATTCCGCAGCCTAACGCGGTGATCAGCGTTCCGACTTCCGCAGATGACAGCATTTTGTCGAAGCGCGCCTTCTCGACGTTCAAGATCTTGCCCTTCAACGGCAGTATCGCCTGCGTGCGCCGGTCGCGGCCTTGTTTTGCGGAGCCGCCGGCGGAGTCGCCTTCGACCAAGAACATCTCCGATAGCGCCGGATCTTTCTCTTGGCAGTCGGCCAATTTGCCGGGTAAACCCGCGATATCGAGCGCTCCCTTGCGGCGCGTCATATCACGCGCCTTGCGCGCAGCTTCGCGTGCGTGGGCCGCTTCGAGGATCTTGTTGACGATCGAGCGGGCCTCTTGCGGATGTTCGAGCAGAAATTCCTCGAGCTTGGCAGCGACCACGGACTCCACGACGCCTTTGACTTCCGAGGAGACGAGTTTGTCCTTCGTTTGCGAGGAGAATTTCGGATCCGGCAATTTGACCGAGAGAATCGCCGTCAATCCTTCGCGCGAATCATCGCCGGTCGTCGCGACCTTTTCCTTTTTCGCGGCGAGCTCTTTCTCAATGTAGTTGTTGAGCGTGCGCGTCAGCGCGGCGCGATAGCCCGCCAAGTGCGTACCGCCGTCCTTTTGCGGGATATTGTTCGTATAGCAGTACATGCTTTCCTGATACGAATCGTTCCACTGCATCGCGACTTCGACTTGGGTCGCCCCTTCGCGCGTCTGGAACCAAAGGACCGAATCGTGGATCGGCGTCTTGCTGCGGTTCAGATGTTGGACGAAAGCCTTGAGGCCGCCTTCGAATTGAAATATTTCGGATTTCTCGTCGCGTTCATCGACGAGTTCGATGCGGACCCCGGAATTAAGGAACGACAGCTCGCGCAGCCGCTTCGCGAGCGTCTCGTAATTAAACGTGATGTTCGTGAAGATCTGCGCGCTTGGTTTGAACCGTAGTGTGGTCCCGCGTTCGGTCGTATCGCCGATCGCCGCCAGAGGCGCGACGGGTTCGCCCAAACGGTATTCCTGACGATGAATTTTGCCGTCGCGCCGGACGACGAGCTCGAGGAACTCCGATAGCGCGTTGACGACCGAAACACCGACCCCGTGCAGACCGCCGGATACTTTGTACGAGGTATCGTCAAATTTCCCGCCGGAATGCAGCACGGTCATGATGACTTCGGCGGCGGACCGGCCTTCTTCGCTGTGAATGTCGACGGGGATGCCGCGGCCGTTGTCGAAAACCGTCACGGATTCATCGGCATGGATCGTGACGACGACGCGGTCGCAATAGCCGGCCAGCGCTTCGTCAATCGCATTGTCGACCACTTCGAAAACCATGTGGTGCAAACCGCTGCCGTCATCGGTGTCGCCAATGTACATGCCGGGCCGTTTGCGTACCGCGTCGAGGCCTCTTAAGACCTTGATTTTACTCGAATCATAAACGTCGTTAACCGTCATGGGACTTCCTGCAATGAGACGCGCCATTCTAACAGTTTCCG
>VFSW01005659.1_pt1 | contig 18454 bp, 12 predicted proteins | sample 5358111 | NCBI WGS metagenome assembly VFSW01 (sample SAMN11554181, study PRJNA540505) | mine drainage metagenome | isolation source: sediment from site ElyBrook_90M | place: USA: Ely Copper Mine, Vershire, VT | collected 2017 | reverse complement strand
AAAACTTGTCCGTGGAAAGCAAATAAAAACCCCGGCACGGCGATGGGAGGAATCCGCTGCGGCAGACCACACCGTCGAACTGAACGATGCACGGAGAGACCTCTGGGCTCGGGACGGGTGGGTCGATATCCGGCCAGAGAATATGGAACTCTGGAGAGCCCGGCTGGAAAATATCCGCGCCGAAGCGGAAGAGCATGGCAACGGTACTGGCTCTGAAACGGACCGCTCCCCAGCGTACTGGAATAATTTCGAATCACTGGACGAGGGGCGACTCGCGGCATGGATTTTTACGTTCGAGGAAGGCGGCGAGCGGATTAAGCGGTAACGTGCGCGCACTCTCCATCCGATAGGTCAATAATTTTTACCTATAGAATGGCGGATATTATTTCGTCCTTCGTGGTTTAAATTACTGAATTCAGTACTTCGAGCTTTAAAATGTCGTATATTTGCATTCGATAAATGAAGAGCTTTCTGATCGCTGCTGCTGCTTTAGCAGTCATTACCGTGCTCGGCTTCGATTATGCCGCCGGTATCGATTCGTTCACCGCGCGCCCCGATGGCGACGGCATCACACTCGAATGGCATTCGCAAGTCGAGACGGGTATCGCGAACTACACTGTTGAGCGTTCCGATGTTCAGACCCCCGATGATTTCCAGAATGTCGGCAACGTTGCTGCTGCCGGCAATTACACATATTATAAGTTTCATGATTCCCCAGCTGGTGCGGCGCCGCTTGCTGGGCAGAGCGGCAACATGCATACCCTCTCCGATGCGTTTCGCTACCGTCTGCAAATCAATTTGTCCAGCGGAGACATCAGTTATTCGCAAACGGTCAACGTGACAAAGCCCTCCAGCGGCGTTCGCCGAACCTGGGGAATGATTAAAGAGATGTTCCATTGATCTCCCGCGCAGACGAAATGGTATTTCGTCTGGCCTGGTTCTGAAATGAACCTAATCCTTTCGCTATACCCCGGAAAACCCGGAACGGCAGTATTGAATGTGGAGTTTAGTTTCTTGAAAGATTATTTAGGCTTTGTTCACCATGAAACTGCTATTTGGCTTCATCTTTTGCGCGACGCTTTTTTCGTCCTCTGGTTTCGCGCAGTTTGGCCGTCAGCGAATTGAAACGCGGCTCGCGGCGGATTCCACGATCTTTACGATGACACTTAACCAGAGGCACCCTCTGAAACCAGGAGAGAGCTTTCAAGCCAGAATCCATGTAAAGCCCGGAAGCGCATGGCATGTCTATAGTTCCAAAATGTCGAATGCGGACGGACTTACGCCACTTACGATCGTAGTGCCACATCCGATCTCAGATTATTTCGAGATCACGAAGATCACGGAAACGGGCGCCATTCACAAGAGCTATGATTCGAACTTCATGGCCGTCACGATGGCACACTATAAACCGTTCGATCTTATCGCGACCGTGAAAGTCCTCAAGAAATCATCGAAGGAAGTACCCTTCTATCTTTATGTGCATTTTCAGACCTGTACCGAGACCATGTGCATGCCGCCACGGACGTTTGAAGTGCCCATGACCGTCTTAGGTAAGAAGCCATTGAATCTCAAAATTGCACAGGCTACGATACCTCATGGACCAGCTTCGGGATTAGCTAATGTTATGAAATCGAGATGAAGCTCTTAGCAAGACATATCGCATTCAGCGTGATATTGCTCCTAACCGGAGCATCCATGCTTTATGCCCGTGACCCGAAGCTCGCAACAAAGCTGAACCAGGATTCCGCCATTTTTACCGTTAAACCTGAAAAAGGCTCACTCCCGACAGCGGGAAAGAGCTTCGACGTAAGAATTCATGTGGCGGTCCACCCGCCATGGCATATTTGGAGCTCAACCATGTCGGATGAGGGCGGCCTTATCCCAACTTCGGTCAAAGTTCCCGAACAACTTGCAGACTTTTTCGAACTAACAAAATTAAAGGAATTCAGCCGCCCCGTAGTCGGATACGATTCGAACTTTATGCAAGTGACAAAGGCCATTCATCAGCCTTTTGACCTCGTCGCCACTATTAAAGTGAAGCGGAATTCGCCGACTCCCGTCCCGTTCTATCTCTATGTCACATACCAGACGTGTAACGAAACTCAATGCTTGCCGCCGGCAACGTTCGAGGTTCCCATGACAGTCATTGGCGACAAGCCGCTAATGCTGAATATCGCCTACGGAGTTTCCGACACATTGAGCGCTTCGATGGCATCCGCAGACACCTTCGCAAAATCCGCGCTTCGTAAAGATTCGAGCGCGAGCATCGGCCCATCGACCGGCGGTGCGCCCAGCCAGCCTCCTTCGGGCAGTCAGCCTTCCGCGCCAGCAACACTCGCGGGCGTTGGCACTATTGCGGAAACATCAATCTGGCAGTTTATACTCGCTGCGGCCGGATTCGGGCTGCTGGCATTGCTTACGCCGTGCGTTTTTCCGATGGTGCCGATCACCGTCAGCTTTTTTACGAAACGCAATGCCGGTTCGAAGAAAGAAGCCGCGAAAGACGCCTTTCTATACGCGGGCGGCATCGTTGTAACGTTTGTACTTCTGGGTTTCCTGCTTTCTCTGATTGCTGGTCCGGCTGGCATCAATCAATTTGCGGCGAACCCATGGGCGAATCTCGTCATCGCGGCGATTTTCATTGCGTTTGCACTTAATCTTTTTGGGCTTTTCGAAATAGGAGTTCCTTCCTCCGTTTTATCGAAGCTGAATGCCACGGCGCAGCATTCCAAAAACCGGATGGTTTCCGTCGTGCTCATGGGCTTTGTCTTTTCGCTCACGAGCTTTACCTGCACGGTTCCGTTTGTCGGAACGCTCATGGTTGCGTTCTCCCGCGGGACATGGTTTGTGCCGCTTATTGGCATGCTCGTTTTCGCGAGTATTTTCGCTTCGCCGTTTTTCCTGCTGGCGCTCTTTCCGAATATGATGAAGTCCCTTCCACGCTCCGGGACGTGGATGAATAATGTGAAAGTGGTGATGGGCTTTCTCGAAGTCGGGGCAGCGCTTAAGTTTTTCTCGAATGTCGATCTGATATGGTCGTGGCACTTTTTCACGCGCGATCTCGTGCTTGCCTCGTGGATTGCGATATGCATCGTCACGACGCTTTATTTACTTGGGCGGTTTCAGCTTTCCCATGATACGCCAATCGACCACATCGGCGGCATTCGCGTCCTGCTGGCGGTCGGCTTTCTTGCGTGGGGAGTATATTTATATACCGGACTCGATGGCCGTTCGATCGGACTGCTTGAAGGTATGCTGCCACCGGCAGATAACACCGAAATGGCTCAGACTGCCCTAATGGTGTCTTCTCCTACCGGAACGCCAGTTACACAGATCTCGGAGCAATGGATCCCGTCGTATCCCGCTGCGCTCGCGGAAGCGAAGAAAACAGGCAAAAACATTTTCATCGACTTCACCGGCTACACCTGCACCAACTGCCGCGCGATGGAAGCCACGATTTTCAAGCGGCCCGACGTTACCCAGATGCTGCAGAATTTCGTGCTTGCCCGGCTCTATACGGATAATAACACGCCGCTCAACGATTCGAACCGCGACATGGAAGAGAATCGATTTAATACGATCGCGCTTCCCTTCTATGTGATCGTTTCACCGAATGATAAGCCGCTCGCCACGTTCCCCGGTTTCACGCGCGACGCCCAATCGTTTAAAGATTTTCTGGCATTGCAGAAGCCCTCGGGCGGGCCGCCGGTGGCAATGCTGGGGCAATAGGGGTTTCTTCAAAACTGAAATCATGCCGGGACAAAGCCGCTCTGCTTTGCGTTGCTAGCATCCTCGAACGATGGCAACTCCCGCCCATACCACTTCTTTAGAAACAACGAACCGCTTCTCTAAACGGCTTCTGACGGCGCAGGCTCGCCCGATTCTAACGGACGGCTCGATGGAGGCCACGCTACACGCCGTAGGGTTGACCGATCCCCTGATCGAGCGATATAATCTCACGCAGCCGATTGCCATTGAGCACGCGCACCGAAGCTTTGCCGAAGCCGGCGCGGAGCTGTTCATGACAAACACGGAACACGCGAATCCCCTCACGCTCGCGCGGCATCATATTGCGGAGAAAACGTACGAGATCAACCGCAAAGGCGTTTGGCTTGCCCGCGCGGTGGCGAGCGATTTCGATGCGCTCGTCGCGGCGACGGTCGGGCCGGTCGGAAAATTTCTCGCGCCAATTGGACCCCTGAAGCATGAGGATGTTCGCAAAGCTTTTCGCGAACAGATTCTCGCGCTCGCCGATGGTGGCCCGGATGCATTCATTCTCAAAAGTTTCATTGACCTCACCGAACTAGAAATCGCGATCGAGGAAGTGCAATCCATTGCGCCGGAATTACCAATAATCGCGCAGAAAACATTCCCAGAGGATGGCGCGCTGCTCGCAACCGATTTTGCAAGGCGCGTTGCCGAGCGGTTGATCAGGCATGGCGTCGCGGCGATTGGAACGAATGGGACGGTTGGGCCGAACCGGATGCTTTCCATTATCGAAGCATTTGCGGTCCCCGGAATTCCAATAAGTGCGCAGCCGGATATTGGTATTCCCACACTCGTCGATGGCCATGCGATATATCATGCCACGCCCGAATATCTTGGCGAGAGCGCGAAGCGTCTCGTTGAAGCTGGAGTTTCGATTATCGGCGCCTGCGGCGGAGCACGACCCGAACATATCCGTGCTGTCCGCGATGCTATTCAGGGCACGCGAGCGGGGGAAATTCAAGTTCAGAAAATTACCGTCAGGGCTGAGCAGCGCAATGGCAAGGCTAGTGCGGAGAAGTTTTCACAATTCAAGCACAATCTTGGCAAGAAATTTCTTGCGACGGTCGAACTCGATGTCCCCCGTGGCCTGGATATGGCGAGCGTCACGGAAGGCGCGGAATTTCTCGCGAAGGCTGGTATCGACGCTGTGAATATTTCCGATGGCGCGCGCGCGCGGCTGCGTATGAGCTCGCTCACGCTCGGCCATATTGTGCAATCCCAATGCGGAATAGAAGCAATCACCCATTTGGCCTGCCGCGACCGAAATATGGTGGGCCTTCAATCGGAACTGCTCGGCGCGGACGCAATGGGGGTTCGAAATATTCTCTGCGTCACCGGCGACCCAGCTCAGATCGGCGATTATCCGTATGCGACGAGCGTCTATGATATCGACTCCATCGGCCTGATTCGCGCCGTAAAGTCGATGAACGATGGATGCGATCTTATGGGCAATCCTATTTCAGGCGGTGAAATTGATTGCACGCATTTCCTGATTGCATGCGGTGCAAATCCGCTCGCGGACGATATGGAACGCGAAGCTTCGCGCCTTGAACGGAAGATCGCCGAAGGCTGTGAAGTAATCTTTACGCAGCCGCTCTTCGAGATGAAGGCGTTGGAACGATTCCTCGATATTATTCGACCATTCCAGGGGGATGCAAGGCTGATGCTCGGCATTCTTCCGCTTCGCAGCAAGCGCCACGCGGAGTTTTTGCATTACGAAGTGCCTGGAATGTCTATCCCGGATTGGATTCACGAACGAATTTCGAACCGCCCGACCGTCGAAGAACAAAGCTCGGAAGGAGTCGCGGTATGTGTCGAATTTTTGAGAGATGCCAAATCGCTCATCGATGGCGTCTATCTTATGCCGCCGTTCCGGCGATATCAGATGGCCGTGGATATTTTGGAGAAGATCGGATGAGCGTGCCACGGGTTGGAATCGTTTTGGTGAACTGGAATAGTTACGCGGACACAGCGGCTTGCCTGCGTTCGCTGGATGCGATCACCTATCCAAACGTGGAGATCGTCGTTGTCGATAATGGCTCCGGAGATGACTCCCTTACGAAGCTTCACGAGCACTTCCCCAACGCAACCTACATCCATTCCACGGAAAACACCGGTTTTACGGGAGGCAATAATCTCGGAATGGAACACGCGCTCGATGCTGGATGCGACCATGTATTGCTTCTCAACAACGATACGTTCGTTTTGCCCAATTTTCTTGAACCGCTCGTCGCGCGCTTAGAGTCCGATCCGAAAATTGCGGCGGCAAGCGGGAAAATTTACTACGCTCCGCAAACCCGAGGCGGCGAAGACCAAATCATCTGGTACGCCGGCTGCTTCCGCAAATGGCATATGGGGTATCATCATTTTGGCGTGGGAGAAAAAGACACAGGGCAGTTCGATACCCCACGCGAAATTCCTTACGCTTCGGGGTGTCTGATGCTCCTGCGTGGAAGTGCGATCCGCGAAATTGGCGCGCTCTCCGCCGAATATTTTATTTATTGGGAAGAAGCCGATTGGTGCCATCGCGCGCGGGACGCCGGATACATCTGCATGTACGAGCCGAAGAGCGTTATCTACCACAATTTTGCCAGCGCCCCGCTGGGGTACGAAACCCCATTCCACATGTATATGCAGTACCGGAACTCTTTTATCTATGCAAAGAAGCATTATCACGGACTGGAATCGCTTCGCTATTGGTTGTTTTATCCAATTTATATTGCCTATCGTTTCGTACTCGATCTTCGGGCGAAGAACCCGCGATCGGCAAAGGCGATCCTTTGGGGAATGCTCGATTATTTCAGAGGATTTCGCGGTAAGCAAGGTCTGGCCAAGCGAGGTTTTATAAAGTCATAAATCGACGATTCCATTTCATCCATCATAATTCATAATCCTTCCAGAATGCCAACAACACTCGTGACCGGTGCGGCCGGATTTATTGGTTCCCATCTCGTCGATGCGCTCATCGAGCGTGGACATACGGTTATCGCGTTGGACGATCTCTCCGGCGGATTTCGAGATAATGTGAACCCCAACGCGAAATTCGTCGAGGCAAGTTGCGTCGATCATGCGCAGCTCTCGCGGTTATTTAACGAGCACTCATTTGATTACGTCTTTCATCTTGCCGCGTATGCCGCCGAAGGACTTTCGCATTTTATCAAGCGGTTCAATTATACCAATAACGTAATCGGCTCGGTGAACCTAATTAACGAGGCGGTTAATCACAACATCAAGCGATTTATTTTTGCGAGTTCCATCGCGGTCTATGGCAAAAACCAGCTTCCGATGCGCGAGGACCTGACGCCAGCGCCCGAAGATTCCTACGGAATCGGGAAGTATGCCGTGGAACTTGATCTTAAAGCTTCCCACGAAATGTTTGGATTGGATTATGTTATTTTTCGCCCGCACAATGTCTATGGAGAGAGGCAAAACACGGGCGATAAATACCGTAATGTCATCGGCATTTTTATGAACCAAACGCTCGCAAGCGAACTGTTCACTATCTTCGGTGACGGTGAACAAAAACGCGCATTCTCCTATATCGGCGATATCGCGCCCATCCTTGCAGAGAGCGCAACACACGAAGGAGCACGGAACGAGATCTTCAACATCGGAGCCGATACGGTCTATTCCGTCAATACGCTTGCGACCGAGGTAATGAAGGCAATGGGCGGCAACGCGAAGATCAAGCACCTACCCGCTCGCAATGAAGTAGTCGATGCCTGGAGCGATCACTCGAAAGTTCAACGCGTCTTTGGCAAGCGGACGGAGACGCCGCTCTCCGAAGGCCTCCGCCGCATGGCAGAATGGGTGCGCCAAACTGGCCCGCGAAAATCGAAGCCGTTCGAGGGAATCGAGATCGAGAAGAACTTGCCGCCAAGCTGGAAATCCTGAACCCAGATTACGCGGATTAGATGGATTCTCCGGATTGCGATTTAGGCGCTCGCATATTCGTGTTATTGTCCCGCCCCGTGACAATTCTTATACTTCTTCCCACTACCGCAGGGGCAGAGATCGTTGCGGCCAACTTTCGGGCCGACGCGGACCGTCTGCGGAACAGGTTTGGGTGGCGGAACTTCGCCATCAGCGGCACCATTACCCTGGAAGCTGGAACTTGCCACGGCCTTGGTCGCCACGCCCTGGCTTCGGCGCGCCGGTTGGTTCGGCATCATACGGCGGCCGCCTGGCTGGGCCGGGACCATTTGGCCCGTGCGCTGATCCTGGGCCATTGGATATAACTTGAACGCGAGTTCGAGAACGCCATCGCGAATGAGTACGAGGAGTTCCTGGAACATACGGTAACCTTCCTGCTTGTACTCGACGAGCGGATCCTTCTGACCGTACGCGCGGAGGCCGATGCCCTCCTTGAGTTCGTCCATCTCACGAAGATGGTCACGCCATTTCTCGTCAATGACGCGGAGCGATGCAAAGCGTTCGAGCTGTGCCATGCCTTCGGAGCCAACCTGCTCCTCCTTGCGATTGTAGAACTGCTTCGCTTCCTCGATGAGCTTTTCAGCGACGCCTTCTTCACCGATCTGGGCGAATTCCTCACGGGTCATCTGCGCATCGACCATGAACCGTGTGCGGCATTCATCCTGCAGCTTCTCCATCTCGCCAAGATTGTAATGGACGGCGGTAAGCTCTTTAATTGCCTCTTCGAGGTATTCGAAAATTTCATCCTTCAGACGCTCGCCATAAAGGGCCTCGCGGCGGCGCTCGTAAATAACCTCGCGCTGTGAGTTCATCACATCGTCGTAATCGAGGAGGCGCTTGCGTGTAGCAAAATTGTTTTCTTCCACTTTCTTTTGCGCACGCTCAACCGACTTCGTAATCATCGAGTGCTTGATGACCTCTCCTTCTTGGAGCCCTAACTTCTGCATGATTCCGGCAATGCGGTCGGAGCCGAAGAGGCGCATTAGATCGTCTTCGAGCGAAAGGTAGAACTGCGTCGAACCGGGATCGCCCTGGCGGCCAGAACGGCCCCGCAACTGGCGATCGATGCGGCGCGCTTCGTGGCGCTCGGTTCCCAAAATGTGCAACCCACCCGCTTCGCGGACACCGGGGCCGAGTTTGATGTCCGTGCCTCGGCCCGCCATGTTCGTGGCGATCGTAACGCCGCCGGATAACCCCGCATGAGAAACAATCTCCGCCTCGCGTGCATGTTGCTTCGCATTCAGCACATTATGCGGGACGGCCGCGCGTTTGAGCAGCTTCGAAATCGTTTCCGAGACTTCCACGCTCGTGGTGCCGACGAGCACCGGTCTTCCCAGTTTTCGCAGTTCCTGAATCTCTTCGATCACAGCATTGAGCTTCTCGCGCTTCGTACGATATACCATATCATCGCGGTCTTCGCGAGTAATGGGAACGTTCGTTGGAATAACGACGACATCCAGCTTGTAGATCGAGAAGAATTCGCCCGCTTCGGTCTCGGCGGTTCCCGTCATGCCCGCGAGCTTTTTATACAAGCGAAAATAATTTTGCAGCGTGATCGTCGCGAGTGTTTGCGTGTCACGCTCGACCGTCACGCTTTCCTTCGCTTCGATCGCTTGATGCAATCCTTCGGAATATCTTCGGCCCGCGAGAATGCGGCCCGTGAATTCATCGACGATGAGGACCTTGCCTTCCTGCACGACGTAATCCACATCCTTCTCGTAAAGCGTATAGGCGCGCAAAAGCTGGGAGATCGTATGCAGGCGGTCGGAGCGGTCGGCATAAAGCAAATGAATCGCGTCTTTTTTCTGACGCACTTCTTCGTCGGAGAGACCTTCAAGTTGCGAAAGCTCGGTCGCAATGTCGGGAAGAATAAAGAGGTCCTTATCGCCGCCGGCCGCGAGAAACTCCCGACCCTTATCGGTCAAGTCGATGTTGAAATTCTTTTCTTCGACAGTGAAGTAAAGCGGATCATCAACGAGGTGCATGTTGCGCGATTGGTCGCGCATGAATTCCATCTCGGTTGACTGCATCAACTTCAGCATGTCGCCATCGGCGAGGAGCTTCAGCAGCCGGTTGTGCTTCGGCATCCCATGATTGACGCGGACCAACTGCTCTCCCGCTTGCTTCTTCTTCGCTTCGTCGCCCGATTTGAGAAGCTCCTCGGCCTCCGACATAAATCCGGCAGCCAGCGCCTTTTGCGCATTCACCAAGCGCTCGACGATCGGCTTCAACTCATCGAACTTATGCTCCGTGCTCTCAACTGGCCCAGAAATAATGAGCGGCGTCCGTGCTTCGTCAATCAGCACGGAATCCACTTCATCGACGACCGCATAATAATGCGGACGCTGGACCATCTCTTCGGCGTTCTGCACCATGTTATCGCGCAGGTAATCGAAGCCAAATTCGTTATTCGTGCCGTAGGTGATGTCGGCATTATAAGCGGGCTTTCGCTCCCACGGCTGCATCGTTTGAAGAATCACGCCGACCGACATACCGAGGTATTCGTAGATCTGCCCCATCCATTGCGCGTCTCGCTGGGCGAGATAGTCATTGACCGTCACGAGGTGCACGCCCCGACCCGCGAGCGCATTGAGATATATTGGCAGCGTGGCGACGAGCGTTTTTCCTTCACCCGTAGCCATCTCTGCAATTTTACCCTGATGCAGGACAACGCCTCCGATAAGCTGCACGTCGAATGGAACCATGTCCCATTTGACCTGCTGACCGGCGAGCGTAAATGTTTTACCCACCAAACGGCGGCACGCCTCTTTCACGACCGCGAAGGCCTCGGGCAGCAGCTCGTCGAGCACTTGCTTCGTTACCTCATCGAGTTCCTTCCCGATTTCCCCCAAGCGATCGATAATCTGCTCGCGCTCCTCGTGTGGAACGTCCTCTTTTAGCCGCTCGCGGAGCTCAGCCGCTTCGTCCTCGATTTCTCCGGTTACCTCTTTGATGCGCGCGCGAAATTCCGCGGTCTTGCCGCGAAGTTCTTCCTCGGAAAGATCGTGGAGCGTCTCGTAGATCCCGTTGATCTCATCGACCATCGGCAGGAGCGCCTCGACATCCTTCGTCCGCTTGGACCCAAACAGTTTTTCAAAAAACTCTAACATGTATTCTCATTTTCTCGGCGCAAATGCCGATTTTGATATTATTTCGCTGATTTTAATTTTATCTGCGCAAACACGCGTTTGTGCTTCATGAAGGCACCATTTTCTTGAAAATGGGTGCTCATTCGTTGCAACAGCGAGTTCCGCAAAAATTTACTTTTTTGCGAAAGAAAAAGGGACTTAGAAAAGCCCCCGTTCCGCCGAACCCACCTCAAACGCTAAAACGGGCGTAATGCTTCCGGGTTTCTGAAGTGGGTTATGAATATAATTCCATTGCGTCCAATACTTCGCAAGCATATTCGATTGCCTCGTTAGTCGAAAGCTTTGCGCCATCGGACCATGCCATCTCGAATTCGGCTGGTTCGAGTTGGCTTTTTAGCTCTTCGATTTTCGATGGGGCGTCTTTGGTGAGGATGTCGGTCATGGGAACTGGCGTGGCTCCAGTTAGCTGATTTAATCTTTGGGCGATTGAAGTGATTTTTATTGCACTGATCGTGTCACTACTCTCCAACAGAAGTAACACTATACCGCATAAGTTGCTATATAAACCACCTAGCTCACCTGTCTCATAACAAAGTAAAATTGCCCGTTTATGGATCTGAGCGCACTCTCTTGCATCACCGAAAATCCGTGCGAGTCCACCGCAGGTAGCCATAACCGCAATTTGATTTTTAATGTCGCGAAGATTAGTGAATAGCAACAGAGCTTCTTGAGTCGAACTGTATGCTTTTTTCATATCCTGAGTAATGACGCAAAATCCGCTGTAAATCATTAATGCGCCAGCCCTAAGCCATGGAAGCTTACCTGAATATGATAAAGCTTGCTCTAATAAGCGCCCACCTTCCATAATATTACCATGCACAATTTCAGTTATGCCCAGAAAAACGCACAAAATTCCTCGGTGCCATAAACTATTGATTTTATCAGCGATGACAAATATGTCTTGAAACAGAAGGCGTGACTCTTCCAAATTAGCCATGTGACTGTTTAGGCCCCAAGCAAGAATATCAGCATAAATTAGTTCGTCCTCGACACAAAACTCTTGAGCGATAATGGCTGCTTCAAAAAACAAAGTCAACGCATTAGGAATGTCGCCTAATCCCCAATAGACTTGTCCTTGTGTTCGCAGACCTTTTGCTCTCGTGTAACTTGGCTCTATCGATCCTTTCATAAGCATAATCTCATCCACCCACCTCTTTCCTTCTGCAACAGGCCCTCTAAAAAACCAGAAACCGATTCCGGTTATAATTCTCATCGCGAGCTTTGAATCGCTTTGTTCAATGCTCCATCGCATCGCAGTTCTGAAATTGTCAAGATTCTGTTCGATAACATCATCCCACCGTTTACTTTCCTGAGTGAGAAGCGGCATCTCACATTCTTCAGCTAAATCTGCAAACACCCTCGCATGCGCCCGCCTCACATTCTTTTCCTCGCCGCTTTCTTTTAATCTTTCGAGCGCGAATTCTCGAAGAGTTTCGAGCACCATAAATCGCGAGGACGACTTTGAATCGGTGTCAACTCGAACAAGGCTGTTATCGACTAAAGTTCCGATGACATCGAGTACATTGATATCCAAACTCAGTTCCTTTACTAACGCTTCAGCACTTTCGATTGTAAATCCGCCGGAGAATACACAGAGAAGATTGAAGAGCGAGCGTTCCTCGGGACGTAATAAGTTATAGCTCCACTCGATTGCGTTGTAAAGGGTTTTATGCCGCTCCGGTTGATCGGCAGAACCGGAGGATAGAAAGCTTTTCCATTCTTCCAATCTGGTGAGAATAGTCTGCGTGTTGAACATCCTAATTCTCGAAGCGGCCAATTCTATTGCTAATGGAAGTCCGTCGAGCTTGTGGCAAATTTCGTTAATGGGTTCGACATCTTCCGGTGTTACTTCGAAATTGAATCGCGATTCTTTCGCGCGCTCGATAAAGAGCTGCGTTGCGGGCGAGGCGGATAATTCCTCTTTTGTCGCAGTGATGCTCGGCAATCCGAGCGGCTCAACGTGATATTCGTGCTCGCCTCGCACACCGAGATGGACTCTGCTCGTGACGATAATCTTTAGGTTGGGGCACGATTCGAGCAGTTCTGAAACAGTATGCCGCGCGCTGAGAAGATGTTCGAAATTATCGAGAATCAGCAGGAGATGTTTTTTATAAATGAAAGCCTTTATGCTTGCGATAAGCGGCTGCCCCTGAACTTCACGAATATCGAGGGACTGTGCAATGGCAGACGCAACTAATGCCGGTTCTATTATCGGGGCCAATGGGACAAAATAAACTCCACCTTTGAAACGGCTCAGGACTTGCCTTCCGGTGTCGATGCTCAGTCTTGTTTTTCCAGTCCCGCCAGTTCCAGTCAGTGTAACTATTCGAGCATTGGATATTCTCTGCTCAAGCTCGGCTAATTCTCGTTCTCTTCCGATCGTCTCTGATACTGAATGCGGAAGGTTCGTTGGCGGCGGAAGAAAATTGATGTCAGCGTCCGCAGACGGGGCGTTCAAATTGCCGATGCGTGCTAATATTTTTCTATCAAGCTCGACTCCGCTTTCGTGCAATGCTCGAAGAACTTTCGGGAGCCAAATTTCCTGGCCGACATTAGTAACGGAAATATATTGCCGGCCTGCGAGCGCATATTCTATTTTAGGATCGAGCGGAGTTGCCTCCAAAATTAGGGGAAGAATGGGACGGTTGTGTTCCCAGGCTAATTGTATCTCCTGATGGACGTTCCTCGATGAGACTGACCGTGGTGTGCATAGCAGAATCATCGCAGAGCACTGCTTAATAGCTTCGACTATCGAAGACGACCACATTGCGCCTCCGCTGATATTCAGATCGTCAAACCATGAGCCTAATCCAGCAGCACCGAGAAGATCGAGTATTTTTTGTGCTTCCTGACGGTCGGCGCTCGAATAGCTTATGAAAATGCGAGGATGGGTATCTTCCATGCTAGCTATTACAAATGAAATCTTGGGTTAGTTGCTCAATATCCTCGTTGCAACGAAGAAATCAAACGACATTCAAAAATACGACAATAATCATCCACTCAGCGCGGAGTTGAGATAAATCAGCGATGAAGACAGTATAAAAATATCCCACTCGCCACTCCGACATTCAGCGAATCGATGCCCTCGGCCATCGGAATTCTGGCAAGCACGTCGCAGGCTGCCACCACTTCTTTTCTTAGCCCCCAGCCTTCGGAGCCAAAGACTAAAAGGACATCAGGTGCCAGAGGGACAGACCCCAAATCAATAGCTTCTTCTCCAAGTGCGGCTCCGATAATTGTCATTGGTCGCATCAGGCTCATTTGCCCAAGAGCGGCAGCTAAATCCTCCACAAAAATAATCTCCACATCCACTATCGTTCCCATGGAGACTCTCACCGAGCGGCGCAGATATGGATTGCAGCTTTTCTCATCCACGATTACGGCCTTTGCTCCGAAAGCGGCGGCATTCCGAATGATCGCGCCCATATTCTCCGCATCGGCAATGCCATCGAGCGCAACGGCCATCCAGGGTGATTGCCATTCCGCGATTGCTTCGGATAACTGGCGACTCTCTGGAATGCGAACTGCAAGCATCACGCCCTGGTGAAGATGGTAGCCGATGATTTCCTCCATCTCGCTTTTTGTCGCAAGATAAATATCGGTCACATCCGATCTGTTCTCAAAAAGATTTTGCAGATTTTCAAAATGCTCCTCAGTTATATAGGCCGAGGGCACTTCGAGAGTACTCTCGAGCATTTTCCTGGTAACCTTCTCCCCTTCGGCGATGAAAAGCCCCTTCTCGAAGTGGCCACCGTTGCCTTTGAGCGAGCGAAAATCGTTGATTGCCGAAGGTGAGTATTCGCGGATAAGGTGATAGGCCATAAACAGTGAACAACGGGAACAACCAGTCAGTCCACGAGGGCAATTCTTGCTATTAGAATACTAGTCGATTTTGGAAACTTTTTACGAGTAACGAGCGGTTTATCGAGCGCTTAAAAACCTTTACGTAAGACCCCAAAATTCATAATGCGAATGCAGTCAAAAGAGAAAGAATTAGTACCCGGCACGGAAGAGCCGAACATCAAAATTGCTACACCGCTCAGCCGGTTACAGGTTTCGCTCATCCAGGAGTCACTCCGCGAGACGGGCTGGAAGCACTCGGATTTTTACTCCGGCGCAACGAGCGCCAGCGGCGTTCGCCCGCAATTCAAGATGACCGTTTTCCAGGCGAAGGCCGGCCTCAAGCGGAGCGAAGTTGTGCAGAAATTGCAGGGCATTGTCGGAAAGTTCAAGGAAGAGAAAGTCTGATTGTTCGCGTGAGGCTTCCAGGCCGATCTGAATTACCATCGTTCGGCGGAACTCTCCACGCCTTGGGAGTGATAGCCGATAACGAATGATCGACTCCGCGCCGCTCTCAAAAATTACCACTACAGGCAACACCCGCACCCGCCTCGATTCCATCGACGCATTGCGCGGCATTGCCGCGCTCATGGTCGCGGGATACCATATCTGGGGGCATTATGGCGTCTATCCCTTTCCATCGCTTGGCGTGGTGCCGTGGACGAAATCGGCGGGGCTGCTCGCCTATCTTGTTTCGCCATTCCGATGGGGCTATCTTGGCGTCGGGCTTTTTCTTGTTCTGAGCGGATTTTGCATCCATCTCCCGTTTGCGCGTAAGAGGGCAGATGCCGGCGGCTATCAATTCGAATGGCGCAAGTTTTATCTTCGGCGCCTCTGGCGGCTTTACCCGGCGTATGCCGCATCCGTTCTTGGTACGTTCGTGCTGCTTCTCGTCACAGCCCATTGGACCCATTTTATCGGTGCGGTGCCGTCTATTGGCGATCTCGTTACGCACCTCACGCTCACGCATGGCTACTTCGACCGCTATTTCTATGGCATCGTCGACGTTTATTGGTCGCTTGCGCTGGAATTCCAGTTGTATCTCGCCTATCCCATTTTTCTATACTTATTCCGGCGCTTGGGACTTACCCGCTCGATCATCTTCCTGACAATCTTCTCGCTGCTTTGGCGGCTCGTCGCTATGGATGTATTTCATTCCCAACTCATCAGCGTGGCGTGGACCGGCCCTTACGCGATGATGGGCTGCATCCTAGCCCGGATGCCAGAATGGCTTTTCGGGGCGTGGCTAGCTGAGTGGTTCGTAAGAGGGCGGAATAGAAATTGGAATCGCCTGCCGCTTGCTTCCGCCGGGGTAGTCGTGCTGTTCACGGCGATACTTTCGACGCTCGAGCAATCGCTGTGGGTTTTCACCGATTCGCTGTTCGGTCTCGGATTCGCGTTTGTTATTGCTGCCGCAATCGTACCTGGTAGAAAATCATTCGCTGTAAATCCCCCGAAATCTGAAGAAAATAGATTCTATCGCCTGCTTATTTGGATGGGGACGATCAGCTACTCTCTCTATCTTTTCCACATGCAATTCTCCTGGTTTGCAAATCCCTGGATACGGGAAATATCGAGTCCGGCACTACAATTTATGTTGCGGACGGCTGTGCTTATCATTTCGATTCCGATCATCGCGCTCATCTTTCGGCTGGTGGAAGCGCCATTTCTCTCCGCTCCACGTCCGGGGAAAAAACTATTCGCGCTATACCAACGTATCGGCCACGCACTTGGCATAAAATCGGATGCTCCTTTGGTAGTCCAACTCGAAAGCACAGCAACCTAAATGCGTTGTCAGTGCGGTTGGCCAGCAGGAGCGACATGACAATCATTGCCCAATTGAATTCTTTAACCGATGCCTACGAAGGCATGGCGGCCTTGCGTTCGAAAGCTATTCCGCCGGCGCTTTCCAAGCAAGGCGAGGTGCTCGTCATCAGCGTCGATGATGATTTCGCACATTCCCCGAGACGAATTCTTTTGGGAGATAGCCGCTTTGCCAATGCGACCAATTTGCTCGACCGCCTGAATGACAATGGATTGCTGCCAGGCTTCGAGGATTGTAACGCTTGAAACGAGTGTAGAAAAATACCCCGCCCGATATTCGATCGAGCGGGGCATTTTTGTCCTGCATGTAATGGAATGACCATACCTAAAGGTCATCCATGATGCTTTTCTCTTATTCAACGAAAGCGCCGTTTTGGGAGGAGCAACCACACATGATCGCTCATGCTTGCATGATTGCACTCATGGTTAGTACAAGAACGCACGAACTCGCTCGGGTTACAAAAGAAATTTACATTTCATAAAAAAACCACCCCGCAGGCCACGAGGTGGTCATTTCGCAACCAAGACGCAGCAACCAGCTATCTCTTTACCACGACGTTTAGATACATTACACTTTCTCCGACTCGAACGCGGCAGACATAATGACCAGATGGGAGGGATTCAGTGCCGAGGGAAATTTCATATGAGCCGGTCTCCTCATAGCGCGAAGAAACAGGGCGCATCAGATTGCCGAGCATATCGTAAATCGCGACCTGAACAAACCCACGATCCTTAACGGTATAATCGAGTTCCGCCGCGCCTGTCGTGGGATTCGGGAAAATCTCCGCTTCGAAGCCATCGTCCGGTTGTGTTGTAACGCCATCATCGTACGCGCAGGGTGGCGTTCCACTGCCGCCACCGCACGTATTGCAATACAGCTTTTGGAACTGGCATTGGTCCTCACTGGTAAGATAAAGTGGAGTGTGATCCGGGTCGCCGGGAACCGGATCGTTATTATTCTGGGCCATGACCGTTCTAAAGCCGGTGTAATTAATATTTCCATTTTTACTAAATGGATTTTCCGTATAGCAATTATGGCACTGACCGCCATCGACGGGGTCTTCCGGATGGTGAAGGCCGAGATAATGACCCATTTCATGCTCCATCAGCTCAAAAAAGCTATAAGAGTCATAGCCATTCACCGTGGTTACAGGAGCGGTTTCGCCAGTGTAAAATTCCGTAAGGTTAACCGTGTGGAGGGTGTATTGCGTAGGATCAGGGTTGCCCGCATCGGTTTGCCGTTCTGCTCCTAAGAATTCATCCGTTATATTGACCTCGATAACACTATTCGAACATCCTGTCGGATGGCATGTCAAAAAAGTGCTGTCGCTGCTTCCGGTCGTGAGGGCTAAGCTATTAGATGCCCCGCCAAAAAAATGATCTGGGTTATTATCCATTATCACATGAATGCAACACGGCGGGCTGCTCTCGCATGGTTGAATCGGCGGACTGCATTGATCGAGCCATTGACGACGCGCCGAATCGGCGTCCGCTTGAGCCTGTGTCTGATTGAACATCAGCGCGTAGGAATTTGCGGCATTATACCATGCCGTCAAGTCGGCTTGATACTGAGCCTCGGCCCCTAAGTATTTTGAATAATTCGCGGTGTCCTGCTCCCACTGACTTATTTCGCCCGCAAGATTCGAGACGCACGCTTCATAAACACTATCGGCCTCCATCTCCGTATCGTAAGTGGTAAGTTCGTTATCGTATTCCTCCCAGAGCCATCCATGATCCGTACTATAGTACCAAGTAACGGCTGCAGTTGCGTTATCATCCATTCCACTCTCGTCGGTCTTTTCCTGGTCAAAGCCACTCAGGAAATCCGAACTATCCAAGCTCCATTGCGCCATCGCTGCCGCGTATTCCGACTCATCGTCATCCCAATGGACTTGCCCTAAATTAATAGACACTGTCCTCGGTTGAGAGACCATCCGAGA
>VFSW01005658.1_pt1 | contig 18458 bp, 9 predicted proteins | sample 5358111 | NCBI WGS metagenome assembly VFSW01 (sample SAMN11554181, study PRJNA540505) | mine drainage metagenome | isolation source: sediment from site ElyBrook_90M | place: USA: Ely Copper Mine, Vershire, VT | collected 2017 | reverse complement strand
GACTCGGGGCCGCCGAAGCATAAAATAGCGAACTGGGGGGAGAAAAAAATTTTTGATAAGAAAACAAAGAACTTGTTTTCCGGCGTTGGCATTGCCGCAGCCACCGCCATAGCCGTTATCGGCCTCTCGGCTGCCATTCTCATTCTCGCGCGGTTCGTGAACCAGGCGATCGAAGTGAAGATAACCGAAAACCTCTCAACCAATCTGCAACAGATCAACCAAGCTACGCAGCCGTCGCAACAAACGCCGCAACCGACGTTCACCGTGCCGGTTACCCAACCATCGGCGCGGCAGCCGGCGCCGCAGATCGCTCCGTCTCTCCCCACCTACACTTCCATCGTTTTCTTTTCCGGTGTCGGGTGGCTTAACACCGCTTCGACAACGGCGTATCGCGACAACAATGAAGCGGCTATGATGTTTCCGCCGAAGTTTATCTGGTCCCCCCGTGCACCCGCGGCGCTCGGGGAGCCAGAGATTCCGCCAGGTGTTACAACAAAAGTCATTCAGGACGGTACCACGTACAAAGTTCTCGTCTATGCTCCCGACGGATCGGAAATTCTGAGCGCCACGAACACGCCCATCGTTTCAAACTATCCCGGCTCGGTCGGTATCGGAGGAACGGCGGATGATTTTATGGTCGTCTACGGAAGCTATTGGGGTGCCGGGGCGCGGATTGTGAAGATGAACGGCTCGTGGCAAATTCAAGATCTCTCGCCGTTCTTTGGTATTCGCCAGATGAACGGGGGATTCCAACCGGCGATCATCGAGGTAAGCGGGCGGGGCACCAGCGGCGCCCCGCTCGCCCCGATTTGGTATGTGTACAGCCTTACGGACGGCAATCCGAAGCTCATCAAGCTTTTTACAAACGGCACCGGCCAGATTCAGGGGGCGGTTGATTTAACTCAAAACATTTTTACGCACGGCGAAAAATCCGCAGAGTTTTCTGTCGGGCGGGGCACCAGCGGCGCCCCGCTCGCCCCAACGTTAGTCGCTAAAGTGGTGGATGCCAGTGGAACAACGAGCTACTACTCGTTCGTCGACGAAGGGTTCGATAAATCGCAGCCGCTTGAAGTTGATTCGGTAAACCTGAATGGATTTCCGATAAAGATAAGCCAAGCCACGATATCCGAACTGGGACTTTCTTCCGGCGCGGGGAATACTACTTTTTATCTTTCGAATGACGGTGTGCATTGGATCCCCGCGACGCTCGGCGCCAAGGCGACGTTTACGACTCCGGCCAACCAAATCTTTTGGCGCATCGTTTTTGATCCTTCCGGCCTGCCTGCGCAGGCAGGCGATCAATACTCCTCACCTTTCCTTACCAAGGTGCGGGTGGAATACAGCGGCACTCTCTTTTGAAATCCTAATTTCAAAATCCTAAATTCTAAATAAATCCCAATGGCTGAAATTCCAAATCCAAAAACGCGCCGTTCCGGTCATTATGATTTTGTATTTTGATATTGTTTAGGATTTAGTGCTTAGGATTTAGGATTTGGTATAATGATGAGGTGGGAGGGGGAAATAGAATAAGTGTTTATCATGCGGTGCTCGTGACTGCAGTGAGCGCCGCGTTTTTCGTTTTTGCGAATCCTGCCTCTGCTGCTCAGCTCCAGTCGATAAACTTCGTTCCGCAGGCGAGCTATCCGTCCTGTGCGCGGGGAACGTTTTTTTACTCTTCATCGACCGATCAATTCATGCTCTGCACCACCGCCGGCGGTCAGCCGAGCCCCATAGTGACGGGCGCGAGCAATGTATGGACCTTATCCGGTTCGAATCTATACCCGATGAACACATCGTACAACGTGGGGATCGGGACGACGAACCCAGCGAAAAAACTTGAGGTAAATGGAGTTCAAGATTTCAATGGTCTCGGTATTTCCGGGTCGTACGCTCCCGGTACCACTACGCCACTTTCCGGTACGGCTGGATTTCCGGGGATAACAAGAGGAGTTTTGCTCACAGATAGTACCGACTTTTCTCTGTGGACGCAGAGAGAATATGGTGGTGATCATACCGAAGGTGTAATTGCTTTTGGCGACGATAGTAATAGCGGTCTAAGTTTTGAGTATTGGCCATGGAATGGTACCGGAACAAATCCACCGGTATCGGTTATGTATATGAATCCATCGGGTAACGTTGGCATCGGGACGATGGCGCCGACGACCGCGGGCCTCGTGGTTACAAAAAATATTTCGAGTATTGGTATCGATGTATCGAACAACCGCATCCAGAACGTGGGGACGCCGGTGAACGCCGCTGATGCCACCACCAAGAGCTATGTCGACTCGATCGTCGCGGTTGCAACCTCCAGCCAATACTGGATTCTCTCTGGAAGCAATCTCTACCCGAACAGCACCGGATACAACGTGGGGATCGGGACGACAGCGCCAGGCGCAGCGAAGCTTGCCGTGGTGGGGAATGTGAATGTTGGTACCGGCCCCGGTGATACAACTCAGCGGATTGTGAATGTTTATGGAAATGGTTCCACGCCCGGTCAGGTCGCGTTGTGGGGAGCAGCTACCGATCAATTTCTCAAGATTACGGGGAAGGGAGGTGGCGCGAGCATTCCGGCTCAAATAGAGTCCAATTATGGATTGGAGTTGACGTACGGGGAACACGCACAAGAAAACGGATTCAGGATCAATCAAACTACCAGCACGAATACGGTATTCCAAATATTGGGTGGTTATGTTGGTATTAACACCACCTCTCCGGGTACCAACCTCGATGTGAACGGGAATGTCAATGCCTCCGTCTACTATGATCGGGACAATGCCAGCTACTATCTCGATCCTGCGGGGAACGTGATGCCGTATGCGGCAAATCTCAAGGGATTGGTTAATATACCCCTGGCTGTTTCCGGCGTTGCATATGGATTGCAAGCGGGAGGAAGTTATGCGCTGACCTTCCAAGGCAATCAGGATTGCGCTGCGAACGCTTTCCTTTTCCAGAACGCTTATTCGATAAAGGGGGATTGCTCGGGGAATGCCCAGGCGTTCAAGTGGGAAACGAGCCATGCTTCGTTCGGCAGCCGGGGGATAGGTTTTTCGTACGGTACTGGATCTGGTAACGGGATAATTTTCTACGCCGACAGCGTGGCGACAGTTCAGGATACGGTATTCACGCCGACGGCGCGCATGATCATCAATGATGCCGGCAACGTCGGCATCGGGACGACAAATCCGGGGGCGACTCTGCATCTCTATACTACGGGGACGGCTACGAATTTCTTTAGAATGACAGCGGCAGGGTACAGTCCAGATATTGATTTTGGGTTTTACGAGGATTCTGGCGGGTTTTACATCAAGGATTTTGCGAGCAGTACAGCTCCCGTTCAAATTTACCCAGGCAATCCATCACAGGCGCTGGTGCTAAGAAACGGCAATGTCGGCGTTGGAGCGACGGCGCCGAAGGGCAAATTCGACGTGTTGGGGAACTATGTCGTGGATAGCAAGACCATTGGCATTAGCAGCACGTGGACGCCGGTATTGAGCATCAATATGCCTGGCGATCATACGTCCGCCTACGCGAAAATATTTTACGGCGGCTCCGATTGGTCGTGCCACTCGGCTGTGAGGTTTGAGGCAGAGTTCGATATCATTGATGGCAACGGGGGTTATGGCGAGCCGGGGAATATCATTTTCCAACACAGCAATACCGCATCCGACCAAATTCAAGCCCGACTCACTCATATAGATCCGAATACCATCAACATAGAACTGAGAACATACGATATTGAGGGAAATGGATTTACTTGCAATGCCAGCTCAACTTCGGGCAGGTTGGCCTACGAAGTGAGCGGCAATTTTTCAAGCGTCGGCCTTACAACAGGTACCATTACGACTTCCAACGCCACCCCGCAGATCTTCAATCAAAGAGGAGGCATTGGTATCGGTACCGCCAGTCCCACCACTGCTGGTCTCGTCGTTTCGACAAACGTCTCGAGTATTGGCATTGATGTCAGCAATAACCGCATCCAGAACGTGGGGACGCCGGTGAACGCCGCTGATGCCACCACCAAGAGCTATGTCGACTCGATCGTCGCGGTTGCAACCTCCAGCCAATATTGGATTCTCTCCGGATCGAATCTGTATCCGGATAGTATGGGGTACAAGCTTAGCGTTGGAGCAACAAATCCCCCGGATGGCGATGAAGCCGCATTTATTTTTAGTAACACCACTGGTAATGTCACTATCAATGAAACCGATGTTAATTTCAGAAACACTGGTCTGAAAGCTTACGCCGTATCGCCTGGGTCGTCGGGCACGTACACAATCCCGGCTATTTCCAGTTACCGAACCATTGGCTTGATGGGAGTAGCTGTACAAGGATCTGCACCTAATGGCTATGTTCCCTTTGGGGTAGTCGGTGTTGGTATAAGTGTTAATAGCAGCCCTGCAACTGGCGGATTGTTTGAGGCAACGAATGTCAGTGGTGGCGACGCTTACGGTGTGAAGATAAGCAATGTAACGAGCGCGACAGGTATTCCCTATGCTATTTACTCGAATACTGCAGCGAGAAGCTATTTCGCCGGCAATGTCGGTATTAATACCACCTCTCCGGGTACCAACCTCGACGTGAACGGCAATACTAATGCCTCGATCTACTACGACCGCGACAATGTCAACTACTATGTAAATCCAGCGGGAAATGTTTTGCCCTATGCTTTGAACACCGGCGGTGGCATCAACATCGGTGGCGGAGGAACCTTCAGTGGCTCGCTTGCGGTGAATGGAGCAAACGTCACGCTTTCAAATGCAACACAGCTCATTCTCAACTCCACCTCATCCTCCGCAATCCAAATGAACCAGGGGAGCATCACCGGCGTTTACAAACTTTCTGTTGCTGTCGTTGACCCGCTCTATAATATCGGTGGGATAAATTATTCAACATATGCCCCCTCCATTGCTGGGGGAGTGAAAGAAGAGTTCGTTGGAAATGCCAAATTGCAAATGACAAATGACAAATACTATGAGTACGTCATTGATTTTGATGGCGTAGCAAAAGGTTCTGACTTGTGGGTGTGGCGGAAGGCAGTGGATTTCGGGCCGGATACCGTTCAGGCGTTCGTGACGCCGATCGGCGTGCCCGTGCCCATCGCTTATACCATTGAGGGGAATAAAATTATTTTTACAACCAGTATACAAAATACTGAATACCAAATACCGAATACTGGCATAGCGTTCTCGTACCGTCTCGTGGGTAGCCGGTTCGACTGGCGAGAATGGCCGACGTTCTCGAAAGATCAAACGGAAAAAACCAGCCTCACCATTCAATAATTTCTCATTAGCCTAATTTTAGTGTGATATAATTGATGTGATGAATAAGAAGCTTGTGCCGACTCTCTTCTTGGTCGCCTTCCTAGGTTTGGCCGGGCTTGCTTCCGCGAACCTCACGCAAGTTGAACTGCAGCCGCAGTCGAGTTTTACGTGCAATGCGACCGGCACCATCTTCTACTCATCGTCCAATAACCAGCTTATGCTCTGCACCTCGGGCACTGGTTCTTCGCCGGTTCTGACGAGTGGTGGGAGCGGGGGTACTAGTGCCAGTTTCTCAACACTTGCCGTTTCTGGCCAAACAACGCTCGCGACGGCTTCCGGCAATGTCAGTATTGGGACGACGACGATGGTGGATAAACTTGACGTGGTTGGCAACTTAGGGATCGGCGGTTCAAGTTTTAATGTTGGCGTTATGAATGGCATATCCGATGAAGGCATTGCTTTTCCTTCGACCAATAACGACAGCGTCCGGATACTCGGTGAATACACGAACCCCGATACGTCGGACGGAATTTTCGCAACAGGTGATAATACGACCGATGGATGGAAATTTAGGGAATCCGATTGTTGCGGTGGCGGGGTTCTGGATTATATCGTCATACGACGGGCAACTCCCCAAATGACTTTTCATTCCACGTCCACCGATGCCTCGTCTATTAGCGTGACGAATGGTTTTACTTCCTTTGCTTCATCGGGTTCTAATCCGGGATATTCCTTCAGTGGTGGCTATGTCGGTATTGGCACCACTTCTCCTGCTACCACGCTCGATGTGAACGGGAATATCAATGTTGGTTCCGTTCTCTACGACCGCGCAAATACGAATTACTACGTGAATCCATCGGGGAATATTATGCCATTGGCGGCCAACCTCGGTGGCTCTATAAGTGTTCCTACGCAATATATCAAAGTTGACTCCGGTTCTTCTTATATCGGCGATGGAGCTCCCTCTGTCCCATCGACCGCTACAACGACAGCAACGGCTTATTCGACTGGATTCTACTCATCCTCTTTGTATAACAATTCTGGTTACCCATCAACGTATGGTTATCTTATGTCCTTGTCGAATACTGGTACTAGGAACGCGATGGCTCAGATGTATTTCTCGTGGACAAATTACGGTGATCAAAGCGGTTCCCCCGGGCAACCGGCTTACGTTTGGGTTAGAACGAACAGGGATTCAAATAACCAGTTCGGTACTTGGCAGCAAATACCCCTGCTCCAGCAGAACGGCGACTTAAATCTTGGTGGTTCGGGATACGACTACTATGGATCGGGGAACCTTCATGTAAGCGGCTCGGTCGGCATCGGAACGGCGAGCCCGGGGAGTTATAAACTGCAAGTTTCCGGTACCGGGAATATTACAGGTGTTACTAATATTGGTTCACCTTCCGATACAAGTGGTATGTTGAACGTTCAGACGACTGGTACCGATCGGGTTATTACTATCAATGGAAGCGGCGGTACAACAACGAGTACGTGGTGGATCGTTTCCAACCCAAATTATGACAGCTATGCCTTTAATTTGTGGAGCGCGACTGGCGGTGATCTTTTCAGGTTGCGGCATAACGGTTCTGGATACTTTACCAATGGTCCCATTGGCATCGGGACGACAGCTCCCACCACTGCTGGTTTGGTTGTTGCCGCGAACGTGAGCGGAGCAGCGGTGGACGTGAATAATAACAGAATCATAAACGTAGGAACGCCCGTGAATGCCGCCGACGCGGCAACAAAGAGCTACGTGGATTCTGCGGTTGCTACGGGGGTGAGTGGCGGTGTTACCGGTACCACGAACTACATCGCAAAGTTCACCGGTACGAATACGGTGGGGAACTCAGCCCTCTACCAGTCAGGGAGCAATATCGGCATCGGGACGGCGAGTCCGGGTAATAACCTGACAGTTGTGGCGACCGGAGCCAGTAAAGGCATTGATGTCCTCCCGACAGGATATTCTTCCGGCGCCACGATGCGTATTGTGAATCCCGGAACAGATAATACGGTCCAAATCGGCGCAGTGGAAAATAACAACGTCCAATTCTTATCAAATAATAGCGTGGTGATGACACTTACGATTGGCGGTAACGTCGGTGTGGGGGCGACAAACCCGCAGCAGAGTTTAGAGGTGTCAAATTTGAATAATTATCAGCTTCGATTAGGCAATGGTAACGGGAGCTCTGCTTATACCTATGATATAGGGAGAAATGGCTCCGATGGACTTTTGTATTTTTATGCTAATCAGCCCGGATATGAGGGTTACGTATTCAGTGGTACGCGAGGAGAGTATATGAGGATAAACAATGGTGGCAATGTCGGCATTAATACTGCTTCCCCAGGTACCACCCTCGATGTGAATGGGAATATCCAGGCATCTATGTATTATGATCGAAGCAACACCAACTACTATATCAATCCGTCCGGCTCCGTTATGCCGTATGCCGCGAACCTAAACGGCGATATTTATACCACTGCCACCCATCAGATTTATTCTTCATACGACGGGAATCTCATTGCGCGTGCGGCCGCTTTTCAAGCAGATCCCGGCACGACATTCGGATCGTTGACCGGCTGGTCGGTAAATTGTAGCACAGGGAACAACGAAATCGTTTCCGTTGCGGGCCCTTATGGTGGGCAAGTTAAGACATGGGATGTTTTTAATACGGGATCAAGCAGTGTTTGCGGCGGTACGTCTGAGTGGATTCCTGCAGATCCCCGCGCCACCTATCGCTTCTCGATATGGATAATGGAAGATAGTACCAATCCGACCGTCTACCTGGGTGTGCACACGCAGCAATCTGGTGATACGCTTCAAATGAGTTCTGGGTCCAGTAATACCAACCCCTATTTCTGGAATGGCGATTTGCCAACAATGAATACTTGGTACCTCATCGAAGGATATTTGTATCCTTATGGTGTTTCCAACACATCCGCTCTGGCCGGCGGAATTTATGATGCGAGCGGCAGAAAGGTAGCGAACATTCAGGCAGAATTTAGATTCCCTGCAAACGCCGCAACCGGCATGCAACTCAGATTTTGGAATGCATACGGGACTGGCACAAATAATGCATGGTTCCTCGATCCGAAAATCGAAGAGGTAAATGATTTTCAAAACCCCCAGATATACAACAACTTAGGAGTGCCGGGAATGCTGACGGTCGGTGGCTCGATGTACTCGATTGAGCATGATAATGGAACCGCAACTGGCGCGACAACTATCGATTGGTCGCAAAGCAACACGCAAACCCTGGTTCTTGGAGCATCGCCAATTGCCCTAACTCTCTCAAACGGCCAGCCGGGCGCCCACTACACGCTTGCCCTGAAACAGGATGCGACGGGGAGCAGGCTCGTGACGTGGCCGGGGAACGTCCGCTGGTCAAGCGGCGTTGCGCCAACGCTTACGACAACTGCCAACAAGACCGACTACGTCGAGTTCGTATACGACGGGCTTTCCAGTACCTTCGACGGCGTCGGCTTCAACGCGAATTTCTGAGATTCTGGTATAATTGAAGTAATGGCAAAAAAAATCTTGCCAATCTTCTTATCGATCGCCTTTTTCGGTTTGGTGAGCGTCGCTTCCGCAAACCTCACGCAAGTTGAACTGCAACCGCAATCGAGCTTCACCTGCAACGCAACCGGTACGATCTACTACTCGCTGTCAAATAATCAGTTGATGCTTTGTACGTCGGGCACCGGTTCTTCCCCAATTTTGACGAGCAGCGGCAGTAGCGGATCAAGTGCCAGTTTCTCAACACTTGCCGTTTCTGGCCTTTCGTCGCTCTAAAATACCAATGGAACTGAATCGATTGACGCTGCCGGCATTCGGGGTGCCAACAACGGGGTCCAGCAGCTCAATCTCTTTGACCGGGTTTCCATTGGTTATCCGTCCGGCTGGAACGCTTTTCCCACAGCTCCGCCGGAAGGTATTTACACCTACGGCAGTGCCGTGTTCGCGGGGAATTCGGGGATCATCGACATAGGCAGCGCTAACTCCAATCCAACCTCGTTGAATAATGTTATGGGCATCGGAGCATCGAGCACCTACCGATGGATCCAGTCCTATGGCTCTAAACCTCTCGCCTTGAACCCGGTGGGCAACAATGTCGGTATTGGCACCGCTTCCCCGGGTACCACCCTTGACGTAGCGGGCAACACGCAATCTTCCATTTTCTACGATCGCGACAACACGAATTATTATCTCGATCCCGCGGCGAACACCATGCCGTACTCGCTCAACGCTGCCGGCAGCGGCGTCTTCGGCGGAAGTATAGTCGCGGCTGGCAGAGGTGATACATTTATGTCGTATCTGGGACTCGATAAAGATTACAACGCGAATAATGTCGGCCTCTATTGGAATGCAAAGTGGAATGGCGATAATCCGAGTACCTACAATTACATAAACACAGGAGCATGGGGAGGAACCGCATCGAGATTGGTTGCGAGCGGCAACTCATTGTCTTATGATCAGGCTTCTGGCGGCACAAATCCCCTCACGTGGACGAATAGGCTGACGATCAATTCTTCCGGACAAGTCGGCATCGGAACGAGTCCGAGTTACACTCTCCAAGTGAATGGTACGATTCACACGACGGCGGCTGCAAGCGGAAACCTCGGCTCCACGGGGTATGATCTTGCCGGATACTCTGTTGGTTCGCAGACTCTGTATTCATATGGCTCAATGTGTGCCGGGAACTCTTCTGGCCAGTGTAACGGTAGTGGTGGTGTGGTGATTTCCGCGGGTGGTAGTCCCAATACCAGCGCAACGGTAGGCTTGAGCACAGGCATTTCGTTTTTTAATGGTGGCAACGTCGGCGTTGGGACAACTGGACCGGGAGTAAAATTGGATACCCGCAGTGGAACAAATTCAGCGCCAGCCACTTCCGGTACCAGCCAACCTGGCGCGGGGTTGCGCGTAGAAGGTGGAGACAATGCTGTTATAGATATAGGTACCAACAGTGTAAATACATGGATCCAGGCGACGGACAAAACCAGCTTAGGCTTAGATTACTACCTGAATCTCAACCCAAATGGCGGCAACATTGGTATCGGCACTACAAATCCAACGACCGCAGGACTCGTTGTTGCGACGAATGTGAGCGGGGCGGGGATTAACGTAAGTAATAACCGAATCATCAATGTCGGGACGCCAATCAATGCCGCCGACGCGGCAACAAAGAGTTACGTGGATTCTGCGGTTGCCACGGGAGTGAGTGGAGGCGTCTCGGGAACCACGAATTATATCCCGAAATTCACCGGTACGAATACGGTAGGAAACTCAGCGATTTATCAATCCGGGAGCAATATTGGAATCGGCACAACGGGCCCCGCCACTAATCTTACCGTAAGCGGAAGCGAAGGATTGGTTGATGTAGGCGCAAATGGTTGGGTTGACCCCGGTGCTACCGGAGGAAGTATCGTAGCGGACAACGGTACTTACAAAGCGCTTATGATTGTCGGCAATAATATTAGTGGAAACAGCGGCAATGGTCGGGAGGTTGGTGTTTGGGATTTCTTGAATGTACATGGTCGGGCAGCGATAGGGTATAGCAGCCAAACGGCAGCGCCGTCGAGCGGGCTAGCGGTAAGTGGCAATGTTGGTATTAATACCACTTCTCCTGGAACCAATCTCGATGTGAATGGGAATATTGATGTAGGTTCTACGCTCTACGATCGCGCGAACACCAATTACTATATAAACCCATCGGGAAATGTGATGCCGTACGCGGCGAACTTAGGTGGTGGTCTGAATGTTGCCGGATCAGCAGCTATCTCCGGTACGGTAACCGTCGGCGGCGGGACGGGTACGGTTACTACCATGAGTGCAAATGGGGGGTTTGGCGGCATAAGCGGTTATTTTGACTGTACCTATCACGGCTGCGATCGCGGTTACATCGGCCACGGAGTCAACTTTATAACCGGAAGTAGCACAGCTTCGTATCAGGTGGCATCGAATTACAATGGTTCTCTCATTTACTTCGGTAACAGCGATTGGATCGGTTTCGCTCCTATCAATGCTTCCAACGGTACGACGTTTACCGAGAGTCAGTTGGAAAATACTTACACGAAGTTTCGGGTTACTGATTCCGGGGCCAGCGTAAATGGTTATTTTTCGGTATCAGGTTCAATGTACTCGGTCGGCGTGAATAAAGGGACGGTAACGGGGGCAACGACGATCGACTGGTCGCAGGGAAATACGCAGACCGTCGTTCTCGGCGCTTCGCCCATCGCACTGACCTTCACCAATGGACAATCAGGCGCTCACTATACGCTTGATGTGCAGCAAGACGCGACCGGCGGCCGGACTATCACGTGGCCGGGGAACGTCCGCTGGTCAAGCGGCGTCGCGCCAACGCTTACGACAACTGCCAACAAGACCGACTACGTCGAGTTCGTTTATAATAGCAATTTCAGTTCCTTTGACGGCGTCGGATTCAACGCCAACTTCTAACAAGGTCGATATGTTATAATAAAGTTATGGAGAAACAGAAGGGTAATGCAATGGTTAAATGGATTGCCTTGGGGGTGATCGTGATTGTCTTGATCGGCATTTGGATATTCAACAGCGTTAAGAAATCCCAGAACCCGAATTATACCTCGAACGCAACATCCACCTCGACTGCCGATGTGGTGGCGACGACTGCCTCGCAGGATCATTTCTCAGTTGTCAATATTCGGGCCGAGAACGGCAAGTTCATTCCCGATACCTTCACGGTGGCAGCTGGCAAGGTTCTCATGATCAACTTTACGGCGGTTGATGCAACCTACGACTTCGGTTTTGCAGATCCGAAGATCGGCTTCGATGTCGTGGTCAAGAAGGGGGAAACGCAAGCATTTGGATTTGATACGACCGGAAAAACGGCAGGTGATTACGTATTCCATTGCATTCAGTACTGCCCGAAGAGCGGTACGATGCAGGGAACAATGACGCTCCAGTAGACTACGAGTAAGAGATAGAAATAAGTTGTAATACGGTAGTAATACAATCGTATTACTTTTTTGCTATCGTATTACCATTTATTTCTGTTAGACTTTATAATCAGATTATGAGCAGGGTTGAGAGGAAAGATAGAAGCGATTTTTTTAATATTTTCCGGCTGAGTTTTTCGCTCGCGAAGACGAGTTTTAAATTGCGCAACGAGGGGAGCTACCTCGGCATCATGTGGTACCTCTTGGGGCCCCTGGCGCTTTTTTTTATCATCCTCTTGGTGAGAGGCGCGGCGTTTCCCGGTATCTCCGCTCCCTCGTACCCGATTTATTTGCTGATCGGCATCACCGGGTTCAATTTTTTCCGGCAAAGCATTACGACGTCCATCCAAGCGATCAATATGAATGCGGGGTTCATTAGGTCCATCAATAACATTTCCCTTGAGACGTTCGTCCTTGCAACGATCTTGGAATCCGTTTTTTCCCATATTTTCGAAATTGCACTCGTTGCGGCGTTCATGATCTACTTTGGCGTTCCCGTTCTCGGCATCCTTCTGTACCCGCTTTCATTCCTCGCCTTTTTTCCTTTCATCCTCGGTGCGGGGTTCTTTTGCGCCGCGGTCGGCGTCTACACGACCGACTTGGACAATATTTGGATGATCGCAAGCCAGCTCCTGTTCTTCGTAACGCCGGTTTTCTATGCCGTTAAGCCGGGGACGATGCTTTACACCATAAACCTTTTTAATCCGGTCTTTTATTTCGTGAGTATTTCGCGCAGTTTCCTTATCGATCGAGCGTTTCCGCCGCTTTGGATGTTCGGCGCCATCCTCGGCATGGGAGCCCTTGCGTGTTTCGTCGGTATAAAGATTTTTGAGGCGAAAAAGCGGGAACTGGCGGAAAAAGTATGAACATAAACTCAAAACTCAAAGTTCAAAGGTCAAAAGTTAAGTTAAAAGTTTCAAGGCTTTAAACTTCAGTTTCGTATTTTGCGTTTTGAACTTTGCATTACCTTATGGCTGGACTCGAAATTAAAAACATATCGAAGACCTTTCGCATCCAAGCGCGGCCGACGGAGGGCGTCTTGAGCCACGTCATTTCGGCGATTGAGGGAAGGGGGAACACGTGGGAGCTTCGGGTTCTCGACGACATTTCGTTTTCTTGCAAGCCCGGAGAAGTATTCGGCATCATCGGGCCGAACGGGTGCGGCAAAAGCACGCTCCTTCGGATCATTGCCGGCATTTATCGGCAGGATACGGGTATCGTTCGCGCACCGGGGCGCGTGGTGTATTTGAGCGGTTTCAATATCGGCCTCCAAAGCAAGCTCACGATGCGTGAAAACATTTACCTTGTCGGCTCCATTATGGGTCTGCGCAAGAAAGAGGTGCATCCCTATTTCGACGCTATCGTCCAATTTTCGGGCCTCAAGGATTTTTTGGACACGAAGATTTATCAGTTTTCGTCGGGAATGGTGGCGCGGCTCGGATTTTCTTCCATCATCAGCTTTGTAAATCACAAGAAGCCCGACGTTGTTCTCCTCGACGAAGTTTTGGGTGCCGGCGGCGACGCGGAGTTCAAGCGGGAAGCCCTTGCCAAGATGGAGGAATTCATGAAATCCGGAGCAGCAGTCATTATGGTGAGCCACGACATGAAGCCCATCGAAAAATACTGTTCGCGGGCGATCCTTTTGAAGGATGGGAAAATCGCCGCAGAAGGAAAACCGAAAGAAGTTATCGAACGATACGAAGGTACCGACGCATGACTGCGCGGCCGATTACTTCCTGCACGATATTTTCTTTTCCAAGATATTTCTCCCCGTAGTTTTTTTCCACTTCCCGTTCGGAATCGTGGATAAAAACCGATCCGCCTGGTTTTACGAGCCGCGACGCTTCGAAGATGCTTTTCATCCTGCCGGGCTTATCCGGCGCATAGCCGGCCGGACCGTCGACGAGCACGATGTCCCACGCTGTTTCTCGAATGTCGGCGGGGATATTCAATTCGAGCTTTTTCGGACGGTCGATGAGCTCTCGCCATTCACTGACCGATGTTTTGTAGGTCACGGGGCATAGTTCGAGGCCGGGCCGTTCCTCGTGGATGCGCTTGAGCCACAAAGGGTCATCTTCCAAGAACGTCACCCTTCCCTCCAAATTTGCCCAGTGCCAGAGGATGGAATCGTTTCCCGCGCCGAAAACGAGGAGATTCATCGGCTGCCGGATGGCCCGAAGGACGGCGAGAATCTCGGGCGCTTCCATTTGAATGCCGAGCAGTTTTCTTATGATGCCAACGCGAAACCGCGCAAGGCGGATCGAGATCGATTCCGCGACAACGCCGGCTTTCCATGCGGCGTCGGACGCAATGCGAAACAAAGCCTTCGACGGATGGGTGACCATTTGCCAGATCGCCCACGGGATGAAGACAATAAAATTCCAAAGCCGGTGCGAGCGAGCGCTTGGGTCTTTCATAAAGCCGTTTCGGAACGACGGATCGCTCCAGTGCATGATGAAAGCTTGTTCCATGCCGCGTGCCCGTGCATACTGCGTTTTTAAGAGTTCCCCAAGTGAAGCGTCGTGGCGGTGTTGAACGACAAGGTCGGGGAGGAATTCGATTTTTATCCCCCTCTTTTTAAGACGAAGGAAAAGATCCCAGTCCTCGTAGGCCGCGAGTTCCGGATCGAACATCGTATTTTTTATGAGATCGGCGCGGATGGCGAAGTTTTTCGTGTCGATGTGGCTCGCGTATTTGCCGTCGAATTTCGAGAATACGAGTTCCGCATCCTCCTTTTGCCTCATGCGGGTCCAGTAATTCTCGAATGCCGGTCTTTCGAATCCCATGACGGCGTTCTCGTTCTCTTCGCGGATGGGACGCGCGATGCGTTCTATCCAATCGCGGGGCACCGTGCAGTCGGCATCGGTCATGGCGATGATATCTCCGCGCGCCGCGGCGATCCCGGCATTTCGAGCGCTCGCTCGGCCGGGAACGGCCTCATGCACGACCTTCACGAGGGAAGGTTCTCGCGCCGCGAAATCGCGAGCGACATCTTGCGTCGCTTCGTCGGATCCGTTTTCGACGATGATCGCTTCAAACGGCCTTTCCGTTTGGTTGAGGACGGAGGTTAAGCAATCCGCAAGCGTACCGCTTGCGTTCCGTACGGGAATGACGACGCTAATCTTTTTTGATGCGAACTTTTTCATAGAGCGCGGGGGACAGTTTTTTTATCACAAGCCCGACTCGCCCGACTATCCAGTCGGCGGCAAAGAGCAGCAGTCGATAGAAGGTAAGGAATCTCCGCACGGCGAGAGATTGGAGGTACCGCCGCTCTTCTTTCGGCGTCCACGTTTTTGCGGCTCCTTGGGGACGCTTGAGGTCGATAGCATCGGCTCGCTCGAAGTTTGCAAGCCACTCTTCATGGAAGAGTGAAGTTTTAAGCCAGGGCTTTGCCGTCGTTTCGCGGACGAAATGGAGGATGATGGCTTGAATTTTGTCGTACGAGAGATCGTACGTGCGGTGCGTGCGCCACGGATACGTGTTGTAGAGCGATGAAAGCATGTTCCAGTTTCGGTAGAACAAAAGGTTGATGGTTGCCTCCTCGCCGTACTTATTGAGCTCCCCGAAGCGCTGGTAGAGCTCCATGAGTTTTTTGAAGGAATCTTCTTGAATGACGTCGGCGGAAAACGACATAATGCCGCTGTTGAACGCTTTTCCCCGGAGCGGGTACTCCTTTTTCAGTTGACCGAAGAGCTGCCGGTTGGCTTTGGTTTTCTTTATGAATTCCTTTCGGAGAGAAGTCCCATGGGCGTTCGGCGAAGAGAAGGGTTCCTTGTCGTATGCGAGCTTGTCGAGCGATGCCCGAACGATGATGTCGGCATCGAGGAAGACGATGCGGTTCCATTGCTTGAAGAAAGGCGTAAAGAGGTAGAATTTGTCGAGAACGATCGACGGATGCCAAAGGCCCGCAAGCTCTTTCTCCGAAAGCGCTTTGCATTCATAAACCAGGATCCCTTTCTCCCGGAACCACCTCAAATCCTCCTCCGGGATCTCGTGCGCCAAGAGCAAGAAATCCCCCTGCCACCCCCCGTTCCAGTATGCGGACGAAAAGAGCTGCTTCGCTTGCGGAACGAAGTTCTTGTCGGCAAGGGTTACGAGAACAGTATTGTTCATGGATTTAACTTTTTCCGCCGAGTTTGTGGTACAAGCGGGGGGAAAACTTTTTAAGCATAAGGCCCATTTTCCCGATGAATGGGTCGACTATGGTCCAACTCCAGGAGAGAAATCTTTTAAAGAATGAACGCAGGGAATTTAAGGAAGAGCGTCCTGCCCGATGTGCGCATGAGCGCGCCCATATGTACATCATCCGTATCCTCCGTTTGGGGACGCGCCACGGGTATCTTGCCCTCAACATGCGCTCGTATTGCTTTTCTTCGGCCGGAGACCATATTCGCGCAGGTTTTTGCGGCTTCGTGACGTCCATTGCCTCCGCCTTCCGCAGATTATCGGACCATTCTTGGTATAAGTATGACTCTTTTGACCATGGTTTCGGAAGGGGCTCCCAGCCGCAGTGGAGGATGATAGGCTTGATCTTGCGATAGGGGAGACCGTAGGCATCGTGCGTGTAAAAAGGATACGTGTTGTAGAGCCGGGAGAGACGTTCCCATTTTTTGTAAAAGAAAAGATTGAAGGTCCCTTCATCGCCGAACGCGTTGAGTGTTTGGAAATGTTCGTAAAGATCGAAAATTTTGTTGAAGGTATCGTTTTCGATGATCGCCGTGTCGAATGTCATTACTCCCGTGTTGAATGCTTCTCCTTGGAGGGGATACCGTTCTTGCAGTTCTGCAAACAAATTTTCTTCGATGCCGCGGCGGAATTCTTTTTTAAGCGATATGCCGGTGGTCGGCGCGGCGGCGAAGCGGCTTTCGCTACGGGCAAGCCGCTCGAGCGACGCTTCGACAATCATATCCGCGTCGAGGAAGACGACGCGTTTCCATTGCTTGAAGAAGGGCGTAAAGAGGTAGAACTTGTCGAGAACGACGGGGGGATGCTGGTAGCCGATGCGATTCCTTACCGTCAACCTCTTGCATTTAAAAACGGCAATGCCCTTCTTTTCGAACCACTCGAGCTCTTCTTCGGGAACGTCTTCGTGCGCCAGGAGCAAGAAATCCCCCTGCCACCCCCCGTTCCAGTATGCGGACGAAAAGAGCTGCTTCGCTTGCGGAACGAAGTTCTTGTCGGCAAGGGTTACGAGAACAGTATTGTTCATGGATTTAACTTTTTCCGCCGAGCTTGCGATACAAGCGGGGGGAAAAGAGCTTGACGAGCCGGCCGATCCGATACTTTAGCCGATCTATAAGCCGATCCCTTGTTCGTTTTATCGCATCCGCCATTTTACGGAACGTCACGTTCATTTTCCAGAGTATTTTCCATTTTACGAATGCCCGCATTTTGAAGAACGTCGTGGCTCTTTGATATATGCGGGTGATTTTGCGGCGCCGCAAGAGAGCGTCGAACGTTCGTATTTCTGCCTCGCTTGCGGTCATTGCCGGACGGGGGGTGGAACGAAGATCGATGGCATCGGCCTTCTCGAGATTTGCGAGCCACTCTCCGTAAAATCTGCTTCGGGGGTCCCACGGCTTATATTGGGAGGCGAAGTGCACGACCGCCGCCTTAACAGCGGCCGGTTTTATCAGCTGAAACGGCCCGAAGTTTGCGAGAAAGTTGTAGGTGCGGGGGAGTCGATTCCATTTACCGAACCAATAGAGATTGAAGATCGCTTGCTCTCCGTATTTTATTTGCGGAGCATAACGCTTGCTCATTTCTTTCAGTTCGCTGAATGTTTCTTCGCGGATGACCGATCGGGTTTCGATGGCAAGAACTCCCGAGTTGAACACGGGAGATCCGAGGTTGTGGTTTCGCCAGAGGGGCAAATGGGGGCGTTTGAATTCGTGCCACAGCCTTCCGCTGTAATCGTCAGGGGCCGCCGAAAAACCTTCGCACCGTTCAAGGTATTCCAAAGATCCTCTTACAATGATATCAGCATCAAGAAAGATTATTTTCCGCCATCGCTTAAAGAAAGATGTGAAGAGGTAGAACTTGTCGAGTGCGGCGGCCGGCACCCTTCCATACCGAGGAAGGGTTGAAAGCGCTTTGCACCGATAGATCAAAATGCCCTTCTTTTCGAACCACTCGAGCTCTTCTTCGGGAACGTCTTCGTGCGCCAGGAGCAAGAAATCCCCCTGCCACCCCCCGTTCCAGTATGCGGACGAAAAGAGCTGC
>VFSW01005657.1_pt1 | contig 18458 bp, 20 predicted proteins | sample 5358111 | NCBI WGS metagenome assembly VFSW01 (sample SAMN11554181, study PRJNA540505) | mine drainage metagenome | isolation source: sediment from site ElyBrook_90M | place: USA: Ely Copper Mine, Vershire, VT | collected 2017 | reverse complement strand
TTCCGGCAAAGCTCGATGGAGTTGTTGCCGATAATAGTGCAGTAGGGCCCTGGGCAAGCGCTGGCTGACGATTTTTCTTTTGGCGGCATCCGCGGCCGCCTGGCAAACGGCGATCGTGCCCGACGTGGCGCCCGCGCCGCTCGATTACGTATGTCCGATGGATCCCGACATACGCTCCGACAAGCCTGGCGTTTGTCCCCGATGCGGGATGACGCTGCGGCTTGGCATACCGAAAGAAATCGAGTATCCGATGGACCTCACCGTGACGCCCGCCGCCGTGAGGCCCGGGGAGAAGGTGGACCTCGATTTCCGCGTGCGCAACCCGGAGACGAGCAAGCCGGTGGAGAAATTCCAGATCGTTCACGAGAAGCTATTCCACATGTTTATCGTGAGCCAGGATTTGACTTACTTCGTTCACGACCACCCGGTGGCGGAGCCGGGCGGGTTATTCCGCTATCAACAAACATTTCCCAAGCCGGGGCTGTTCCGCGTGCTGGGCGATTTTTATCCCGAAGGCGGGACGCCGCAGTTGATCGAGCGGACGGTGATCGTGGCCGGCGAGGGGAACTCGACCCCGGTTCTGCAGCCGGCGAAGCTTCTGCCGGATCTGGGCCGGCAGCACGCGGAGAACATGGACGTAGAGTTGACCACCGATCCGGTGAAGCCCATCGCGGGCATGAAGACGCTGATGTTCTTCCGCGTGAATCCGTCCGAGGGGCTGGAAAAATACATCGGCGCGTGGGCGCACATGCTCGCGGTGAGCGACGATCTGGTGGACATGATCCACAATCATCCATTCCTGGCCGACGGCGGACCGCTGCTTCAGTTCAACATGATTTTTCCGCGGGCGCGGACCTATCGCGTATGGGTGCAGTTTGAGCGCAAGGGTGTCGTGAATACGGTCGCCTTCAATGTGCCCGTGGTGGATCTGGAATAAACAAGCGCTGGAATTCATCCGGTTGAAACATTACGGCAGTAGGCTGAAGGACTATGGCCGAGACCACGATTCAGATTTCCAACGGCGCGAGTGAAGGCATCCGTATCGTCCAAGCGCACGGCCCTCTGACGCTTCAAACGATTTTCGAATTTCAAGACACACTGCGGGAGAACGTTTCCGGATCCACCGTGATCGACCTCTCGGGAACGCCATACATGGACTCTGCGGCGCTGGGGGCGATCCTCGGTTTTCACGCTTCCTGCAAGCGGAGCGGGAAACGGTATGCGTTGGCCGCCGTGAACGGGCGAGTGCATACGCTGTTCGAAGTGTGCGGAGTGGACAAAGTGCTGGAGTGCTATGCGACGGTGGCGGAAGCGGAAGCGGCGCTGACCGCCAAATAAACAGCTATTCGCGCGATGTCGCGAACAAGGAGATGGTTCCGCTCGACGCCGGTTCCGATACGACCAGAGTTCCGGCGGGCAGTTCCACAGGGCGGGCGTAATAGTAAGTCCGGGCGAACTTCGGATTGAAATTGTACAACCACAGGAGCGGTTCGATAGACCCATCGGGCAACTGCGCGAAGATCTGAGGAGATGTGCCCTCGAGGACGGACTTCGCTCGGATGGCGGCCAGCGTCACGGCGCGCGGCAGCCGGAGTCTACCGTCAACCACCCATTCGGCGCCGAGCTTGGGCGCGGGCGCCGCGGCGGCTGGAGCGGCGGGCGCGGGCAGCAATTTCGGATCGCCTTCGGGCGCGCCGCCCTCCACCCATGCCGAGATCACTTCAAGCGCTTCCTGCGTCAGTCCGCGGTCGTCGCGGAATTCGCCGAAGCCTTTCACCGCGCCCCACGGTGGCATCCGCCGTTCCAGCACTTCTTCCTTGATGGCCTTGGCCCAAGGGCGCGCCTCTTCATACGTCATGAGCGAAAACGCGGCTCCGCCCTCGCGATGGCAGGAGACGCAGTGCGCGGCGAAAATGCGCGAAATTTCGCGGGAGAAGGTGATCTTGGTGGTGATGATATCGTGAGCGAAGGCCGGCGCACAGGCGAACGACGCGAACAGAATGACGCGGGAGGGGAACACTAATCCCCGGCCTGCTTTTTCTTGGTGAAGAACTGGCGCAGCGTCATATCGGCGGGGATCTCCACATCGACGAAGCCAATCATCATCTCCTCGCGCGTTTGTTCGCCCCAGCGGACTTCCTGAGCGGGGTCGGGATTATAGGGGTTGTTCGGAGAATTGTCGAACCACCCCGAGCACTCGAAACGCGTGCCGGGCGGGAGTTCGACGGGGGCGTCCAGCTTGTAGGAAAGCTGCCAGTGAAAATCGTAGGGGTTCACTTTCAGCAGCGTTTCGGAGTGGCCGTCGGGAAATGTAGCGCGGTATTCAAAGGCCTTGCCGCGCAGGTGCATGTGCGGGAAATAGCTGAGCACAGTGGCGCCGTTCGGCAGCGGCCATTTGGCGTCCACTTCGTAATTCGGATTGCCGGGCGGAATGCGGAAGCCGATGTTGGCGACGGTCAGCGTCATCGCGCGGCGGGCGGGCGGCTCTTTGGCAAAGACGAGGCCGATCTTGCCCCGGTCGGCAACGGCCTTGCCGTTCGGCGTGTAGTGAATCTGGAAGACGAGATCGGAGCCGGCGGGAATGCGTTTCCCGACGCCGGGCCGCCAGACGTCCGGGACCATGCCGGGCGTAAAGATGGTCAAAATCTCGTTCGATAAGTTGTCGCCGTTGATGTCGGCGCGCAGGCTGCCATCGGGCTTCTTTCGCGGCGGAACATAAGGCACGCCGGGCTCGGCTTCGCCGCGCAGCCACTTCGATTCGGGAGGGCGGACGAAAACGACAACGTGATGAACGACGCCGCGCTGGCTGGGGCGCATTTCGGCCATCTGCACCCACTTGTCTTCGGTGAAGCCGGTGGGGAGCACGACGTATTGGTAATCCACTTCGCCGGTGGCGGGAACCGCGAACGGCGTGGGCATTTCGATCACGGCGTCGGGTGTTGGGATGTTCCAACCGTCGGTCCAGTGGCGCGGAGCGGGGGCGTCTTCGATCTTGCCCGCGGGCGCGCCGGCATCGACCCAGGCGACCAGCGTTTCGATCTGCGCTTTGGTCAAAGACCGGTCGTTTGAGAAGTGGCCGTAGCCGGGATCGGCAAACCACGGCGGCATCTTTTTGGTGAGCACCGCGGCCTTGATCGACTTAGCCCATGGGCGCGTGCCCTTGTAATCGGTCAACGCAAACGGGGCGATCTCACCCGCGCGATGACATTCCTGGCAATGATCCTGGAGGATCGGCACGACGTCTTTGTAGTAGGTCGGATGGGTCTGGCTGATCGTCGCGGCCAATGCGGTGATGGGAACCACCGGAAGGAGAAAGCGGAGCCAGGGATTCTTCATGCGTGAATCGTGGGACGTTTAATCCGCCTTCGCGGCGGCGGCAACATGCTTCTTGAACAATTCCGACGGGCTCATGTCGGAGGGGAAAGCGACGTCGAACCAGCCGATCATCATTTCCTCGAAGGTTTGATCGCCCCAGCGCACGGTCTTCGACGGGTCCGGGTTGTCGGGGTTGTTGGCGGAATTGTCGTAATGGGCGACGCAATCGATGCGGGTGCCGGCCGGCAGCGCCATGGGGTCCTGCAAATAGTAATACACCTGCCAGTGGAAGTCCCACTTGGGCACGCTCAGGATCTCCTCCTTCCTTCCGTCGGGGAAAGCGAGCGTGTACGTGAAATCCTTGCCGCGCAGATGCATGTGGGGCATCACCGCGGTGAGACGGACGTCGTGTTGCAGTGTGAAGTGAGAATCCACTTCATAGTCGGCGTTGCCCGGAGGAATCGAGAAGCCGGCGTTGAGGGCCGAGAGCGTCATGTCGCGGTTGGCCGGTTTGTCTTTGGAAAATCGGATCCCGAGCTGGCTCCTGTCGACCACCGCCTTGCCGTTTGGCGTGTAATGCAGTTGGAACACGAAGTCGGAGCCGGCCGGGACAAGCTTGGCCGTGCCGTCGGGGAGAATGGCCGCGGGCAGGCCGGGCGCATAGCCAACCAGCAGTTCAGAAAAGGCCTCGCTGCCGCGGCTGCCTTTGTCGGGGATAAAGAACTCGCCGGGCTGTCGATCGGCGAACCATTTCGATCCGGGCGGGCGGATGAAGGCGATGATGTGATGCACCACGGAGCGGTCCGTTGGGACGATCTCGGCCGAGCTCACCCACATGTCGTGGTCGAAGTGCGTGGGGACGATCATGTAAGTGTATTCGATGACGCCCTTCTCGGGAACATCGTAGGATTTGGCTAATGGGAAAACCGCGTCGGGCTTGCCCATGGTCCAACCTTCGACCCAATTCTTCGGGGGCGGCGCGTCCTTTTTATCGCCAGCCGGAGCGCCGTGGTCGGCCCACGCGACAAGCGTGGCGATATCGGCGTCACTGAGGAAGCGAGCGTTGGCGAACTTTCCATAGTGCGGATCGGCCGGCCACGGCGGCATCTTTTTGACCAGGACCGCGCCCTTGATCGCCTTGGCCCAAGGGCGGGTGCTCTCGTAGGTGAGGAACGACATCGGACCGATTTCGCCCGGCCGGTGGCATTCCTGGCAGTGGTTTTGGAGGATCGGCTCCACGTCTTTGTGGAACGTCACCACCGAGGAACTGGCGGTTGAGCCGGCGAAAACCGCCGCCGCGCCGGCCAGTCCTAGAATGCCCGCGTTGAGAGCGAAAGTCCTGATCTGCATGGATCGCTTGCCTCCTTAGATTAAGCGAATACCTAAGATTTTACCTCCCGTTGGGGTCGCCGGTCGAGGCGGTTTTCTCCTTCTTGGGAACCATCAGGTCAAGCTGGCCCACCTGCGGCGGCACGGCGACATCGAAGAAGCCGATCATCATTTCTTCCCAGGTCTGTTCGCCCCAGTGGACGGTCTTTGAAGGATCGGGATTGAACGGGTTGTTCGGCGAGTTGTCGAAGTGAGCGGTGCATTCGACGATCGTGCCTTTGGGCAGGAATTTCGGCTCGGCGAGATTGTAGGTCAGTTGCCAATTGAAATTGTAGTGCGGGACGGAGAGGAGCGTCTCGCTTCGGCCATCGGGGTATTGGATCGTGTATTCGAAATCTTTCCCGCGGAAGTGCATGTGCGGGAGGAAGCCAACCAGCGTCGCGTCTTCCTGGAGCGTGAGCTTGGAATCGCCGCGGTAGTTCGGGTCGCCGGGAGGGATCGCGAAGCGCGGGTTCATCGCGCCGAGCGTCAGCACGCGCTCCGTTGGCGGGGTCTTGGCGAAGACGAGGCCGAGCCTCGCGGTGTCATCCCCGGCCGTACCGTTGGCGGTGTAGTGAAGTTGGAATACGATGTCGGAGCCGGCTTTGACCAGCCGGGCTTGCCCTGGGAGCATTTCAAAGGGGACCGTTCCCGGCGCGTAACCGGCCAGCATGTCGCCGAAGAATCCGCTGTCGTCGTCGTTCTTCTTGCCGTTCTTATCGTGCGGCTCGTCTTGGTGCTTCCGGGCTTCGTAAGCGGGAGCGTAATACTCGCCGGGAGGGAGGTCCTTCATCATCGGATTGCCCGGCTCGCGGATGAAGGCGATGATGTGGTGGACGAGCTTCGGATTGCTCGGACGCGCCTCAGCCAATTGGACCCACTTGTCCTCGGTGAAATGAGTCGGCATCACGACGTATTGATAATCGACCGTCCCCGTCGCCGGAACGTGGAAAGGCTTCGGAAGCTCCAGGACGACATCCGGCTTGCCGATGCGCCAGCCTTCAACGAAATTAAGTGGCGCGGGGGCGTCCTTGGCGTCGCCGGCCCGTGCTCCGGAATCGGCCCAGGCCACCAGGGTGTGAACGTCGGCCTGCGATAGTGTGCGGTCGTTTGAAAACTTGCCGAAATGAGGGTCGGCGAACCAGGGCGGCATTTTCTTGGTCAGGACGGCGCTCTTGATAGCCGCCGCCCACGGCCGGGTGCCGTCGTAAGTGAGGAACGCCATCGGCGCTGCCTCCCCGGGGCGATGGCAGGATTGGCAGTTGTTCTGGAGCACCGGCAGCACGTCTTTGTAGAACGTGACGGCGGACGGCGTTGCCGTGGAGCCGGCGGTGACGGCGGCGGCGGAAAGCAGGGCGGTGACGATAGCGCGCATCAATGGGAGTTCCTCTCGCTAGACAAGTACTCCTTATTGTATGAAAAGGTTCCCCGCTTTGTTACCGTTAACTTCCGTGGCCGGGGCGAAAAACCGTTGGATAACGGTTTTTGCCGGGCGCTACGGGTCATTTTCCCAGCGCCTGGATCAGCTTGTAATAAAATTCGACGCCCTGGAAGAAGGATTCGACGCCGATCCGTTCGTCGCGTCCGTGGGCGCGGACATCATCGGAATCGAAGAAGAAGCCGGAGACACCGTAGGCGGGGATGCCGGCGAGACGAAAATACTTTCCGTCCGTGGCGCCGGTCTCCATCACGGGAACCCGCGGGACTCCCGGCCAGAGTTCGGAAGCTATTGATTCCAGGGTCTTCATCAGCGCGGGCGGGATGGGCGATGCCGGTCCGGCTAACTCCGGGCGCACGGGAGTGATCGAAACTTCGCGGTCCCTCACCGCTCGCGTCAAGGCCATCTGAATATCCTGGGGCTTGTCGCCGGGAACGAGACGGCAATTTACGATAGCCTCGGCGTGCTGCGGGAGGGCGTTCTCGGCGTGGCCGGCGGTGAGCATGGTGGCGACGCAGGTGGTGCGCAGCATGGCGTTGTAATAGGGCGATTGGCCCAGCCGGCTCAGCGGGCCGGGGAGGGGATTGGGATCGAGGACAGCCTTCATATCGAGAGCGGTCTGGCCGGTTTCAATCGCCGACATGCGCTCGAAATACATCTGGCTGACCGGGTTCAGGTGTACCGGAAAGTTGAAGCCGCGCAGTTTTTCGAGCGCTCCCGCCAAATGGTAAATCGCGTTATCGGGGACCGGGAGGGAGCTATGCCCGCCCTTGTTCTTCACTTCGAACCGGAAGCTTTGAAAAGTCTTCTCCGCGGCTTGAATGGCCAGAGCGACGGGCTTCCCGTTCTTCAACTCCCCGCCGCCGGCGTCGGTGTTGACGCAGTATTCGGCGTCGACCAAATCGCGGTGGTTCTTCACCAGCCAATCGGCGCCGTTGAAATTGCCGCCCTCTTCGTCCGACGTGAGAGCGAGGATCAGATCGCGGCTCGGTTGGAACCCCTCTTCTTTCAGCCGCAGGAAATTGGCGACGATCTCCACATCGCCGCCCTTGTCGTCGCTGGTGCCGCGGCCGTAAAAATACCCGTCTTTTTCGAGGAACTGGAAAGGATCGAAGGACCAATCTTCGCGCCGGGCTTCGACGACGTCGAGATGGGCGAGGAACAATATCGGCTTGCCGCCGCCGGCCGTGCCGCGGTAACGGACGACGAGGTTCCCCTTGCGTTCGGCGGGGCCGACGATGCGAACGTCCTGATCCGGGAAACCGGCGGCGCGGAAACGGCGCGCCATGGCTTCCGCGGCGCGCGTGTTGTCGCCCACCGAATCGGTGGTATTGATTTCGATCAGTTCGACGAAGATATCGCGGGCGCGCTGGCGCTCCTTGGGGAGTTGGGCGAAGGCGGGCAAAGCGAGACAGGCGGCCGCGGCGGCGGAGACGAGAATTTTCAGCATGGATTGGACTTCCCCATGATAAGTCTTCGCGGGCGGCGAAGGGTGAAAGAGGAAAGCCGGATCAGACCGCGAAGAGATCGGCGACGGTAGCGCGGAAACCAGGCAGGAGCGTTGGCTCCTCCAGCGAATCTTCCGCGCCGAGTTTCACCACTTTTTGGCCGGTTCGATGGATGTGTAGCTCGCGCTGGTCGGGATAAAGCGCCCAGACCACTTTGGCGCCGGAGGCGAGAAAATGGTCGATTTTTCTTTGGACGGTGGGGCGGCTTTCCGAGGGCGAAACGACTTCGATGGCTAGCTCCGGCGCGGGACCGAGCGGAACATCCATGTCGATGGCGCGAACGCGTTCTTCGGAGAGGTACGAGACATCCGGGACGCGCCAACTGTCTTCATCGAGAATGAAACCGGTCTCGATATAAACTTCGCCCTTCAAGCCGTGATTGTTCAAGAAAAGGATCAGCCGTTTTCCAATTCGATTCTTCAGAACATCGTGGACGGGCTTCTGCGGCGGCACTACGATCAGTTCTCCATGGTCCAGTTCATAGCGATTGCCGGTACGCTCGTCGTAATCCGGCAGCTCGGAGAACTGCTCCATGGTCAGAAGTGTTCCGGTGGAAGTCATCGGATGCGTCCGTGTCCTTCAGTATACTGCCGCGCGCGCCTACTTTTTCTCGCGCTCCTCCATCATGCGGCGGACGCGGTCGAGCTCCCGGCGCAGCGTGCGTTCGCGCGCGGCGATGGAAGCGACATAGAGGGCTATAATCAGCCAGGCGGAGAGAAACCCGTAAAAGAGATAAGTAAAATTTCTTGCGTCCATTTATCTTGCGCTCCTAAAATGCCAGCTCATGAACCATCCGCCGCAGCGAGTCGATTTCGCGCCGGACGCTTTCCTGTCTCATGCGGATCATCACCAACGCGGCGCCGAGCAAGGCCAGCGCCAGGAAGTTCCAATAAATGGGCGCTTCCATACCCGGCGCCATGCCGCCGCCATTGCGGATGCTCAACACCGGGGCCGGGTGCTGGGTGCGCCACCACTCGATCGACTTCCAGACGATGATCACGTCGGTAAAGGCGAAGATCGACAGCACAGCCGATAGGCGCGCCCTTTGCGCCGGCTCCTCGATGGCGCGCCGCAGCATCAGGTAGCCTACGTAAAGAAGCCAGCAGACGAACATGGAGGTAAGGCGCGCGTCCCACGTCCACCAGATGCCCCAGATGATGCGCGCCCAGATGCTGCCCGTAACCAACACGACGGAGGCGAAGGCGACGCCCACTTCGCTCGCAGCGGCGGCGACGGCGTCATAGCGGAGGTCCTTCGTCGTCAAATAGCCGGCGCTGGCGATGAGCGCGGTGAAGAAGCCGGCGAACGCGGCGAGGCTCGACGGGACATGAAAATAGATGATGCGGTAAATCATGCCCTGGTTCAGCTCGTCCGGGAGCTTCATGAAGACGATGTAGAGATTGATGGCCAGCAGGATCCCGGCCGCCGCCAGAAACAGATAGATCAGTTTTTCTCTCATATCGGTTTAACCCACGAAAACGGTGTCGGCGAGCGCCAGGCCCAGCAGCGTGAAGATCGCGTCGAAACCGGCCAGCAGCCGCAGCCAGATAAAATTTTCCTTCTCTAGAGTATCGCCTCCGAGGGCGATGTTGGTAAGCTGTATCGCCGCCATCAGCGCGGGGAGCAGCGCCGGGTATACCAGCGCCGGAAGCATCAATTCGCGCAGGCGCAGGTTGACGGTGAGCGCGCCGAACATCGTGCCGATCACCGTAAGCGCCCAGGTGGCGAGCAGCATCACCACCGCCAGCAGCCCGAGTTGGCGCGTCCAGCGCACGTTATAAAAGATCCCGAAAACGGGCAGGGAAATGGCCTCCACCAACAGAAGCAGCAGGTAATTGGCGAGGGCTTTGCCGAAGAACAACTGCGCGCCGCTCATGGGCGAGGCGATCAGCGCTTCCAGGCAGTCGTTCGGCAATTCGCGGGAGAAGCCCCGGTTGAGGATCAGCGCGCTGGCGAACGCGAACACCAGCCACAGCAGGCCGCCGGAGATTTCGCGCACGGTTTGGGAATCGGGATCGAAGGCGAAGCTGAACAGCAGCAGGATCACCAGGGCGAAGGAGACGGACGCGTTTAGCGACTCCTTCGTGCGAAGCTCGGAGCGCAGATCTTTGCGCGCCAACGTCCATGCCCCGCTCAGGAATCCCATCACGCTTCTCCATATTGGCGGTACAGCCATCCGGGATCGGCGAGCATCTCCGGCGTGCGCGGGCCGCGATGGGCCAATCTCCCGCGTTCGATGAGCGCGACGTCGGTGGCCAACTCCAGCGCCTCGCGCAGTTGATGGGTGGACATGACGATCGTTGCGCCGCGGGCGCGCGCATCGGCGAGCAGCGATTGAAGCAGGGCGATGGCGCGGTCGTCGAGCGAGGTGAACGGTTCATCGAGCAACAGGAGGCCGGGCCGGTGGAGAAAGGCGCGGGCGACCGCGAGGCGCTGTCTCATGCCGCGAGAGAATTCGCGGACCAGGCCATCGCGCACCGATAGCAACCCGGTGCGCTCGAGCCATTCGAGCGAAACCGCGCGCGGGTTGGGAAGCCGGTGTAGCTCGGCGAAGAACCGCAGATTTTCGAGCGCCGATAGCTCGTCGTAGACGCCGATGCCGTGGCCGAGGATGCCGATTCGCCGCCGCACTTCCGCCGAGCGGGCGTCCCCGCCGAGCACGGCGATGCGTCCCCCTCCGGGTTTCGACAATCCGCCCGCGATCTTCAGCAGCGTCGTCTTTCCCGCGCCATTGCGGCCGAGCAGAGCCATGCACGATCCGGCGGCGATGGTGAACGTGATGTCGCGCAACGCCGGATAATCGCCGAAGTATTTGGAGAGCCGCTCGATCTCGACGGCGTTCGCTTCCGCCATGCCGCCTCTATGGCCGTCCCGCCGGATCGCCGCGCCGGTACAACAGCGAAGCGCCGATGGCGAGGATAAGGAAGCACAGGCCGAGAATCCACCAGATCCGCCCGTAGATCCGCGGCGGTCCTTCGACGATCTGCGGCATCCCCGAATCTTCTCCACTCGGCGTCTGCGGTGGGGCGATGGTGCCCGTGCCGTCGATCTCCACTCGATAATCGGCCGCTTTCACACTGTAGATCCCGGCCTGCGTCGTCGGCTCCTGGCCCAGAAGTTCGACGCCTTCGCCCTTCAGCGTCACGCCCGCCGGAACCACCAGCCGAAGCGGGCTGGTCGCACCAACCGTCTTGCCTTCGAAAGCGGAGGGTTGCGTAATGGGCAGCGAGTAGTTCACTTCGAAGCGCGTCTCGCCGGGCTTCAGCGGGTAGTCGATTTTGTACACGCCCGGTTCGCGGGTCTTCGCGGGATCGCGCTGGATGGGCATTCCGCCCGGCGCGGTGACGGTCACCTTCGCCGCCGCGCGCCCCGCTTCGGGAATCCAGACTCGTGCCGAACCGTTGGCGGCGTCGTTGAAAGTCGTCTTGCCCGCGTTGACGAATAGAAACTCCTCGCTCACGGCAAGCTCGGTGTCGCCCGGCTGCAACAGCACCAGATGCTGCGTCATCGGCGCGGCGGCGGGGTCATTCACCGGTTCATAAACGGTCACCGTCATGCCCGCGGCCGGCGTGCCCGGCGGCGCCACTTGATTGTAGATCACGCCGTTGTAAATGGCTTGAAGAATGCGCGGCCCTTGCGGGTCCTGGTCGAAATGAAATTTGCCCGATGCGTCCGATTTCGTGGACGCCAGCGTTTGCATCCCCCCGGCTCCGGGCTGAAGCAGCGAGACGAGCGCGTTCCCCTGCGGCTGGCCGCTGGTTCCGTTCATCACCGTGCCGTCGATGCCCGCGGCCCAGGCGGAGGCGGCAAAAAGCAGGAGCGCGGCGCAGGTCCTCATGCCCGTCCCGCCTTCCTCATCGGCTTGCCGCATTCGCCGCAAAACTTGAGTGGCCGCTCGAACATCGCCCCGCAATGGGGGCAGGCTTTTGGATTCGGCGCGATCGCGGGCGGAGGAGGGACGGCCTTCGGCGCCGGACTCGCCGCGTCGATTTCGGCCAGCACGCGAGCCAGTTCGCGCTGCAGATCCTGCTTCGTCTTCGCGTAATCCTCGTCCGACAGTTTGCCCAGCCGGTATTCGAACTGCAAGTCGCGCAGGTTCTCGTAAATCTGCGCCTTGCGGTCGTCCAGATGAGCGGTGGGGGAGACAGGCTCGGGCTTGGGAAGATCGGCGCCACGGATGAACAGGGTCAAACCCAGCGCTCCGAGAGCGACAAGAAGAGCGGCGGCGAAGACCATCAGTCGAGTTTCGCCACTTCTTTCTCCATCCGTTCTTTATAACGCGCCAGAATCGCGTCGTCGGCCTCCGAGACCGGAGCGGCGGCGGCTACGGGCTTGGCCAGCTTGCGGCGGATGAACCAGGCGATCAACAGCAGGCCCGCGGCCAGACCGATGTAGTGGCTGAGCGAACCCCATATGCCCGGCTCGACGATGAGAATGTCCGGCCCTTGTTCCTTAACGAAGGCGTTCAGAATGGATGCGTCGTCCATTCCCGCTTTTTGCATCGCGACGATCTTTTCCTTCGCCGGCCGGCAAACGTGACACGGCCACGGCTCCATCTTGCAGTTCATGTCCAGATTGCAGCCGCAGGTACATTTCAAGTGTTTCGCCACGCGCTCCACCGCCGGGCTTTCCGTGGCCACGGGGGTCTGCGCGAAGGCGATGACGCCCAGTGCCGCCAGCAGGACGCTACTTCTCAAGAACCGCATCTTTCCTCCCGATGCCTACCACTTCGGTCCTCGGATATTGCAGGCGCATCTTACTCGGCACCAGACAAACCAGCGTCCCGAAGAGGATCACATAGTAACCGATCCAAATCCAGGAGACCAGCGGAAAGACATAGGCCTGGATCACGGCGTGGGTGTCGTCGTTCGAACGCGCGTAGTTGAGATACAGATCCTCGTTCAAGCGGCGGCGGATGGCGACTTCGGAGGTCGGCTGTTGGCTGACTTTGTAGATGCGCCGCTCCGGCTCCATCGTGCCCAGGGACTCGCCCCCGCGCGTCACCGCGATCGCGGCTCTGCGCCAAATGTAGTTTTCGTTCTCGCCATCCTGCGTGCTGGTAAGAGTCAGATTGTAAGCGCCGAGGTGGAACGACGAGCCCGTGTTGACCTCGATGGTCGCGTTCTTGTTGAACGCCGAGCCGGTGAAGCCGATAAACAAAAGAACGATCCCCATGTGGACGAGATATCCGCCGTAGCGGCGCGTGTTGCGTTGGGTTAATTCGATCATCGCGGCAGGGAAACTGGAGCCGCTCTTGGCGCGGATGGCGCTGGCGCCTTTGAAAAACTCCATGGCGATGGTGGCCGTAACGAACATGCACAGGCCGAAGGAGATCAACGCGTAGGGGTGCTCCCAGACGCCGAAACCCGCCAGCACGGCCATCAAAACCACACCCGCCGCGGACGGCCACAAGAACGCCCGCTTCAGGCTTTCGATGGAGCTGCGCCGCCAGGCGACCAGCGGGCCGACGCCGGTAAGGAACATCAGGAACAGGCCGATGGGGATCATCACGCGGTTGAAGAACGGCGCGTCGACGCTGATTTTGTCGCCGGTGACCGCTTCCGAGATCACCGGAAACAGCGTGCCCCACAGCACCGCGAAGCAGCTTGCCAGCAGAACGAGATTGTTAAATAGGAACGACGATTCGCGCGACACCACGCCCTCAAGCGGCGCTTCGCTCTTTAAATAATCCAGCCGTCCGAGAATCAGATAAGCGACCAGCGCGATGCCGATGGCGAGGAAGCCGACGAAGTAATTGCCGATGCTCGATTGCGCGAAGGCGTGAACGGAGGAGACCAGGCCGGAGCGCGTGAGCATCGTGCCGAAGATGCAAAGGAAGAACGTAGTGGACACCAGCACCATGTTCCACACCTTCATCATGCCCTTTTTCTCCTGCATCATCACCGAGTGCAGGAACGCCGTCGCCGTCAGCCACGGCAGGAAGGATGCGTTCTCCACCGGGTCCCATCCCCAATAGCCGCCCCAGCCGAGGACGGAATACGCCCAGCCCGCGCCCAACAAAATGCCGGTGCTCTGCAGCAGCCACGTGACAATGGCCCAGCGCCGCGTGGTGTGAATCCACGCCTCACCCGGCTGTTTCACGATCAGCGACGAGATGGCGAACGCGAACGGCACCACCGAGCCGACATAGCCCAGATACAGCATGGGCGGATGGATCACCATCGTCCAGTATTGAAGCAGCGGATTCAGGCCCTGGCCGTCGCCGACGTCGGTGATTCCCTTGCCGGCCATCAGCACCTGGAACGGGCTGGCGACGAAGGTAACCATCATCAGGAAGAAGCCCTCGGTGGTCATCAGGATCGCCGTGACGTAGGGCATCAGGTTGCGCAGCTTGCGGCGGTTGGTGAATACGACGATCGCCGAATACGTCGCCAGCAGCCAGCTCCAGAACAGCAGCGAACCTTCCTGACCGCCCCACCAGGACGTGAACTTGTAAACCGCCGTCATCGCGTGGTTGGAGTGGGAGGCGACGTAGGCCAGGCGGAAGTCGCCGTGGATCAGCGAATAGACCAGGATGCCCGAGGCGGTGGTGACGAGCAGCCATATGGCGTAGACGGCGCGCTCGGCGCTGGCGGCGAGAAAGAGCTTCTTGCGAAGCCTTCCCACCACCGAGCCAACCACCGAATATACCGCCAGGCAAAATGCCAGCAGCAGGGCAAGGGCGCCTATATTTTCCATGGGATCTACTCCACAGTATCTCAGGTTCTGAATCGGGCGACGTCCGCGGGGACCGCGCTACTTCATCAGGTCGATAACCGCGGCGGTCATGACCGTCACGCCGGTGCGGATGGCCGGCTCTGGAACCGGGGCGAAGTGGCTGGAGTGAAGGGACGGGAGGGGCTTGCCGGTGCGCTCGCTGTCGGCGATTTTTTCCGGGGCGACCGCGCCAAGCCGGAACATCAGGATCGGAATCTGCCGGCCTTCCAGTCCGAAAAGCCCGAAATCTTCGCTGCCCATCACCGCCCTCGGTTCCAAGACGTTGTCTTTCCCGATCGCCGCCGCCAGAACCGTCCTCATACGGGCGGCGAGCGCCGGATCGTTGTACGTCGCCGGCACCACTTCGGTGTCGCTGACGGTGACGATCGGCGCGCGATCGTCGGGAATCCCCGCGGCCAGGGCGATGCCGCGCGCGGTGCGGCTCAAGTCCGTAAGAATGTTCTCGCGCACCCGTTCGTCGAAGGCGCGAATCGACAATTGCAAATGCACGTCGTCGGGAATGATGTTGTGCTTGGACCCGCCGTGGATGGAACCGACGGTGACCACGGCCGGGTCGAGCGGCGACGTCTGGCGGCTGACGATGGTTTGGATCGCGAGGATGTATTGAGCGGCCGCGACGATGGGATCTTTCGTCGCATCGGGCGCCGCGCCGTGTCCGCCGACGCCCCGAATAATCACATCCACCGACGTCGAGCCGGCCAGAATCGGACCCGGCGTCACGCCGACTTTGCCCGCGGCGATCGTCGAATCGTCGTGCAGGGCCAGGGCATATTCCGGCCGGGGGAAGCGCGTGTACAGATCGTCGGCGAGCATCGCCCGCGCGCCGTCGATGCGCTCTTCGGCCGGCTGCCCGATCAGCATCAGCGTGCCGTGCCAGCGGTCCTTCATCGCGGCCAGCGTTCGCGCCGTGCCGAGAAACGTCGTCATGTGCAGGTCGTGCCCGCAGGCGTGCATCACGCCCACCTCGTTGCCCGCATCGTCCTTCACCCGAACCGTGCTGGCGTAAGGCAAGCCCGTGTTTTCCGTCACCGGCAGCGCGTCCATGTCGGTACGCACCAGCACCACCGGACCGGCGCCGTTCTTAAGGATCGCCACGACTCCATAGCCGCGCGAGCCGTCCGGATATTTGCCGACGTGTTCGGTTACGTCGTAGCCGGCCTTGCGCAATTCTGCGGCGAGAAACGCCGACGTGCGCTCTTCACGATGCGAAAGCTCGGGGTGTTTATGAAGATCGATGTAAGTGGCGACGAGGCCCGGCACCTGCGGCTCGACGCGCGCGGAGATCGCCGCGTCGGCGGCCAGGATCGGGAGAGCGCTTAGGAAAACGGAAGCGGCGAGCGCCTTCACATCGCCGCCCGGTTTTGCAGAGCGTTTTTGTTCTGCACCGGTTTGGACTGATATTTAGAGGCGCACTTGGCCTGGACTTTGTTCGCTTCGAAAACCCCGTCGCGGCCCAACCGGCCGTCGGCCAAAGCCTGCGAGCCGTCGCGGAACGTGTCGGGCAAGGGATCGGCGCCGTTATAGACGACGTTCAATGTCCGTGAATCTTGTTTGAGCGTGAAGTGAACCTCGCCCGCTTTGCGGACGATCGATCCCGGCTGCACGTCTCCGCCAACGCGAATCCGTTGGCCTTCCGCGCGGCCGCCCATCGAGGCCAGCTCGGAAATCGTCTTGTAGTAGGTCTTGCTTTCGCCCACGCCGCTCACCGCCAGCCACACCAGCACCCCGAGAATGGCCGCCACCAAGCCCCCGAACTTGAGGTAATTTTTCATTTCCTAAGGCTCCTAAAACCTCAGTATAGCGCCGGGCGGGCGGGTTTAATTCCCCACCACTTCGGGCAGCGCCTCGCCGAACGCCCCGCTCGGAGGCTCGATGTCGAAGAAGGCGGCAAGCGTGGGAGCGACGTCGTTGACCGCGATGTTCCGGCGATAAACGCCCGCCCGGACGCCGGGTCCGAAGAAAATCACCGGAACGTGCGTGTCGTAGCCGTAGGGCGATCCATGCGTCGTGCCGCGCGTGGCCCCGTGTCCGGAGAAAATATAATACGGCTCCGGCAGGACAAAGACGTCGCCCGAGCGCGGGCCATAATATCCATTGCGCATCGCGCGGCCGACGGTGTCGGCGGTATCCGCGCCCGCTTCCATTTCGTCCCGCGAATGCACACGCGCGATGTGCGGGAAGGCCCTGGCCGCGTCCGCCAAAACGCGGCGCGCGGCTTTGGCGTCCACCTTGTGCGCCGCAAGCTCCTCGTAATTGAGATACAACGTTCCGCCGGTGTTGGGGATCAGCCACTGGCCGTCGCCGAACTTGTCCCCCAGCGCCTTCTTCATGACGGCCAGAAACTCCGTGGCGTCCAACCTTCCGCCCGGCATCTTCCGCGCCGCGTTCACCTCCGGCACCGGCGCCACGCCGTGATCGGCCGTGAGCACCACCAGCGTTTTTCCCGCGCCGAGACGCGCGTCGATGAACTCAAGCAGCTTGCCCAGCGTCCGATCGGTGCGAATCGAGATATCGCGGACTTCGGGTGAATCCGGCCCCAGCGCGTGCCCCACATAGTCGTTCGACGAGAAGCTTACGGTTAACACGTCCGTGCCTGGGTGAGTCCCCAACGCCTCGTGCTCCATCGCTTGTTCGGCGAATGTTTCGAGCATCTCGTTTCCGAACGGCGTCGCCTCCAGCGTGCGGCAGGCGCGCGGCCCGTTCGCTTCGGCCATCGAGCAAAACGGCGCGTCGCCCGGCTTGGCGTCGATCGCCCGCCACTCGGCGCTCTTATATTTCGCCGCCGGCTGCGCGTCGTCGAAACGCCGCACCCAGCCGGGCAGCGCCGGCTCATAGTAAGTGCCACTAACAAAATGCCCGCTCGCCTCGTCGAACCAGTAAGCGGCGTCGGCCATGTGGCCCGGCGGCAGAATGGCGCTACGGTCCTTGATCGAAATGCCGATGGCCTTCGACGCCTTCCCGGCGATTTTCATCTCGTCGGGGACGGCGCTCACCAGCAGCCGCCGCGGCGAAGCGCCGATCTGTCCCGCGGAACCCCCAAGAAGCTGCGTGTCCGAATCGGAGACGCTGGTGACCATGCGCTTGGAAGCGCGGTCGTACCATTCATTGCCGACGATCCCGCTCACCGAGGGCGTGGCGCCGGTGAGCACGGTCGAATGGCCGATCGCCGTCACCGTGGGCACGTGCATGTAATGCGCGTTCGTGAACACCGCCCCGTGTTCCAGCAGGCGCGCGAACCCGCCGTGATACTCGGCGCGGAAGCGCGTCAAATAGTCGTAACGGAACTGGTCGATGACGACGACGAGCAGCAGTTTCGGCTTCGTCGCCGGCGATTGCGCGGCGAGCGACACGGCGCACAACAAGAGCGATAAGAATCGGCGTGGCATAGGATATGGGGCGAATGACGATTATCGCACCCGCGCCGCGGCGGACGCCCTGGCCTCGAAATGTTAAACTTTCTTCTGATTCGCAACACTTCCGGGTCCCCGGCTGTCCAACCTAATGAGCGCACGGTTGCGCTCGGTCGCGATTGGCCCGAGATTCGGCATTCGGGGATAATCGCTGAAATTCGAATCTAAGAATATAAGAATATAAGGAGACTCTCTCGATGAAAAACACACTCGCAACCTGGATCTGTAGCGCTGCGCTTATCGCCGGATGCGCCGGCGTGGCCGCCGCCCAGGACAATTCCAACACCGTTCCCGGCCCCAACGGCGGATCGGTCACCCGCACCAAGGATAACGGTCCGAATGGCGGCAGCGTCCGCCGGAAGAACGCCACGGGCCCCAACGGCGGATCGGTCACCCGTCAGGCCGTCACCGGCCCCAACGGCGGCAGCGTCGATCAGAAGAAGGTAACCGGCGACGATGGCGGCGGCGTCACCAAATCCGTCGTCACGGGTAAGAACGGCGGCAGCGTCGACCAGCGCAAAATCACCGGCAAGAACGGCGGTTCCGTTACCAAACAGAAAATCACCGGCAAGAACGGAAAAACCATCGAACGCAAAGTGATCACAGGCCACAAGGGCCACAAAGTCGTCAAAGTCAGGCGCTAACGAAACCCGCCGGGCTGGGCGCTTCGGTCCAGCCCGG
>VFSW01005656.1_pt1 | contig 18458 bp, 20 predicted proteins | sample 5358111 | NCBI WGS metagenome assembly VFSW01 (sample SAMN11554181, study PRJNA540505) | mine drainage metagenome | isolation source: sediment from site ElyBrook_90M | place: USA: Ely Copper Mine, Vershire, VT | collected 2017 | reverse complement strand
TATCAGCACTATAGAGTAATCGTATAATCTCTTATTTGTTTCACAAGAATATATTCCTGGTGTGGATATAGCAAAACATATATCAGTATCAGATGAAGTATATGAAATGCTTTTGGAGCGTAAGTCAGACAAGCGTTTTTCAGAAACAATAAAGGAAGCTCTCCTAGCTAAGAGTAGTATAATGGAATTTGCCGGTACTCTTAGCAAAGCCGAAGGTAAAAAATTGAAGGCACAGATTCAGAAAGAACGGAAACAAAATTACGGCAGGGAATTTAATTGGTAGTTAAAACCTACTTTTTATTTTCAAGGATCGCATCCTTTATTATGTAAGTTCCCCTTCCTTTTGAGAACTCCGTTTCAGCATCCAATATGGTTATCCTTTTTTTGAATAGTGGCGCATCCAGTACGAAAGACTCTGCTTCTCCTCCTTCGAATAGCATGTTCGCGCCGTACTTCTTGTTGAGGTCTATTAGCCTGTTTATCATCCTCTCATCTATCCTCTGCCCTAGCATATCCTCTCCAAACCCTTCTGCAGACACTGAAGTTATTATCGCATCGAAAGTGGCTGAGAGTTCATTGAGCTCCTCCATGGGCTCGATGTGCCAGAGCGGCGCAACGTTTTGCATCTTGTGCTCTTCAAGTATCCTTGCAATCCTATCCGCCTGATATTTGCTGTATGTCGCGCCTGTAACAAGAAGCGTCACATCGTTCTCAACAAGTGTCCTCTCCAAATCCTCCAATTCTGCTTCCTTCTCCCCATGTGTTTCTGCAAATATGTGCCTTATCCCAAGCGCCTGCGACTGCAGGCTCGTCCATTTTGTATTCGGGTGGTGGAACATGTAGCTATCCGTCCTTTTTGGCTGCATTGTTATTAGAAGGTCTATTCGTATGCCCATCGCCACAGCTTTGTGCAGCGCAAGGGTCGAATCCTTGCCCCCGCTATACAAACACGCATTCACCATCGGCTCACCTAATCTATCTAACATTATTGGTACAAAAATCTTTGCAGAATTAGTTGTTTTCGGCCTTTGCCTTGGCAAGTTTCTTCTTCACGTGCTTTAGCGCGGAGAACGTATCCCTGTCCACCTCCTCTAGCCTCATGGATATGTATCTCGCCTCCTTCTTCAGGTTTGGAAGCAGTATGTAATCAAGCGCATTGACCCTCCTCTTCACCTTGTCGATCTCTAGCACCAGCCTCTTTAGGCTCTGCTCCCTTTTTGCTATGTCGATTATCACTTCCTGGAGATTTGAGAATGCATCGCTCACGTCATTTACCGCTATGCTTGACTGGAGCATGTTCAGCGTCTCCTCCTGCCCCCTCTTCTGTGATGATATCTCCGGAACCCTAACTCCCATGACGTTCTTTATCTTTATGCGGACCGGGCTTGTCTCTTCGACATATGCGCTTGCCTGCTCAAGTTCAAAGTCCCCAACATACGTGCTTGCGATCGCAGTCGTCTTGTATGCATTGTTTAGCACTTCGATCATGTAGTTCCGATCGTATGTGGACTCTTGGAGCACCTTTAGGAACTCGATTACAAGGACCTCCCTCTTCCTCTTCAAAAGATCGTAGCCCTTCTTTGCAAGAGTTATGCTCTTCCTTAGGTTTATGAGATTTATCCTTGTAGGGTTCACTCTTGCCATCTCTTCACCTATTATCCCCGCTTCCGTGGATCTTTCCTCCCCTCTTTCTGCTTAGCACTTTGTCAATATTATGCGCTGCTACGTCCCCAAGATCAAGGTCCAGATCGCTTGCAAGCGCGCTCACATACCACAAAACATCTCCAAGCTCCGATTCCAGGTCCTTCTTGTCAAATGCCTTGTCGCGTATTATCTTCTTTATCTTGTTGTTTAGCTCCCCGACTTCCCCTGAGAGTCCAAGCGCCGGGTAGAATATCTTGTATCTATTTGGGTATATCGCAGTGCTTTTTGCTATTTTTTGATACGAGCTAAAATCCATTACGCTTGATGCTTTTGCCATCTCTTACGCCTTCTTTGGTTTATAGTATTTCTCTATGTACTCTCTCTTTATTCTCGTTAGCTGATCCTCAGGCAGCTCCGATAGAAGCTCCCATCCTATCTCAAGCGTCTTCTCTATGGTCCTCTCATCATAGCTTCCCTGCCTGATGAACTCGCTCTCGAATCGGTCCCCGAACTTGAGATACATCTTGTCAACGTCTCCAAGCGCGTCCACTCCGACTATAGAGCTTAGGCTCCTTGCCTCCTGCGCCCTTGCATACGCTCCATAGAGCTGGTCTGCAACATTTCCGTGATCCTCCCGTGTCTTTCCCTTTCCTATCCCGTTGTTTCTAAGCCTTGAGAGCGAACCAAGTGGGTTGATCGGTGGATAAATGTTCTTTTTGTATAGGTCCCTTCCCAAGTTTATCTGCCCTTCTGTTATGTAACCGGTCAGGTCTGGTATCGGGTGCGTTATGTCGTCTCCAGGCATAGTCAGAATATCAAGCTGAGTGATGCTTCCCTTCTTTCCCTTTATCATTCCTGCCCTCTCATACAGGCTCGCAAGGTCTGTGTACATGTATCCTGGATATCCTCTTCTTCCAGGCACCTCCTCCCTTGCGCTTGCTATCTCCCTTAAGGCCTCGCAGTAGTTTGTCATGTCCGTAAGTATCACAAGCACGTGCATTCCCTTCTCGTATGCTAGGTACTCCGCAGTAGTCAGCGCCAACCTCGGCGTTAGGATCCTCTCTATGCTCGAATCGTCTGCAAGGTTGATGAACGCCACTGTTCTCTTTAAGGCTCCTGTCTTTGTGAAGTCGTTTATGAAGTATCTCGCATCGTCGTATGTGATTCCGATTCCTGCGAAGACCACTGCAAAGTTCTCTGTGCTATTCTTAACCTTGGCCTGCCTTGTGACCTGCGCTGCAAGCTGGTTGTGCGGAAGACCGGATGCAGAGAAGATAGGGAGCTTTTGGCCTCTCACCAGTGTTATTAGTCCATCAATGGTCGATATCCCGGTCTCTATGAAGTCGCTTGGCATCGCCCTCGATGCAGGGTTTATTGGCTCTCCGTTTATGTCCCTTCTCTCATCGCTTGTGATCGGTGCGCTGCTGTCCCTTGGCTTTCCCTGCCCGTCGAATATCCTCCCGAGCATGTTCTCGCTCACTCCGATCTTGAACGTCTCCCCTATGAAACTGACGCTTGTTGTCTCAACATTTATCCCATTTGTCTGCCCGAATACCTGCACAACCGCGTACTTGTCCGATGTTTCGAGCACCTGTCCGAGTCTTATCTCACCGCTTGAGAGTTTTATCTTTACTATCTCGTTGTAGGATGCATTGGCAACCTTTCTAACTATAACCAGCGGCCCTGCAACCCTCTCAATTGTCTTGTATTCTATGTCAAATTTCATAACATCACGCTTTCTCTCCCTCTTCGTATACCTCAGCCTTCACGAGCTTGTCAAACTCGCTCTTTATCTCCTTCCTAAGCGGCTCTACTTCCTTTGCGACATTCGCATCGCTCGCCTCCTTTAATCTGGATATCTTGAGCTTTACGGGCATCTTGATTATCTTGTCAGCGCTCACCCCCTTTCTTGCTGCTTCTGATGCAAGATCCCCGAAGTATAATATCGTGCCTATCATCGCATTTTGCTTTTGCAGGCTTGTGTACGCATCAACCTCATCGTATGCATTTTGCCTCAAGAAGTCCTCCCTGATTATCCTTCCTATCTCGAGTATTACCCTCTCTGTGTCCGGAAGCGCGTCGGCTCCTACTAGCTGCACTATGTCCTTTAGTTCTCCCTCTCTTTGCAAGAGCTTCATCGCATTCTCCCTTGCAGTGTTGAAATCGTTGCCTACGTTCTTGCTATACCAATCCCTTAGGCTGTCGATGTATAGCGAATAGCTGTTTATCCAGTTGATTGATGGGAAGTGCCTCGAGTTTGCAAGAGCCGCATCGAGTGCCCAGAACGTCTTTACCACCCTAAGTGTTCCTTGTGAGACCGGTTCTGATATGTCCCCTCCTGCAGGAGATACCGCTCCGACTACAGTTATGGATCCGATATCTCCGTTAAGCGTCTTTACTCTTCCCGCCCTCTCATAAAATTCCGCAAGCCTCTTTGGCAAATAGGCCGGATATCCTTCCTCTCCGGGCATCTCTTCAAGCCTTGCTGAAATCTCTCTCATCGCCTCCGCCCACCTTGACGTGGAATCAGCCATGAGGGCGACGTCGTATCCCATATCCCTGAAGTATTCTGCGATTGTTATTCCTGTGTAGATGCTTGCCTCTCTTGCGGCAACAGGCATATTGCTTGTGTTTGCAATCAAGACCGTTCTCTCCATAAGAGGCCTTTTTGTCTTTGGATCCTTTAGCTCTGGGAACTCTGTAAGAACCTCTGTCATCTCGTTTCCTCTCTCTCCGCATCCGACGTAAATCACTATGTCGCTGTCAGCGAACTTTGCAAGAGATTGCTGGGTGACTGTATTATGCAATATTATACCACCATCTCCTCCAATGAAATTATGCCCATGCTCAGGAACAGACAAATCATATACATCAAACGACCCAATCTCTTCTTCAATAGAAATTATCTCATCGCAGTAAATATACTCTAACGATTTAGCCAAATCCTGTATCTGTAATACCTGCACCTGAGTCCCATAATCTACGGTTACTGCTTCTTCAAATTTTCTAAATATAGACGCACTCATTTTCTCATGATTACTTATGTAATTATGTATTTCGATCCCTTTCTTCAAAAGTGCAGAGTATGTGGAATGTGTCTTGTATATATCCCGGATAATTTCATGAGAAACCGGAACAATGTCTATGGCAGTATACTTTGAGTGTTTCGAAGCTATGTACTCTTTTATTGCATCAAACTTCCTATGTTCTATTGTGATTGCAGTTTGAGTAAACATACTGTATAATAATGAAAGGTTATCCACCCCTCTTACAAAGACCCTATAATACTTCTCACCATCAATTATTCGTACAGTTTTCGAATGAAGTATTCCAAATCTAGCAAGTGAATATGATAAATCTACACTAAGCTGTTTACTTGCTGTACTAAATTCAACTTGACCATCATAATACGACCCATCTCCAATGTAATATCCTGCCAAAAACGATGCAAGCGCCTCGTCACTTGATAATTTTATGATATCTGGTATCCTCTTTTCACATGCTATCGCTCCCATTTCTAGTTTTTTAATAAAGTTCACTACTGCTAAACTAGCAATCAATACGTTAGGGGTCTTGTTTTTCTGAAGATCTATAACTCCTGAAATACCAAAGAGGCTCTTTGTTAGATACATAAATCTATCCAACAATCGCTGTTCTTGATTTGTAAATACTAATGTTCTTTTACCTCTAATGTATCCTTCTGAAACATAATACCCTAAAAATTCAGCAAGTTGGGCACTAACAAGATTCGGTATATTTACCATCTTCATTTTGTTGCTAATTGGAATATCTATCCCTATCCTAGCATCTCTATTATCAATTGCGATCTTTCGCACAGATGCTATATAATTTCCAATAACGAGGTCTTTTGCGCAAGCCTCCTGTATTATCCCAGTTTCAGTAATTCTAAACAGTCTATGAATTGGTGTTATCCTGATCTGTTTTCCTGTTCTCGTCTTTATTTTAATTACAGAATCTGATTTACCTTTGTAAATCAATACTGACTTAGATTCGGATATCCTTCCATTGTTTAATGAAAATACGTCAAGTTGTTTTTCAACTATGGTCTCACTTTCACTTAACCTTTTTTCTCCAATTTCTTTTGCATATCTATTGTATAATCTCTCTATTTCCTCAGTTGTCCCATCGGCTAGAAGAACTGGCGTATCCCCAGTTACGCACTTCCCCGATCCAAAGGGTCCAGGTATTGCAGCGGTTCCGCCCTTTGCTACTGGGAATAGTGTGTCGATTACCCGCATACCTGTAATGAGCGGAGTGTCGGTTCCGAATTTTTCAGCATAAGCCCCTGGTCTTCGCACAGGCCTTCTTTGCATCATGCTTATGTTTACCTTGTTCTTTGCGGTGTTAATCACTGCGATTGTGTCTACTATCGTGAAGTTCCCTTCCCTGATGCTCTCGATAGTTCCGCTGACTCCTCTTGGAACCATTATTTTGTGCTTTATCAGCTCTGTTTCCTGAACATAACCCAGCGACATCCCCTCCTTTATCCTCGATCCCTTCTTTATGTCCTTCTCCTTGATGAATTTCCATTTCCTTTTTTTGTCAAGAGATTCAACGTTTATTCCCTTTGCGATGAAGTCCCCGCTCTTCTTCTTTATCTCATCAAGCGGCCTTTGTATACCATCGAATATCGTGCTTAGTATCCCTGGCCCAAGTTCGACAGAGAGCTGGTCGTTTGTGGAAACGACTTTCTCTCCAGGCCTAAGCCCGCTTGTATCTTCATAAACCTGTATCGTCGCCTTGCTCTCGTTGAGTTGGATAATCTCCCCAACCAATCCCTTATTGCCAACTCTGACTACGTCGTACATGTTGCTTCCGAGCATGTCATTGGCGACAACCAGAGGCCCTGAAATCTTCTCTATTATTCCCAAATTAATCAACCTTTGTTATGTTTTGCAAGAATATCAATTCCTATGACTCTCATCACAAGATTCCTGAGCGTATCCGCGTGCTTCTCCTCCTGCCCGTATCCCGGTACCTCTATCACAAGTGGCACAAGCGAAGTATCTATCTTGTATAGGAGCCTTCTGTCTTTTATCCTTCCTATCGCATCTTCAGAGACTATCACTATCCCGATGTTGTCCTTCTCAAATATCTCCCTAAGCGCAGCTTCAACGTCTTCGGTTGTCTCGGCAATATGCGCCTCCTTGACCCCTGCAAGCTTGAATCCCCTGACTAGCAACTGGTCTCCCACGACCGCGATCTTGTATTCCAAGTCGTTTAGCCTGCCTTCCACACTATCATCCTCTTTATCTCATCGTCGCTCAGCCCATACGCCTTGCTCTTTATCAGTATTCTAAGGGAGAATACCTCTATCTCCTTTAGGTAGAAATACGCTACAAGCGCTCCGAAAGAAAGGACGCTGTGCTTGAGCACGCGTATCCCCTGCTTGAATATCTCGTTTCGTATCGCGATCTCAAAGAGCAGCAAAGACTTGTTCTTGCTTGCATTGTACTCGCTTGTTGCCGGTTTTAGGTCGAACGCCTTTATCTCCTCCAAAAACGATTCGAAGTTCTTTGCAAGATCGTATGATTTTTGCCACTCCTCTATCCCTGTATTCCCGTTGGGAACCATGTAATCCTTCACGCTCTCGAACTTCATGCCGTACTTCTTTGCGCGAATGAGCATAAGTGCGTTCTTCATGTCTATGTCCTTCTTTATCAGGACATTCGCCCACGGATCTACATCAACTAGCTTGAATATTATGTTGCTTAGCTGGACATAGTACATTTTGTCTATCGCGCCATTCACGAAGTTTATGCTGTTTGTCTTTTTGTATACGCTAAGCGCCTCTCTAAGTATGTCGTCGTAATGCGATTCCTGCATAAGCTTGTTTATCGCTCCGTCGACCGTCTGCTCCTGCATAGCATCTCTTATGAGCCTCTTGCTGACATAGTTGGAATCTATGACGTATCTCTCTATCTCTTCATACTTCTTCGCGCTTGCCTTGGCCTCTATTACGAGCTTGATGTTGAACACGTCCCACCTTCCGAATATGGCTCTCGCGATCTTCTTTTGGGTCAGAGGTGCAATTGTTATCAGCTTGCTGGTCTCATCTCCAAGGCTCCTGCTAAGCGCCGAGTCTATCAATTTGTCCATTGCAGAAACACCTCCGAACTGCTCTATGTACTGCTTGTAATTTGTCTGGAGGAGCATTCCGATTATGCTTGAGGTGTCTTTTGCAGCAAGCATGTGGTCAAGTGTCTCGTTGCTTAGCAGCTTAGATTCCATGGCCTTCACCCTCGCCGTAGAATACCCATACATTGCCGCTGCTTCATATCCGTATAACAAAATCCTCACCTATCATTTTCTCCTTTTCTTTTTTCCAGTAGCCGCCTTCTTCGCCATCTTTTTGCTCTTTGGTTTTTGCTTCCTAGTTTTCGTGCTCTTTGCCTTTGATGTTTTTCTCTCTCCGGATTTTCTGGGAACCCTTGCGCCAAAGAGCGCACTGGTTATGACGCTCTTTATCGCATCCGCGCTGTTGTCGAGAAGGGAGTCTATGCTTGCGTCTATCTTTATGCTCCCGTCTTCAGACACCACTATGAGTCCGCCGCTAAGGTCTTGGTAGTCGATTTTTCCAATTACTCCCTTTAGCAGTGCGGCATCCTTCTTGTTGATCACAAAGCGAACATGTTGCATTCCCTCCATGTCCTTTGCCATCTTCTTTGCCTTGTCAAATATCTGCTTTTGCCTCTCCCTCAGGTCCTTTACCAACTCTCTTCTAAGTCTGGCGTATACTTCATTTACGACCTGCTCCCTCGCCTCCAAGAGCAATGTGTTTCTTGAGAGCTCAGAGCTTGCCAGATACTCATTCTCAAGCCTCCTTATCTCGTCCTTGAGGCTGCTCTGCTCGTATGCCTCTATATCCTTTATTCGCTTTTTTGCATCTGAGATTATCTGCTCTGCTCGCGCTCGCGCCTCATCCTCGAGCTTCCTCGCATCTTCCTTTCCCTTCTTCTCTATCTCCTTTTGCAACGCTTCTAGCGACATCTACAAGCACCTTTCCATGCCCAAAGCAAGGATCAAACGATCCCTGCCTGGAGCATTATTAGTATTGCTATTACGAACCCGAATATGAGCAATGTTTCCGGAATGACGAGGAATAACAGCACCCTTCCCATCTCCTCTGGCTTCTCGGCTATGAGTCCAAGACCTGCGCTTCCTATTGCAGACTGTGCCACTCCTGTTCCTATTGCTCCTCCTGCTATAGCAATTCCTGCTCCAATTGCTGCAATCGCAGCTTCTAATCCTATTGCCAAATAATTCACCTATTTCAACATCATTCTTCCTTGGTATAAACTCTCTTGTACGAGAAAGGCTGGAACTTCACTCCCCCTCCGGAGAAGAACTTCGAGAAGAACTCCACGAAGTTTAGCCTTGCACTCTGCACTATTCCCTCGAATATTGAGAGTATCATATTAAAGAAGTGAAGTAATATAAAGACTATTAAGGTGCCAACGAATACCAGCGGGCTGCTCGCAAGAGACGGCGTAAACCACTTGTCAACAAGCGATGCAATTATCACGCTTGCCATCCCGAACCCCAAAAGTCTGGCATAGCTAAGTGGGTGTGTTATCAAATTCAGCGTCTCGGTAGCCTCTATCCCGCTCAGCGCACCTGTAGCTATAACTGTGACCACTGCAACTATTGCGCTTGCCAATGTCAGCGTAGGATTGAATGCGTTAAATAGCCCTCCCCCAACCGCAACTATTCCGGTGAGTATCGCTATTATCGAGGTTATCTTGCTTATTGCAAGTTTGGTCTCGTGGTGGCGCATCTTGTTGAAGAACCCGAATGCAAGTCCGAGTATAACCTGGCTTATTCCGAAGAATATTGCGACAAGCAGCACTGTAGTCACGTTGCTAAACCAGTCGAATAGTTTGAGGCTCCCAAGCCCGTATGCAGCGTAGTTCAAAGAGAACCCGAAGTACTGATTCGATATCACCCCGAAAAATATCGCTGACACCGCTGCTATCTCCCAGAGCTTTGCTGTGTGGTATAGAAGGCTGTCCTCCTCGGTTATCCTTGTCAGCAAATATGCAAATATCAAAGATGCAAGCCCGTATCCGGCGTCGCTTACCATGAGCCCGTAGAATATCGGGAACGTTATTATGAATATCCATGTAGGGTCTATCTCATCGCTCCTTGGCACCGACATGAACTCCATCATGTAGTCAAATGACCTAAGCCACTTTGGCCTGTTTGTCAGCGTTGGCGCAAGCTCGTGCTCCTCTGGCCTAATCTCCTCAAGCATGTACCTGTTCTTTGTAACCTTCCTTATCTTCACCTCAAGATCGCCGACCTTTTGCTTTGGAATCCATCCCTCTACGCAAAACGACGACTTTGTCTTCTTGAAGTACAGGCTTATGCTTGCGCGCTCCGCCTCTATCTCAAGCATCTCTCGCAGCGTCGTTATCTTCACGAACTCGCTTGCAGCTATATGTGAGAGTTTCTCTTTTATGCTTGCAATCTCCTTTGAGTTTTTATCCTTCATCGCTCCAAGTTCACCAAGAAGCCTCTCCTCCTTTCCAAAGAGGAACTTGTTGCTTAGGTCTATCTCTCTTATCTTGAAATCCCTTAGCGCATCGTTCATCTGCGTTGCGAAATTCGCATCATATGCAAGAAACAGGAGCCTTGCGCCTTTGCCGACATCCTTCTCTATGATCTCATGCGGGATCTTCTTCTTGGAAAGAGCATCCTTTATTCCCGATGCAATCTTCCTATCTGCCGTGAGCGCTGTGAACTTCAATCTCTTTATCTTGAGCATCGAGAAACCTATCCCTGTCCCAACGAATAATTTAGCGACTCCAATAGCATCGCATATGCCTGCATTATCCTCGCCTAATTCCCTCTCCCTGTCGCTTAGCGAGAATACTTGCCCAAGCACCTTCATCTTCTCGCACTCATTTACGAGCCTTGAAATATCCAGATGCTTTGCCTGCCTTGCCTCTTTCTTCTTCTTGACGAACTCCCTGAGTATAGATTCGGCGCTCTTGAACTTGACGAGAAGCTCCGAGATCCTGGGAAGCGTATCGAGTGCAGAGTCATCAGCCAGCTCGCTCTTGCTCTTCCTTACATCAATCACTTTTTCGCTATGCAGCATCCGAACGACTTCGTACTTGTCGCTTTGCAGAGCTACTACCCTGATCTTCTGCATCTTTACTGTATCAAGCAAACTCATTCACCAAGTATTATTCCCACTGCCTTCTTCTTTATGCTCAATAAGGTATTCCTTCCGGCCTTTGTACTTTTCAGCCTTGCGGCATCCTTTTTGGCATGTTCAAGGCTCCTCTCCCCATCCTTCTGAAGCCTTTTGATCGTATTGCCTATCTCCTTTTCCCTCTCCTCCTTAGCATTTTGGCGCGCATCCTCAACCATCTTCTCTGCCTTTCTGACTGCGTCGCTCACGATGTCGCTGGCCTTTGCCTTAGCCTTCTCCGAAGCAGCATTCGCGCTCTCCTCGCTCTTCTCAACATCAAATATCGCATCGACTTCCTTCTTCATATTTACACCTTTAAAATTCAGAGAATTCACTATTAGTTAACCGGTAATCTTTATAAAGTTTGATATGTTTTTTGCAACGTAGTTTTGACGTAAAATATATTATCCAAATTGGCAACAATCTTTATAAATGCGGATAGCTCTAAATCCCATGAAGGTAGGAACTATGAAAACAAAGAGCCATATTCCACTGGCTGAGAGAATCCAAAACGGGGAACTATTGGACTATATAGACCTAAGGCTAAGCTCAGCGCACCTTCGCGGTCTTGCAGATGGAAAGACGCACACCCTGAAAGACACATTTAACTTTGAACTAAACAGATATGAAAAACTCAAATACCACATATCCGACTACATATATTCGTCTATCGCTCTAAAATTCCTTGACAACAATCTTGATATCCCGGAGCAGGTCTATGGGGGACTGGGCTTTGCGCCATCCACTCTTACAAAAGCGGAACTTGCAGGAATAAGGATGGAGGCAGCAGCGCACTATTATGCAACCGTTGCGGACTGTGCCTATATCAAAAGCAACTTCTCGCTCGCATCCGATCTGCTTGAGAGGGCTATTGACAATTACACCGGTACAATAGATAACTGGGAAACCAATTCTGGCACAAAATGGAATTACTCGTTGGACACATTGGGAAAGACCATCATGGCTCTTGAGTCGAAATTCTCCAAGATGCATGCAAAATTGTACCAAAGCAGGCGTGACTAGCCATTCCTGGCGACATCGCTAGATGGGCATACTTTGTTTAGAACACACCTATAGCATTCCTTGTTCCTTGCCTTGCACGTATCCCTTCCAAGCTCAATGAAGAGATTTGATGCATCGTGCCAGTCTACCTGATCAAGCATATCCATGAGCTCTCTCTCAATCCTTTCAGGCTTTCCGGAATCATCTATCCCAAGTCTCTTTGCTACTGTTATGCAATGGGTGTCTATCGCGATCCCCTCATTAATATTGTATCCTTCCGCAAGTATGACATTCGCCACCTTCCTGCCTACACCATGGAGCGTCATCAAATCATTCATGTTCCTCGGTATCTTTCCATGATATACCTCCATGATTCGCCTTGCAGCCTTCTTGAGATTTCTGGCCTTCGTTTTGTAATAATTCAAGCCCTTCAGATAACTCTGCAGGGTCCTAATGCCGACCTTGTCATAATCCTTTATGGTTCTGAGCTTCTTGAATAAAATTCGAGTAGTCCTATTCACCTGTGGGTCGCTGCACTGCGGCGAGAGCAAAGCTGCAACAAATAGCTCCGTGATGTTTTTGTGCTCAAGTGCAGTAGTAAGGTCACTTCCGTACCTCGTTCTCAATTTTCCTAAGACCGCCCCAAGCTCTTTTTTATTCATAACTATCTGCCGATGTTGTATCTTGGCACTATGCCCAATTCTGTATATTTATTTTTCACCTTTTCTGGTAAGTCCTTAAACGCGCCTATTTTGCGCCTGCAAATTTTACTCTTACAATCGCAATCCCATTTTTCTTTATAATCTGTGGACATCAAAGAGTAATCAAAACGTATCTCCCTTCCCTTTCCAATGTCCTTCAACGCTATGAGGAACGCTCTTTTACCACCTACCATTACCCATGCATTTGGATTGCAGGAATGGTTGATAAAATCATCGATTTCCCCATCTGGACCTATAAAAAGATCTTTTCCTATCTGCATCCCATATTTGTAGTTTATTTTTGAATTTGAGAACTGTTTCTTGTTCATGAGTCTTCCATGTAATTCAAGAATAATCTCCCCTTTTCTAAATTTTGCATTAGAGAAAACTCCATTTCCATTTGCCGACTTCCTAAGCAATAGTTTGTCCATCAACAAAGATTTACCAGTTACTTTCTAAAAATCTTCTTTGCCTTGTATATCGCATCCACTGCTTTGTCCACTTCGTTATTGTCGTTGTAGATATAGAAGCTAAGCCTTGCAAGCGCACTGCTTTTGAGCACCTGGGTCACAAGAGGCATCGCGCAGTGGTGACCGCTTCGTATCGCGATCCCCTCACTGTCGAATACCTGCGCTATATCGTGCGGGTGTATCCCATCTATGCTGAATGCGACTATCCCTCCCCTTTTTTCAACATCCTTGACTTTTGGTCCGTATGTCCTTACTCCGTCTATCTCGCCGAGCCTCTTAAGCGCGTATCTTGTAATATCCTTCTCATGTTCCCTGACGTTGTCTATTCCTATGTCGTTTAGATAGTTTACTGCGCTTCCAAGCCCTATTGCGCCTTCGATGTTTTGCGTTCCGGCCTCGAATTTCCATGGTAGCTCGTTCCATGTGGATTTGTCGAATCCCACAGTCCTTATCATCTCGCCTCCTCCCAACAGTGGCTCCATCTCCTCTAAAAGCTGCTCCTTCGCATAAAGGGCTCCAACTCCGGATGGGCCGAGCATCTTGTGGCTCGAGAGCGCGAAGAAATCGCAGTCAGTGCTCTTGACATTCACCCTCATGTGGGGCGCAGCCTGCGCTCCATCCACCATTACGAGCGCGCCTTCCCTGTGCGCCATGCCCGCAATCTCCTTTATCCTATTTATTGTTCCAAGCACGTTCGACACGTCTGCAATTGCAAGGATCTTTGGGCCCTTCTTTAGTTTCTCCTCAAGGTCGTGTTTGTCCAAGAATGCATCTTCCGTGAGCTTTACATATTCCACCTTTGCTCCCTTCCTTTGCGCAAGCAGCTGCCATGGGACTATGTTGCTGTGATGTTCCATTTGCGTTGTCAGTATAATGTCCCCTTTTTTCACGTTGGAATCGCCCCACGATAGCGCAACAAGGTTTATCGCCTCTGTAGCATTCCTGACGTACACTATCTCTCGATAGCTCCTCGCCCCTATGAACTGGGCGAGAGCGACCTTGGAGCTGATGTATGCTTCTGTCGCCTTTTCCGAGATCTTGTATATTCCCCTGTGGATGTTTGCGTTGTAGGTTTTGTAGTATGTGTTCACCGCGTCTATTACCTGTCTTGGCTTTTGGCTGGTTGCCGCGCTGTCAAGATACACGAGCGGCTTCCCGCTCATCTTTGTCCTGAGTATCGGAAAGTCTTGGCGTATCCTCTTTACGTTTAGCTTCTTCATCCTATCATTCTTGAACGAATGCCTCGTATCCCTTCTCCTCCAAAGTCTTTATCAATGAGCTGTCGCCTTCGGCAATTATCCTTCCTTCGCTCATTATGTGAACGAACTGAGGTTTCATGTAGTTTAGTATCCTGCTGTAGTGAGTTATCACCAAAAGCCCTGTCTTGTTCTGCGCAGCTATGTCGTTCACGTTCTCTGCGACTATCTTTATCGCATCTATGTCAAGTCCGGAGTCTGGTTCGTCTAGTATCGCAAGCTTTGGCCTTAACATTCCCATTTGCAGTATCTCGGCTTTCTTCTTCTCTCCTCCCGAGAATCCCTGGTTGAGTGCGCGCTTTTGTATTCCCTCCTTCATACCAAGCTTCTGGGATCTCTGTTTCACTTCCGCAAGAAAATCCTTGACGCTTGTGGCAGGGCCGTTGATCGCGCCGTACGACGCGTTGAGGAAATTTACAAACCCTATCCCCTCTATTTCAACAGGGTTTTGGAACTGCAAAAACAGGCCAAGCTTCGCCCTCTCATCCGCCTTCATCTCTATTATGCTCTTTCCATCAACAAGGATGTCCCCCTTTGTTACCTTGAGCTTCGGGTATCCCATTATCGACATTCCAAGTGTCGTCTTTCCCGACCCATTTGGTCCCATGAGCACGTGAAACTCATTGTCCTTTATCGTAAGGTTCAGCCCCTTTATTATCTCCTTTTCACCTGCAGAAACATGCAAGTCTTTTATCTCCAAAATCATTCTATCACTTATAATCATCTATATTTGTAATGCTCCTCAAGCAGCCTCTCTCCTTCCTCACCATGTCCTGTGCCTATTAGCATGCTCTCATCGCTTGCCTTTGGTATGTGGCCGTACTTTCGGCTTATCACTTTGTCGTGCAGAATTGCAGACATCGCTGCAACTATCTTGGGATCCTTCACGCTTGTTATGCTTCCGCCAAGGAATCCGTCCACTATCAGTATGTTCGCCTGTTCCTTTCCTATCCCTCGCGATCCAAGGTAAAATATGGTGTTCTCATCTATAGGCGCGGTTGCGGAGGAATGGGTGGCCTTAACATCATATTCATCAACGCTCATACCTGGGAGCGAATCAATCTTTGCAGTGTTATCAAGGAGCAACCCCCTCTCATGCACCAGGGATCTTGACGATACCGCTCCGTCCTTTATGCTGGCAAACCCTTTTAGTATGCATCTTGATGTATCTGCAAGAACCGCCTTTGAGTCCAAAAGCGCAAAAGAGCCCTTGGCATAATTTATTATGTCTGTGCACAGGTCGATCTTCTGATCTCCTGTCCCGAAGACGACCTCGCTGTTCTCGGTATGCGCCATATTTCCGATAACGCTGATGGATCCTCTAGCCCTTGTGTATCTTCCCCCAACGTATATTCTGTGCTGCACCAAAGATCCGTTTGCCTCAACGCTTCCCCTGTGCATATCCAAGACTGCAGTGTTCTCGTTTTCACAGTGCAGCACCACAATGTTTACCTTTGCGCGAACATCAACCTTTGTCTCATTTATAACCCCGACTACGGAATCCTCTTTTGGCTGCGATGCATGCCACTCAAACAGACTCAGCTCTGCCTCCTTTCCGACACTGCATATCACCTGCGAAAATGCAGATCTTGATGTATTCGAAAATAATATGTTGAACTTTGCCTTCTCCCCATCCTTCAAGGTGATTTGGATTATATTTTTCGTATTCGCATTGATTAGGGCGCCAAACTTTTCCTCAGAGCTTTTGAACATTTTACTGTCAAAGAAGTCGCTTTCCAATTTGCTTACGTCCAAAATCTTTATGTGGGAATCCTTTGGCTCAGAAACATAACCATTTCCCACGCACAGATCAAAATCTATGCCCATCTTCTCCTTTATCTCCTGGGACACTGCTTCCACGTCTTTTTCATTTGATGCACTTGGCTGCTGCGCTGTAGGCAAATACGAATCTGGTATCTTCACGTAGTTCTTCTTGTAGAGCTCCAGCTGCTCATCCGGAAGTTTTTGATAATTTGCATTGGCGTCTAGTAAAAACTCTTTGTAATCCAGTTAAACACCTCTAACCCACAGCTCCTGTCATGTCGAGCTTTATCAGTCTCTTAAGTTCGAGTGAGTATTCCATCGGCAATGTATCCGCAAGGTCGCTTATGAACCCGAAGACTATAGTTGCGACAGCGTCCTCCTCGCTTATACCCCTTGACATTAAGTAGAAAAGATTCTCATCGCTTATCTTGCTGACAGATGCCTCGTGCGCTATGCTCGCATCGTTGCTGTTTATTTCCATGTAAGGATACGTGTTCGCCTTCGCGCCATCCCCAAGAAGCAGAGAATCGCATCTTACAGAAGTCTTCACGTTTGTTGCTTTCTTGTCTATGTGCATAAGTCCACGATAGCTTGCTACTCCTGTCCCCTTTGAAACTCCTTTTGAAACCAACTTTGAAGTCGTATCCGGAGCCATGTGGTATATCTTGCCTCCGCTGTCTTGTATCTGGTGCTCTCCAGCTATTGCGACCGAAAGGATCTCCCCCTTCGACCCCCGTTCCCTAAGGAATATGGATGGATACTTCATGTTGATCTTGCTTCCTATGTTGAAGTCGATCCATTCCATGACCCCGTTCTCATATACGAAAGCCCTCTGGGTGACGAGGTTGTAAACATTCTTTGACCAGTTCTGCACAGTAACATATCTTACATGTGCATTTTTGTGAACAACTATCTCTACTACTGCTGCATGAAGAGAGGAGTTTGAATAAACCGGTGCGGTGCAACCCTCGACATAGACGACATCTGCGCCCTCTTCCGCAATAATTAGGGTCCTTTCAAACTGCCCTGCCTTGTCCGCATTTATCCTAAAGTATGCCTGCAGAGGCATCGCAACCTTGACGCCTTTTGGAACATAAATAAAGCTCCCACCACTGTGTACTGCCGTATTGAGCGCCGCATACTTGTTGTCGGATGATGGAACCAGTGTCCCGAAATACTTCTTGACAAGGTCCGGATATTTTTGTATCGCAGTGTCCATGTCCGTGAATATCACTCCCTGCTTTTCAAGGTCCTCGCGAACGTGATGGTAGATGACCTCTGAGTCAAACTGCGCCTCGGCTCCTGCAAAGAACTTCTTCTCAGCCTCGGGTATCCCGAGTTTGTCAAATGTCTTCTTTATGTCCTCCGGCACATCGTCCCAGCTTGTGCTTTTTGTCTTGTCAGTTGCCTTCAGGTAATAGAATATATCCTCATAATTGATCGCTCCAAGGTCAGGCCCCCATGTAGGCACAGGCTTTTGCTCAAAGACCTTAAGCGCAGATAGCCTTTTCTCAAGCATCCACTCCGGCTCGTTCTTTATCTTCGATATCTGCCTCACCACTTCCTCGCTAAGTCCCTTCTTGGTTACAAAAGAATAAGTGTCTGTTGAGTTGTTGAAGCCATACTTCTCCATGTATTCGTCTTTTACCTCAAATATCTGCTCTGGTTTTGTCGGGTCTGGTTGCGTCATTTGTTCCCCTCCTTGTAATCTGTAATCCTGCAATCGAACGGGCTGAGAGTCTGGCATATCTTGCATATGCACTCCCCCATGTGCTTCGCATTCCCGTCAATTATCTGGGAGATGTATTTTTCTACAGTTATGGAGTCGATTCTAAGTTCGATCTCCTTTATCTTCTCAGAATATTTGTTTGATATGTACTTGCTTATTGCCGCCTGAGTGACTCCCAGTATCCTTGCAGCATCCTTCTCGCTCATGTTGTGGTTGTTCACAAGCGCCTTTGCTATGCTTGCCCTTGCTGCCGGCACTATGTAGTCGTATGCTTCTATATAGCTGCTAAGCTCCCCCATCTGATCACTATAACTGGGTTATACAATTAACTTTTATATACCTATCTTCTCGAATGCGGCAATGACAAACCGAAAATCTTCTTCATAAATTTAAACAGTCCTCAAATAAAACATTCTGTGCAGGTATTAATTTTGTCGTCGAAAATAAGAATTTTTGGAATACTTATTTATAACAAAAAAGCAAAATAAGATTAGGTGATTTAATGGAGTTTAAGCCTAAGAACATAAGAAACACAACAATTGCTGCAGCATTGGCAACCACGCTCGCAATGAATTCTGCACCTGCAAACGCATGGCAACATCATGAATGGCGCCACGAACAAAGAAGCGCGCAGGGACAAAAAAGGGAGAAAATCATCAAAGAGATAGCGAT